>Ga0315288_10001004_pt1 | contig 35871 bp, 49 predicted proteins | sample YL17G11_20_MG_FD_203454 | JGI IMG/M metagenome (GOLD analysis project Ga0315288, IMG submission 203454) | Sediment microbial communities from Yellowstone Lake, YNP, Wyoming, USA - YL17G11_20 | ecosystem: Environmental > Aquatic > Freshwater > Lake > Sediment | place: USA: Wyoming | collected...
TTGTTGCGCGAGACTTAACGTATCCGCCATGTCAACCAGGAACAAATCTTCGAGACTTAACTGTGACTTGTCCAGCTACAGTGACTTATCAAAATAAATGGGCAGTTGTTTCACTTCATTTTCTACTAAACATTCCTGCTGCTAGTGGCGTTGCTGTTGGATTAAGTAGGGATGGAGTGAATTGGGCAGCGGTTTACGTGAATGATGCCGCCGTAAACAATACGGCTACAAGTCTGGTTGTTCCTACCTTGTGGTATTGGCATGTGAACTTGACGGGTTCAGCAACTCAATATGGGTTATGGGGAGTTTATGGGTGAAAGGAAAGACTGTTAGAAAAAGCTTCATTATCATCACACTTCTAGCAGTCTCCACGCTCTTGCTTTTGCCTGTTTACTCAACAATCTATGGAGAATGGGATATCACAAGCGAATGGACAATCAGCCCAGACTGGACCATCGGACCAATCGGTATCTCAGTTACTTCTCCGACAAACACCATCTACGCCGTTGACACTTTATCCATCAGTTTCACAGCCTCAGGATTCACAGTAGACAAGCAATGGTTCAACATCCAAAACGGTTCAACCTGGATCTATCCAACAAATCAGTCCTACACAATTCCAACAACTATCTCAAGCTTTACAGACGGAGTTTACACGTTCTATGCTTATGCAAACAACACGATAGGCCAAGAATCCAGTTCAACAGTTCCATTTGCCATAGCAATTCCAGCAACAGGAACAGTACCAACACCAGGCTCTGGCACTTCAAGTCTCAGCGTCCTCTTCAAAGTCGCCATGAATGGTAAACCTGTTGAGAACTGTCAAATTCGAATCAGCACATCAACCTATCAAGACTATGTAGGCACGTACATGACGGACGCTCAAGGTAAAGCAACCGCGTATCTGCCAGTAGGCACTTACGATTATAGCGCGAGCTATCAACAGAAACGAGTCAGCGGCACGTTCCAACATATTGAAGAAGAAACCATAGAATTAGACCTTGGAACGGGACAAATCACTCAGATCCCGGCTTTAGATAGAACTCAAGTCACAAAAATCGGTATTGCCTTAATTGTCGTTGTTGGAGCCGTCTTCGCAATCACGACACTAGCAAAAAAGAGAAGATGGTAGGGATTGGGATGCTGCGCCCCTCACTTTTCCGTTTGTGTCTCCTTTCTCCTTTCAAAAGCGTAGCATCCCCCCTCACCCAACAATATGACTCTTCTCTTTCTCCAATTCTAATAAGTATAGAGTTTTTATAGTTACCTTGGCGTAAGAATAGGGAAGCGATACTTATTTAAGCAACTTCAACATAGTCTACTTGACGGAGGCAGAAATAGATGGGTGCTGAGGGTGAATTCAAAAAACGCGCAGTTAAGGAAGCCTTCATCAATGTTGAAGATATTATCCAAAGAATCAGTAAAGATGAAAAGGGTAATTCTCTCTTAAATATTGAACTCCCAGATGAAAAATACTTCACTCGAATGAAAGACCTGTTTTCATGGTTAGATGAGGCTACTAAAGAATTCCCTGAATTTCATGAGAATATTTTTGGCATGGTTCTTCCATCAGATGTTGCTAAGCTCAGACAGTGGCGTTTGAAGTGGTTGGGCAAAAGGGAACAGTGAGGTTGAAGTTGCCGAGAACATACAAACCCCGCTACCAATTTCCCATTGAGGATCGGGATCTTGTTGACAAGTGGATAAACAGTTACGCTCGATGGCAGAGTCGCAATGCCTACTTTTTTGGATTAGCCAATTTCAAACGCTGGTACAGGAAACCGCTTTCAGAATGGCTGAGGCTGCCGAGTTGGGATGAAAAGAAGGCTTGTTGGGAAAAGATTGCGCTTGACTTCCAAAACTATGCAGTCAACAATCCGTTGCCTGATGCTCTGAAACCTTTAGCCGTCAACACGGTTTTAACTTCATTGCGCGCTTTAGCCAGCTTCACTTATTACCATAGACATGAAACCTTCAAGTTGCGCCGTGGTCAACGTTTGCAGAATGAAATGGATACTGATTCGCATATTTTCAGGAACGGCGATGTGGCGCGTATGTTTGATGTTGGTGATCCGCAGCAGAAGGCCATCGTCGCCACTTTCGCAAGTTTGGGCTGGGAGTTTTCAGGCGTTCTAGGATTGAACCGTAAACGTGTTGAGAAACTGATTCTTCAGGCAGAACAAGCGGGTGAACGGTTTGTTTACATTAATGAGGTACGTGGCAAGACTGGAGCCCCCCGGTTTGCTGGGTTGAATCCTTTGGCCATTGAATACTTAAAGAAGTATTGGCAACGATGGAAGGGAGCGACAATGTTCAAGATTCGCACGAAAGGCGGGTTGAATGAAATGTTGCATCAACTCGCAGAAAAAAGCGGCATAATCACGACGGGTTCGGTTCATTCTCATCTATTCAGGAAATGGGTCATGGGGCAACTCTCGCGGGCGGGTTGGAACGATTACCAAATAAGTTATTATGTGGGTAAGAAGATTCCGGGAGACAAGCAAACCTATCTGCAAAGGTTAGAACAGGATATTCGTGAAATGTTCCCTGAAGCCTATGAAAAGTATCTCACCTTGCGTCCTGAGAAAGTGGATGAGGATGTGAAAAAGAGGATTGCGGCTTTAGAGAAAGAGAATCAAGAACTGAAAGTGCGGAACGTAAAGGAGCAAAGGTTTCTGGAATTGCTTTCTGAGCCGAAACTTGCGGAAAGGTTCAAACGGTTTCTGGATGATTTGGGCAAAGAATAGACCGTTCACTTCCACCTACCTCTCCAGCGAGTTTCTATGTCGTTTCATGTTTGGGGTTTAAATCAGAGTGAGTCTCTAGGGTTCTTTTGCAGAAGGGGTTTGGCTTTGACTGATGTTTTGTATATGCGCGGATGGGATGACTGTCTAGAAGCTGTTATCGTAATCTTGAGCAAATCGAAAGATGCAGTTGATTTCCAAAAACGTCTTGAACAAGTCCAAATAAGCGTAAAAGAAAACAAGTTTGAAAAGATCAAGTATGAGTTAGGTTTGTATCAGCTCTTTAACCCCTGATTCTTTCATATTTCTCAGTTATCAATGCTCGTATCGTATCTGTGTATGTTTCAAGCTGTAGATATTCTTTGATTGCTTCGAGCCGCTTTGCTAGTTCTCCCTCAATAGTCATTCTAAGTTCGATTTTCTTTTGAGGCAATCTAATCTTAACCATGTAATGATATGTAGTCTGTGTAGATAAATCTTCCTTTCAACATACACCGCAAATCTTAAATACAAATCGACTACACTAGGCGTGTATTAGGAGTGTAGTGTTGGTGAATAGGAAGCAAGAAATCGCTATAAGGCTCGACTTTTGCGGTGATGATGCGAAACGGTTTGAGGCTGTCAAACGTCATCTGGGTTTGAGCCAGAATACTGAGGTCATTCGTGCGCTTGTTTCTGAAAAGTACAATGAAGTCGCTGAGAAATCGGAGGCGTAGGTTTTGGTTCACAAAAACTCTGATCTCAAAGAGAAAGCTCGTGAACTGCGCCGCCTCTGCGATGACGTGTTGAACGCACAACATCAATGCCAAATTGAAGTGGATGAGAAAAGGGCGAGGATGAAAACATGACTGATTTTGAATGCCACAACTGTATAGGGCTCGCCTGTAAGCAACAGGGCGTTTGCGATCAGTTTGCGCGTTTGAAAGCGGAACAGTTGAAGGAGTTGATGATGAAAACATGAGTAAGATTGATGAAGCCAAAGAACTTTCTTCTGATGAAGAACCTTCACTAAGAAAACGGTATCGTATTGTGATTAAGGCCTTCCTTGACGAGGACAACTTCTTAGATACCCTTAGCCCTGACTTCATGGACAAATTCAAAGATTCATTGGAACACCGTCTAGACAATTGCGGTATTTTGAAAGAAACAATAGTTTTTGAAATCATGGAGATAAAGAAATGAGCAAAATAGATGAAGCAAAACTCCGCGAGGGCCTCAATACCATTGCTGAATATTTCGAGAATGTCAGTCATCTGAGTTTGAAAGCATACCAACATTTGGCATTTCTAATCAGTACGATCCCGACGGTTGAAACAGGAACAATCAAACCGCAGGCAGGCACACCTATCAATTATTGGGTTCTTACGGAAGGAGCGAACGGCCTGTTTGAACTTTTGAAAATGATGGACACTGAAGAATATCGGATGTTACGAGCGGAAGTTCAAGATAAGGATCACCCGATTTTCCATGATTTCGGCGGCAACAATTACAGAGTCTGGTTGATGAGAGATAACGAGACCATCGGACGGAAACCGTTGAAGGTAAAAAGATGAAGTTCCAATGTAAGAATCCTGAATGTAAAGCTACTTTCCTTCATACCGCAAAAACAACAGAATACTTGTACTCTGGAGATATGTCAAAAGACTTCATTCATCCTGAAGACCATGTATTGCTGAAGATGATTGAGAAACCGATTTGTCCATTCTGTCATGGTCTAACCTTCGAGGAATGCGTTGAACCTGTCGTTGAAGAAAAGATTGTCAGCGTCAAGAGCGTGGAACTTGACAAAGTAGATGAAATGATAGGCCAAGGTTACGAAGTCAAAGAACTCTATGCCAAAACAGCGACCATGATAAAGAAGGCCCAACAATGAGTGACGATCAACGTTTTGACATTGAATCCTTGCGGAAGAGTGTTCAACAAGTCGGCAAATTGTATCCGCGTCTTGTGAATCAGGATGGAAAAGTCTTAGATGGAAACCATAGGGCTGATGTGGATAAGGATTGGGAAGTCAAAGTCATTCCGACTGAGAACCGTTTCAAAGAACTGTTAGTTCGAGCGCATGCACATCATCGTAGACGGGTTCCGCAGGAAGAGACTAGAGCTTTAGTTGAGGAAATGGCTGAAGCCCTAGAGAAAGAGGGAATTCCTAGAACTGAAATTGCCTTGAAACTTGTTGAAGCGTTGCCTTACAGCGAAAACTATACGCGCTCACTAATCCCCGACATCTACAAGAATCCCGTGAAGGTTCAGGCAGGACAGATAGGTGGAGAAAAGTCTGCTACTATATCGGAGCAGAAAGCCGCAACTATATCGTTGCGAAACAAGACTGTCACGATTCAAGATACTGTTCAATGTGACCGCTGCCACGTATCCACATCCGCACCTGTCGAATGGCATAATCACAAACTCTGCGAGTCATGCCACAGCAAAGCTGAAACAGATCCAGACGGTTTCAACGGTTACTTTACAGCGGTAAACAAGAAACCTGAATCCCACGTCGTCTTAACCACTGACACGCCCAGATCGCTGGACAGTTGGGAACATCGTAAGGCTCAGATGAGTCCTCAACATTCAAAGATGGAAGGCCTTGTAATTGCATCTTTGATTGAGGCAGGTGTCAGAGAACTTGTTCAGGACCGTCGTTTCTGCATTCTTGAAACTGTTCCAGACATTTATTTGCCTAGCCAAAACTTAGCGATTTATTTGGATGGAGAAGCAGTTCACGCTAACAAGCAAGACCGTGACGAGCAACTTAGAGATTTATTGGCAAAACGTACTGGCTTGAAAGTTCATAGTTACACGTATGATTCTGCAAGTGAAAAGGAAGTGGAACGTGTGACTAAAGAAATTTTGGCAGTTGTGAAAGTGGAGGCTTGAAAACGTGACTGTGCAGACTGAAGACCGTTTGATAATAGAACGGTTGAACAGGCTTGAAGCCAAATTGAAGGAAGGCATGAAAGCATGGTTCAGCGTAGGTTCAGAAAATATGTTGAACGTCAGGCAAGTCGAAACGTAAACAGGGAGCATTGAACCCTTTGTCAAAGGCTTCACCAAAAACGCTGACACTTAAAGATTTGGAAGTTCGTTATCAGAATATTCGCAAGTCCGACCCATATAGACAAAAATGTTCTGTGAACGGTTGTTCTAACCCAAGAGATTCAACTGAATACAGCGGGCAAGATACTTGTTGTGCTTATCATCGTTTGCTTTTTGATTTCTGGTGTTGCGACATTGCTGCGATTCGGGGGCATAATATTCTGGAAATGAGTCAGAGAGGAAGAAGATGCGCTTTTACTCATTGGCGAACTCGCATGGGAAAGGCTGAATTGGATAAATTAGTCTTGAGATTGGCTGTTGAACCGATTAATTGGGTGTGTTGAAATGTTGGAGAAGGAGACTTGCCCATGAGCCAAACCTCATTTGATTTCAGTTTGAATGCTCGTGATTTAGATGTCCTACGCACTTTGAAAACTTTATGCAAATTTGAAAACCGAAACACCTTCAACGCCGACGACCTTTTCCTTTTGCAGCTTGACCGTTTCTTCAGTGACAAACAACATGAAATAGGCTCCTGGTTTGCTAGGTTGCAGCATCATAAGAAGATTGAGGCAGTTGGGTATGTCCGTAGCAAACGGGTTACGAATCACATGAGGCAGGTTCGGGTGTACGCTTTTGTTGAGAAGGATGGGGATGTTCAGAAATGAGTGATGAAGAGGACTTTCAGTTTTGGGAAGCTGACGAATCTGACGATTATTGTAGTGTATGTGAACACACTTACTTGAGTTGGTGTTGTCAGGAATGTCCTTGCAGAGAGGAACCTATGCCTGAAAAACCATTTGACTGTAAACATTGTTCTGCGAAAGTTGTGAAGGTTGGAGATGCAGAAAAATGAGACATAAAATATGTTGCATGGATTGCGGAAAGAAAGATCAAATCATAGTTGAGCATGGAAAACGAATTATGTCGGGCTGGCGTTACTATGGCAAAATAAATGTCAATGCTTGTAAGACTAGCAAATATTTTCTCAGACCGTTAGATCAGACAAACTTTACTGGCCCTACAGAAAAGATTCCAAATTCTTGTTATGATCCTTCGATCAAACCGAAAAATGTTGAAATGTGGTCTTGCCCTGAATGTGTTGCTAAATTGAAGGTTGGAGGCATCCAAAAATGACTTGCCCGATTGACCTGAAACATCATACGTTCACAAGTTGGATAGGAAACGGAAACTGTCAAGCAATCTGGATTGAAGCGTGTCCTACTTGTCAAGCAACATTTTACGCTGATAAAGAGTCTCCGAATCCTAAAAACTTGGAAACTGCAAAATTGTTTAAGAAAGATATGGAACGTGAAAAGAAATGAGTGAGTCTGCACGGAAACTGATTGAAACTCTAAACAAACAAGCAAAAACAGGTTGCTACCTATCAGGTGGTGTTTGTTGGGATGGCGGTACTTCTTCTGACGCAGAAAAAGAAGGCAGATGTGGTGAATGCGATGTATGTAGGAAATGGGTTTCTGTTGAAACTGTCACCGCCCTTTTGACTCAGGTCTGCAAAGAATTGGATGAAGCTAACTTGTTATGTGAACTTCAAGCCTCAAGAATTTCTGGTTTGGAAACATTCAAGAAACAGCAAACTGAGAAAGAACAAGAATTAAGTGGTTATCTAAGTTCGCCGCGAGAAGGTGTTGATTTATCTGAAAAGGTTCTGGTTGACCGCCAAAAACTCTCAGATTCTCTTGATAGACTTGCTGAAGACTGCCATGACAAAATAGTTGATGAATTGAAGTTTCCTGCTCATCATCGACATTCTGGGTGGGCCAAGGTTCTGCAACCGATTATTTGGGGTTGGTTCGAAAAATTGATTCACGATAGCGAAAAGGGTTCTTTGGGAGACAAATCATGAGTCAGGAAATTTGTAAAGCAAGAAACTGTCGCTTATGCTTAGACCGTTTCAAAGAGTCTATGTTTTGGAGTTGTCCGCTTGGAAAAAAGAGGGAAGCAAAATGAAACTGACTCTCGAAAACTGTGATTGGATTGAGTTTCTAGCTGATTGTGATTGTACTCCTGACGGCGAAGAATGGTTAGACCGACATGAACCTAAAAAATATGTGAATAGAAAGAAGGTTTCCGAATGAAGTTGAAATGTCGTAAACTACTTGTCATTTTCATCTTGCCTGCAATCGTGATGTTGTTCATGTTTGGTTGGCTCATGCACTGGATTGAAGAGGATAAACAATGAGTAGAACATACTTGACTCATGAACCAAACCATAATGCCACACAAAGGACTGGTCGCCGCCAAAAGTTCAGAACCAAATTTGAAGAATTGCCATTGGGAATGTTTGACGTTCAGAAGCTGGCAAAGAAAGCAAGGTTAGCTAGGTTGACGGCGATAGCGTTTCTAGTGGAGCTTGAGACGGAAGGCTTTGCTGTTCATAGGTATACTCGAAGATGCTTTCATGGGGTTCAGTATCAAAGTTCTGTGTGGAGCAGAATCAAATAGGTGATTTTTGTCGCATGACTGAGGGTAACAATGACCTTAATGACCATTTGAGTATCAGAGCACAAGTGTTCAAGGCTCTCGATGAAAACCAACTTCTAACCGCAAAGTTTCTCGCTAAAATCATTAAGAAACCGTACAGACTTTATCGCCGTTACCTCACGAATCTGCGTTACCAGTGGAAGTATCATCATGAAAATGAACGAGGTTCTAATCCTTCAAACTCTCATAACTGTAAGTATCTTGGGTTGGTGAAGGAGGGGGAAGTAGATAGGGGTAGTGCGACTAATAAGGGTTGGGAGCTTAGTAGGGCGCGTAATAGGTTTTTGGTGTTTCGTGATCCTGGTCGGTTGGGTCGTATTGCTTGGTTTGAAACGGGACTATTAGTATTGAATGTTAAGCCTGTTGCTAATGAGGGTAAAGCGAAGCAGTTGTTTTGTAACGGGTTTTTCCAGACGGGTTTGATTAGTGATGTGAATGTTTTGGATGCTTGTGTAGGTAGGGTTCATGTTCATAGTGGTCATACGCCTTTTGTTACTCCTCAGCGGTTGCCTAAGACTACGATTACTGCTTTTGCGGAAAGTCATGGTATCATCATTAAGCTTGGTGATCGGAGTCACCCGAATTGTGTTGAGGTTTTGTGGGAGGTTCAAAGGGAAGTTGAGAAGGTCGGGAATTTGGCTGAGGGGTTTGTGAAGTTCATGGATTCTTTCAATAGTTTGGTTGGGGGTTTGAATGGTCAAGCCAGTAACGGTAACGGTGTTGGTAAAGAGCTTAGGGATGATTACGCACGGTGATTGAGGCTTTTGTCATGCTTGTTTGGGGGATTATTCCTTTAGCTGTTTTCATAATCGGTTTGGTTTGGGATGAATTGAAGGAGACTGAACTATGAAAGACAAACTGCGTGTTTTATGGCGTTTCATTTGTTTGGTTCCAACTTTGTTAGGTATCACTGTTCTGCTATTTTTGTTTGGTGACCCGCAAGAGGATGATAATTGATGATTCCTGTTGATGTTACTGTTTGCACGTATAACAGCGGAAAGTTTCTGAAACCATGCCTAGCAAGCATAAAACGGAATATTCCTGTTAAGACATTGTGGATTGTTGATAATTACAGTTCTGATGGTACAATAAAGATTGCTGAGGGTTTTGGAGCTAACATTGTCAAGTCGCATGGCAGTTTGGCAGAGTCTAGGCAGCTTAGCTTCAACCTTGTTGAAACATCAGAATTTGTCAATGTTGACAGTGACATCATCCTTTCAGACAACTGGTTCAGCAACATCTCCAGATTTCTCACAGTTAAGCATGGTGCGGTATGGGGGGTATGTTTAACAATGCTTCCTATTCAACATCGTCATTATCAGGAAGCCATGTATTCCTTTAAGAAGCCAAGTCGGTATAACCTGATTTTTCTAGGTGATATGCTTGCACGGAAAGAAGCAGTTGAAGGATTAACCTTTCCATCTGACTATAATCATGGTGCTGTTGCCGGAGAAGACTACTACATTAAAGGTTTCATTGAAAAGAAAGGTTTCAAAACGCTTACAGCTCCAAACATTTATGTGAAACATTACTGTAATCCGCCTCCTCTTGGCTTGAAAACGTTTTGGGCTGGTGCAAGCACTCGGTTAAGTGAACGTAGAGGGATATTCAGTGTTTTAGCACGTACTCTTCTAAGTGGTCCGCAAGGCATGTTTGCCGCAATTAGAAGTCATGATGCTTTGGTTTTGCCTTATTGGGTTCGTTATCGTTGTGAACAAGTTTACGGTTGGCTTCACTGGAACAAATACTATAATTTCAGGAGACCAGCGTAATGTTGTCTTTGAATGTGGGTGTTGGCAACATCGTAAACGTGGCGTCACCTCTGCTTTTTGACTGTCTTAATGTTGACCGTCTTAGATTGCCGAGTGTGGATCTTGTTTGTGATGTTCAACATTTGCCCTTCAGAAGTCATATTTTTCAAGATGTGTTTTGTTTTCATGTGTTAGAACACACTAAGAATCCAGCGCAAGGTTTAGCCGAGTTAGTGCGCGTTGGTTCTCGTATGGTTGAGTTGGAAGTTCCTCATCGTTTCGGTTCAATGGCTGGAAATCATAGGGGAAAAGATAAAAATGATGTGGGGTTATGGCATACCTGTTCTTTTCGCACCCTATGGTTCCATCAATGCTTGAAACATTATAGGCGTTGCGTGAAAGTGTTGTACGAGTTTCCATTAAACTTGTTGATTCATGTTTGGGTTTACTTGGAGGAAACCAAATGAAATTTCAGCAGCGTTTGAAAGGAGTCCTTCTTACTTTAGTCACAAAATATGGTGGAGATTCAAAGCGTTACTGGAATCTTCGCTGGCAACTTGGCTACGATGTAGAGAAAGGCTTACAGGTTTATCGTAAGCCTTGGGAAAACCAGATAATACAGCTTATGCACGAACAACATTGTGAAAGCTTTCTTGATGTGGGTTGCGGAAAAGCTTGGCTTCGCAATTTGCCAGGCTATTTAGGTTCAGATTTGTCGTTGGAAGTGTTGAAGCAGAATGGCTTGCCGTGTTTTCTTGTTGCTGATGCCACAGAGCATTTGCCTTTGCCTTCTAAAAGTTTTGATGCTTGTGCAAGTTTCTGTTTTCTCATGCACCAATCACCTGAAAAAGTATTGATTGCAGTTTCTGAAATGAAGCGGGTGACTAAAAAATTGGTTGTGTTGAAAGAATTGACTGAAGATGAATTGGAGGATAATGTGGCTTTGAAGCCTCATTGTTTCCTGCATGATTATGAAAAATTGTTCAAGGATTTCGATGGAGAATTGGTGATGTTGAAATGGTAATAAATGAAGTCATACAAGAACATATTCGAGAATATCAAAAGAAATATCGCAAAGATCCACAACACCATAAAAAACATATCTTAGCGCATCGTGCGTACAAGGCAAGATTAAAGAAGGAAATTATTGCACATTATTCGCCAACTCTTACATGCCAACGGTGTGGATTCTCTGACATTCGCGCTTTAACCATCGATCACATCAATGGAAAGGGTTTTGAACATCGAAAAAAGATAGGAAAGTGGGGTGGACATGAGTTCTATCAGTGGTTGAAAAGAAATGACTTTCCAACAGGATACCAAGTTCTCTGTATGAATTGTCAGTGGTTAAAGCGGTTTGAAAACTCTGAATGGGCATGGGAGCGGATGAAAATATGACGCGCCAATTATTCTGCTTCTTCCAATTTAATGGAGATAATACCTCATGGTGCAATCAATTTTGTCCGTACTGTTACGGTGGCAAGAAGAAAATGAAACACTTCTGGAACGGAGACATTGCCAAATGGGAAAAAGCATTCGAACGTTTGAATCGTGACATCTATTTCGTTATGAGTTATGGCGAAACGTTTGGCGGACATGGCTTCTATGAATGCGTTGACATGATCGGGAGTCACCCAACGTGGACATTGTGCATAGTCACGAATCTTTCGATAAGTCCAGAACGGTTGATTGCTTCACGGTTAGGTAAAGAGAAACGGGTTTTCATCAATGCTTGTTGGCATCCACTCGGCGTGAAAGATCGGGTTCAAGGTTGGGAAACTTTCAAGAAACATTTGCTTATGCTGAAAGATGCAGGGATTCCTACGCATATGTTGTATTTGTGGTATGCTCCTCAAATCAAATGGTTTCCTGAAATTTTCGAGTGGCTTGATTCTCACAACATTAGGGTAGGTGTACGCAGATATGTTGGAAACATTGGCGGTCATCGAGTACCGGGGATGCGTACTTTAAGACGGCATGTGCGAAACGTAACAGGTAAAAAGATTCTGGTATCTGATTCTATTGGAGGCAAAAACTATCCTGAAGACTATACTGAGGCGGAGCGTGGTTTTCTTTATGCTATTACTTGTCCGAAGGTGATTGAGTATGGTATCGAATGCACTTCAACTCATAACAAACTTTGTACTGCGGGTAAAGACATGATTCTTGTTAAGTATGATGGAACAGTGGGCTTATGTGCTGATGCACACAGCTATCATCTTGGAAACATTTTTGATACAGACTTCAAACTGAGAAGTGAGCCTATTCGCTGTCCAATAACGATTTGCGGTGGAGACTATGGAATGTTGCACATGACAGATGAAAGGTTCGGTTCATTGCCTTCGCGTTTGTGGAATGACACGTTTGTTTCACAAGTTGAAGAGGTCAGACAGTCTAGTCCTGTTGCTTATCCTAAACGTGCTGAGATGTTGAAATGGTTGGAGGTGTTGAAATGCGAAAACTCGCAGTCTTAGGCTGGTATGGGCATGGCAACTTTGGTGATGAAATGATACTTGAAGGTCTGCGAACTCTTTTCAACGGTTGGGAACTGAAGGTTTTCACAAGCGATTTTGTAAGTGCTTATCCTTTCATGGATTTTGATGAAGTGAACAAATGTGATCTTTTCGTTTTAGGCGGCGGCGAACTGATTAGTCCAGATCACTTGTTTCTTCCTTCACGAAGCCTGTTCAAATTTAAGTATCGTTCTGACCTTTACCGATTGTATTCGCATACTCCTTTTGCTTTTCCACGTTGGGTTCATAAAATCAAGATTCCCAAAGTCGTTTTGGGTTGCGGAGTAAACGGAGATCAGGTAAACTCTCAGGTTGTAGAGGAATTGGGGCAATTCAGTTACATTGGTTTGCGTGATAATGTGGCTATAGAAATCTTGAAGAAACATCCAACGTTAGCGACTAAGACTCATTTGTTCTTTGATTTAGCCTTCGCTATAGAGATGTCAACTGATACTTGCAGGTTCTTAGCGAAAGTGTTTCCATTCAAACTTCACGGACTGATATTGGCACATATGGCTGGAACAAAATATGCGGGGCAGTTCTATCATCCGAAAGTTGGGCGGGTTTACGAGATAATCAAGGGTTTAAAGCCTCAACAGATCCGTGAAGAGCAGAAGGTTATGTTTGGTGAAGTTTTGAAGGAGACTGAAACTTGAGTAGGTTGAAGATTCTGTTCTTCAGAAAACATGGAGAGCGCGTGACTCTTGATTTGGTTGAGCATCCAGTGAACAGTCCGCCAGGCTTGACTAGGGAAGAGATGCGGCATGGAATCATTTTACTATCATGCAAAACTTGTAATGCGAGCACGAAGCATAAGGTTGAAGGTCGTGTTCAAAACCATCAATTACGTTTGCCGGTGAGGCGTGGCGGTCAGATTTGGTACAGTCACAACCCTGCAACCTGTCTAGTCTGCGGAGCAGTCTACACGATGTATCGCCGAAGAAACTGAGTTGAAGGCCATGACTGATAAGAAGCGTAACACGTTGCCGGAAGCCTCAGACTGGAAACCTGCGGATTGGAGGAAAAAGAGAAAACGAAAATACCGAGTCGTCATTTCCAAGAGGAAAGTAGGAATGTCAGCGTATGCGGAAGAGCTTCAGCGTCTCTATTACCGAGACTTTGGCAACATCGCAAAGAAGAAGAGAGAGGTGAAATAATGGATGATTTGGTGGTAGTAGCGATAGGTTTGTTGACTTTTGCCATAGGATTTCTAGTTCGCGGCGAGATTTCACATCTTAAAAAGCCAAAACAATAGATGATGGAAAGACCTCACACTTGTGAGCTCAAAAGGTGGGGGGTATTCTCTTAAAGTTAGCCGAGTCTTTTCTTTGAGACTTTTTCTTTAATGAACTTGTACAAGTCTTTGCTGATTTCAGTGACAAACACGATTATGCCTAATGCCAGGTAGCTCCAGAAATCAAAAGTAACACTCATCTTAACACCTTTTTGAAGACACATTCTCTATCGGAAAGACAGAGCATCCTAAATGTGTCGGCAACTATGTTTTTACAGTTTGGCACTCTTTTGTGAATATTGTATATCTTGAACATGCGTTCTATCAATCTTTGAGTAGTCCACGGCGGCCAATCGTTGTAGCGGTAAAGGCGATAGACTGCTAACATCATTCTGAGTTTGCTGGCTTTTCCTTTGTAGAAGGCAAGAATGATTCTCTGATTTCTAAGGCATAAGTCACATTTCTTGTCATTAGCCAACATATATGAACGAGTAGAATAAATTGGGCAAAAAGTCTTTCCCTCTTCAATCCAATCAAGCCCAATAGCACTCCAATCAAGGAGTTTACAAATAGTCTGAACGCTCAAGCTAGTTTCTTCCTTCTACGATGGAGATTGACATGACATCTTGGACAAATATTCACTGCTCTCGGAGGGTTCAAATGCTGTTCAAAATGATTTGGCCATAGTGGCAAGTCAGAAACTTGGTCATCTGGCCTAATTAAATCTCTGTTCGTGACTCCGCAAAAGTCACATTTCAAATTAGCATCGACGTACCTCTGAACTGAAGGATTGAAAATCAGAGTTGGTTCAAGCATTAAGACTCTTTCCTGCAACTAGATTAGTTGGTCCGTATCTCGCATAATGTCTTGCCGTTGACAGTTCTTCCCATCCCATCCATTCCATCATCATTTCCATTCTCCACCCATACTCGCTAATTAAACAGGATGCTCGTTGCGCTCGGAGCCAATGAGGATAAACCCCGGTAGCCGTAATGATTCTGTATGCCATGCTGTAGCTCAGTTGGTCTTTGCTGTATCCTGGGAACAGGTAGTCTTTACAGTTTTCTAGCCATTTAACCAAGAGAGATGCTAATGGTTCTGTAGTTGAGAATCTGAATTCGCTGCGAACTTCTTTTTTGGTTTCTGTGTAGTACCTGTTTCTCCAGTATTTCTGTTTCTCTTCGTCAAACTTGTACAATCGTGCCAGCTTGTTAGAAGGCTTGACATCAACCCATTCAATCCAACTTCCTGTCTTCTCATAGCGTTTCAGCAACCGCATGTCTCTAACAATGACCTCTTCATTTTCCACAGTGAAGTTGTCTTTCCTCAACTGTAGAGATTCTTCTATACGCCCTCCAGTCAAGAAAGGTGTAGCAAATAAAACCTTGTTGCGTTCGCGATTATATTCAGGAACTTTATCACATAAAGATTGCAGTTTTTTCCAGCCTTCAAATCTCTGTACGTCTTGCTGCACACTTCGCCTATGGTATACGTGTCCTAAATCTTTATTCCAGTAGCCTACAGATGCTTGCATACGTAACACTAGTGAAGGTTATACATATAAGCTTTACTATTCATTGTTTTGCATTTCCTTCTAGATTCTGTTGTCTAGGTGGTGTTTGGGATTGTAGTAAATACATAAAGATTAGTCGGCATTTTGCGTGACGCATGTAGCGTTCACTCGTTCACACCTATCGCATCTACCTATCGCGGAGATCATGGCATTGTGGCTTCTAATATGTTGTAGAACGGTTCTACTGCTTCGAGAAATCACTTTTGCGATTTTTTCCATAGCTTGATTTTCAGGTGGAGATTCAAGGCGGAGTTTGATTATGCGAACGTGTTCATAGTCTCCTACTTGGTTAGTTTTCATGTCGCCTTGATGTGGCATTTCTTTGTAGTCAATTAGAATATCTAACTCTGAAATCAGGTTCTCTTTCTCTTTTTTATGCCATACTGGAAAGTCAAAGTATCCTCTGCCTACTGGTCCGAAGCGTGAGATAATAGCAAAAACATCTGGGTCCATTCTTCTGATGCTTTGGGGTGAAAACCATCGGTACATGAAGTCCAGTTCATCGGGAAATCCTGATATTCCTTGAGCTTTGAAAATGGTATAGTCTGCCAAATTTCGCACTTCAATATCTACAGCGGGCCATCTCAGAGTATCCAAAACTACAGCGTAACCGCAGTGACGCATTTCTCTGAAAACATATATGAATTGGTTTTTAGCGTCAACCTGTCTCTCTCCTAACGTCACTCTCGATGGTAAAAGGCTTGAAGCTTCTCTGATTAGAAAACACCAAGGCTCTGTATATGCGTATCTATACCAGAGGCGTTTCATCAATCTATCCATGTTCGCCCATTCTTCAGAGGTATCACTATAGAAACAGGTGCAAGACAAAACTATCTTGTAAGGTTCTAGATCTCGATAAGATTTGATTTCAGATACACTTTTCACATCTGCACAGTTGCAATCAATCTTTACGCTATCGCCTTTCAAAAAAAGTACGCTGTCATGTACTGGGCTTGATTTTCTACACCATGCTAATCCTTCGTTATCATGGCTACCATAGACATCTATTACTTTCGGGTAATGAATGCTTACAACTTCTCCGCAACTGCTTTTGCCTGTTCCTACCCCTCCAGTGATCGCCCATGCTGTAGGTTTTAAATAGGCGTAAGTGTCTATGTGTGTGGAGATGTGGTCTGCATCTCGAAACCATTTTGTAACGTGAAGGTTTGGTTTAGTCCCGTCTTTCTTGTTTGACACCGGCATTTATGTCCTCACTTCTATATCCTTGCATGACTGGGGTTTGAACTATGATTGTTGGTGCGGGTGCTACGTGCCATTCTTTGTAGCAGACGTCGCTGATGTACTGTAAGATTTGCATGCTCATGTTCCACATCCAGGGTTTGTCTAGGTTGCGGAAAAAGAAGATTTCTGTTGCTCGTAGTTTTTCGCTCATGTCATGGTCTTCTCCAGCGGTTGCCCAGGGTGCGCTCGCTCGCTTATACTGTTTGTAGAAGGTCCAGAGGACTACTTCTTTTTGCAGTTTATCTATGCGAGCATCCAAGTCTTCTGCGCCGTTTGCTTTGACCATTAGTATGTTGAGTTGTTTGATTTTGAGGCTGATGATTTCGCTGATTCCAGCATCGCTGCGTTCTACGCGAAGCTTTGTGTATTCTGTGCCTTTTATTGCTGTTAATCCTGCTTCTGAACGCATTTGTCTTTCTAGGGGTTCATCTATGAATCCTGTTTTCTTTTCTCTGGTTACTGGCCACTGCATCTTCATATTTCATTCTCCTCTCTTAACTTGAGTATCCTTCGCCTTCTGAACGTGGAAACTTCCATTTGCCTTTCTTACCATGGCCTAACGGACGACCGCCATTGTAGCCTTCGCCTTTCTTTCCTTGAGCTAAGGGTCTGCGTCCATTGTAACTGTCAGGTTCCAAGCGTGGTTTGCGTCCTCCCTTTTCTGTTCCATGTCTTGCTTTAGTCATTGTCTTTTTCTTTCTAGCTTTCTTATTGGCTTCTAATGCGACGATAACTACTGCTCCGATGACAACGATTCCTACTCCACTTTGCCAAAGCGGAAAAGGTGCGGCGGCAACAAATTCAAGGAAGATCGTGCGTTTTTCAACTTGAGTGAATGTGCCTTCAACTACTTGACCATTATAACGAGCAACATAGCGGTAGACTCCGACTGTCAGGGTGACGTTTGCCATCCCGTTTTTATCTGTCACTAAATCAGCAACGGTGTTGTTGTCCGGTAACTCATAAATCGTAATAGACACGTTTGCTAATCGTTTAGGTTGCGTTATGGTTGTTGCTATGAAATGAGTTATTTGCTCAAGGACTCCGCCATCTATGGGTATAGGGATTACGATAGGTCCGACTGTGGCTTTTCCTGAGCTGAAGTCTGTTGCATAGGCTACGCTCAAAAAATAGGAGAGTGTAAGCATCACGGTTATAATGCTAAGTGTTTTCTTCATGTTTTCCAAGGTTTGCGAATGTCTCCATGTCTTTGTCTACCTCATGTTTCTTGGGTTTTTCAGTTGGTTTAGGTTTTACTTTTTCTTTAGTCTTTACTGAAGGAATCTTGCCGTGATGTTTGTGGCGACGATAGGCAAATACGCTGATGGAAACGCTGACAGATGGTATAAGAATCAATGGCAACAATAACGTCAATGGTGGCAAAACGAATAGTGGGGCGGGCGGTGAAGGTTCAAGGATGGTGACTGTGATTTTTGCTGATCCGCCCGGTGTGCTTGGGTTGCCTTGATAGTCTGGTGGTAAATGCACGTGGGTTTTAAATTCTACCATGCCTTGAAATGTTCCTTTCTTTGTTGCTGAAACTACTTTGCCGTAGAATATTATGCTGTCTTGTGGTTGAAGAAAGCTTGAGTTTGGTGTGAAGATTATCTGTAGTTCTGCTGTTGTTTCATTGTAGTATGGTGTGAATGTTGGTGTGATGGTTAGGTTTAATGTGCCTTCATTGCTTATTCGAGCGATCTGAAATGGCGGTGAATCTTCTCCTATTCGGATTTGTGGGTGTGCTTCATAATCACTGACTCCTAAGCCTGCACCTTCAGCGTAACATATTGCGATTAGGGAAAAGGCTACTAACAAAAGGGGAATTGTTTTATGTAGTTTGCTCATTTCATTCAGCTCCTATGGTTGGATTATGATTTGTTGAGAGTATTGGTATGTGTAGTCTCCGCTTGGTGTTCCTGTTGGAATGTCTAGCCATAGCCAAACGTCAGCGTCTACGGGTGCTGCTTCATCTGTTGGTGGTGCTTTCGTTGTTAAGCCTGTTACGTCTGCGTAGCTTGTTGTCATGGGAACTGAACTGCCTACGGTGTCACTGCCATACTGTGTGAGGTTTGCGATATGAATGTAGTCTGGGGCTTTCAGTAAGTTGCCGTCTGCTTCGACTTGGGCTTTCCAAATAGTGTTTGCGATGACTGTTGCATCTATTTTTCCATCACCGCCTGCGCTGACAACATTATTCGCTGTGTTGGGTGCAGCACTCCAAGTGTGAGTACCATCGACTACATTGATTTCAAAGTATGATGCTACACCGAATTGTAGTCTGCCGCCTGTTCCTTCACCAAATGTTCCACCGTTCAATGCATCGTCATAGACTGTGATGTTGATTTGCCATCCCGTATAGACTGCGCCGTTGCTGTAGTTTCCGACTTTGCTAAGTTTGAAGGCTAACCTGAATTTGTAGCTTGTGCCTACTCCAGCAGTTCCCGGATCAGAACAGTTCGCTTGAACGATATAGCCTGCTGCTAATGGGCATGCCCAAGTGTCTGTTGATTCTACCCAAGTGTAAGTATAGTGGTTTCGCTGTGCATCTACATCAGTTTTGCCGACTCCGCCTGTTCCGTTGTACCAGATTAGAACTGTCACGTTTTTCAAGTCTGCCATAGTGTTTGCGTCTGACACTGTGAAGTTGACATGATATTCTGTGCTTACGGTTAAAGCTGTGTTGTTGCTGTTAGTATCTTCGATCATGTTCCAGAGTTCAGGGCTTGAAACTGCTGGAACCGCGCTTGTCACTGTTGCTGTACCGTCAGAAGTGTCTGAAGCATCAGCTAAAACGTATGGTACTAGAAGACTGAACATCAAGATTAAGACTGAGATTCCTATGAGACTTTGTTTCTTTTTCATTTCTTTTTTTCATCCTCCTTATTTTTTTCATTTCTTTTTGTCAATTCATTGCTTATTGCTCAGTGACTTGGATTTGTAATTCGTAAATGTAGGCTCCGACTGGCTGGTTTGCTGGACTGTCAAGCCAAAGCTTCAAAGATAACTGCACATCTTCTCCTAAAGCTTGACTTGTCAAACCAACTACATCCGCATAAGTTGTGGTTAAGGGAATGCTCGACCCAAGCGTGTCTTTATGAATCGTGACGTTGCCAAGAACGATGTAGTCTGAACCTTTAATCAAATTGCCATCACCCTCCGCTTGAATCTTAAACAAATAATTCACTGTGACGTTGAAGTAGATGGCTCCTTGATCTATCAAAATGTCATTGACCCCTGCGGTAGCATTGACCCATGTGTGCGTTGCATTTCCGCTCATCATTGTGAGGCTACTGTAAGCGTTGACGGTTATGCTTGTGAAGTTTTTACTGGTCACATTATTGCCTGAATCATAAGCGGATGCGCTGAAACCCCATGTTGCAGTATGAACCGCGCTTTTAGCCAGTTTCGTTCTGAATAGGTAATAGCCTGAGCTTTCGGTTTTTGTGGGTGCTGCACAATTCGCATTATCTAGCCAATCGCTTGTTGTTGTCCAACTAGCTCCGCTGTACCATTGCCACACGTTGCTCACGTTATCATAATTGAACCAGTATTCTCCAGTTCGATTGTAGGCTGCGGAGTCGGTTATGATTGAGTCTGTTGGGTTATCTTTGAGTCTGATTGTCACGTTTACAATGTCTAGGAGTGTTCCTGAGTCGGATACGTTGACTTCCCAATCGTACCAAGTGTTCACATCTATTTGACTGATATTGCTTGTGTCAGTGGTTGCGCTTAAACGTAAGTCGGGAATGGTAGGAGCCAAGTTTGCTGTTCCAGCGTCCCAAGTGTGTAAGAGACAAGCATCCTTATCCCACGCACTATGTTCCGTGTCTCCACTTTCAGTCACTCCAACAAATCTTACGGTGAACGTGACGCTCGCGTTTGACGTATAGGTTTTGACTGACACGTTATTCCAAACGTTAGTCGTCAACGTGGCGACTGCCACGATCCAAGCGGATGTACTCGCGTTCCAATAGTCGAGTCTAAGGTTTTCGGTTGTGTTGTAGGCTCCCATACGGACACAGAGTTCCACAGAAGTACGCGAAAAGTTTGCACTAGAGAATTGTTCTTCAAGGTCAAGCTCGTAGTTTACGCCTACACTCCACGTATGAATAAGGTTGCATTCTATTACCCAAGTATTCTGTGCTGTATCGCTTGACTCGGTTTTGCCTATGAACCTGAAATAGATCGTCGCGCCCGTCAGGTTAGTAGTGATTGAAATGTTGTTCCATGCCGAAGCAGTAAGAGCAACTGAAATCGCTTTCCAACTGCCATCCCAAACGTCCACACCCAAGTTTTCCGCTGTACCAGAATAGCTATTCGTTCTGATGCAGAGGTATTCGTTTGCTTCATCATAGTCAGCGGTTGTCCAACTGAACTCATAATCAAGTTCATAATTGTTAGCTGGAGTTACTTCCCTTATTATCACAACATCATCTATGAAGGCAGCTTCATTAGATTCAGGAGTAGCAGCAAAACGTAGTCTGAATGTAGTGTCAAAGTATTGACTGTCTGTTGATGACCATGAATATTGATACCATGTATCTTCTGCATACGTCTGACCAGTCGCGTCTAACTGCACAATCAAATCATATGCTGAACCATCATAAACGTAGAACTCAAAGTCAGTACCCCCATCCAAGTCATCGTCCATCCACCAAAAAGTAACATAGATTTTTGTAGCAGTTGTCATGTCTACATCGTCCGTATAAATGCTTCCATCATTGGTTGACCCGCAATATGTTGCGTTTGTTCCAGCGTGAGGAGCATACCCTGTTGGTGTTCCTGAAAGACAGCGAATCCACGTTCCAGTGGTCTGATCGAAAAGACTGTTCCAAACTCCAACTTCAAAACCATTATTTAAAACTGTAGTATTGGATGCCGATGCCGCTGTATTGGCTTCAGTCAAAGTATCATTGTAAGCGATAAGCGCATCCTGTTGAGCCGTAAAATTGCTCGATGTTCCATGTCCTGTATGGCTGTCTATGTCGCTGGAGTTTGCATCCACAAAGTTTTCGCTATTATTCGCTATGGTCGTGTTGGTGTTTGCTTCAATCAACGAATCATTAGTCCAGTCCGTAGCCTTCTGCGCTGTAAAACTGCTGTGCGTTCCCTTATCCGCGCTACTATCCACATTGGTTTGACTGTCAACATAATCTTCTGCTGAAACAGTTATCGACCATGAAACATAAAGATCAGGAGGATAAGATGGAGAGTCAAACGCTCCAAATTGTCTTCTGCCCCCAGACGTACCATTATCTTCAATAAAAAAGCCCATTGCATTACCACTTACCCAATCAGCACGATTAACTATTGCCTGAAGAATACTTGCAATGTCTGAGCTGTTATAAGATTCTTCAATAGACCATGTTGGAATACCAGTCCAAGAAACATAAGACGTTCTTGCCCTTCCATTATAATCTGCAACTGTACTAAACGTTGAACAGTTGGCTTCATCATCTCCAGCAATACGAATATTGACAGGAGCATCAGACCATTCATCAACCGAATCAAACTCCAAAAAAGCATCAACTATTGTTGCGTCCTTTGGAATAGCAACATTAACAAAACGTAATCCTACACCATAATAGGTAGTAACAGTAAGGTAGTAACCAAAAATTCCCTCATTACTTACTTCTTCCGTCATAATAGTATCCCAAGGAGGATGAGCCGTTCCCGATTCACTGACTTGGCAATCATCTGTTTGTGCAGCAATACTCCACTTATTCGTATCTGCATGGACTAAAGATACAAAATGAAGAAAACAAAACATGTTCAAAGCTAGGATTAGAATTATTGAGAAAACAAGGAAACTTCGCTTACTCTCTCTTTTCATTTCTGAACCACACGGTTTAAATGTCAAATTCACCTATTACTTCTCTACGGGGTTGAACTCGCAAGAGTGACATAAACTGGAGAGAAGAGAGATCATTCTCCTTTCTCGGAATTGAGCTGTCGAAGCGAGTTTACCAGTTCCTCGCATTCTCACCCCATTCATTTTTGTTTGTCAACCCTATATACTTCTATATAGAAGCGTTCATTATTTAGCTTTTCAAGTGAACACATGCACATACCCCAGCCAATTCAAAACGTACACGATAATGAAAGCCACTGCAATTATGCTTACGATAGTCACTAAGCCTTTGAAAACTCCGCTCCTCATCCATCCCCTTGGCATCGCTTTCATTGCAATCTGATACAAGTCAATGTCAGCTTTCGCCGCGTCATGCGCGAGGTCTACAATGTTTTTTTGTCCCGCAAAATTTGCGTCCTTCAATTCAGTGACATGTTCATTCTGTCTTCTGAGACTCTGATTCAATCCGTAAAGCATGGCAATGACACGGCCTTGCGCGTCAACTTGCTTGTACTCAGTGTCCTTCTGTTCTGGCAACACGTAGCGTTTGCTGCAATGAATCAAATAGCATATTGGCATAGGGTCATGCGTAAACGGGTCTAAGGTCCAGCATAAAACTTTGACATTGTCGCTTTCTGCGCTCGGATGATTGTAAAGGATAGGTCCGTACCAGTTTTCTTGTCCAGCACTAAACCCGAATTGTTTGTCGAAAACTTCATTGGTAAAGACTGTATGGCTTTTGAATCTTGGGATTACGTGTTCTTGAGCGTTCCATCCTTCGAAACTGTCTTTATGCTGGAAATAATACAAGTATTTGGCTGGTTGAGTTCCCATGTCTTCAAGCTGTTTACATACGGCTTCAGTTGTTCCTTTATCAAAGCCCAGTTGCTCAATCTTCAGTTTCAAATCAGCAAAATCCTGAATCTTATCTTCAGGCTTAATCAAAAGGCGTATGTCTTCTGGTTTGCAGTAAATTTCACAGCGTGGATGCAGTCTTTCGCTGTACCCAAATTCACGGTCAAACAGTTTGAAGTGTGCTGCTTGACCCAAAGCATAACCGTAATAGCCTATGAGCCCGACCATCCAAACGACAAGTCCGACAACACTGAACAACGTGAACTCTTCTTGAGTGATCGCATAGTTTTTGGCATAGAAGATTATTCCAAAGAGAAAACCAAGCAATGGTAAGGCAATGACGGCTCCGAGTTGGCCTTCTTTGACCATTGGGTTTGTGTTCAATGTTTCAGGGTCAAGCTGTTTCTCGTACATGCTTTTCTTTCTTTTCAAAGGATTACGCAATAGCAAAGTCCTCCAATTTCAATCTGGATTCTTCTTTGATGGGTTCTGGAATTTGCGGTTTGGATTTTCGTTTAGGTTTTGCTTTGGAATTTCTAACCATGTAATACACATATCCTAGACTTCCCGCGACTGTTGCTCCAATCGTTAAAAAAAGTGGGATCATGGAACATCAAATCCTGCTTTATACTGGGTTGCTCCGAGGCTTGTGCGGTTGACGGTGAAATGAAAGTTGCCATTGCTCTCGGTTGTGCTGTTCATAATGATTATCCAGCCTGCAGCATTGATGTTTCTTAGAAGGTAGACTTTTTGTCCGCCGCTGCCTACGCCTCCAAACTTGAGGTTGCCATTCAAAGTGACATTCGTGTATAATATGAGTGCGGAGCCGTCTTTGACTAGGGTTTCAAAAATGTATTCGCTCACGATTTCTTCTACTGTGTTGGTGAAGATGGTGTAACCCGCGTACACGGTCCATGTTCCGATGAGGAAAACAATGAACAAAGCAGTTGCGATTTTGCGTGTCATCTTCATTATTCTTCACCTCCAGCTTCCTCAAAAAGAAGACCTTTCTTGTTGGTTTGAATATAATGACCCTGCAAGTCTATTCCTTCGAATTCTGCTGCAATATCCGGCGGAATCGTGAGGACTGTGCTTGAGCCACTTTTCCACATTCTGCGGAGTTCTTTGAATGTGTTGAGGATTGCGCCTTTGATTTCGAAAGGGGTGACACTTTTGGCTCGGGTTCGTAACGGTTTGATCTGCATGACTGTAATTTCTGGCTGCCTTTGATATGCTTCTTTCAATTTTGTCAAAGCATCTTGTAGCTTTCCCATATGCTATCGATATGTATGTAAGCATATTTTATCCTAATAAAGCTTCAAGCAAGCATATATAGTCTATATTCATCAACCAAAAAAGGAGGAAAAAAACATTTGAAAACATCAACAATCTTAATGATAGTTGCTGGCATTGCAATCCTATTGATAGTCACAGGATACATCAACCTTCCATCTGGCATTCCAGCGGCAGGAAACGTTTACAGCGGCAGAGTCAAAGTCAACTTGGTTCAACTCAAACGTATCGACGGAACCGCTTATGAAGTCATTAACACTCAGATGCGTGTGATTCATGGAAGCATGGATTACAATGACAAAGTTGGCACGTTAGCAAGCAACACTATTACCGGTGACTTGAAGTCGGAAGACAAAGGCTACTGGTATCTGATCTTGGACTATGCTACCAACAATACTGAGTGGCTTGACACTTCTGAAACTTTGAAAGATCCGTATGTTACTCGTTGTTTTGGTGCTGACGGCGACCGCGATGGTTTTGACGAGGAATATGTTGAACTGTACTTTGGCAATCTCGGCGCGTTGGTAGCTGGAGAAAGCTACAAGGAAGTAGAAGTCAGTCTCATCTATGATCCCGCAAGAACGTCGAGCATAGCTTTCACAAGCTTGACAAACGCTTCAAGCATTGGAACAGCAAGTTTCAGTTACTTCACACAGACAGGCTACACTACTGGCGTGACTGAAGGGGACTTGTTCAAAATAGCCAAAATTCAACTTTCACCAGACAATGCTACTACTGGCAACATGTTTGACAACGGTTCATTTTCTCTAGTTCATCTCAAATTGGGACCGTACACTTGGACAGCTACAGACTTTGGCGGCTTCGACCTGGCAAATGACAGATTCAAACTTGAGTTTGGCGACCAAATCAACAGTCAAGGCGGCAAAGACGTGTATTATCCGAAGAATGGTGGAGACATTTGGTGTCCATTTGAACTGAAAACCTACGACAAGGCGGGTGCGGCAAGTCAAACGTATGCGTTGACCATCAACATCTACGTCTACAAGCCTGACGGATCAGTGTCTAGTGCTTTCGCTCGGATAGTGTCCTTCGCAAGTTAGGAGAATGATGACAATGAAGTTTGATGCAATGAATTTCGTTTTCATCATGGTACTCCTGTACGTGGGAGGATTCATCGGCGGCTACCTTGGACAATGGATACCGTTCTTTGCTACTGGCGGATGGATCGGCGGAATATTGCTTGCAATGGTTCAAATGGTTCTGTTGGCCGTAGTTGGATTAGCAACCGGTAAACTTGGACTATGGACCGTGATCTTAGGCGGCATCGTGATCTTTGTCGGCGGCATAATCGGCGGCTACCTAACATCGTTTGTGAACCTATCAGGATTGTACGCTACAGTGTTGACGCTTGCGGTGCAAACCATGATCTTAATGTTCATGGGTCTTGTACGGGGCGGCGGCGGCAAAACACCGATGAAAGTCAAGTAACGCCTCTCACACTTGGAGGAATATTGTGAGAGACATTCTTGGCTACTTAATCGGCGGTGCTGGCGGACTGGTAGTGGGCATACTGATCGGTGCACTCGCGTTTGGAATGTTTGGTTTCGTCCAAGGCGGCGGAACCAATGTTCCCTACGACACAAACCACAGAGGCATAGCGAACAGTGTCCATGTTCTGGATAAATCAAACAACGTACCTCAAAGCCTTCATCATTTGCAGACGGGACCAATCGAGTTCAGTCCAGACGCGCCTCTAGCTTTGTTTCCCCCGCATTTACAGACAACTCAAAGCGTATGGACTTTCACAAGCGGTCAAGACATCAATGTTTACATGACAATTTTAGGTCCAGGCACTGACGGACACACGTACAGCGTGGATTTCAGCCGCTTGACATATGCTGAGACACTTATCACTTGTGGCAATCAAACGGTGCATTGGCTTCAAGGCGACGGCGTAATGTACAGCAATATTCAGGTTATGCGTTAAGTTTCCCTTTTTCTTAGGTTTTAGTTTCCACAAGAATGCGAGGATGAGAAGACGAGTAGCATACTAAAAAGTCTATTACACAGTAGAACGGGAGTATTATTCATTGTTCTAGCAGCTTTGCTGATTTTGGCTTTTGGTGCGTCCGGCATACCCTTTTCAATTCCCAATTTCGGCTTTGAAGGAGCCAAAAGCAATTTTTACGGTGCTTATTTCCCTTCTAGTAGTGTTTGGTCAGGTTATCAAGGAATTAATCTTCTGCATAAATACCAAGACGCTGAGCCCTATCTCGTCAAAAGTTCTGGGACTGAGGGAGCTGCGACAATAATCAAGACGGTGGGATGGACTAATATTGCGACTCCTAACTATGCTGGAATGAATTTCGAATGGCGCAAAAAATACGCTTTGGGAGGAAGTGATGAAGTAACTAGGAAGCCGGACCTTGGGATTGAAGTTCAATCTAACATAGCTTTGAGTGACATTAATCGACAAGGAGATCCTTTGAACTGGAATGTTACGGACCCAATGAATGTTCAAAGATTGACAATGTATACTAAAAGACTTGTCAAGGTTGCTGAAACCGAGACCACCGTAACGTACAGTTACAACTACACTGGACAGGAGTTTCTTTTCATTCCTACAGAGTTTTGGGTTGGATTTTCACTTGCAGCCAGTCAAACAGACGCATCGACTGGTAGCGGCTGGCGAGAAGGCGAATGGCAAAACATTGTATGTTGGTTCAGACTAGACTTCAATGTGTGGGACAATGCCTATAAAGATCCTTGGCTTGACGACCCAAACACGAACATTTTTGATTCAAAGTACAACGGAACTGTTTCAGCAGAACAGCATCTTTACGAATATCGCGGAGGATTCCCAATTCAAGGATGGATTCAAGGATGGAACAAAGCTGGATGGACAAGTTCAGGAACAGACGATCAAGGCGATCCAGTCTGGTTTGATTTGAAAGGCAAAACACAAGGCACTTACACAAGTCAACAATTGGCACAGATCAAAGAAAAACTGATGAGCAAAGTAGCCTTCGCCCCAGACCTTATCGGTCAATTCATAAGCCTCTATGATAGTCCAGACAGCCAATTTTCCTATGAACTCCCAGAAAATTTGGAACCAAATCTCATTCAATCTCCAGATTCAAGCATGAAGAAAGTCATGTATTTTCCCATTAACATTGTAAACTTTGGAACAGTTACGGAAGGCGATTTCTGGAATGGATACACGGTTTACTATCCTTCTGCATATTTCCGAGTCAGAATGATTTACGGTGTCTACGGCAAATTCACGTATTTGTGGACTGAAGAAGTCACGAAACCAGTAGATCAAGGCGGTCTGGACTATCCAAATGAGACAGAGCAGCATGGAACAACAGTCATAAACACGCCAGGAGTAGGTTCTTACTTCACTGGAATAAGCGACTGGTTCTCAAATCCAATAGTGCTCTTCATCATCATTGCCATAGTAATCATCATAATTCTCGTTTTGGTCTTGCCTTGGTTCGGAATCATATTAATCAGCAGTACGGGACGGAGGTGAAATTGACGAATGAATAAGCTAGTTGCACTTGTGGCTTTAGGCTTGATTGTCGGCGGCTTCTTGCTTGTCACGTTCAGTTATGCTGGTCCAACGTCACCGACTGGAACGAACGGTCTTCCTGACATCAGCGATATGACTCATGGGGCTGGAACAAGACCTGACCCTCCAAACGATTATGTTCCTTCAACGCCTCCAGCGGAAGAGACTACTCCGCCACCTGAGAGTACGCCTCCACCAGACACGACTCCGCCTCCAGAAGATAATACTCCTTACCATGAAGAACTTGAGCCAACACCATCTCCAACGACGCCGCCTCCAGTCGGAGAAACTTACGTCACCAAGTACATACTTCAAAATCAACAGATCACAGCAGTCTACAATTCAGCATCAGAACGGTATGAAGGCAAATACACTGTTTCCTACACGTATCCAGTTGACCATAAACACGATTTACATGCTATGTTGACGCTTTCGAATGGAATGAGCATTAAAATCACTCATCATGGCACTCTTACAGAAGTGTTCACTGGGCCTTTGAATAATATACATGAATGGATTCCTCCTACTAGAAGTACAAAAGAATCGGTTACTGTTGAATTCTTCATTTACGGTAGCAATGCTCAGGGAAAAGCAACAGTCAGTTTGTACGTTACTGAATGGCCTAGCAGTCAAATGAGCATCTTTGGAACACAGACGAATGACATGACGATTGGAGTTGTGATGTTGATTGCGGGTTTCGCAGCTCTACTGTTGTTTGGGAAGAGATAAACCATGAACAAGTTTAGTCCAGAGTTCGATAGGGTAGGCGTAGCATTAGCGTTTGCTGCCTTACTCATTCTTCTTTATTTCGGTTTGACAGTGAACACTTTCTTTCAAGATTTATGGGTTGCCTTCGCGTTTTGGATGATAGGCTTTTTCGGAACAGTCACCTTGGGTCTTGCCCGATTAAGTAAGAGCTTAAATCTTAGGCAGTTATTCACGATTTTTGTTGGAACAGGCTTGATTCTAGTTTGCTTTTTCGGAATCAGCACCGCTTATGGCATGATTCCTCAAGACATTTTCATAGCAGAAAAAGCTCTCGGATTCGGCATAGGTGTAAGTGAAGAGCTCTTCTTTGGTGTTTTCCTTCTCTCAATCCTCATCAACTATCTGGGCTTGGATAGAATAATCAGTATTGTTTTGAGTGCGGGACTTCATTCTGCTTATCATATTCCGCAATGGGGAATTAACCCGCTGCAACTGAGCTTGTTCTTCATCAGTTTCCTTGTAGCTCGCTCAATCTACGTGTTCGTGTTTCCAAAAGTAGGCGTGTTGCTGGGCGCGCATGGATTCTGGAATGTGGCGGTGACCTAGATGCACATTCTTCGCATGTTGATTAATCCTTTTCTCTTGTTTGGACTTGCCTTTCTCGTTGCGTTGCATCAGTATGTGAATTGGGGAGTCTGGTTCGAGTTCAAAGATATACATCACGAATTATTTGTTGTTGCCTTGATTTTTGGCGGCGTAGTTTTGCTTGGGTGGAGGGGCTGGAAAAAATGGGTATAGTCACGGCGATAACTCAGAAACTTCTCGCGGTGGTTGTGAAAGCTGCGATCATGTGGATTGCCTTCATGTTCGTCTTCAAAATTCCGTTAGATCAAGCTGGATACGTGATGATTGTGGCTTTTATCGCTGAGTTTGTCGGGTCTTTGATTGCTAGTTTATTGTTGAGAGGATCACGAGGTTACTGAAATGGAAAATAAGAAAGGTGTGGGATGTTTCAGAATGAACAGGAAACTTGACGCATTGTTTGTGAGTGTCGGAATAGTCTGTATGATCGTAGGCTTGGTTAGTCTAGCGCAAAGTACCGTGCCTTCTGGTGGGCCATACTATCTGCAAGTTCCAACAAGCACTTGGACTTACCTTATTGACAAATTCAGCAATGGCAGCTATTACATGGTGAACGGCACAAATTGGAAAGTGGATTATCAAAGCACGAATGCAAGCAAAGTTATCATTTTTGCTATGGGTAATTTGACAAGTGGCAGAACATGGAAAGAAAAAATTGTGATAGAAGGAAGCATAACAGTAACGAATACGTTGATTGTGCCTTCCTTTACAGTTATTGATGTTGAAGGAAGCTTGACTTTGGCTTCTAGCGCAAACTGCAACATATTCAATTTGACAAGTGTAAACGACGTTGAAATCTATGGAGGGCATCTCTACGGCAACAAGGCTGGAAACAGTAAAGGTATAGGCGTTTGTATTGACACTCCAACATACATTCAAGACACTTTAGACAACATTCACGATATGTCTATCAGCGAATTTGCAACCTATGGAGTAGCTATATTGCAGAATACTCGTGCTGTAACCTTGCGAAACCTAGCGGTGTATGACTGCGACAGTTTCGGTTTCTACCTTGGCGGGGGAGATCATTTCATTTCCGACTGCTTGGCAGGACAGAACGTGGCTTTAGGCTTCTATTTAGGAGATGTGGGAGGCAATCAACTTTCAAACTGCAAAGCTTTTGGCACAGCCTATAACGGTAGTTTCGGTGACGGCTTCCTAATCAGTGGAGTACGGGATATTTTGACGAATTGTTATGCACAGGAAAACGATAGACATGGATTTCTCGTTTACACCGCTTTGCCCACTCTCTACGGAAGATTCAATTCACTCTCAAACTGTGTTGGCGAATCCAACAATTTTGACGGTGCTTTGAGCGGAGTCGGCATAAGACTTGACGGAGTGAATAATAACAGTGTAATCGGTGGGCTATTCACCAATATGATTGGAGTCCAACAAGACTATGGGGTATGGTTAGCGAATGCAGCGGCAGACAACACGATTATCGGAACTAACTGTTTGAATAATAGGGTTGATTCTTTCATCATTGATGCGGCAGCGTTGGGCTTGAATGTTATTCAGAATAATATGGGTTATACGACTGATTGCCCTGTCTCTACGAACGGCACTTTTACATTGACCAGTGACACGAGTGAGCATACGATTGTGACCTTGACTCCGACGAGTGTGGAACAAGTCACCAACTTCTATCTTGACCTATCTGAACTTACTCAGAACTGCACGTTGAGAGTTTACTTGAAAATTGACGGAGTAAACTATGTGGAACTGACCAGCATGACCTTAACAGTTGCTGCGGGCACGAAAGGTTTAGCCTTGAAGGATCATGTCATTGACACAGCTTGGAAGCTTACCATTCAAAGCGTGGTTGCCGAGGGCGCGTCTAGGGCTATAGATTACAGGTATTTCGTGAACGTGTACTAGGAGATTGATGAAGAATGCGGAAACAAGTTTTGGCTTCAGTAATCGGAATCTTGCTGGTTTTGAGTGTTTTCAGTGTTTTGACTTGGCAAATCAAACCTGTAGAAGCAGTAACACTTTTTCAAGATGGACAAGTAGGCAGTACAATGGAGACAGTAGGAGACTTCAGTGCATGGACATCAACATCAGGATCTCCGTCAGTTGTAACCACTCAATTTCATCATGGTGGAAACTGTAGTGAAGGAACAACGTCAGGAGCTTGGGTTTATCTTCATAAAACAATTACAGCTTCGGCAACCGTTTATGCCCAATGTTTTTACTATTTTGATAGTCTGCCAGCCGACGGTAGTACTTTAGAGTTAGTAAATACCCAGAATGCAGCGTACACAAGTTTAACTCTTAAAAACAACAGCGGAACATACCAGTTCGGTTTATGGCCAAACACGGGCGTTGGTTCGTATACATGGTTTGATTGTTCACCTCAACCCGCCGTGAATATTTGGTATCGCATAGACTACAAAGTTGAGAAAAGCGGAGAAGTAAGGGTTTACCTTGATGGATTAAGTCAAGGAAACGTCAGCGGCGTTTATACCGCTGATACTACCGATATTTATATTGGAGGAAAGCTAGATGTTGGGTCAATCAAGTTTTGGATAGACTGCGTAACCATTGGGACGACGTTTAGTGCTCCCGTAACTTTTGACAATATAGAAGCAACTTCCCACACAGCAGGCACTAGCACCATATTTCATTTTAACTGCACCGCTGATTCAGGGGCAGGAACTATCAGTCACTACATTTTTGGATGGGACAACGGAACGACAATGACAAACGACACAGCAGTAGCTTTTTCGACCAGTTGGGCTAACATAACTAAGACACTTAACAGTACTGTAGGGACGATAATTCACTACATTTTATACGCCAACTACACAAATGATAAATGGACAAATTGTAGTCTTCAATCCTTAACAACACTTTCATCCATGTCGACATATCTCGCGCAGTATTACTTTACAAAACAACATACTGCGGGCGCTACAGCCCAATTTTGCGTGCGATGGGATGCCGCTACTGGAACAACCTTGTCGTTTTCGATCTGTGAAAGCAATGTGACTGGTTCCGTGGTAAATGAAACAGCATTCGCCCTTTCAGGGACTTCTGCATGGCATAATCAATCGGTAACTTTACCAGTTTACAACACGAAAGTTGGCTTCTTGTTTTACGCCAATTCTTCTACTGGAGTTTGGAGTACCACATTGATGTATATTTTCGTGACAATGAACGGTACAATGGGACTTCACAGTGAAGGCGAATACGTTTATGATGATGTAGGCAACATCGTTACATTTCGAGGTTTCGGAGACACTACCACGCAAAATCAAGAATATTACAATGGACACTGGTTTGGAAAAGGCGCGAGTCCGGGATCGGGATACAACGAGTGGAATGTCACAGCAATCGAAGAAAACTTGGATGCTATGGCAATGTGGGGCGCAAACACTTTGCGTTATAGAATTGCCTATGAATGGTGGGCAACAGACAATGCTACCATGAACTGTAAAACTAGGATTCAACAGTTCTGTACTCTGGCTTTGTCACGCGGAATCTACATTATGTTGAACACTGGGTTAGTGAATATCACTCAGGGTTCAGCAGGTTATCTAGCTGAATATGATGGCAGTAATTCTACAGTGCCTTGGCCTCCGTATCTTACCAATGCAAATTCAACCATGATTTTACCGTCTGCTGAAGAATGGATCGAGTGGTACACAAACGTCAGCAAAGACATGGCATCTTATTCAAATTTCATAATAGAATTTCACAATGAACCAAATGGAGATGCTAGTGGTCAAACTTGGTATTTAAATGGAACAAACTATGCGATTCCAGCTTGCCGAAATGAAACTGACCAGATGATTGTGGTACAATGGGGTTATGCTACTGTAAAATATCCTTCGTATAGTATGAGTTGGGTAGACACTATCGCTTGTAATGGGCAATGGAATATTCTTTACAGCACACATCTATATCGGGATGGGTACGACAGTAACTGGGATTATGAATACTCTACGCTTCTCACCGAATATGAAACGTATATGTTTGCCTACACTATTGATGTCCATAAACCTCTTGTCATAGGCGAAATCGGCTGTAATATTTGGTTAGAAAACGATCCTTCTTGGAATGTCTCAGGACAACTACTAGAAAACGCTTGGTTCAACAATTCCCTTTACATTTTCAATCAACGCGGAATTGGCAATCTTGTTTGGTGGTGGTATTTCTACGGGCCATACAGTGTGTTTCCATATCCTGAAGGATCAACCATTTCCATTGCTCGTCCACTTTGTAACGGATGGGGGAACGTTGGCTATTTACATGGTGACACTGGAAACATAGCGATTTCACAGTGGCATACCATGCCATTTGTGTTTAGTGTCGGTAGTGAAACGTTGTCTGGAGCCTATTATGTTTACAGCAACAACACGGCATGGTCAAGCACTTGGGCAAGCAATCAACTGACCGTAACCTATACGGGAGCCACTCAAGTTCGCGTCTTCTGGAATGTTTCAGCCACATATCCACTCAACAATACTTTACAATGTTACAATAGCAACGGCACAAGTCTATACGCAAATACTGTTTACGACACTACCACAAATTTGATTCGACTTAACAGCACAGCTTCAGGCATATGGACAATCGGGTACGGTTTCCCTCCAATCACGCCTGTAATTGTCATCACTAATCCAACGAACACCACTTATTCTTCTAGCATAATTTCTGTGAGTCTCAGCGCAACAGGTGGAACTATAGACACGATCTGGTATAACTGTAAAAATGGCACAACTTGGATTTATGGTTCAAACCAAACCTACACTGTAGCCACATCAATGACTGGATTCGTCAATGGCACTACCTACTCATTCTACGCTTGGGCTAATAACACTGAAGGCAACAGCGATGAAGAAACGGTCATGTTCAGCGTTCAAATACTGACAAATCAGGGTGGAACCACTCAACTCATAGTCAACGTTTGGTGGAGTTCGTGGTGGTAGTCTCCAAGTGACTGAACACGGGATTTTCTTTACCGAAAGAACCTTCAGTAAGAAAACATGGTGATGGAATCTGACTTCTTTGCGAAAGAACGTCCATTAAGAAATGTGGTGCTGAGAATTGACTGAACAGGGTAAGCGCGCTCTCACACTCAAAAATAGAAGGTTGACGATGTGAATGGTAAGGCTGCTAGACACGGGTTCTTAATCGTCACGGTACTAGCAGTCATGACTATTCTTGTTTTTAGCAATTTTGCAAGAAGCAACATTCCATCAGGCGGACCATACTATTTGCAGGTTCCAACTAGCACTTGGACTTGTCAAATGGGAACATTCTCAAACGGCACACACTACGTTGTCAATGGAACAAATTGGAAAGTTGATTACAAAAGCATCAGTGCAAGCCAAACCTTACAATACGCTGTAAACGCTGCTGTATCTGGGGGGAAAATAAGTATTCAAGAAGGCAACTACACCTTTGACACTCCAATAACTTTCCTATATGGGTCAAGAAGCATAACTATTCAAGGTGAAAATGGTTGGGCTAAATCCAATAACAAATCAGGCACGTTCCTTGAAAGCACAATAGCTAGTGATGCTTTGTTCAAAACAAGTCCACAAACAGATTTAAGAAGCGCGTTTGGCCTAGAGTTTTCAGATCTCGTAGTCTTGGGACCAAAGACAGTTGGATCTACTGGTTTTCTTTTGACTAATGTAGATACTTTTGAATTCAGCAGTTGCTCGATTCTCAGCTTTGACGTTGCCTTGAATGTTTCATACCTCGGAACAACCCTTGCTGAACAGCCTGGCATGGGATTCATTCACGACTGTATTTGGGCTGAAGGCGCAACCGCAACCTCAGAGTTTATGTTCTTTGACAAATGCACAGAAGTCACAGTCAGCAACTGCGTTTTCGGATGGGAAACTTTCACAAGAGCCATCCACATCAAAGACAGTAACAAAATAAGAATTGGACCTAACAACGAATTCAACATTGGAGATACACCTTCACCGATCACTGAACACGTTTACATTGAAAGTTCCGCTGGCGGCTCATACATTCCAAATCAAATTGACATTCACGATAATTGGGCTTACTGCGAATTGGCAACTACTAAGTGGATTCGAACAGTTGACGCTCCAACAATCAATGTTTGGGGAGTCAAATCAGTTGACAACACAATCGAATGTGGATACAGTCCTGATTTCTTTGTCAACTCAACGTATGCAGTTTCGAATTGGACAAACATTGTTGCGCGAGACTTAACGTATCCGCCATGTCAACCAGGAACAAATCTTCGAGACTTAACTGTGACTTGTCCAGCTACAGTGACTTATCAAAATAAATGGGCAGTTGTTTCACTTCATTTTCTACTCAACATTCCTGCTGCTAGTGGCGTTGCTGTTGGATTAAGTAGGGATGGAGTGAATTGGGCAGCGGTTTACGTGAAT
>Ga0315288_10001007_pt1 | contig 35817 bp, 19 predicted proteins | sample YL17G11_20_MG_FD_203454 | JGI IMG/M metagenome (GOLD analysis project Ga0315288, IMG submission 203454) | Sediment microbial communities from Yellowstone Lake, YNP, Wyoming, USA - YL17G11_20 | ecosystem: Environmental > Aquatic > Freshwater > Lake > Sediment | place: USA: Wyoming | collected...
GCGTCCCCGCCCCCCCGGTGGCGGGGCCGGCCGGCCGCCGGGCCCGCCGGGCCCGCCCCCCCCCCCACCGGCCTTGATGGCGGCCGCCCGGGCCGCCTTGGCCGCGGCCGTAGCGGCCTTGGCGGCGGCGACAGCCGCGGCGGCGGCGGCCGGCCCGCCCACCGCGGCCGTCCCGGCCCCCGCCCGGGCGTCAATCCACAGGCTCCCGTCCGCCGGGACGATGGAAACGGACACAGGGTCCCCCGCCGCCCGCCGCCCAAACAGGTCTTTGATGGGCTCCACAACAAACATGACGCCCGCCGTGGACGGCGGGGGCCCGCCCCCCCCACCCGCCCCGCCGCCGCCGCCGCCGCCTGGCGTCGCCCCCGCGGACGGGTCCGCCGACCCCGACGGGCTCGCCCCGCCGCCCGACCTCTCGTTCTGGGCGGGGCGCCGGTTGTGGTAGGCCCGGAAGAAGGTGGACTGTTCGAGGACGCGCCCCGGCGAGGCCGGGTCGGGCCCCCGCACGGTCAGGTTAGAGGGCCGGCCCGGCGCGGGCAGTGGGTTAAAGTGGGCGGCCGCCGTGGCCTTGGGGACGATGACCATGCCCACCCGGACATCCGATTTGGACAGCGTTTTCTCAAAGAGGAGGACGGTGCCGGGCGGGGGCAGGGCCCGGCCGTCCGGGTCGACCGAGGCGGCGGGCTTGGAGCGCGGCATCGCGAGCTGGCTGGCTGGAGGGAGAGATGGAGGACGGCTGGAGAGGGAATTGGCGTGTGTGTGTGTGCGGCCCCTTCTTTCCTCGGCTTTGATGATGCGGGGCCGGCCTTGCTGGGGTGTGTGAGGCGCCCCGGGGTAGCTAGACGGGCAGGCGCACTAGAGTCCGGTGGAGGGCGGGCGGGAGGAGGGGCCCCGGGACGGCGTGCGGGGAGTTGTTTTTGAGTGAGAAGACGGCGGCGCGAGTGATTTTCCCTCTCCTTGCACTCCACCACCACCCCCTCACCGCGCCCGCTTCGCCGCCCGCTTCCCGCCCTCACTCTCCTCCTCGCCACTCCCGAGGCTGGCGCTCCCGCTACCGGCGTCGTCGTCGTCGTCATCACTGCCGCTGCCGCTGCCGCTCTCACTGCCGTCCTCGTCATCACCATCACCTTGCTTCCGGCCGGTCCCGCCGCCACCCTCCTCGTCCGTCACGTCCGACCGGTCGCCGTCGGAGGAGGGGGAGCCGGGGACAAAGTCTGAGTCCTCCTCGGACGAGCCGTCCTCGTCGTCGTCGTCGCCCGCCTCCGCGGCCGCTCCACGCGCTTCCTCCGCCCCCTCTCCCTCCTCGCCCTCTCCTCCCTCCGCCTCCCCCGCCGCGGCCGCCCCTTCATCCCCCGCCAGGACGACGCCCACCCCGAGCTCGCCCAGCCAGGCCTGGACGGCGCCCAGCTCGGCCTTGGGCAGGGACGAAAATTCCAGGGGTTTCACCTTCCTGTTCGGCGCCCCGGCGGCGGCGCCGGCGGCGGCGGCGGCGGCAGGGTTGCCGCCGCCCTGCCCCCCCCCCCTTTTTTTTGGGATGAGGATGAGGTCGAACGAGGCGGACCCCCCACCCCGCGCCCGCCCCAGCACCGCCCGCCAAATGCCGGCCATGGTCACCAGGGCGGGCGGCCGCCCCACGAACGCCAGGCCCCGCGCCAGTGGGAAGGCGTAGCCCTGGTGGGCGCCCACGGCCGCGCCGACGGCGCACCCGCCCCCCGCCGTCGAGGCGGCCGCCCGGAAGATGGCCGGGGAGGGAGCATCAAACGCACCCGGCGGCACGCCCAGGCGCCCCAGGGCCTGGCACAAGACCACCGCGGTGTGCCCAGCCAGGCGCGGGGCGTCGGCAGACTTGCCCCAGCCCACATCGGACGCCGCCCCGGAGGGGAGGCGCAGCGCGAGTGTGGGGAGCGGGGCTTTGCCCCACACCAGGGGCGCGCCACCGACGCCGTGCTTCACGGCCACCAGCATCAGCACCGCCCCCGCGTCTTCCGGCACGTCCTCGATGACGGCGATGGAGGTGATAGCGGACGCCGGGATGGCCAGCTCGCGCGGCGTGGCGGTGGACGCGCCGGGCGCCTTGAAAGTCGTGGAGAGGACGAGTGTGCGGTCTGCCACGTAAAAGGCGGCCGTGAAGGTGGCGCGCGGGTGGGTGAGGGTGAGGCCGGGGAGGACGCAGTCCGCGGTGGCCAGGTCGGTCGTCAGGGCAGCGGGGGTGGCGGTCGCCGTGGGTGGGGTGGGGGCGCCCCCGTTTTCCTTGCCAGCTGCTGCTGTGTTTGGTGGAGAGAGATGGTGAGAGATGAAGATGGCGCGCGCCAACCCCCCGATGCAAGGGCGCGCTGGTGAGTGAGGGTGGAACAATCTGACGCGATGCGCACTCCTGACAGAAGCTCCGTTCAATGTTCCATCCCACGCATGTGTTGAGATGGCCGGCCGCCCTCGTCTGCCCACCCCCACATCATCTCTCTCGATGAATGATAAAATACATAAAAACGCACCCACGGCGGCGACGGCGTCCGCCAGGACAGCCTCCACGCGGCTCGCCAGGGCCTCCATTTCAGGGGCAGGGAGGGTCACCGCTTTGAGGACTGATACCAGGGCGGGGCCCGATGGCAGTGAAGAGACACGGTCGGTCAGGGAGTCCATATCGTGACAAAAGAATGAACCCGAGAGAGAGATGGGAGAGAGTCTCTCAGACCTGACAAACAAGAGGCGGCGCATTTTTCCTTCCCAAATGGCCGGCGCCTCCACCGTCTCCATCACCATTGATGGGGCCACCGTCCTAGACGCCGACACGCCGACAGGAGGTGAGGATCAGGGGTGCGAGAAAGCCGTAACAATGTTTGTGTTTCTCTGCACACAATTGGCCAGAGTCCCTCAGACCCGGCCAGTCCCTCTCACATCACACACTCTCTCTCTCCCATCCCCAGCCTCCGCGTCCACCGCTTTCGCCGCCCTGAAAACCTCCATCGGGGCCTGCCTGACCACCATAATGAAGGAGCGGGCGATCGAGGAAGACGATGCCGTGGACGTCCTGGAAGAGGTCATCTCGGACGACGACCTGGAAGCCGAGACGGCGGCCCTGGCGGGCGGGGCCCTGCCTAAGACGCGGTCCAAACCACGGCCGCCGGGGAAGGGGGGAAAGCAGCAGCAGCGAGGGGTGAAGCGGAGCGCGCCGACGACGTGACGGGAGGAGGAGAGAGCGTGTGTAGCCGCGTGGTAGGTGTGTGTGTCCTTTCCGATTACAAACCGAGCAGCTCAGCCACCGCGCCCGCCGTCTCCGGATCCAACCCGGCCGCCGCCTTCCCCAGGCGCGCCAGCTCCTCCGGTCTCCCCCGCCCCGCCAGCGCGGCCGCCACCATGGGCGGCTGCGGGGCGCCCGGGGTGAAGGGCAGGGCTGCGAGCAGGCAGGCCAGGCGGGCGAGGACAGGCTCGGGGCCGCCAGAGGCGGCGGCGTCGCGCTGGGCGGCCAGTGCGTCGACGAGCAGGGAGCGGGCCAGGGCGGCGACGGCCCCGGACGCCATGTTCGCCGCGGCGCTTGGCGGCAGGGTCAGGTCAGCTGCCAAGCCTGCGATGAAAGCCGCGGGCGAGGCGCCCCCCAACGCCGCTGCCCCGTCCCCACGCGCCGCCGCGGCCGCCGCCTCGCCCGCAGCCGCCCGGAAAATGGCATCTCTGATCGACGGCGTCGTCGGGCTCAGTGCCACCCGCGTCCCCGCCAGGGCCAGGCGTAAGGCCACCAGGTCTACCAGGCTGTAATCCGCGCCGCCGGCCTTGGCGTTTGTGAGGCGGGACAGGGCGGCCCGGGCGGTGGCGGCCGCGGACGCTGCGAGTGGGTCTCCAGCCAGGGTCGTGGGGCCCCGCGACGCCGACAGGGGTGGGTCCTTGGGCGGCGCGTCCCACCAGGCGGGCAGGGCGGAGGGATGAGGGGGATGGGCAGGCACTTTGGGCACCGCCGCCCGCGCCCGCGACCCCTCTGCGCCCTCAAAATCGAAAAAGTCGGGGCCGTAGGAGGCGGCGCCCCTTGGCGCGGGCGCGCCAGTGCCATCATCACCCTCGAACCGGGGTGCCCGGCTGAAGGCCGCCGCCCCGCCCCCCGCCCCGTCCTCCACCCACACCATCCTCCCGCCCAGGGACCGGTCCCGCACCCACTTGCCGGGGCCCCGGCGGCGGCGGGAACCGGAGAACCAGCCGGACCGGCGGGCGAGGGCGAGGAGGGCGAGGGTGCCCACCCCGCCCACCACCCAGGCGCTGGTCGCGAATTCAGAGTCGGTCAGGGGCGTGCGGGCCGCCAGGCGGGAGGAATAGGAAGACAGGTGGGCTGGTGTGACCAGGCGGGCCGCCGGGCGGTCGGCCGAGATGGAGAGCGCTTCAAGCAGTGGGGCCGGCGCCGCCTCTTTCTTCTTCGGCCCACCACCGCCACCAACCTGGCCGCGCGTTCCACCGGGGCCGGCCACCTCCACCCCCAGCGCCCGGGCGGCGGACCTGGAAGCCCGGACCAGGGCCGCCCCTGCCCCGCGCACGCCCGCTTCCGCCGTGTCTAGGGCAGCATCCATGGCCGCCTCAACCTTGGCGACGGGCGTGGAGGGCGCTGCCGCTGCTGCCTCCTCATCAGCCCACCGCACACGGCGCGCCCGGGCCTTGGCTCCCACCTTTTCCGCCGCACCCGACCACCGGTCCCATGACCACATGGGCCGGGTGTGGCGGCGTGGGCGGGCTCCCTCTTTGAACCCGTGGTGTGGGTGGTCCCAGGCGCGGGCCGGGAGGGCGGTGGTGAGGGTGGCGGCAAGGGCCAAGGCGGCCAGGAGAGGGGGCAGGTCAGACCGCCGGCCATCGCTTGGCGCCGGCGTCGCCGCGACAGGGATGCCCGCGCGGCGGGGAGAGGCGGCGCCGCCCAGGTGGGCGGGGCGCGAGGTGGGTCGATGCCTTGGGGGTGCGGTGGTACGCATGGCGTGGGGCGTGCGCGTGCCTGCCAGCACACGTGCGGTCAACGAGATAAAGGAACGGACAAAATAATAGAACAGGGCGAGCGGGCAATCGTCAATATAGAATCAAGAAGAGCCTCGTGGGGCCGCCCCGCGCCTCTCTTTCCCGACCCATTCAAACACGATGGGCAGCCAGCCAGGCGCTAGCCCCCCGAGGGCGCCCTCCTGTATTCCGTCACCCCCGCCCGCACCAGAAGCAACGGCGGGTACAACAAGTAACCCGCCCGACCTCTCCTCGCCTCAACCCTCCCCGCCCCCTCACAATAAGCCCGCCTGGCCCGGCACGCCCGCCGCCGACTGCGCCCGCATGCTGGACCGGGCGCTGGATCGGGACCCGACCGTCAAGTTCATGGTCCAACGCATGGCAGAGGTGTGAATGGAAGCCGGTTGGATGAGAGAGGTTGCGTGGGCGCGACACAGCTCTCACATCACCATCACTTTTTCCTTTCCAGGCCGGCTGCACCATCGGCCGCTCCTTCTTCCGCGTGGAGACCTGCGCCGAGGACGTGGGCGGCGGGTTTCGGCCCCCCGACGGCGTCATACTCTGCCACAATCACCTGCCGAGCCAGGTAAGGAACGGAAATGAGGAGAGAGACGGCTGATCAACCTTCCTCCTTTTGATCCAAATCCTCATCATTTCCCAATCCTCATCTTTCCTGTTTTCTAGGGCGACGTCAACCATGCCTTAGTCCACGAGCTCGTCCACGCATACGACCATTGCCGGGCGGCCACGCTGGACTGGTCCGCCTGCGAGCACCATGCGTGCTCGGAGATCCGGGCGGCGACGCTGTCGGGCGACTGCACCTGGAGGCAAGAGGCCGCGCGAGGGAACTGGGCCCTGCGCGCGGGCGCCCAGGAGTGCGCCCGCCGGCGGGCCGCCCTGAGCGTGGCCATGAACCCGCACTGCGGGGGGGCAGGGGTGGCCCGCAAGGCGGTGGACGCGGTGTTTGAGAAGTGCTTTGCGGACACGGCCCCGTTTGACCGGATTCCGTGAACAGGGGTGGGGGTGAGGGGGGTTGGTTGTAGCTGCTAGGTAGTCCTATACACTCCACGCCCCGCCCATTTCTCTGCCTGCCTCACGCTTTCACGCTTACTTTCATAAACGCGGACGGCAGGGCGACGATCACATACAAACACACCAGCTGCGTCCCCGTCAACCAGTCGGACCGGCCGTCGGCCGAGACGGACTGCTGGTGCAGGACGGAGAGCAGGAGCAGCAGGAACAGGAGCGGGTCCAGTTCAAGGGTGTACGGGATTCCCATCGCCCAGGCCGCCACCACGCACACGGGCAGGACGAAGACCGCGATCTGGAGCGAGGAGCCCAGCGCGATGGCGTGGGCCAAGTCCATCTTGCCTTTTGCGGCGACGATGACGCTGGACGCGTGTTCGACGGCATTCCCCGCGACAGGCAGGATGATGAGCGAGATCAGGCGTTGGGGCACGCCGGCCGCAGCGACGCCTTGGATGGTTCCCGTCAAGAGTTCGGAGGCGATGGCAACGACGCCTGTGACGGCGATCATAGCAAGGCCCGCCGTCAAAGGCAGCAGGTGGAGGAGGTCGTCGTCGCAGCCCTCCTCGCTCTCGTCCTCCTCCTCACCGCCGCCGCCTGCCTCCGCCGCGCTCACCGCCGCGGCGGCAGCGGCTTCCACCTCTATCGGCTTGGCGTGCGTGCTCATGGTGAACAGCAAGAAGGCGCCGTACATGAAGAGGAGCAGGACGGCAACGCCCCGCGAGACGGCGAGCGCGCCGCCCGGGCGGAGGTGGTCGTGCGGGAAGTGGGCCGTCGCGGTGCCGACAGCCAGCGCCGCGCACGCCAGCACCAGCATCGAGGAGTATGCCTTGACAGCCAGGGTGCCGTGCCGCGCGCACCGCCCGCGGACGCCCAGCGAGCCGGCGATGTGGCAGCACCCGAGGACGAGGAGCATGTTGCTCAGGATGGAGCCCAACAGGCTGGTGCTGACGACGTCGAACAGGCCGCGCCGCAGGGCCGAGATCGAGACGGCCAGCTCTGGCACATTCCCGCTGGTCGCCAACAACAGGCCGCCCAGCGTGTCGCCCAGGGACAGAGCCAGCGCCTCCGTCAAGCACGACAGGAGCGAGGCCAGCGGAATGAGGGAGGTGAAGGACAGGGTGAAGATAGGGATGGGGCCCCATTTCCGGGCGTGGGCCAAGATTGCCAGGGGTAGGGCCAGGAGCAGCAGGTGTAGGCGGGTGGAGGTCAGGAGTGCCCGGAGGGCGGCGGTGGGCGGAGGTGGAGGTTGGGCGCCGGCCAGGTCGGGCGGCCGCGGAAAAAGGAGTGGTTGGTCCGCCGGCCCGCCGGCTGCTATGGATGGTCGCCCGTCGTCACTGCTGCGCCGGCCCTCCGCAGCACGGCCGACAAAAGACCCGGTGCGAAGGCGGGCTGCCGAGACAGCGGCCCGGCGCTGGCGATTCACGTCAGCGCGCAGGGCGTCCGCACTTGTGCGCTCGAGGCTGCCAACACAGATGCGGTCGACGCCGCCGCTGACGCGCTCGAGGCCGGCGGCCAGGCGGGCCGCCCTTGTTTGAGGGGAGCCCGGGCCATCAAACACCACGGGCGGCATGCAGTGTACGTGTGATTGGCAAGACAACAGGGCTCAGACGGCGCCACGAGAACGAGCCGGATAGAGAGCAAAAGAAATGAAAGAATAATATTTGCCGACTCACGCCTTTACGCCCGCCGCCGGCGCCTTCTCCTCCTCACCCTGTCCTAAACAGCAGGACGTCCCCCTCGGCCACCACATATTCCTTCCCTTCCAGCCGTTGCACCCCCGCTTCCTTCGCACCCGCCGCCCCGTTGTGCTTGACAAAGTCGTCGAACGAAATGGCCTCTGCCCGGATGAATAGCTTCAAAAAGGACGAGTGAATGACGGCCGCCGCCTCCGGCGCCGTCGCCCCACGCCTCACCGTCCACGCCCGGGTCTCCTTCTCGCCCGTCGTGAAGTAGGTCATCAGACCCAGGCCCTCGTAGGCCGCCCGGATCAAGGAGGACAGCCCCCCCCCGTCGGGCGCGCCCAGGTCGGCCAGGTATTCTGCGGCCTCAGCGGGTTCCAGGTCGCGCAGTTCGGCCTCCACCTGCGCCGACACGACTGTCAGCTCGCAGCCCTGCTTCGCGGCCAGCGCCATGACTGCCGCGACGTGCTTGTTGGACGCCCCACCGTCGGCAAGGTCGCCCTCCGCGACGTTGGCCGCGTAAATCATGGGCTTGGCCGTCAGCAGTTGCAGCAGGCGCACGTACCCGGCCTCCTCCTCCGTCAGGGGCACGCCCCGGGCGGGCTGGCCCGCCTCCAGGGCGGCCGCGATGCGTGTGAGGGCGGCGGTCTCGATCTCGGCCGCCGCCGCTTCTTCTTTGGACCGCGACCGGCCGCCCTTGGCCAGGCGGGTCAGCCTTTTCTCGACCTGGGCATAATCAGCCAAGGCCAACTCGAAATTGATGATGTCCGCGTCCTCCGTCGGGTCGACCGCCCCGCTGACGTGGATGACGTTCTCATCCTCAAAGCATCGCACCACCTGGACGATGGCATCGCACTCCCGGATGTTGGCCAGGAACTGGTTGCCTAGGCCCTCACCGGAGGCCGCACCTTTCACCAGGCCTGCAATGTCAACAAACTCGACGACCGTCGGGATGATGGCCTTTGACTTGGTGATGGTAGAAAGAGCTTCCAGGCGGGCGTCGGGCACCGTGACCAAGCCAACGTTGGGCTCGATGGTGCAGAACGGGAAGTTGGCGGCGGCGGCTTTGGCGTTCTCGCACAGCGCGTTGAAGAGGGTGGACTGGGATGAGGAGGGGAGGGGAGGTGGTTGAGAAAAGAGATGAGGTGTGGGCACGTCGAGCTAGCCTCCTCCCTTCTAGCGCCATTCCAGCCCCGTCCCGACCCTCTGCCGCCTTAACGCTGGATTCAAGCGTCTATCCTGTCACCCACTCCTCCTGCTGGAGGGATCGTCCACCCTCATCTCCTTCTCACCTTGCCAACATTCGGCAGGCCGACGATGCCGGCCTTCAAGCCGTGCGCGACGAGCGAGGAGGTGCGCAGGCCGCGGCGTGTGGACGTGAAGGGTGAGCCGCCCAGGGCCCGCCGCACAGGGGCGAGACCAGGCACATGCACAGCGGCTGGAGCAGCAGTGCCAGCTGACGCACGCACACTGCTCAGCCCGCGGGCGGCAAAGGGTAGGAGCGAGCGAGACGGCCGCCGTCCAAGCGCGCCGCCGGCGCGGTGGGAGGCGTGGCTGCCGCGGGAAAAAGCAGCCGCGCTAGAGCGGGCCAGGAGCTGCATGACTTTGCTGGTGGTTGTCTAGCCGAGGGCCAGAAAATGTGCTGCGAGGCTCTGCCGACAGCACGCGGCGGAAAAGAAGAGAGAATGTGGTCAGTGGTTGCGTCCACTCCAACGAAGCACTGCTAGGCCGTCGCTCCTTTTTAATTGATTTCCGTGCGTCCCGCAACACGCGATGGCGACCCGCCCCACCCCGCCCACCCCACCCCGGGAACTCTTGGAACCTAAGGCAGAAACGTCGGCCGTAGGTGAGATGAGGGTTGTGGTCAGCGCGCCAGCGGCGGCAGTTGCTCTCCCTGCGCACTCTCCATTGGCCAGCTCGCGCATTTTTTCTCATCATCAACCTTCTCTCCATTTTCCATTCACACACAGAACGCCTCATCGCCGCCGAGGTCCGCAAGGCCCGGGGACCCTTACCCCCGACCGCCCCACCCCTGAACTCCCCGCTGCTTGCTCGCGCGGCCGCTTTTCTGCCCAACCTGGCCGCCGCCAACGACGCCCTAGCCGCTGCCGTCGCGGCGGGTGCGCCGCCCTCCACCTTTGATGTGGAGGCCGTCGACGAGGGCGCCCCGCACGTGGCCATGGAGGTCGCCTGCGGGGTGGTGGAGTTAGGGGACGATGCCGCGCTGGCGGCGGCGGAGGCGGCCCTAGCGGCGGGTGGGCCGGGTGGGTTGCCGCTCGAGGCCTCGACCCCCTCTTCTTCCAGCGAGAGCGAGAGCGAGAGTGATGGGGAGGAGGTAGAGGAAGGAGAGGGGGGTGGTAAGGGAGAGGAGGCGGCTGCCGGCGCGGAGGCGCCCGCCACCACTGCTGCTGCGACCACCGCCCCGCCCCGCCGACGTAAGCGGCGGGCGGGCATTGAGGAGGTCGGGTGATAGATTGAAAACGATTTTGTGTCACCTTTTGTTTTTTTTCTTATAAGCACTCATCTCATCGCCACCGCCGCCCCGAAAGCCCGGACCGCCACCGCTGCGGCGGGTGCCGCCGCATCTGCCGCATCCTGCGCCAGGTCCGCTGCGTCTGTCAAGACTTTTAAGGTGGCTGCCAGCGCGTCCTGCGGCGCCAGCGTGCCCAGGAGGGGGTCGGCGAGCAGGGCAGTCGCAAAAAGGGCAGAGCCCTTGGTTGCGGCCGCTCCTCCCGCGCCCGCCGCCGCGCCGAGGGCTGACAGGGTGTCGCCTACAGCCTGGGTGCTCGCATGCTGGCTCAGGGCGGCCAGCGCAGGGCCCGGGCCCGGGAATGACGGGCTCTCTGGGTCGCCACTCGCGTACACAGCTACCAGGCGGGGCAGGGCAGCCAGCAAGCCTGGTGGTGCCCCGGCCCCGCCCGCCCGCTCACCCGCTGCCGCCGCGCCCAGGGTGGCGAGGGCACCCAGCGCGGCTTTGGCGGCCGCGGCAGGGGAGGGCGCACCCTCGACAGCCCCTAGAAGCCCGGGCTCCAGCGCAACACACGCAGCCCCAGGGTCGCCCGCGCTTACCAGGGCGGCCGACCCGACCGCCACGGCGTCCGCGTGCGCGACCCACCCGGGCGGCCCGGCCGCGCCTTTTCCCGCCCCGCCGCCCGTCAGCAAGGACAGGAGCAGACCCCCAAAACCAATCGGGTCGACGATGGCGCTACCACCAGTGCGCACGCGGCGGGCGACCGCCCCGACCAGGCGCGGCCCGAGCGCAGGGTCAGCCGGCCCGCCCTTCCCGGCCCCGCTCAGCGTCAGCAGTGCCGCCGCCGTCATCAGGGGGGTGCGCACTGCGGGCAGGTACTCCACCAGGTCGACCGCCAAGGAGGCGGGCGAGGAGGAGGCAGATGTGGGGGCGGGTGGTGGCAGGCGGGCCAGGGGGCCCAGCAGCAAGCGGCGGCCCGTGCTGCTGGTGCCTCCCTGTCTCTTCTTCTGTGGTACCACCGCCGACGCTAGCAGGGTCGCCAGCTCGTCGCCGACATCGGTCAGGGCGGCCTCCAGCTCACCACCTGGGACCGCCACCCGGGCGGCCGCGTGGAGCGCCCGCAAGCCTGCCTGCGTCGCCCCCGGCCGCCCGGCCCCGACCTCCCACAGCCAGCGGGGCAAGGGGCGCACCCAGGCCGCCGCGATGGCGTCAGGGACACGCCCGCCACTGCCACTGAGAAGCCGTGCCTGGGCACGGACGGCGGCCAGGCGGTCGAGCGAGGTGGCGGCGGACCGGAGGGCGAAGGCGCCGACGGCGGTCAGGAGGGCCGCCGCGGGCTGAGGCGGCAGGACGGGGAGCGTCCGCTCCACCGCGGCCAAGGCGGCGGACGCCGCGCCGGGCGGGGGGACCGGGGCAGGGCCTGACGCGTCGGCTTCCCCACCAGCCGCGTCGGTGGCCGGCGGCAAGGCCCGGCCGTCGGCGAGCAGGGAGGCGGCGAGGGACAAGAGGGGGGCCGCCCAGGTATCGGCGGCATCGCCTGTGCTGCTCCCTTCCGTTCCTAATAAAACCGGCAGGGTCTCGCCCAACAGGCGGACGCCCTCCAGGTTGAGGCGGGCGAGGGCGGACAGCGTGGGGGCGTGCTTCGCGGCGGCCGAGCCGGCGGGCGGGGCGGGAGCGGGCAGGCGGGCGAGGACGGAGGCAGCGACAGTGGCGGTTGTGGTGGTGGGGTAGGTGCCGGCCCCTCCACCGCCGTCACCGCCTGGCCGCCGCATGGCGAGGCGGAGGCAGGCCACGATGTCGGCCGCGCAGGTCGGGGCTGCTTCCGGGGCGGCCCCTGTTGTGGTGGTGGGCGTGGGCGCGCCACCACCGGCGACCCCGCCCCTCCCGCGCTTGGTCGGGCGCACACCACCCCCGCCGCCCTCCCCGTCCACCTGCCGCTTGCCGCCGTCGCCCCGGCCGGTGGCGGGGCGGGCGAGGGCCAGAGCCGCGGGCGCGCACTCCTCCCAGGCACGCATGAGGCCGGCGATCAGGGGGTCGGTGCCAGACGGCCCGCCGTCCCGGGGCGGGGTCGGCGGGGCAACCTCACCCTCACCACCCGCCAGCCACCCGCACCGCCGTCCAAACAGTGGCTGGCCGGGCGGGGCGGGCGGGGCGGGGGCGCCAGCCTCCTTCCCGGCCGCTCCCTCAGCCGCGCCGGTCCCTCCACACACAGCCACCAGCAGGCGGCGCACGCCCGCCACCGTCCGGGCGAGCGCGCCCAGGGAGCCCGCCGCGAGTGAGGCCGCCCGCAGGCCGGGCGCCAGCAAGCCCGCGGCCGCGCCCAGGACGGCGTCCGCGCCGGGCGCGGCGCTCCCACCACTCCCGCCGCACACGTCCAGGATGTCGCCCGCCAGTGACAGTGCGTCCCGGCGGACGCCCGGGTCCACAGAGGTCATCGCCCGTCGGGCGTGCGCGAGCAGGAGCGGGGCGAAAGGGGTGGTAGCCGAGCAGGTGGTCGAGGCACGCTCCCCACCTCCGCCCCCACCACCCTGCACAGCCAGCAGCACCGCCACCATCGCCGGCCCCAGCCTGGCCCGGACCCCGCCATCCCCGTCCCCCGCCGCCTCGGCCAGGGCTTCCAGGGTGGGGCCGGCCAGGCGGGCGGCCGCGCCTGGGTGGGCGGTCGCGAGCTCACACACACCGCCTAGCGCGTCGGCCCGCACCCGGGCCGCCGGGTGGGAGAGCTGGGAGAGGAGCTCACCCAGCGTGAGGCCGCGGGAGGCCGCGACGGCGGCCCCCCCGCGCTCCGCGGCGACGGACTGGGAGGGGAGGGTGAGGGTTTTGGAGGCGATGGTCGTGTTGGCCGCGTTGTCGGCCGGCGCGAGCTTGCGCCCGACCTTGCGCTTGGCCTTCTTGAAGTCGATGCCCACGCCCGCGGGTTTTTTAGGGGCAGACGCCCCGGGCCGCTTCTTGCCGGACCCGGCGCGGCGGGCCTTGGGCATGGCGAGGGAGGGGCGTGGGGCGCGAGAGCCCAAAGACAAATGCGCGGCGGCTAGGTGCGTGCGTGCCTGCTAGTATAAAGAGTGAGCCCGCGCACGGGCGCCCCAATGCTAGATCAGAGGGGGTCGGAGGAGGGTGTTGAAGGGGTGCGTGCGAGGAGGTGCGTGCCCGCTAGCCTGCATGGGGGTGTGCTAGCCACACGTACAGTCTGAGAGCAAAAGCGGCGAAATTTCAGAGCGCCGATTCAGTGTGACCCTCTTTTTTGCTCTCTCATCTTCGCCGCGCAGCACACGCCTCTCTCTCCCTTTCACGCGCCCATCACGCACAAGATGGCTCATCTCGCTTCCCTGCTTCCCAGGAGCGTGTTGACGGGATACGCTGAGACGCGGATGCAACCCGAATCAAGAGACGGCAGAGACGGCAGCGCCGCCCGCGCTCGGACCACCCCCACTACTCCAACCTCCTCCCCCCGCTTTGCCGCTGCCTCGCCCACAGAAACTTCCACGCGCCCGCCCCTGCGTGACACGCTCTCTGCCGCTGGCAAGCGGGCTCTTGGCGGGGGCATCCCCGGCGCCGCGGCCATGGGCGTCCAAGTCCTGTCCCTCATGTGGTTACGCACGACGGTCAACTACCAGTACTCCAAGGGAGTCGGCACGCGGGAAGCGCTGAAAACACTCTACCGCGATGGCGGCGTCCGCCGTTTTTACCGGGGCGTCGGCCCGGCCTTGATTCAGGGCCCGCTCTCCCGATTTGGGGACACGGCCGCCAACGCGGCGACGCTCAGCATCCTGGACGCCTACCCCTCGACGGCGTCCCTGCCCGCCGCGATCAAGACCATGGCCGCCTCGTTTGCCGCGGGCGGGTTTCGGATCTTTCTGATGCCGGTCGATGCCGTCAAGACCAGCCTCCAGGTCAACGGGGCGGACGGCCTCAAGCTCCTGCGGTCCAAGATTGGTGTGTCCGGCCCGGGCGTCCTTTACCACGGCGCCCTGGCGTCCGCAGCCGCCACAACCGCGGGTCACTACCCCTGGTTCGCTGTGTACAACAGTGCAAATGCATCCTTACCTCAGTACGAGGATTTGCCCAGGCGCCTCCTGCGCTCCGCGGTCATCGGGTTCTGTGCCTCCGCCGTCTCGGACACGGTCTCCAACTCAATCCGGGTCGTCAAAGTGTCGAAGCAAGCCTCCCTGACCGCGCAGACCTACCCGCAGGTCGTGCGGGCGATCATTGAGAAGGATGGGGTGGGCGGCCTGATGACGCGCGGGCTGAAGACCAAGATCCTGAGCAACGGCCTGCAGGGCCTGATGTTCAGTGTCTTGTGGCGACTGGGTCAGGATGCTTGGGACAAGCGGGAGGGCGAGAAGGAAGCTTGACGACGAGGGAAGAGCTGATATAGGGCGAGGAGAAATGATGGCAGGTGTTGAAAAGAGAAGAGCATGATTGTTTGCAGCACAGAACGTGAGTCCTTTTAATAGCGCGTGCGCCCGCGCGTCTCTGCACGCATTCCACGCATCCGTTTGCGCGGCCTAGTAGCGAGACAAGTCACCTTTGTCTCCATGGTAGACACCTCCGAAGTGGACAGCCTCCTTGCCCGGGCGGCGGTGAGTGTAATGCGAGCGGGTTCTCGAGCATCGGCTAGGTGCCGCCGCGCTTCGGCCGTCACGCACGATTCTGCCACGCCCCAATCCACCATGCATCGCCCCATCCCCACTAACGTGACCTCTCATTCCTCTCCTCCCACTGTTCAGACGGATGCGACCGCATCGGGCGCCTTGTCTGCCTCAATTTGGTCCTCCCCAGCCGCCGTCGCGGCGACGTCCGTCCCGCGGTGGCTGGCCTTGCTCACAGAGGCCCTGCGGTCGGGGAAAGGCGGCAAGGCCAAGGGGCCTGGTCCTGAGGCTGCCCTAGACCCGCAGGTGGAGGTCGGTCTGTGGGCCGCCGCCCGGGCGGTGGTGGCGAGGTAAGAAAGAGTAGAGACGGCGAGAGCAGGCGGCGGCGCGGAGCATGTCCCCTCCCGACCTCTGCTCACGTTTTTCCCTCTTTTTCTTTGATTTTCACACAGGTCCGACCAACTGGCCGCCGCCGACCCCGCCCTACGTCGGGACATCGCTCCTCCCATCGGCCGCCTCGCCGGCTTGGCTCTGTCCTGCTTGGAAGCCCACCCCACCGCCCCCGCCGCCGAAGCCCTGGCGTCCGTTCTGGCTGCTTTCCCGGGCGCTGCGCGCGCGCACGCGGGGGGTGGGCGGGCGGCTGCGTGGGCGGGAGGGGCGCTGAGCGCCGCGTTGACGGGTTCAGGCGACAGGATGCCTAGTGCTAGCTCACTGGAGCTTGGCTGCTCCGCCGCCCGCGTCCTGGCCCTCGCCCCACGCACGGCGCCCGCGGGAGAAGGCGCTGCCGCCGCGGCCTGGGGTGAGGCGGGCCAGGGACTGCTGGCCACCGCGGCGTCCGCCCTGGACACCGCCCTGGCGGGCAGCGGAGAGGATGGCGCGCTGGTTGCTGCCGCGTCTTCTTCCCTGGACCCGACTGCCAAAGCGTCGGATGCGGCGGCGGCGGCGGCCTCGCAGGCCTCCACCTCCAGCCGGGCGGCCGCGCTCAGGCGGGCAGGTGGGGCAATGGACGCGCTGGAGCGCCTCCTCTCCGCGGGGTCCGGCAGCCCCGGTGGCGCGCCACTGCCAGGCCCGGGCATCGTGGCCCTGGTAGCCCGGATTATCGGGGCGCCCCGGGAAGGACGGGGCTCGCCTTCCAAGGCGTCGAACCCGCCCGGCGCCGCGCCAGCCACCCTGTCTGCCGCAGCGCTCGGCCTCCTCACGTCATTCCTGCGCGCCGCCGGTGGGTCCGCGGCCCTCGCGCCCACCGCCGCGGCTGCCGGGAGGACGCTGACTGATGCACTCTCCGCCATCGGCGCCAGCCCGGCGGATGGCGCAGGCCGCCCGTCGCCAGCCGCCCGACCCTGGCGCCCGCACCGGGCAGAAGAGGCGTCCGTGCGAGCGGCGCTCTATGTCGCCGCGGCCGCCGTCGCCGACACGTGCGGCATTGCCACGTCCCTCCGCCTGGCGCCCATCCTTATACCGTTGGTCTGGTCGGATGGCGTGGCCTGGATAGGAGTGGCGGAGGTTGCGCCGAGCAGCGCGGCCACCGCTGCCCCTACAACCGGGCGCAAGCGGAAGGGACGCTGCGTCGAGGAGCAGCAGCCCTCAACAACGACGCCAGCGGCCGCCCGGGCTGCTGCCAGGGTCGGTGGGGATGACAAGGCCCGCCGCTTCATCATCGCGGGCGCTGCCCTCGATGCCCTGCAAGCCCTGCTCCGCACCTGCGGCCCCGCACTGCCGTCTGCCCTGCGTGCCAAGGCAGACATGACTGCGAGCGCCGCGGCCGCCCGCCTGGAAACGGCGGCTGGGTCGGCCGCTTCCGCCGCAACGGCGGCCATAATGGACACCACCCGGGCGTCTGCCCTGCGCGCCCTGACCACCTCCCTCCTCTCCCCCAACGCCCACCGCCCGCCGCACCTGCCCCTGGCGCTCGCTCTGCTGGCGTCCGCCGCCCGGGTGGGCGGCCCCACCTCGGCGGCCGTCGCGCGGGATGCCCTCCTCGCGACGGAGGCCCTCCTTCACGCCCGGGCGGTCCCGCCGGCCGGTGGGGCGGTGGGTGGGGAGGTGCTTTCCTTGGTGCCGCCAGGGCTGTGGGCGCCGCAGGGGCTGTTCGGCGGTGAGGAGGAGGAGCCGGCGAGTGAGGATGAAGAAGGTGGTGGGATGGAGGTGGAGGTGGCTGTGGGCGCGCTGGTGATGCGTGCGCCCAGCCCGCCGCCAGCACCCGCCCCCCCTCCGCCGCCGCCGCCGCCGGCCGCAGTGGTAGAGGCGGTCGTGACGGGAGCGGACGCGCCGGCGGCCGTGCCCGTCTTTGCACCAGTGCCAGCGCCTGCGCCTGTCCCCGCCGCCCCTTCTCCTCCCGCCCACCAACCCGCCGCCTCTGGCGCCTCCTTGCCCTCCCTGGACAGCGGGTCCGAGAACGAGTGAATGCAAAGAAGAAATAAAGGAATTGAAAATCTCGGTCACAAACAAAAACGCACGCGCACACACTGCTCAACCCATCCATCCAAACCCAGCTTTTTTTCTCTCACTCATCTCTCCTCATTTCGCCTCCGCCATGCTCAGCCGCTCCATGTCCGCAATGTGGCCCGCAATCACCGCCGCCTCCGCCTCCGCCTTGGCCAGCTTGTCCGTATCCAGCTCCTGCACGTCCATCGGCGTCTTGGTCGCGTACGTGCTGGCCGCCTGGGCGGCCTTGATCTTGGCGGCTGCGACCGCGACTGTGTCAGCCCGGGCCGCCAGCTTCGCCAACTCTTTCGCCGGGTCCAGCACGCCCGCCAGGGCAATGGCGATCGACAGGGACTCGCTGATGACGGCAACACCGCAGCCGGGAGGGGGCGGGGCGCCAGGCGCGCACACTTCCACGGCAGCGGCAAAGCCGAGCGCGGCCAGTGCGCCACACCCTTCCGCCCCAAACGCGGCTGCGGCCGCCCCGTCGGCCGGCAACACAAACAGCGGCGGCTGCTGGCGGGTGGTCAGCCCGTAACCCGCCCGGAGGGAGCGGGCAGCCGTTGCGGCAGCTGAGACAGCAGTCATGGCCGCCTCGGCGCCGGGGTCGGTGCGCCCGCAAGGCGCCGGATATGGGGCCACCATGATGGAGGCGGGCTCCGGCGCGGCCCCCCCTCTCGGCAAGCGCTGCCACAGCTCCTCTGTGACGAACGGCATGAGCGGGTGGAGCAGGCGCAGGCCGGCATCCAAGGCCGCCCACAGGGTCTGGCGGAAGGCGGCCGCCGTGGCCGGGTCGGACGCGGAGGACGCCAAGGCCGGCTTGACGAGTTCGATAAACACGTCGCACACCTCGTTCTGCCAAAATACGTACAGGGCCGCGGCAGCGTCTGCAAACTCGTACGCACAAAAGGACTTGGAGGCGGACCCCGCCGCGGCGTCCAGGCGGGACAGGATCCAGCGGCAGGCGAGGGGCAGGGCAGACGCGGCCGGCCCACCAGCCACGGCCGCCGGGTCGGGCTTGAAGGAGCCGCCGCCCTCCCCACCGAGGTTGATGACGGCAAAGCGGATGGCATTCCACAGCTTGTTGCACCAGTGCCGGTAGGTGACGACCCGCTGGATGTCCAGGTTGATGTCCCGGGCCTGGGTGGTGTAGGAGACGAGGGCCAGGCGCAGCGCGTCCGCCCCGCACTCCTCGATGCCGTCCGGGAAGTCGACGGCCTGGCCCTGCTTGGCGACCGCGACCTCGCGCGGGTCGAGGTTGGTCCCGTCTAGCGTCGCGTTGAGAGCCTCCAGCGTGATGCCCTCAATCACGTGCAGGGGGTCGACCACGTTGCCGAGAGACTTGCTCATCTTGCGGCCGTGCGCATCCCGGACCATGGTGTGCAGGTAAATGGTGTGGAAGGGTGCGGCGCCCATCAGCTCTAGGCCCATCATCGCCATGCGGGCGACCCAGAAGAAGAGGATGTCGTGGCCCGTCTCCAGCAGGCTGGTCGGGTAGTGCGCCCGCAGGTCGGGCGTGGCCTCCGGCCAGCCAAAGACGGCAAAGGGGAAGAGGCCGGAGGAGAACCAGGTGTCCAGGACGTCCTCGTCCTGGGTGACGGACAGGGAGGCCGGGTCGGCGTCGGGGAGCAGCGCGCAGGCGGCCGCCAGGGCCGCCGCCTCGTCCCCGGCCACCACCCACCGGGCCGTGTCCTCGGTCGGCGAGCCGGGGGCGCCCACCTTCCCCGGCGCATCGCTCGCGCACCGCACGTAGAAGGCCGGGATGCGGTGCCCCCACCAGAGCTGGCGGGAGACGCACCAGTCCCGGATGTTGTCCAGCCAGCGGTGCCAGGTGGCCTCCGCCTCGGGTGGCACGACGCGGATGGACCCGTCACGCACGGCGTCGCCGGCCTTGGCCGCCATGCCGGCGCAGCTCACCCACCACTGGGGCTTGAGCACGGGCTCGACGACGTCGCCGGACCGGGAGCACAGGCCCAAGCGCATGGGGTTGGGGGCGACGCCCCGGAAGAGGCCTTCCTCTTTCAACCAGTCCACGACCGCGACGCGGGCGTCGAAGCGCCCGAGCCCGCCGAACCGGTCCCCGCCCGCGGCGGGCGTGATGCGACCCTCGTCATCAAATACGGACATAAACTCCAGGCCGTGCCGCTTGCCCGTCGCGAAATCGTTTGGGTCGTGGGCAGGTGTGATTTTGACGGCGCCCGTCCCAAAACTCATGTCCACCAGCTCCCTGTCCGCGATGATGGGGATGCGCCGCCCGGTCAGGGGGTGCAGGGCGTGCGTGCCAACGAGGGCCGTGTACCGCGGGTCATCTGGGTGGACGGCGACGGCTGTGTCGCCCAGCATCGTCTCCGGGCGGGTGGTCGCGACGACGATCTCAGACACCCCATCGCCTGCCCCGTCGCCCTTCTCCAGCGGGTAAGCAAAGGAGGTGAGCACCCCGAATTCCACGAGGGCCACATACCCGGGCACCCGCAGCTTGTGGAAGGCCGGGATGTCGATGTGCTCGACCTCGATGTCCGAGATGGCGGTCTTCAGGCGCGTGGACCAGTTGACGAGGCGGTGGTCGCGGTACACCAACCCTTTCCCGTGCAGCTTCAGAAAGGCCGCCTGCACCGCGCCGCTGCACCGGTCATCCATAGTGAAAGCCTGCTTCGACCAGTCCGGCGACGCCCCCAGGCGCCGCAGCTGGGAGCAGATGGTGTTGCCGTACTTGTCGACCCAGGCGTGGACTGCCTCCACAAAGGCCTCCCGCCCCAGGTCGTGGCGGCCGACCCCCTTCTCCCGGGCCAGCTGCTTTTCGACGACGGTCTGGGTGGCGATGCCCGCGTGGTCGGTGCCCGGCACCCACAGCGTCTTCCGCCCGCACATGCGGTGCCAGCGGACGATGGTGTCCTCGATGGCCGCCATCAGCGCGTGGCCGAGGTGGAGGGAGCCCGTCACATTGGGGGGCGGGATGACCATGGTAAAGGGCGCGTCGGGCGGGCCGCCCGCGGCGTCATCCGCGTGGGACATGGGCGTGCCCGCCTTCTCCGCCGCGTCGGAGGAGAAGAAGCCACAGTGCTCCCACCAGGCGTAGGTGGCGGCCTCCACTAGTTGCGGGGCGTACCCCTTTGGAAAAGGCGTCCCATAATCCTTTTTGGAGCCGGCCGGGGTGGCCCGGGCATCCGCGATGGCGGCGGTGAGCTCCTCCGCGTCCACGGCCTGCAATCGAGATATAGAGAGAGAGGGAGAGCAAGGGGTGGCGTGAGAGCGTGTGTGTGCGGGATGAGCGGAGAGGCGCGAAAAAGGTTTTTCCATCCTTAACCCCAAAAACCCCGCTCACCCTCGCGGCCTCCTTTTCAGCTTTGGCCGCCGCTTTTTTACCGGCCGCCGCGCCGGCGCCCGCGGTCTTGGCGGCCTCCATGGCAGCCAAGCGTTCCTTAGCTTTCACAGCGGCGGCCGCCTTGGCGGCTTTCTTGGCGTCCTGTTACGAAGTGGCGAGGAGAGTGGATGGAAGGACGGATGGGGGGGGAGTGTGTCTGTGTCGGCCGATCGGTCAAAGAGAGTGTGCCTCACGCGCCTCTAGACGCTCTCCCTCTTTCTTCCGATCGCCATGCACGAATCGACCTAGACAGCCAGATGCTCCATTGTGCCTCTCATCCACCTACCTGGCGGGCCTTCTTCTCCGGGTCCACGGGTCCCGCGGGCGGCGCGTTGGCAGGCGCCGCGCCGGCCGCCGGTGGAGGGGGCGTCGTGGTGGGGGCGTCCGGCGCCATGGTGTAGAGCGTTTCGGCTGGGAAGGGTATGAGGCGATGTGTACTCAGCTAGGAGCGTGTACGTCTGCGTGGCAGGCAGGGGCCAAAGCACGGCGCCAACTCAAGGGGCGTGTCCAGCGAAGTGAGAAAGTGGCGTGCTCTCTCTTGCACTGGCTCGTTCCGGTTTCCTCTCTCCCACGCCCATCTCCCCCCCTCCCCCTCGTGCATGGCCGGCGCCCCGCCCACCAGAGCGAACTCTCGACAGGCTCCACCCTCATCTCCACCTCGCGGCCCGCCCAGCTCGCGGTGAGGAGGAGTGGTGCAGGAGAGCGGGAGAAGAAGAGAGAGCGGTTGTTGAGAACTCAATCGGGCGCGCGGCGGCCCGGTGAAAGTTGAGGGGGCGCGTCTGCAGGCCGTGGCACCCGCCTCTCCCTCCTTCCTCGCCGGGTGAGTGACTGCCCTGTGACAATCGACCGGCCGACACCATAATCAGTAGTGGCGGAACCCTACTCCTCACTCCCTTCCACGCTCGCTTTTTCAATGCATTAGAAAACCAAACAGGCTCGCCTCAGCCCTCGCCGCTTCCCCAGCCGGCCCGACGCCTCTGTCCCCGCACCGCCCGGCCTTCCCATCCCACCACCAATCCGCCGCCAGCATGGCTACTCAGACCCTCGACCGACCGGCTGCTGTGGCGGGCAAGGTAAGAAGGAGTAAGAGAGAATGAGAATGAGAATGAGAATGAGAATGAGAATGACAACCACCAGGCGCGTGCGCGGCTCTCATGACCCTTCTCTCTCCATCCTTTTCAGTCCGCCGCCCTTTCCACCGCCGACTTTGAGGACCTGGTCCTCGACCTGCACGCCATCCAGGCCGTCAAGTTTGGGTCTTTTACCCTGAAATCGGGGCTCACCTCGCCCGTTTACTTGGACCTACGCGTCATCGTCTCCTACCCGGCCATCCTCAAAAGGGTGGGCGCAGCCATGTGGGCCGCCGCCGTCGACAAAGGCGGGGCCACCTTTGACTGCATGTGCGGGGTGCCCTACACGGCCTTACCCATCGCAACTGCAATGTCCTTGGAGCACGGGACGCCCATGCTCATGCGGCGCAAGGAGGCCAAAGCGTACGGGACGAAGAAGGTGATCGAGGGCAATGTCAAAGCGGGCGAGACCTGCCTGATCGTGGAGGACCTGGTCACCTCCGGCGCGTCCGTCATGGAGACGGTCGAACCGCTGACGGCGGAGGGCCTGGTCGTCAAAGACGTGGTCGTCCTCATCGACCGGGAGCAGGGCGGGGCGGGGCGGATGGCCTCCAACGGGCTGCGCCTGCACGCGGCTTTCACGCTGGGCGCGCTGCTGGAGGTCCTGGTGCGGGAGGGGAAGGTGGGGGCGGGCGTCGCGGCGAGCGTGCGCGCCTTCATCGCGGCCAACCAGACGTTCGACCCGGCCGCCCCTTCCGCGGCCGCGCCCCCGGCCCCGGCCCCGGCCCGCCTGCCCTGGGGCGAGCGGGCGGCGCTGGCAGCCAACCCGGCGGGGAAGGCCTTGTTTGAGCTCATGGCCCGCAAGCGCACCAACCTTGCGGTCGCGGCGGACGTGCCTTCGACCGACGCCGTCCTGGCCCTCGCCGAGAGCACGGGCCCCCACATCGCGGTCTTCAAGACGCACGTCGACGCCCTGGACCGGTGGACGGAGGCGGACGCAGCGACCCTGGCCGCCTCCGCCCAAAAACACGATTTCCTCATCTTTGAGGACCGCAAGTTTGCGGACATTGGCAACACGGTCGTCTCCCAGTACGGCGGCGGCATCTACAAGATCGCGGACTGGGCGCACATCACCAACGCGCACCTGGTGCCGGGGCCGGGCATTATTGACGGCCTAAAAAAGGTGGGCGCCCCGAAAGGGCGGGGCCTGCTGTTGCTGGCCGAAATGAGTTCCAAGGGGTCGCTCGCGACGGGCGCGTACACGGCCGCCGTCGCCGCCGCCGCGGCCGCCTGCCCGGACTTTGTGTGCGGTTTCATCTCCCAGAATCCGGCGTCCTGGGCCGAGCGCCCGGCCCCTGGGTTGGTGCACATGACTCCAGGCGTCCAGCTGGCGGCGGGAGGGGACGCGCTGGGCCAACAGTACAACACGCCGTCCTCCGTCATCGGCGCGGGCGGCTCAGACATCATCATCGTGGGGCGGGGCATCGTGGCGGCGGCCGACCCGGCGGCGGCGGCGGCGGAGTACCGGGCCGCTGGGTGGGCCGCGTACGAGGCCGCGCTGTGAGAAAGGCGCGGTGATGGGATAATGAAAAAGATGGGGGATGGATGGTTGGATGGGGTGGGACGGGGAGGGAGAGGAGTGGCGGTGGCCGTTGTCATTTTCATCTGATCACAGACCACGACCAACCCCCGCCTCCAGATAGAGAAAACGCTCGATCGATCAGAATTTAAAGGCCGTCTCATTCGTGAACCCCAGCGCGCCCAGCGCGCCCGTGATGTCGCCCTGCTCTGGCGGCCCGCCCTCCACCTTCTTCTTGTTGCCGATCACAGCAGTCATCATCGGCCCCGGCCCGCACACCGCGACCAGGACGCCGGGGCCCGGCGCGGGAAGGACTTGGCTCAGCAACGCCTTGTCCGGGCGACCGACGCGTACGTTGGCTTTCCCAGGAACGATGCCCGGGTGGCCAGGTGTCGGGGCGTCAACAAGGTAGTGCACGGTCAGTCGGGCCGGGTGTGCAGACACAAGGCGTTCGACCTCCTCTCGGCAGATCACGTCGGCCGGCGAGCGGTTGCCATACACCAGCGTAAATTTGGTCGTGTCCTTTGCATCGCCCAGCCCCGCGTGCAGGATCTGAAGCATGGGCGTGATGCCCGTCCCGCCCGCCACCAGGCCGACGTGGGCCCATTTATTAGCCTCGTACGCGATTTTGGGAAAGGGGCCCTTCAACTCGGTGACGGACCCCGGCTCCAGGGCCGCCAGCGCGGGGGAGAGCTTGCCTTCAGGGTAAGCTTTCACGACTAGGGTCAGCTCACCCGTGGCGCCGGGGGAGTCGACGGGCGTGTACGGCTTCTGCACCCACTTGCCGCCCTCGCCCACGGGCAGGCGGGCCATCAAGCAGCTTGCGACTGGGAGCGCGGCCGGCGACCGGGCGTCCGCCAGCGCGTATGTCAGGCGGACGGTGTCGTGCGATTCCCGGGTCTTTTTCAGCAGCGTGAAGGGCGTCCAGGCGTCGGGGGAGAGCGACCCGGCGCCGGGCGGGGCGGCGCAGGCGGTGGTGGTGGTGGAGGCCCAGGCGGCAGCCGAGGTCACGACGGCCGCCGCCGCAGCCGCGGGGCGGGAGAGAAGGGTGCGAAGCATATTTCTGGTGTGCGAGGTGTGCGCGCTATCTGCAGCGGCTAGGGTCGTGTGAGTGGGGTCGCAGCGCTAAGGGCGAGTCAGAGTGTGGGCGCGGGTGTGTTCACGCGCGGGGCGTGGGGAGAGGGGCGCGTGGCAGTATAAAAAATGAGTCGATCGATACGAAGTTGGCTTTGCATGAGACACTCTTCTCTCACTCTCGCCTGTCTCTCGCCCCTGTCGGTAAAGAGGTGTGTGTCGCCCTCTCTCCCTCACTCGCCAATTCCGCACCGCCGCCGGCCAGGCCACTCCTGGATAGCACAGCTCACTTCCAGAGGGCCAAGAGTAGGACCGCTCCTTGCGCCCACCCGCCGCTCTTTAAACAGGACTCTTTCCCGAGCGCGCCGGTTCAAGCGCGCCCCCGTTTGTGTGCGTGTTGTCCCGCACTCCGCCCCCCCGCGCTGGCCCGAGTTTTGGACCCCATAGCCGCCCGCCTTCCAGCCCAGGGGACGTTCAGAATCCTTGCCCATCCTCTGACACGCAAAGCACGCCACTTTCCCAGTAAAACTTAGGCGCCAGGCGGCGAAGGCCCTGTCGTTTTTCATACCGACTCATCCAAACGCCATGCGTTCGACCACCCTGGTGCGCCTGGTGCTGGCGTGCGCCCTGCTGGCCGGGGCCATGGCGGCGGCGGGTGACCCTGCGGCGGTGGCGCCCACGGCTGCTGCTGCTGTTGCTGCCCCCACTGTCGCCCCGGCCGTCCCAGTGGTCGCTGCCGCAGCTGCTGCAGCTGCCGCCCCCAAACCACTCGCCCCACCTGTCTCGCCTGCCCCTCCTGCCCTCTCCGGCCCGGCCCTTGACGCCGCCCTGGCAGTCGCGGAGGACGCTCAGGACTGGAAGGAGCCCGCGCCCAAGACCGTGACCGTGCAGCTCACCAAGGCCGCCCCGCCCGTCGCCTTGCCCGCCGGGACGGGTGACTTGGCAACCGACGGCCCCTGCGAGGCCGAACTGGACGCCCGGTGCGACACCGTCCGCCCGGGCTCCTCCCGCCTGTATGAGTGCCTGATGGCCGCCGCGGCTGAGGCGCCCGGTGCCGGTGGCGGCAGTGAGGCGGCGGCGGCGGAGGCCACGACCGCGGGCCGCCCGGCCCTCGCCCTCTCCAAAGCCTGCGCTGCGTCTGCTGCCGCCTTTGCCTCCTCCCGCTCCCACAACGTCAACGCGGACGTGCCCCTGGCGGCCACCTGCGCGCCCGACATTGCCAAGCACTGCACCGACGCCCGGGCGGACGGGCTCACCACGGTCCTGGGCTGCCTGCGGGAGGTGAAGGAGGAGCTGGCCCCGCCCTGTGCGTTGCTGGTCCGGGAACGCCAGGTGGAAGCAACCCGGGACATCAACGCGGATGCCGAGCTGGCGGACGCGTGCAAGGCCGACGCGGGCCGGCTGTGCAAGGACGCCAAGGAGGGCGTACCTGCCTGCCTGCGCGCCTCCCCGCCCGGCAAGCTGGGCTGGGAGTGTCGGGAGGAAGTGTTTCGGGTGGAGGTGGAGGCCGCTGGCGACCTGGGCCTGTCCGGCCGCGTCTTTGCGGCGTGCCTGGGCGCCAAGAAGGAGTACTGCGGGGACGTACCGCCCGGCAACGGCCGCGCCATCGCCTGCCTAGAGGCTGCCGCCGCGCCGGCCGCCAAAAACCCGGCCTTCCCGGCCGCCTGCAAGCAGGAGCTGGACGGGCTGGCGGCCAGGCGGGCGACCGACTTCCGCCTGGACCCGGCCCTCCGCACCGCGTGCGCGGCCGACGCGGACGCCCTGTGCGGGTGGGAGCTGGATGAGGTGACTGACCGGGGCCCGCCCGACCCGGCCCTGGACGCGGGGGACGCGCCCGTCATCGCCTGCCTGCAAGACTTCCGGGAGGAACTGACCGTCCCCGCCTGCACGGCGGCCGTCCGGGCCTCGATCGCGCGCGCATCCTCCGACATACGGGCCGACCCGCCCTTCGCCACCGCCTGCGCGGCCGACCGGGCCAAATTGTGCGGGTCCGTCCCGCCCGGGTCCGCCGCCGTCATCCGGTGCCTGGCGGCCGCCCGGACGTCCCTGGACCCGGCGTGCGGGGCGATGCTGTTTGACACGGAGGTCCGCATGGCTGAGTCCCTCGACTTCCAGGCGCCCCTGCGCGCGGCGTGCGGGGCCGAGGCGGTGTGCGCGGGCGTGCCCCACACGAAAGGCGCGGCGATCCGGTGCCTCCAGGACGAGCTCCTGGCGGGCGGGACCCGGCTGAGCGTGGGGTGCAAGGCCGCCGTGGCAGCCCACACCTCGGCCGCGGCGGTCGACTACCGCCTCAACTTCCGCCTCCAGTCCGCCTGCGCGTCCGATGTGACCTCCTTCTGCGCAGACGCCTGCGTGGATGCAGGGGGGCGCCCCTTGCCGGAGGACGCCCCCTGCGGCGGGTCCGTCCTGCGCTGCCTGGCGGGGAGGATGAGCGAGCTGAGTGAGGAGTCTGGGTGCGCGGCTGAGGTGGGCTACTTTTTGAAAATGGGCGTCGCCGACTTTGCCGCGGATGTCCTCGTCGCCGAGACGTGCCGCCCCGACGTGGACGCGCACTGTGCGACCATGCCGGCCGAAGGCGTGCACGCCTGCCTGGACGCGCACGCCAAGGACCTGGGCGGGGCGTGCCGCGCGGAGCTGGCCCAGCGGGCGGCCGCGCGCGCAACGAGTGTTGACCTAGTCCCCGGCCTCGCCACCGCCTGCGCCGCGGAACGGGAGGCGCACTGTACCGGCGTGCGCTCGGGCAAAGGCCGCGTCCTGGCCTGCCTGATCGGGAGCGCGGAGGCGGTGTCCCGGGAGGGCGTGGAGGTGGGCGGGGATGATGGGGCGACGACGGCCGACACGCCTGGCGCGACCGATCATGTGGTCGAGGGTGCGGGCTCCGCTCCGACCACCCCCTTCTCGGACGTGTGCGCCTCCCGCCTGACCTCCCTTGTCACCGCCCGCCAGGTGGACTGGCGCCGGGATGGGGGCTTGCGTGCGGCGTGCTCGGCCGAGGTGGGCGCGGCGTGCGGGGTGGAGCGGGCGGCCGACGTGAGTGGCGGGCCGGCCGGACGGGTCTCGGCCTGCCTGGCCCAACTGGCAGCTGCGGCCGCCCCGGCCGGCGACAGCGCGCCCACCCCTCTCTCCGCCTCTTGCGCCTCCGAGGCGGCCCGGTCCGTGCGGGCGGCCCTCACGTTTTACAGCCCCCAGGCCCCGCTGACGGGCCCGTGTGATGGAGATGTGTTGAGGGTGTGCGCGGCCGCGGCCGGCTTGGCGGGCGCGGCGCCTGGCGACGTCCTGCGCTGCCTGGCGGCCGCCACGCCGCTGGTGCAGAAGACAGGGGGCGCCGCGCACCCTTCCGCTGGCGGTGGTCGCCGCCGCCGCCTGGCCGTGGCGGAGGGGTCGCTGGCAGCCCCCGGCGGCCTCGCCCCCGGCTGCGCAGCGCTCGTGGCCCTGGCCGCCGACAGGGGCGCCGCCGCCTACGCCTCCTTCGAGGGCGCCCTGGCGGCGGGGGCCATCGCCGGGGCGGCGGCCGCCCTGGAGGCCCGCCTGGGCCTGAAGGCGGGCACGCTGACGCCGGTTGCCGCGGGCGGCGGCGGCGCCCGCGGGGCCAGCGCCAGCCCGCTCACGCTCCAGGGCTGGACGGCGCTCGCGGGCCTCGTGGGCTTGGCGGCCTGCCTTGCGGGCGCCGTCGTGTTCGCGGTTGGCCGGAAGGCGGGGTGCCTGCCCAAGAAGGGGTACACGGTGGTGACGAAGGGCGAGGCGGCGCCGTTGACAGGTGGGTGCCGGTCGTCAGTGTGATGGGTTAAGCTTTATACAGAGTTCGTCTCTTTTTTTGTATGTGTCGCGAGAGCGTGTGTGTGTGACACTTCTCACTCTCCAGACACACACGCACACGTCACAACTGCATGCCCCATCCATCCCCAGAGGGCGACGCCCCGGCCGGCCTGGCCGGCGGCGGCGAGCAGGCCGGGCCCGCACACGACGTAGGGCCGCTGCCGTTGCCGCCCAAACAGGAAGACGGTGAGAGCAAAAAGGGGACGGGGGTCGTGCGTGTGTTCGCGCTCGCTTCTCACGGCAGGAGTCCTGGAGTGACGGCACGCCATCTGACCATGGCCGCGAGGGATGGAGAGGCAGCGGGGCAGGGGCAGCAGCATATCTCTTTGTTGCGCTTCAAAAAAAAAAAAATGCGGCTCACCCCTTCCCCCCTCAACCATCCACCCACAGCCGCCCTCGACCCGCTCTCCCTGGCCGCTGCTGCCGCCTCCCGCGCCCGCCGCAAAGCCCGGGCCGCCGCCCGCCTGGCCCCTCGCGTCGGCGCGGCGGGCCTGGGCGTCAAAGCCTTCGTGTGCGGGGTGCGGTGGGGGGTGCGCCTGGCCCCAGCGGCCCTGGCCTCGCCGGCCAGCCTGGCGGCCGCGCTGGACGCGGCACTGGCGGACGACGCCGTCGCCTGCGGGACGGGCCAGCTCCTGGGCGTCCTCATGCTGGGCCGGGACGGCCGGACACACGCCTTTGGCAGCGCGGCCGGGAAAGCGGGCGCGGCCGGGCGGAGCGGGGTGGACGCTGAGGCGGCGTCCCTCGTCGCCGCGGCCGAGTCCTGGGACGGTTGGGGGGCCGCCGCCGCGACGGCGGCCCGGCTGTACGTGTCGGATGCGATGGTGGTCAGTGGATATGGGGCGGCATAGGCGTGAGAGATTTAGAAATGGAGTTAAAAAACAGTTTTTGTCTTCTTCAAACCCCGTCTTTCTCGTTCTTCGTTCGATTTTGGTTTTACACCACGCCCGCGCCCACCACAGCCCCAGCAAAGAGCGCCCAGCAGCAATCCACGCCCTCACATACATGGCAAAATCCACGCAACCCCACCCCATTCTCTCCCTCAGTTGTTCTCTTCTAACCCGCCCGCGTTTTTCTCTCTACATCTTCCATGCGCTCAGCGCGTCCACCACCCCCAGCTCGTGCTGGATGGTGTGAATCATGGGCGCGTACGCGTCGGCGTGGCCGTGGCCCAGGTGGCCGACGGCCTCCACCTCCCACCCGCCACCAGGTACGGTGGTGGGGTTGGCTGCACTGGCCGTGCCCGCCCCGACCCCGCCCGTCGGCGTGGACCCGTCCGCCCCGCGCCGGTACACCCGGCACATGACGACCGAGGAGTACCGGTCAAGGGCGGCCTTGGGGACGTCATCCAAGCGGTACTCGCACAGGCAGGCCGCGGCCGGCGGGCCACCCGCTGGGCCGCCCCCCTCTGTGCCCTCCGGGTTGGACAGCCGCACGCTGGGCCGCCGGATCTCGCCCAGGCGGGCGCCCGCCCAGGCGGACAGGGTGATGAAGAGCTCGGAGACGCGGGCAGGGTCGAGGGCGTCCAAGTCGACGGCGATCGTGTGCGTGCCCTCGCACAGGACGGAGCGGAGGAGGTCACCTGAATGGCGGACGGCCCCGGGCGCCCCCGACGCGGCCGTGTTGCGTTTCGACTGGTAGTCGACGGCCTCCACAAACACGCGCCCGGGCCCGAAGATCAGGCAAGAGGCGTCCAGGTAGCGGGTCGAGTCGTACGCCTGGGCGGGCGCCCACGACCAGCGCTCCTCCAGCTCGAGGCGGCGGATGCCCTGGTTGACGGCAAACCTGGTGAGCGTGTGATTGGTGGGAGAGGGAGACCCGTGAGTGAGTGTGAGGCGCGCGCCCGCTGCGCGCGCCCGTTGCGCGCGCGTGCGTGTGTGTGTGCGGGCGCGTTCACGGCGGGCGCCTCTCGGGTTGCGTGGCAAGAGGCGGCGAAGAGAGGAGGACAGCGGGGGTGGGTTGGAGAGGGCGCAGGATTGAGGAGAGAGGGCGTGACAGCGCGCCACGACCCTGGCTCCTCGCCTCCAAACCCCAATGCCCTCTCGTGTTCCCTGGTCAGCCTGTCAGTCCAGAGGGGAGGTGACCGGCGTGACGGAGCGGGGCGCGTGTGCTAAAGGGAATTGCCGGGAGGCCCTCGCCCGCTCGCCCGCTCGCCTGCCGGCGAGATTCGCGTTCCCTTTTGCACCGTCACCCTCTTGCTCTCCGACAACTCACCGGTCCCCACGCTGCAGCAGATTAATCCGGGACATGGCGGCCGTGATGTCATCCAAGTCCATGGAGGCGTCCATGGTTGGGTGGGACTCCCGGAGGAGAGCGAGCGAGCGACGTGTGGGCAGAACAAAGAGGCCGCGCGCTCTCAACCGCGTTCAACGTGTGCGGCCAGCTTGTTCAACCACGTGTGCGTCACCAGGCACCAGAGATCCCAGGCCAGCCCAGGAGTGAGCAAGGGGTCGGGTGCGCGAGTGTGTCGTGACCGCGCGCGAGGTGTGCGCCGCGCGTGTCTCTACAGAGAAAAAAGAACTGTCAACAGACAGTTTTTTTTCTAGTCTCACTCTTTGGCCCTCTGGTCCGCGCCCGCGCCACCCAGCGGGCCTCCTGCTAGCGTGCGTGCGTGCGTGCGTGCGTGCTGTGCGTGTGCTGGGGCTCGACTTGACCCAATACCCACACATATGCTCGCCGCCCTCGCCCGCGCTGGCAGACGACAGGCGCTCGCGCGATGCCTGGCCTCTCCTCCCAATCCCAACCCGCCCGCAGGCGGGGCCCTTGCTGCTGGAGGAGCGACTGCTGCCACGCCCGAGCCTTTCTCCGGCAGCCGCCTGACCCGCCCCTCGGAGCCCGGCCCCGAAGACTGCTGCAACTCCGGGTGCGCCACCTGCGTGTGGGAGGCCTACTACGCGGCCGTGGGCGCGTTCGAGGCGGCAAAGAGTGACGGGTCTGGACCATCTCCCCCACAGCCTGTCTCACCGTCCCTGTCTGCATTCGCCGCCCTGGAAGTCCGCCTGGCGCAAGGAAAGCCTGGATAGCTGGGTGACATTTGACATCCCCCACGCAGAGGGGGTTCGAAATAGAAATAGGCGTGTAGGGCGTTTTACATTTTTGCATCTCACCTCTCCTTTTCCCTCCTCTTTTGCCCCGCCCCGCCCGCCCCTCCTTGCCTCAATTATCCCTCTCTCTTTCCCTTGACTCGACTCAATGCCGGAATGCCCCTGGGTCGTCCCGCACCTGCCCCGCAATGCCCAGCGCCTCCCACCGGCCCCCACCCTCCGCGCCCTCCCAGGCCGCCAGGCCGCCCACAATCTCCTCCACAACCTTCTTGCCGGCCGGGTCGGCCTGGGACATGTGCTTGTAGTGGGCCGCCAAGCGGGGGCGCTTGTCCCAGAAGCCCTCCCACCCGAAGTGCTTGGGCAGGATCTGCTCGCAAAAGACGAGTGTAGGGAACAGGGAGGCGTCCGCGGGCGTCCACGCCTCCCCCACTACGCGCGGCCCGCCCGACAACAAGCCCTCCAACACCTCCAACTCGCCCGCAATGGCGGCCAGGCCCGCCGCCCGGGCGCCCGGCTCCATGCCGCCCTTGTACATGCATCCCTGGTGCGGGAAGAGGTACGTGTCCATCACTTTGATGCACAGGTCGCTCAGCGCGCCTGCTTCCGGGGTTGGCGGCGCGAAGGAGGGGCCGATGGCCGGCCACTTTGCCAGGATGTAGCGGACGATCCCGTCCGCCTCATACAGGGCGTCCCCCTGAGGGCTACCCGAGCCCACGGGCAGGCGCGTCCCGGACGCCAGGTGGAAGAGCGGCATCTTGGCGTGCGGGTTCAGGGCCTTATACTCGGGGGACTGGAGGCCTCCGCCCAGGGCGGACGGTTTGTCGAGGGCGACCAAACCGCCGTCGACGAGGCCTTTCGAGTACAGCACGTACCGGACGCGAGCGCAGTAATTGGAGACGGGGACGTCGTAGAGGGTGGGGAGGGGGGGTTGAAGGGGGCGGGCGGCCGCAGAGGCGGTGGCCGTGGTGGTGGTGGTCAGGCGGGGGCGGGAGGGGGGCGCCGACGGCCGCCCGGCCCGGGCGTGCGAGGACTTGCCCACAAGGGGGCGTGACTTCAAGCAACCAGCTGTGGCCATCGAATTGGGTGCGGGTCAGGGTCGGACCGCCGGCAAAAGGGCGTTTGTGCGCGCGGAGAGGAAAAAGTGTGCGAGCAAAGCAGGAGGACAAGCGAATCGCTTTCTCGCCCCACACTATTTTCCGTCCACGCCCGCAGTTGAGCCTCACGCCGCACTCCTCGGCTAGCCGCGCACGCAGCGTCTGCACACACCCACCCGCACACATCACATCATGCCCCCTGCTCACGCCCTCCTCCTCCGGGCGCCGGCCCCCGCGGCGGGCGGCCTTCACTTGACGCCGGCCGGCCGCCGCGTCGCCCCGCTGCGGGCCCTGCCCGGCCGCGCGCCAATCGAGATTCCGGCCCAGTTCACATCGGTGCGAGTGGGTGGAGAAGATTGAGGGTGTCCCTGTGGTGGGAGAAAGTGTGAAACACGAACGGAGCGTGTCGCCGCGCCGTTGGCTAGGTGCGCAGGGGACAAACAAAAACGACGCCAACCCTCTCATCAACCAAATTCAACCTCACCCCTCTCCGTCACTCTCTCTCTCTCTCCACCGCCACGCCCGTACTTCACAGCTCACCCCCACCGGCGAGTACGTCCTTGCCAAGGTCGCTGCCATCGAGACCAAGACCAAGGCGGGCGTGATGCTGCCGACGAGCGCGCAACGCATGCCGACAAGCGGCGACGTGGTCGCGACCGGCGACGGAAACACTCCCGGTGCGGCGTCCCCCGTCCCGATGGAGCTGAAGGCGGGCGACACGATCCTCTACTCCAAGTTTGGGCTGGGGTGTACGGATCTGCTGCTGGCGGGGGACAACCACATCCTGCTGCGGGCGAGCGACGTGATCGGGACGATGCCCCGCACGGGCGCGCGTGCGGAAGACATTCCCGAGCTCAAGCCCCTGGGCGACCGGGTCCTCCTGCGCGTGCAGGAGGCCGCCGCCGTGACGGCAGGTGGGGTGGTCCTGCCCGAGTCCGCCAAGGCACGCCCCATGGCGGGCGAGGTCGTCCGCACGGGGCCGGGGAAGTGGGATGAGGAGGGCGGGGCGCGGGTGGAGCCCAAGGTCAAGGCCGGCGACCGGGTCCTCTTCTTCAAGTACGCGGGCGACGCCATGGAGACGCCCGCCGGGGAGATGTACACGGTCGTGCATGAGAGCGATATTTTGTGCAAGACGTGATGGGCGAGGAGGGCGGTGGGCACGCGCACGACCCGGGCGGCGGCGGGGAGAGGTGACACAGGGGAGACGGCGGGAGAGAGAGGGGGAGACGGGGGTTGAAAGAAGACACTCCCTTCCTCACTTTTCTTTCTATTTCTCCGGTCGGTGCGTTCCCTGGTCGTGGGTTGTGATGTGAGAGGCGGTTTTCCAACCCCACGCGCCTGTCCCTTTCCTTTGGGAAGCCTCTGTCCAGCGATGCTGGCGCACCAAGCGGCAGGGCACGCCGTGGCGGGCGCGCGGAGGGGAGAGAGAGAGAGCGACGGATAGCCATCAGCCTCTCCCTCGCCGCCGCCCACGCGCCCGCACCGCGGGGCTCGTTCCTGCTGCCGTCCCTTCGGTCTCAGGTGCTCCGATATGCGTCCTACCCGTCCTGGGTGGATGCGGGTGTGTGCGGCCCTGCACGTCAACACTGGGGCGCGCGGCGGGCGGGCTCTCCCCGCCGCCGCCGCCACCCCCCCCGCCGATTGAAAGGGACGGCCCGGCCGGCGCCACTTGCGCACGCATCCCGCCCACAGCCACGCACGGCGCGCATGTGCAGGGTCCACTTGGACCTGCTGTGGTGCAAGAAATGGGCCTGCCCAGCCATGTTTTTACCCCTCGGGCGGCCCGCGACGGCCTGCGATCGGCCCTCCCTCCCCGACGGTTGCACCCGCTCACTCTCTCCCTCCTTCCTCTCTCGCAGGCTAACCCGCCCTTTGACGTCCACTCACTATGGCCGTCGGCAAGAACAAGCGCATCTCAAAGGGCAAAAAGGGCGGCAAGAAGAAGACGTAAGTAGAACGGAGAGAGAAAAGAGGGGGGGGGGGGGGGCCGCCGCCGCTGGACACGGGCGACGGAGAGAGAGATCGACTGCCGCCTCTTTCTCTCGCCCTACGTACCCGTCTGCGTGCCCCTGAATAGCGGCGCCGTCACCCTCGCTGTGTGCCTTGGCTCCTGCGCACACGCCTGGGGGTGGCGTCTCGGCGCGCGAGCGCCCGACTGGGGGCCGGACCGGCCCCCTCGCTATCTCCCTGCCGCCGCCGCGCGCGCTCCTCCTCAACCCCCTGCCGCCTTTATTTTCCCACTCACTCCCTCCCCGCCCCACTCTCTCCCTTCTCCCCCCCCCCCGCCGCACCCCCCCCCCCACCCCGCCCCGCCCATCACACAGCCAGGACCCCTTCCTGAAGAAGGACTGGTATGACGTCAAAGCCCCCTCCATGTTCTCCACCCGCTCCGTCGGCAAGACGCTCGTCTCCCGCACCCAGGGCACCAAGATCGCGTCCGACGGCCTGAAAGGGCGCGTCTTCGAGGTCTCCCTGGCCGATCTCCAGAACAACGAGGCCGACTGTTATCGCAAGATGCGCCTGCGCGTCGAGGATGTCCAGGGCCGCAACTGCCTGACGAACTTCTGGGGGATGGACTTCACGACCGACAAGCTGCGGTCGATGGTCCGCAAGTGGCAGACCCTGATCGAGGCGCACGTCGACGTCAAGACCGCCGACGGCTACATCCTCCGCCTCTTCGCCCTGGCCTTCACCAAGAAGCGGGCGGGCCAGGTGAAGAAGACCTGCTACGCGCAGTCCGGCCAGATCCGGCAGATCCGGAAGAAGATGACCGAGATCATGGCGCGCGAGGCGGGCGGGTCGGACCTCAAGGAACTGGTCGGCAAATTCATTCCGGAGGCCATTGGCAAGGAGATCGAGAAGGCTTGCGCGGGCATCTTCCCGCTCCAGAACACGGCGATCCGCAAGGTCAAGATCCTGCGGGCGCCCAAGTTTGACCACGCCAAGCTGATGGACGTGCACGGGGACTACAGCGACGAGGCCGCGGCCGCCGCGGCGGGCGCGGCGGGCGTCGGCTCCTCCATCGACCGCCCCGTCGAGGGTACGGGCGAGCCCATCCCGGGCGCCGAGCCGGCGGACGAGTAGGGGGAAGGAGAGGTGACTCGTCCTTCTTTTTCAGTGGTTGTGAAGGTGACTTCCCTTTCTGTGGTGTTGTGCGGGTGGCGTTTGCGCGGCCGGGGGGGGTGGGGGGGTGGGGGGGGGCGGGAGAACAAAGGGGTACGCCCCGCTTTGTGAAGTGTAAAAGCAATGCGTCGTGGTCGCCCTCATTTGTTCCTGGCCGGCAGTCCCTCGTCACGCATGGGGACTGATGCACATGCCGGGGCTATGCATACGGGCGGGCGGCTGGGCCAAAGACAACTGTGCCTAGAAAAATCAACATCCCATCCCATCTCCCCCCAGTGTCCTCTCTCCTTCACTTCCGCCTCGCAAGTTCCGCCCCCGCCATCCCGTCCCGCCACACCAGCACTAGCCCCCCTCCCACGACAGTAATTAGCGTTCCCGTCAGCATGGCGACAGCACTCGCCAGAGGCGCGGCCGGCAACCCCCCCCCCGCCGCCCCGGCGTGCAGGAGGGCGAGCCCGAGCCGCCGCCCCCCCCCCCCCCCCGGGCCCCCCCCCCCCCACCCCCCCCCC
>Ga0315288_10001008_pt1 | contig 35773 bp, 39 predicted proteins | sample YL17G11_20_MG_FD_203454 | JGI IMG/M metagenome (GOLD analysis project Ga0315288, IMG submission 203454) | Sediment microbial communities from Yellowstone Lake, YNP, Wyoming, USA - YL17G11_20 | ecosystem: Environmental > Aquatic > Freshwater > Lake > Sediment | place: USA: Wyoming | collected...
AGGGCTAGCTCAAGTCCGCCTTTGAGAGCTATGGAGAGGAAGAGTTTGGACCTTGAAATTGGAAGGCTGAGAAGATACGGCAGTCTTCCTTCGTGCGCGGCTTCGACGAATTCTCTTCCAGAATGGGCGCCCACGTCAAAGGTCATCATTACAATGAAGCCCACTGCATAGAACTCTTGATAGTTGGGTATTTGAGGGATTTTGACGAGCTGCGATATTAGAGCGCCGTATATGAAAATCTGTACTCCGAAGGTCAGCCATTGCAAACCTATCCACACGGGCGGATTAAGCTCATGTTTCAAGTCAAACCAGGCGAGACGAACGACATCAAGCATTTTCGCCTGTCTCCAGTTTTTTGCCTGTGAAGCTTAGGAAAACATCATCCAAGGAAGGTTCTGTCACTCTGACTGATAGAACACGGACTTTTCTTTCATAACACAAGTTTGTCATTTTCGGAACCCAAGCCTCAGCAATTGAGACGTACGCCTTGAACTTGTCTTTTTCCAAACGCGTCAGTTTCGCAGTGCCGGGAATTTTGCCCAATTCCTCTTGGATTCCTGTGTCACTTTCTGCTTGTTCCAGTTCTAACTCGACTATGTCGCCGCCTGCAATTTTGTCTTTTAAGCTCTGAACTGTATCACAAATGATGCTTTTTCCTTGGTCGAGAATCGTCACTCGGTCAGCTAGGTACTCTGCCTCACGTACTTCGTTTGTGGCGACCAATAGTGTGGTTCCTTCTTCTCTTAATCGCAGTATTTGCTCCCAAATCGTGCGTTTGCCTCGGAGATCTACTTGGCTGCTTGGTTCGTCGAATATTGCGAATTTGGGACGTTGTATCAGTAGTTTTGCCACTTCGAGTCTTTTTGTTTGTCCACCTGATAAGTGCATGAATAGCTTGTTGCGTGCCTCCCAAAGCTCCAATGTTTTTAGGACTTCCTCTATCTTCGTTTCGCGTTCTGTCTTCTTGGTGCCACACATTGCGGCATGAAAGCGGAGAATCTCTGCGGGTTTATGTCTCCAGAAGCCTCTTGCTTCTTGAAATGAGATGCCTAAGACCTTGCGAACTTGTGTTGGGTGCTTGGTTACCTCCAGATCCATGACCTTGGCGATTCCAGATGTGGGCTTCAGAACGGTTGCCAGTGTCAGCAGAAGTGTGGTTTTCCCGGAGCCGTTTGGGCCTAATAGAACCATGATTTCCCCTAGGTTTACTTTGAAGTCGAGACCTTTGAGTGCGTAGGTCTTGCCATATTTTTTGACGAGGTTCTGTGTTTCGACTGCGTACATGAATCATTTTCCTTTTTCGGTTTGCCTTACGTATGTTGGCATGGAGATATAAAAACGCTACGTGCTCATCAAAACCTGACACGAAAGGACGACTATGCTATGAAGTTCGCTAGTCCTGCCTTTCTAGCCAACTTACCTGTTTGTGTTCTCTCTTCTCCCGTGAGCCTGCTTCGCAATTCTGTGATCTCGCCTGCACGCCACTCCGGTTTGTACTGAAACATGATGTTGACTCTCGTTTCGGTGCCCAGATTCTTGACTATCCATTCTATGATAGGTTTCGTGCAGCATTCAATGTGACCAGGCAAAACCAGCATCCGTATTATGAGCTCGCCATTTTTCTTGGCTTCTAGGTGGTTTCTACTGCAGGCTGTCCAATAGTCTGGCGCTTCAGAAATCCTCTCAGCACACTCGTCAGGGCCATACTTGAAGTCCAACAGGTAGACATCGACAAAACCAGCGAGAAGTTGCGCAGTCTCTGGGCCGTAGTAACTATTCGAGTTCCAAGCAATTGGGATGCTCGCATTCACATGTTTGAAAGTCTCTAACCATTGTGCAAGCCATGGAGTAGGTTCGCCCCCGACGAGGTTGGCGTTTCGGCAACCTTTCGCCTTCAACGCATCAATTTCCTTGGCGAATTCCTCACGATCGTAGACCCTGCCGTTTTCCATCCATTGGGAAATCGTCCAGTTTTGGCAGTGTTTGCATCGCATCGTGCAGCCCATTGTGAAAATGGTTCCAGAAGGCACGAGCTCAGGCTCTTCACCTAGGTGCTCAAAAATGCTTGAGACAGTCATCTCTTGTCCGCATTTGCAGTAGCCCGTGTTCGCTTTTGTTCTGTCAATCATGCACCTGCGAGTGCAAAGGCAGCAGTTTTGCACGGTTCTGTTTGCAATCGCTATTTTCAAATCCAAGAAGGATGTTTTTGGCGTTTGTATCCTTTCAGGGTCCTTACTGCCTGAATCAATTTCTCTTTCAAAGCCGTAGAAGGTCTCTGTTAGCGTCGCGTGCATTCTCCAAAGCTCTTCCAAAGAGTCGTTTTCGTTGAACTCTGCTGGAAGTTTCTTGGCTATCAAGAATTTTGCGGGTTTTTGGCCATTTGCTATGTCAAAATATCTTCGCAAGCTCTTCTGAACTTCTATGTCTTTAGCCACTGCAACAGCGTCTGGTCGCAGAAACATCCACATGGCAGCTTCAACGAATAATGGATAGGATCTTCAATTTATACTAGAAGATCCACTGTTTAATGCGAGAGAATTGAAGGGAGAGCGAGAGCTGCGAGTTTCAAGAGAAGCTTGGGTCCATGGACGAATAAGATCTGCGGCAGTTCCAGTTCAAAGCTTTGTTATCCTTCCTAGAACAGTGTATATGGATACGCGCGTCCGCTTGTGTGTAGTTTGCCTTTGATTGGGATATCATGACCACAGACTGGGCAGCGCATGTCTCTTGTTAGATTCCACTTTGTTATCTCGAAGCCATAACGTTTGATTACTGGTTCGTTGCAGCTGGGGCAGTAAGTGTTTTCACTCGGGTGTCCTGGAACGTTTCCGATGTAAACGTAGTTCAGTCCTGCCTCTTTTGCGGCCACGTACGTTTTTTCTAGAGTCTCAATAGGTGTGGACGGCGTTATTGTCATCTGGTAATCTGGATGGAAGCGTAACAGGTGAAAAGGTGTGTCTTTGCCAAGATTGTCCTTTATCCATGCTGCGAGCTGTTTCACTTTGTCAATCGAGTCACCAGATTTCGGTACCACCAGATTTGTGACCTCAATGTGAATGTCGTTCCGTTTCATCTCTCTCAAAGCCATGTAGATAGGTTCTACCGCTGGCACTGACGAGTAAGTCTTGTAGAACTCTGGGTCTCCGCCTCCCTTGAAGTCGACTGTTGCTGCATCCAAGTATGGCGCTATGGTTCTCACCGCGTCAGGGGTCATGTAACCATTCGTGACAAAAGTGTTGAAGAAACCAACTTGCCTCGCCAGTTTCGCCGTATCATAGGCGTATTCAAAAAATATCGTTGGTTCCGTGTAGGTGTAGCTTATTCCTTGGCAACCGCCGTCTCGCGCGTTCTTAACGACTTGCTCTGGGGGAAAGTGGTGGTCGGTTATTCCTTTTTCTTGGCTTATCATCCAGTTGTCACAGAATTGGCATCGGAAGTTGCAGCCCATCGTAGCGATGGACAGGACTTGGGCTCCTGGGTTGAAATGTGAAAGCGGTTTCTTTGTTATAGGGTCAATGGAGGCTGAGATCGCTTTGGCATAGACAAGTGAAAAAAGAGTTCCTCCGTCGTTCTTTCTAACGAGGCAGAAACCGGTTCCGCCATCGTTGATAAGGCATTTTCTAGCACATAGATTGCACTTCACTTTTTTGTCTTCTGTCTTCTCATATAACATGGCTTCGTGAAGTGACGTTTATGGCACCTTCCTGCGGTTAGTTGTTTGTTTCTGGGCTATATGGCTTATTCGTTTGCTGAGGTCCCCGCGTCTTTCTTGATTTCGAAGACAAGGGGTGGTGAAGGAGTTTTCACGTCTAATTCTATTCCAAGCAAGCTTTCTAGGAAGCCAGCCCAGATTTCAGATTCTCCGATGAAAGGCGTCTTTATGAGTATGTATCTGTCTTTCAAGTAAAAGTCTCCGAATCCTTGCACCCGCAGACGTTTGAAGACATCATGCCATTTTTCTCGGCTTGTGGTCTCGATGCCAAGGGTCGTTTCTAGGGAGACTCTAGAAGCATCACCCATTTTTCTGCCGATTTCGCGGTATTTTTCCTGTGGGGCACATTGGATGAGGATGTTGATTAATTCCGCGTTTATGAACGCTATGCGGCTTATTCCACAATAGTATTCACCTGGAAAACGCCAGTCATAAATCGTCATGCTTCTGTAGACGTCGAGCATTTTGGAAATCAAAGGTTTGATGCCTGGTTCTTTGCCTTCCTTGATTAGGGAGTCGATGAATTCTCGTTCTTCCTTATCCAGGATTATCGTAGTCCGCCTTGCTCGGTCGCCGTTTTTGCTCATCATCTGCTCGAGTTTTTTCTCTCTATCCTCTTGCATATCGATTATGTCTGTCAGCATATTTTATATGCTTTGCTGCGCTGCCATTCAGGACCGAACAACTTTTTACATGGTCCTAGGTTATTCTAGTCGCCGATGAAGAACTTGATTATCTGAAAAGATGATGTACTCTAGGGTATCGGAGGCAACAAAAACCTGTTCAGTTCGTTAGGTCACGACTTTTTGCTTGATTAGATACCATATTATTGCCAAGCCAATTATGAACAGGACAAATCCCGACACTACCGAAATAGCATAGTCTATTTTGAGGACGCTGTTGAACGCGTAAACCACGTAGGTCGGACCAGCAAACGTCAACAAAGCTGCGAGTATTATGAGAAGGGTCCTCCATGATCCTGAAGTCAGAATGGCTTTTCCAGGGGTCTTGTTCTCTTTCTTGTCTTGAGCCATACTTCGCACGTTCCACGCTTCTGCGTAGAGATTGATGTTTTCTCTTATAACCCTTCCTTCACTTCGTTGCCAAGGGCTTTCATCAGGAACTTGAACACGGAAAAGCCTGCACCACGATCGGCTCGGAAGCCGCTCGTCGCACCCAGCAGACACACGCCGTCAAGTCCTTCCTCTTTTGCGAGCCCAAGCATTAAGCCTGTTGCGCCCATAATCCTACCTTTGCTGTAGATTATTGCTCCCTTGTCCATGAACTCCTGAGCCAGTCTAGCCGAAGTGGCTGCCACGTACACTTGCGCTTTTTCTTCTATCATAGGCATTCCTCCTATCGTAACTATTAGGCTGCAACCGTTTTTCTTGACAACTTCTAACACGTCGGCGCAAATCGAGTAATGGGCAAGGACATCGTCAAAAGATGGCTGGGTATCGCCCGTCATGATTATGAAATCATTCTTTTCCATGGGTGCAGCATAGAATTCGTATCTTGGCAAGTGGCATATTCCCTTCGAGTTTACTGAGACATAGTCGGGAAACGATGGTGAGTACAGTTCCATGAAGGACTTCGCGCCGCAGAACTTTGTCAGAAGGTGAGCCGCTATTTTTCCAACGTTGCCAAAGCCTGGAAGCCCCTGCACGAAAATCGGGTTCTCGAGAGTGGGCTTTGATATCTGGCGGAAATATGATTTGTCCACTTGTTACTCCACGCCCTCAAGTAACGTTGTGAAATACTAAAACGTTTTTGCGATGAGAATGCTAATATACAATAAAGAGTAATTCTAGAAAGCCCCAAGAAGAAAAGCTACGCATCAGCAAGCGGGAAGCGGGGTGGGGTAGCCAGGATTAACCCGCTGGGCTCATAACCCAGAGATCGGTTGTTCAAATCAACCCCCCGCTACCAACAATAACAGCGCGTGCTAGTTCCCATGGCGTGTGCGAGTGGTCAGTCTCTAGGAAAGTTGTGAGATAGTGTATATACTAGTTTCAAACCCCCTCCAACTCTTCGGTTCCACCTGAAGATAACCCTATACACTCGCCAGCGCGCGCTTCTCTGCGTGCACAGGTCAAAAAAGACAATCGGATAGGGTTTTGTTGGGGATCTCCGAAGCATCCGCCTTCAGTTGAAGAGCTTGGTTGGACTTGCTGCAAAAATACGGAATCTCAGCAATTAGCAGGAAGAAAAGCGAGTACCTGTCCTCATACGCCAAACGCGGACATCAATGATGATGGTAAGGTAGACATTGCAGACCTAGCTAGAACGAGTTCAAACTTCGGCTGGCATCAATGACAACCCGCTGCGAGGTCTAAGAAATCGAGACCATCTGTTGCCAGGAATCAGTCCATTAGACATTTTTCTCCGCAAAGGTAAATATCCTGCATTCTCCTATTGAAACACAGGCGTGGAGCTGATGAGGAAAGCTCTGCTATTTGTTTCTCTTTGCGTAGTTCTATCCGCTTCGTACGTCAAGGGTTTTCCAATCGGAATGCAGCCAAATCTGTGGACAAAGGGTACTCTTCCTGCCAACCACTACGTCAACATTTCTCCAATCTCAACACCTTACGGCGATGGCATGTCAGTCAACACAGTTGGTTATCCTGGAGCATTCGAGCTCTACTACGATTTCTTTGCTTACTATGACGAGACGTTCATTGTTCCGCCAAATGGCGGAATCCTCGTAAGTGGCTACTTTAGTTACAATGATGCAACTCCTCAACTTGAACGGAAGTATCTGGCTGTCTACCTATTGCGTGAGGACTTATCCGGCTACTTGGTCAATGCCACTCAAGTCTTGAATTATGCTCAAGGGAATCAACCAGGAGTCTGGTACTATCGAAGTCTAGTACTCTCTGGCTTAACACCGGGAGAAAGATGCAGAATAGCGTTTGGAAGAGGGGATTTATGTGACATGGATCGCAAATTGGAGGCAAGTTGGGCTGCAGTTGAGATGGCTTCTTCTCGAATATTGGAAGTGCCAAGCAATTATCCATCGATTCACCAAGCGATTGCTGCGGCTTCCGCAGGAGACGTGATTCAAGTGGCGGCCGGCACATACTTTGAGCATCTTGTCGTCAATAAAGATGACTTGAGCGTGATTGGGGAGGGAAGCGGAACGACGGTTGTTGACGCATGGATAGAGAGTGAGCTCGCAGCTCCTGCCTTTAACGTAACCGGAAAGAACGTGCTTCTTAGTGGCTTTATGATAAAGAACTCTCTTTTGGCTGAAGGCATAGTTGCATATGGTGACGGAGTGAGAATAATGGAGAATGATGTATCAAACTGCGCTATAGGAGTGAAAATGCTTTGCAGCGATAGCCGAATTGTGAAGAATAGCGTTCACGGCAATCTCGCAGGAATCTGGATGTCTAGCGATGTTGAAAACTGCACGTTCAATCATAACAGTCTCTTCAATAACACTCAACACGTTTATCATCAACCTCCTTCACAAGGCGTCAATAATTGGAACAATGGATGTGAAGGCAACTTTTGGGACAACCTCACAAGCATCGACAACAACTACGACGGAATAGTAGACAGCCCATATAGGATCAACGCGAACAACATTGACAACTATCCGTTGATGAGCCGCTATCTGTGCGGGGACATAAACCACGACGGTAAGGTTGATATTGGAGACGTAGCCCGAGTTTCAGGGACATTCGGATCATACCCTGGTCATCCAAACTGGAACCCCCATGCTGACATCAACGAGGACGAAAAAATCGACATTCAAGACCTAGCTAGAGCTTGTGCCTGTTTCGGCTCGCACCTCTGATATTCTGGTCTTCGCAAGTAGCTGGTCGGTTCAGATGCATTGGCACCACAAGTGACTGGGCGCATGGAGATTCAATTCGAAAGCTGTACGATGGACTCTTTGGCCGATTTATCCTCTGCCTTTTTCTTCTTTGCCGAAGTACTTTGTCCATTTAAGCTTGCGTGCATCTCTCCCCATTTTCGAACTCTTTCGGCACTTGCTTGCGCAGAACCACAGAATTGACCCATCGTTCTTGACGTACATCATGCCTGTTCCAGCTGGAAACTCGCTGCCGCAAAATGAACATTTTTTAGGTTTGGGCAAAAATCATCCCAAGATTCCGTTCGTGTTTCTATCTTCTGATTTTCTTTGCTTCTCTTTCAGTCTCCCTAAGCATCAAGATGTCTTGTGTGCGTACTGGCCCCTTAACGTTGCGCGTAATGATTCTGCCTTTGTCTTTTCCCTCCAGAATTCGGATCCTCGCTTGTGAGATTTCGCCAGTCACGCCAGTGCGTGCAATGACTTGTATTACTTCGGCTGGTGTAAGTTCCTGCTCAGCTGTGGTTGGTTTGGCTGTTTTTTCCTCTTTGCTCATCACTGAGGTCCTCGTTTAACCTGCTCGATTCTTGTGATTATTTCTTTCAGCAACCCTGTTGCGTCTCCTTCTTTTATGATGGAAGCTGCGGCTGCTGGAACGTCAATGCCCAAGGCCTTGCCTATCTGTTCTCTAGTGGAAACGAAAATGTATGGGATTTTCCTTTCTTCGCATAGCAATGGCAGATGGGCTACAACTTCTGGGGGATCCACGTCTTCAGCTATGATTACTAGCTTCGCTTGTGCTCTTTCTATAGCTTTCGTTGTTTCGTTTGTCCCTTTTCTAACTGCGCCTGTTTTCGCAGCTATTTGCAGGGCTTCATAGGCCGCATCTGCGATCTCTTTTGGCACTTCGTATGTCACATAAAACGGTTTGGACATAAGCCTCACCCTTTCAAATGCACAGTCTAATCCACCGCTCTTATTTATGAATGTTTCGACCCTTATGATTTGAGTGAACCAAGTGAAGCTGACGCCATCAGCGATTGGGTTGTGGGATGTGAAGAGGTTTTTGATTATGCAGTTGTGAGACGCTTCCTCAAAACACTGCAGATGAATGATAGGCTAGTGATTGCTACGCTTCTTTAGCAGGGGCAGAAACAAGACATTTTTCACTTGCTCCTTGCAGCTTGCAACATCCACTTATCCAATAGCCAGCTGAGTCATGGTTTTCTCTCCAGTCTTTTTCATTTGCAGAAATTCCCTCAAGAAGTGATGAAGGGAATTAACACATTTGAGTGTAAGCTGTATACACTGTTGGGAAAGGTTTAAATAAAGTGTTTTGTTCAAACGTCCTACTTTTCGAGGGGAAATTAGAAGCGTGCAAAGATTAGGCTTAGTCCTTCATGTAAGTCCAAGTAAAAACATCATACTGAAAATCGAAGAACCCCCAAGAATTGGGGATACCGTTGTCGATGAGAGCCTAAAGGTGGTCGGTAGAGTTTTCGACATTTTTGGCCCAGTTAGCTCGCCATACGCAGTAGTGAGATCCACAACTCAGAAACCTGAGAAACTAGTGAATCACAAACTATACGTGATCCCCTCAAAGAGGAGAAAGGAGAAAAGGAAAAATGAGTAATGGGGAAGGTCACGAAGATCTGGACGCTGCGTTGGATACGCAGGATTCCCAGACTGGCAGAAGCCAGCATTGTCCTGAATGTGGTGGAACAAGGCTCATACGAGACCCAGAGATGGCCGAGATAGTTTGCATGGATTGCGGCATAGTTGTCGCGTCCAAAATAGCGGATAGGGGACCAGAGTGGAGAGCTTTCGACGATGAGCAAAGGTCAAAGAGAACAAGAGTCGGTGCTCCCTTAACATATACTATCCATGACAAAGGACTATCAACGATGATTGACTGGCATGACCGCGACATATACGGTAAAAGCCTATCGCCTGGGCAGAAAGCGCAGGTTTACAGACTTAGAAAATGGCAACGGCGCATAAGAGTTTCAGATGCAACGGAAAGAAACCTTGCGTTCGCTTTGTCCGAAATCACAAAACTCGCCAACAAGTTGAATCTTCCAAAGAACATCCTTGAAACTGCTTCAGTCATCTACCGAAAAGCAGTCAAAGAACGACTGATACGTGGGAGATCAATTCAAGGCGTAACCGCAGCAGCGATATATTTGGCTTGTAGGCAATGCGGATTGGCTAGGACGCTTGAAGAAATAGCCCAATCATCAAGCGTAAACAAGAAAGAAGTCGGCCGCAGCTATCGTTTTCTGATCAAAGAACTTAACTATTCTATCCCACCGGTTAAGCCAAGCCAATACATAACGAAATTCTCGAATCAGCTTACCATGCAGGGAAAGGTCGAGGAGATCGCCCACAAAATCCTAGCAGTAGCCAAGGAACTTAAACTGACTTCAGGTCGTGGTCCAACCGGAATTGCAGCTGCCGCAAGCTACATTGCTTCAGTGCTGACTGGTGAAAGAAAAACTCAACGGGAAATCGCTGAGATAGCGCAAGTTACTGAAGTCACCATTCGGAATCGCTACAAAGAACTTGTAGAACGCCTAAAGTTCCAGATGTCAATTTGACATCTCCTATTCTTTTTTTATCGTAGACACTAATGATCGTATCAGTTCTCCAATCTGCGTTTAGGCAAAACACATTTTAGATGCTGCAATGATTATTGATTGAGGGGAGAATTTGGTCAAATGCCCAAGATGTGGGGCTGAAGTAACTACCGCGGTCAAGACGTGGCCTATTCCTTCTCGAAAGCCAATGCAAGAAGGCGAAGAACCAAAACTCACTGGAATATTCGAGTGTTCAAGCTGCAGAGCTAGGTTCAGAGCGGCTGCAGAAACTGGTGTCAGAACTGAAGAGACAGCAAATATTAAAAACATGGTTGAAAGAATTAGGGGCATAAAGGGAGAGCTGATGCAGACGCTGAAGAATCTTCATGAAAAAATAATTACTCTGGAAACCGAACGGGCCTGTTTGATGACAGAGATCGACAAGTTGAGAAAAGTCGCCGAATCAAGAGCCACTGCCCTAGAGAGTGAGGTAGTCATGCTTCGAGAAGAAGCCAAATCACTGAGGGAGCTTTTGGGTTACGGGAAAGAACCGGAAGAATAATAGGAAAAGCCATTTTCGACTTTTGACAATGCTCAAAGAATCTGGCCAAGGTTCTAGTCTTTCAAGTACTTCTTGTAGTACTCTTGTGCTTTGGTTACAGCTTTTTCAGTGTTCTTCAAGATTGGATATTGCATTTTTGAAATTCTCTGGCTTTCACCAAAGTATTCTGTCACTTTTTTCGCGTTTCCCTGATAGATGGCTAGGCCGCCTGCGATATCGTACCAAATTCTGGCTCTCGCCGGATTTTTTTCCTTCTCGAACTTCTTGGCATTGTCGGCTGCGTCTTTGATGGGCGCATCAATCTTTCTTGGATCCAAAAACATTGTTTGGAGCAGGGCTTCATAGGTTTCCTTGTCTCCTTCGCAGATCTGTTCAAGTTCGCTTACTCTAGTTACAACATCAACGGGTTTTTCGTCTTTCTTGCCATGTCTTCCAAAGTTCATTGCTGTTCCTCCGTCGCAAATTCTGTATTTGAATTGACTATTAATGACAGGTAATTTTAAAGGTTTGTCCTTGCTTACATGCAGCTATGCCATACAGGTTCACGTTTGACCTTTCAAAGCTTTCGCGCTTCTTCTTCGAAGAGATGGCTAGGGTTAGCTATCAAAAGGGCATTCACAAGAAAATTGGCAAGACCGCGCAAGCCATGATAAGGAAGTTCAAGATTCAAGAGGCTACAGGTCTTAGCGTGTCAGATGCGGTGACCCTTCTTCAGGATTTCATAGATTTGAACGCGAAGAATATCACGCAAAAAGAGAGATTCAATCGAGTCAAGAAAAAAGCGCTTTTCCTGCCACACTGTTCAAGGAAATACATGGATAGCCACTGCAGGTCGACCTTCGATCCAACTGTTCCATCCTATATCTGCGCCGCTTGTTCTGAAGACTGTTTGATCAATAGAGCAACGTCTATTGCCAAGAAAAAAGGCTATGATGTCTACGTTGTGCCAGGTGGTTCCTGTATTCCTAAAATATTGAGAAGCAAGGGATACGAGGGCGCCCTTGGAGTTGCATGCGGAGAAGAGTCAAAGCTGAGTGGCGAATTGCTGGAAAATATGGGGGTCGCCTGCCAAGCTGTTCCTCTAATAAAAAATGGTTGCGCAAACACTGTTTTCGAAATTGAAACTCTTTCTAAGACGCTCTGACAACAAAAATGAGAAATCACTTTACGATTACTCTCTTCTTCCAGCGCAGGTTCTTGCTTCGACATTTCCTGCACTTCACTGCTGATGAGGCGTTCCTTGCACCGCAATGTCGGCAGATCTTCATGTGCAGCCTATGTTCCTGTGCAAGAGCCTTCTTGAACGGATCCATTATTGGCATTTGCTCAGCCTCTATCTTCCACGGTCAAAAACCCAAGATGCTTCCCGTGTCAAATATACCTTTTGCCAACGATGAAATCTATGTCCTGATTTCTATCACGTTGAAACAAGATTTGCCAATAACTCCGCCACGTCGCCAGGTTTCTCAGCCACCTTTACGCCAGCTTCGCTGAGAGCGGTCATCTTGTTTTCCGCAGTCCCAGCATTGCCTATCACGATGGCCCCAGCGTGACCCATGCGCTTGCCAGGTGGAGCTGATCTACCTGCTATGAAAGCGGCAACTGGTTTTGGATATTTCTTGTCTGCAACGTATCTTGCAGCCAGTTCCTCAAGGTTACCGCCGATTTCTCCTATCAACACCACGGCCTTCGTAAGTGGGTCAGCTTCAAACATTTTCAGTGCGTCTATGAAGTTTAGACCCGTGATGGGGTCTCCACCAAGACCAAGGCACGTTGATTGACCGAGCTTCTTTCTGGTCAGGCTTGCGGCGATTTCGTACGTAAGAGTCCCGCTTCTTGAAACCATGCCGACGCCGCCTTGCTTGAATATGTGAGCTGGCATTATGCCAAGCTTGCATTCTCCCGGCGTTATTATTCCAGGAGTGTTTGGTCCGATTATCGTTGTCTGGGTTTGTTTTGCATATGCCATCAAGCCGATTGCGTCTTTGATTGGAATATGCTCGGTTATTATCACGATTGTTCTTATGCCATTTTCAATCGCTTCCAAAGCTGCGTCAACTGCAAATGGCGCAGGCACGAAGATTATTGACGCGTTTGGTGAATGTTTTTCTTTTGCTTCCTCAACTGATTCATATATTGGGATGCCATTTGTCTGAGTTCCGCCTTTTCCTGGGGATGTGCCTGCAACGATTTTTGTGCCGTATTCCAACATCAATCTGGCGTGGAAGCTTCCTTGGGTCCCTGTTATTCCTTGTACAATTGCGCGGGTATTCTTGTTTATTATTATTCCCAAACCTAGGTGCCTCCTTTGCCGTTTGTAATCTCAACGACTCGTTGGGCTGCCTCGTCCATGCTTTCAAGCACATGTATCCCAGCTTCCGTGAGTATCTTCTTTCCTTCTTCCTCGTTTGTGCCTACCAGCCTGATTACCATCGGTTTGGTTACTCCGACTTTTTCTTTTGCTTCGAGGATCCCCTTGGCAACTTCGTCGCAGCGTGTTATTCCGCCTAGGATGTTGATGAAGAGAGCTTTGACCTTAGGGTCTGAAAGTACTATTTTGAGTGACAAGGCTATCTTTTCTGAGGGTGCTCCACCGCCGACGTCCAGGAAGTTGGCTGGTTTTCCACCGTAGTATTGAATCGTGTCTAACGTCGCCATGACCAGGCCTGCTCCGTTGCCTATGACACCTACGTTTCCGTCTAATTTGACGTAGGCCAAGTCGTTTTTCATTGCCTCTAATTCCTGCGGAGTGAGTTCACTCTCTCCTTCTAGGAGCCTCTTCTTGAGCTCTTGGTGTCTGAACAAAGCGTTATCATCTATTATTATCCGTGCATCTACAGCCATGAATCCTCCGTCGTTGGTTTCTACCAACGGGTTCATTTCGATGAGCTCCGCGTCATTGTCCATACCGACTTTGTATAGATTCTCCAAGATTCTTGCCAGTTCAGAAATCTGGTTGCCGGCATAACCTATTTTTCTTGCGATCTCTCGGGTTTGGAATGAGCGAAGACCAAGTTCAGGGTTTACTGGAACTTTTATGACTTTATCTGGAGTTTTCTTGGCTATCTCTTCTATCTCCATTCCGCCAACTGCAGAGGCGACCGCGACGTAACTCTGTTTAGATCTGTCGGTTGTTATTCCAAAGTAAAGCTCTCTCTTGATCTGTATTTTCTCTTCAACCCATATGCTTCTGACAGGTATTCCCTTTATCTGCATGTTTAGGAGCTTCGAAGCGGCCTTTGCAGCTTCTTCAACGCTGTTGGCAAAGAGTATGCCGCCTGCCTTTCCTCTTCCTGCGACTAGGACTTGGGCTTTGACCGCAAATGGCGGCTTAAGTTTGGCGGCGACTTCACTTGCTTGGGTTGTGCTCGTTGCTAATCCTCCTTGAGGCGTTGGGATACCGTATTTGGCGAGCATGGTTTTTGCTTCGTACTCAAAAAGCTTCATTGTGGATCACTTTATTGCTTCTATGGTTACGTATGATTTTGTGTCTTGTATTCCTTCAATGGAACATAACTCTTTCAAAATTCTATCGAGTTTTTCTCGTTCAACTATTAAGAGTGCGTCAACGTCGCCTGCTATTCTGAAAGCTCTTTGAACATCGAGTTTCATGATTCTGTCATAAACGTTGATTCTTTTTAGAGGTGATATTTTGAGGAACACGAATGCTGGAGATGAAGAAACGCCGAGCCCGCCTAGTCCTTTCTCAGTGACATCGATGAATCCCCTGCCAGTTCTTATGTAGTTCAGGTCTCTGAGCTTTCTCAAGTGGGAGTTCAATGCCTGTCTGCTCACTCCCAGTTGTCTTGCCAACTCATCCTGTCTTATTCGCAAGCTGTAATTGGTCATAGGTTTGCCCCTGTCGTAAAGCATTTTTAGGAGTTGCATGGAGCGTCTTGTCAGGGTTTCCATCATTAATCCCACTGTTTGCTATTTGTCAAGGATTAGCTTTGCGATAGTATGCGTTATTTAAATATTTGGCAACACATTTCTTGATTCTCTCGGCATTTTCTTGCAGGATGATATTGGACAAGAACCCTAACCATAACATATTTATTTACCGAGAAAATTGGTTATGAAGCCTACAGAAAAAAATGGAAAATAGGAGTGAGGCGGAACAACATGTCGGAAAGCAATGCAGTGTTAATCGGAAACAAGCCGGTAATGAACTATGTACTGGCATGCATAACCCTCTTTCACGGCGGAGCAAAGGAAGTAAACGTTAAGGCACGAGGAAGATCCATAAGTCAAGCAGTTGATGTCGTTGAAGTCGTTAGACGCAGGTTCCTACCAGACGTAAAAGTCAAGTGCATTAGCATTGGAACACAGCAAATGCCGGCCAGAACAGAGGGTGGCTCGCCTTCAAACGTCAGTACAGTCGAAATAACGCTACAACGTTAGAGCAGAATCTACCTATGGAATTTCAGAGCTCCGTTGCCCCTCCTTTATTTCTCGTAGAGGGCGTTTCCACAAGTGAAAACGGCACTTTGCAGTTTCTGTCTAAAGAGTGGCATACTGTGCCAGAAGTGTTCTGCTAGGCTTAAGTCTGGAGAAATAAGTGAGCTAGACCTGAAAATAGCTCGTTTATTGCTGTCATTGGAGGAAAAATATCCTTCTCTTCAGAATGTTTGTTTTCACAAGACTGTGGATGCGGGAAAAACTTTGGCCTTGATTGTTGGGCCTGGAGATGTTTCCAGACTTCTGGGATTTGGTGGTAAGATAATTAGAGCCTTGGGGGAGGAAACTGGTAGAAACATTCGTGTGTTAGAGCACGGTGGTGATGAGCGAAAGTTCCTGGAGGATTTGTTCGCTCCGTTGAGCATAATGACAATCAACACGATTTGGCTGCCTGATGGAAGCACTGAGACCAGGGCGATTTTGAGAAGAAGACGTTCATCGCAGTTGCCTTTTGATTTAAAGGCTTTAAAGGAGATTGCCCTTAAGGTTCGCAACATTACTCTGCGCGTGGAGTTTGCAGACTAAATTGGGCGGTGGCCAGTATGGAGCTAGACTCGTTGGGCGATTGGCGCAGAACCCATTATTCTGCTGATGTAAAACCCGAAATGGATGGCGAGGAGATCACCCTTTTTGGCTGGGTTCAGGAAGTTCGCGATCTTGGGGCTTTGCGGTTCGTGATACTGCAGGACCGAGAAGGTACCATTCAAATTACAATCTTGAAGAAAAAGGCGGCCAGCGAAGTGCTCTCGAAGGCAGAGACATTGCAGAAAAGATACAGCATAGGCGTGAAAGGGGCGGTCAAGAAGACTAACATGACGCCCAGAGGGATCGAAGTAATCCCGAAGGAGATCCGAGTCTTCAACACTGCTACACCACAGCTTCCCCTCGATATTACGGGAAGAACACCCGCAAACCTAGAAGCCAGATTGGATGCAAGAGCACTGGACCTGTGTCAACAGGAAAACATCGCCGCTTTCAAGATTCAGCATGTGGCTGTTGAAGCAATACGCGATTTCCTTTTTGAAAGAGGCTTTCTAGAAGTGCACACTCCGCGGATCATCGGTTCCGCCACTGAGGGTGGAGCCGAGTTGTTCTCGATCAACTACTTCGACAGAAAGGCGTTCCTTGCTCAAAGCCCGCAATTGTATAAGGAACAGCTTGTTATGAGTCTTGAGAAAGTCTTTGAGATAGGGCCATTCTTCAGGGCCGAGGAATCGCATACACGTCGCCACCTGAGCGAGTTCGTGTCAATAGACATTGAACAGGCATTTGCGTCAGCAGAAGACGTGATGCAGCTGCTTGAACAACTCGTGCAACATGTTTGCCGGTGTGCCAACGAGAAGTGTTCAAAAGAGCTAGAGCTGTTGAAGTACAAACTGAAGATTCCAGAAATACCCTTCAAGCGCTTGACTTATGATGATGCTCTTCGAGACTTGAAGCGCGAGGGCATGGACATACCGTGGGGCGAGGACATACCGACGCCAGCTTGCCGGACTCTGGGCAAGGTTCACCCGGGTCTCTACTTCATAACTGACTGGCCCACTCATTCTAAGGCGTTCTATATCAAACCACGTGATGATAATCCTGACCTGTGCGAAGGCTTTGACCTGATGTGGCGTTGGCTGGAGCTGGTTTCTGGTGGAACAAGAATTGCGTTCAAGAACCTTCTTGTGAAGAGACTAGAGGAAAAGGGTCTTAATCCTGAATCTTTCAAGTATCACTTGGATGCTTTTGATTATGGGATGCCGCCACACGCGGGCTGGGCGATAGGTTTGGAAAGGTTGACAATGATGCTTACTGGGCACAAGAACATAAAAGACGTTACGTTCTATCCAAGAGACAAATTCAGACTGACTCCGTGAAGATCCAAGCCGGCTCCTGTTGAAAGCTGATTTGTGCTGTTGGTGTTTTTCTAGAATCAAAAAAGGATAGTTGGTTCCTCTTGAGAGGGAACCTGAGGCTGTTAGCTTTTCGGCGGAGGTGGTGGAGGTGGCACTGCACCAGATGCGAACCCTGGTTTCACTGAAACAACCGTTGTTCCTGCAATGCGATCAGTGTATTTCTGGCGTGGGTCAGGTCCGGGTGAAGCCACTGCGATTAGCCAGTCTAACAAGAGGAAAAGCCCATATATCTTGCTTATATTCCGGATGAATGCTTTGTCAAACGTTACTTTGCTGCCGTTCACCATCTGCACCTGAAAGCCCAAGATTCTCTTCCCTACTGTTGCACCCCAAGAAACTTCTAAGAACGCGAAGTAAAACACTTGGATCACACCCGCGATAAAGGGCCACAGAAGCCCCATCGCCCACCATGGTGCCCATCCGCCCCAATACCACCCCAGATAGGACGGGACAGGCCAGAGGATTCCTGCAATTACAACGTATAGGATGTATGCCGGAATGTATATTATGATGCTGTCGATGACGAGCGCAAGAAATCTCATTAGCCAAATGCTCATAAAATCGGGTTGTGAGCTACTTCCTGTCGACATTTCTTTTTCATCTCTTCCCATAATTCGGTTTGACTTGTTATTATTACTTTCTGTTCATGCAGGAAAGGCGTTCACCCAGAGGTCAAACGCATTCGTTCTGCAACTCGTGGTCCTATTTGGAATCATTAAAGCTTATTAACCGTCGCAAGTTATCTTAATGCGGAAGTATGAGATTATGGCCAAACAGTCAAAAGAAAAAAGCATAACCAAAGACAAGCTCATTGGAATGAAAGTCATCGATAGCAAAGGATCTATCGTCGGAACCGTCACAGACATCGGCTTCACAGTCGGAAAAGCCGGGACCTCTCTCATCATAGAAGACAAAGATGGAGAGACAAGAGAGGTCTCTTGGGAGAGCGAGGTTCAAGGGGCAGGCGATTTCGTACTGTTGAAACCGCAAGCTGCAACACCCACAGCGGTTGCACCTCAGCAACAAGGTGCCCCCGTATGTCCGACATGCGGAGGCCCACTCACCTACATTCAACAATATCAAAAATGGTATTGCTACAAGGATCAGAAGTACGTTTGATCCCTTAGTTCCTCTTCTTTGTTTCTATCTCTAAGAACCATATTTTCAACATTGTTTTTATTCAAAAATGTGCCAAAAGCTGATAAACACCTATCCTCACTGCCAACGCATGGAAGACCGATTGAAGATCGCTTGTGGAGTCTTCGCCGCAATTAACTATGAAAACCAGCCAGTGTTTCCATACATCTACTGGGGGCTACGGGCACAGAACCACCGCGGACACCAATCCCACGGTTTTCTAACCTACAATAATGGAGAATTTCATGTTCACAGAAGCCTTGATCTGGTGCCAAAGATAAAAACAAGCGCAATACAAGAATGGTTTGGGCGGCTACCCGGACATGTTGGCATTGGAAACGTCAGATATACGACATCTGGAAAAATAGATGAGAAATCACTGATCGAAGGCACACAGCCCGTCACAGCCTCAAAACGGGGTTTGAAGCTTGCCGTTTCCTTTAACGGGAACGTAGTCAACACGTTCCAGATCAAGAAAGAGATAGGCACGAAGTTTCCGCGTTTCTCGTACGAATGCGACGCGGATTTGATCTGCTACAAACTCATGATCGAGCTTTTGCGTGGCAATGATTTGACCAGAGCAGTTGAGAAATGCATGTTGGAAGTGGATGGAGCTTTCTCCGTGGCTGGGTTGACGCAGGATGGAGAGTTCTTCGCCTTCAAGGATCCACATGGAATAAGACCACTGTGCGCTGGCCACAGTGAAGACGGCAAAACGTACGCTTTTTCATCAGAAACAGTGGGCCTTGACATAAATGGCTTTGAAAGGGATTTTGAACTGGACCCAGGCGAGCTTGTCAGGGTTTCAAAGAACGGGTTTGAAAGGCAGAAACTTGTGGAAGGCAAGAAGAAGGCCTTTTGTGCTTTTGAATTCGCGTATTTCGCCAGACCTGACTCGCGGTTTGATGATAGGTACGTTTATGAGATGAGAGAGGAGTTCGGAAGAAACCTTGTCAGGGAAAATCCTGAAATCGTCAAGAATGCCGACATTGTGCTTTCGATACCTGAAACTGGCGATGATCCAGCGATGGGTGTTCATGAGGGCTCGGGGTTAAGGTGGGAAAGAGCTTCACGTAGGCATCGATACGTCACTGAAAGAGCGTTTCTGTTATTGGCTAGGGAGCGGCAGTCGACTATAGATAGGAAGATCAACATTTTGGGGTCGAAAATTATTGGGAAACGCGTTATAGTGACCGAAGATAGCATAGTTAGAGGTGACACTACTAAAGTCATAATTGAGAAGCTCCGGAGAATGGGCGCAAAGAAGGTTTACATGTTCGTTACGTTTCCACGCATAGTAGGCCCTTGCTTGTACGGGATAGACATGGCAACGTATGGTCAGCTCATAGGTTCGAAGCATGATCCTGAGGAAATAGCGAAGATCATCGGCGCGGATGCCGTGTGCTATCAGTCGATGGAAGGCTTGGTGCGAGCAACGGGTTTCAAAAAGGACGAGCTGTGCATGGCTTGCGTAACAGGCCAGTATCCGACTCCGATGGCTCAGAAGATCGCTGACACTACGAAGAAGAGGTTCTTGGAAGGATATGAAGAGACTGGAAGGCTCTACGAGATAGAAGAAGCAATTCAAAACGTGTAGTGGCAAGTTAAATTAGGCTTTTCGGTTAATCAGTCAGTCAGGTTGAGTTGGCCATGGAGAAGATTGGGGTTCTCGTAGTTTCCTATGGCTCAAGAGAAGTGGCCATGGTTGATGCCTTGTTCAGAAGCGGAAGCTACCGCGTGGAAATCTATGTTGCAGATAAGCAGAGGAACCCTTTCAACTTGAAAATCGCTGCTAAACACGTTGTCATTCCGGATTTGAACGTAGAGTCCATTTGTCGATTTGCTGAAGCAAACAAGGATAGAATAAACTTTGGTATAGTAGGTCCAGAGAAACCTATAATCGAGGGCGTCCGCGACCTTGTGGAAAAGCGAACAAGCATACCGATGATATGTCCGACGAAGGAGTACGCGATCGAAGAGAGCAAAGTCCAGCAGCGACTGCTTTTCCAGAAAATAGCGCCAGAAGTAAACCCGCGCTTCAAGGTCTTCAACCCAAGAGAATACAAGAGCGTGGCCCTAGTCAAGAAGGCCGTTTATGGTTGGCTTGAGGAACTCGGAAATAGGGCAGTTGTGAAACCAGACAAGCCAGCAGCTGGAAAGGGCGTGGGCGTTTGGGGTGACCACTTCAACAGCCCTGATCAACTTTTCGACCATTTTATGTCAAACTACCAGTTCGGTTCAGTTATCATAGAAGAAAAGATTGAAGGCGAAGAATCAAGCTTTCAAGCTTTCTGCGACGGGAAACACCTCGTCCCTCTGCCTGACACAAGGGATTACAAGCGAGCTTTTGATGGTGACAAGGGGCCGAACACGGGAGGCATGGGTTCCTACAAGAACACAGGAGATGTGCTTCCTTTCCTAACCAGAGACGATAGGGCTAAGGAACTTGAAGTCGTAACCAGAATCTTCGAGAGATGGAGAAAAAAAGACGACAATGGCTTGCGTGGTGTGCCATTGTACGTGGCGTTTATGCACACTGACAAAGGGTTGAAGATCCTTGAAAACAATAGCCGACCAGGTGACCCAGAGATAATAAATATCCTGCCTATTTTGAAGGACGATTTCATTGATGTCTGCTATAAAATGTTGGAAGGCAACCTGTTGCGTGTCGAATTGGAGAAAGCTGCAACAGTGGTCACATACAAAGTTCCGCCAAGCTATGGTGGATACCTAGATGCCTTTCCAGACCTCGTGGTGCAAGAAGAGATTGATAAGCCTGTTAATCTATCCAAAGCTAACGAACTGACGAAGAAACATGGTGACAAAGTCCGTGTTTACCCTGGTTCAATGGAGATGCGTGATCGTGAGGCTTATGCCTTGAAGTCCAGAACCGTTTGTGTTGTGGGCGTTGGTGGAGACATCGAAACAGCCAGAAGCGTGTCTTTGGAAGGCCTGGAAGCCATTGAAGGCGGAGCGCTTTGGCACAGAACAGACATTGCTTCTGAGGAACACGTTGTAATGAGCAAAAAGCACATGGCGGCCTTGAGGAGCGAGCCTTGAGAAAAATCTTCGTCTCCGACTGCGAGGGACCGATTTCAAAAAATGACAATGCATACGAACTCGCATCGTACTTCATTCCGAATGGGAATAGGCTCTTCACAGTCATGAGCAGATATGACGATGTTCTTGCAGACGTTGTAAAGAGATCAGGATACGAGGCCGGCGACACTCTAAAGCTCATCTTGCCTTTCCTCAAGGCATACGCTGTTACCGACCAAAAGACGCTCAATTTCTCGTCTCGAAACATTGTTCTAATTTCAGGCGCAAAAGACATGCTGCAACACGTAAAAAGCATAGCCGATGCCTTCATCGTCAGCACGAGTTATGAACACTATGTGAAAGCACTATGCAAGGTCACCGCTTTTCCATATGGGAACACTTACTGTACTAAAGTCAACCTTGATAAGTATGCTATAACAGAAAACGAAATGGCAAGGCTTCGAGAACTTGCGAAAGAAATCTCGAAAATGCCGATAATTGAGATTCCTTCAAAGGCAGAATCCGTAAAAGATCTTTTGAAACGAGATCAAGACGCAGTAGCAAGACTTGACACGCTTTTCTGGGACGAAATTGCAGGCATGGGCATTGGAAGGCTCTACCTTGAGGTCAATCCTGTGGGTGGGAGTGAAAAGGCAAGGGCGATTCGTGATGTGGTTCGCCGCGTACGCTCAGCGTTGGCGGACGTCATGTATGTCGGGGATAGTATAACTGATGAAGAAGCCTTGAGGTTAGTCAAAGAAAACGGCGGGCTAGCTGTGTCCTTTAATGGGAACAGATATGCGGTGGAGAACTCTGAAGTGGCCATTATGTCTCCTAACAGCCTAGTGACCGCGGTGATTGCTGAAGTTTTCTGTAGGTTCGGAAAGCAACAAGCGCTGGAACTGGTTGAAAACTGGAGCCGTAAGGCGCTGACGGAGAGTGGTATAAATAAAGCATTGCTGAGTAATGCCCTGAAAATCTTTCCACGACGTTTGCCCAAAGTTAAAATAGTGACAAGCGAGAATATGCAGACTCTAGTCAAAGCTAGTAGCAGTTACAGAAAGAAGGTCAGAGGCGAGGCCATCGGTGGGTTGGGCTAGATGGTGAGGAAGGTTGAAATCGAAGACACTTATGCGGAAGCCTTTGACGGACTATATTGCAGACTAATCGTCACCGCTGATGACCAGGAGACTCTGCAGAGAGCGGCTGAAGATGCCACTGCAACCCCATCAGGAGTCATTGGAAGACTTGAGAACGGAACAGAAAAATGGCTTCTTGAGAAGGAAACACCTGACAAGCGAAAAGGGGCTATTCTCCAATTCTGGAAAGGCTTCGAAAAAGGAAAGCCCGTAGAAGATGTCGTTAAACGCTTCGAGAAGGAGCTTTCCTACAGAATCCGCCAAGATGTTCTCGTTAAACCTTTCACTGCGGTCTTTGACGCTTTGACAGTTAAGCCTGAAGGAAAAATAGACATGATGGAACGGGTTGGGCACTGTGGCGACGGATTCGAATGGGAAGAAAGACGTTACGGCCGCAGCATGATTGTTGTTCCGATTATGGTTCCTGATTTTCTCATCGAGCGATTTGTCGGGTACGCACGTGGAATATCAGGCGGCAACTTCTGGATAATGTGCGAAAGTAAAAAAGCCGTCAAAGAAGCTGGAGAAAGAGCCTTAGAGGCAGTACATAGGGTTGAAGGCGTGATCACGCCGTTTGACGTTTGCTCAGCAGGTTCGAAGACTGAAACGCGTTTTCCTCTAATTGGTCCAACGACAAACCACCCCTATTGTCCATCGCTCAAGGAGAGACTCGGCAGAGAATCAAAAGTGCCGAAGCAGGTCGGCTACATTCCAGAAATAGTCATCAGCGGTGTCTCGATACAGGCAGTGAAAGAAGCGATGAAGGCTGGCATTAGAGCGGTGCAAAGCGTCGATGGTGTGGTTGGTGTCTCGGCAGGCAACTATGGCGGAAAACTGGGCGATTACAAGATATACCTGCGCGAGTTGTTCCCATGACAGTTTTCGATGCTATTGGCTTCGGAGCTTTGAATGTTGACAAACTATTCAGAGTGAACAGCATTGCTTCCGCTGAAGAAGAGAGCTACGTTACCGACTGTGCAGAGGCTTGCGGCGGGTCAGCAGCGAACACGATTGTGGGGTTGGCTAGACTCGGCTGCAAATGTGGCTTCCTCGGAAAGGTCGCAGGTGACCGAGAAGGAAAGATGCTGATTCAGGATTTTTATCACAACAGTGTCGACACAGAAGGCGTGATCCATGCCCGAACTGGACGAAGCGGAATTGCCATGGGATTTGTCGATGCGAAAGGACAGCGTGCATTGTACATTGATTCTGGCGTGAACGACACAATCCGCTTTGAAGAAGTGAACACGGAATACGCGTTCAACACAGGTTTTCTTCATCTTACCTCATTCGTAGGACAAAAGTCCTTCAGAGCTCAGACAAAGCTGTTGGAAGAGCTTCCGGAACGGGTTATGGTAAGTTTTGATCCGGGCGCGCTTTATGCTAGGCTGGGTTTCGCAAGACTTAAACCAATAATTGGAAGGGTTTTTGTGATTATGCCGAATCTGGGGGAGCTTAAGCTTTTGACAGGCAAGACTGATTATCGTGTGGGAGCCGAGTTTCTGCTTGAGAAAGGCGTCAAGATGGTGGCTGTTAAACTTGGCAGTAAAGGTTGCTATGTGACTGATGGTAAGGAAAGCCATCTAATAGAATCCTTTAAGGTCAAGGTTGTGGACACCACTGGGGCAGGCGACGCCTTTTGCGCTGGCTTTCTCTATGGGTTGACAAATGATAGAAACCTCGATGATTGCGGGCGGATTGGCAATTTTGTGGCGTCAAGATGCATAATGGAAATGGGGGCTAGGGCGGGGCTTCCACGTTCCAGAGACCTAAAGCTTCTTGGATAGGTATTCAGCTAGGCTTTCGAAAACTAGTTTTCCATCGCCATATTCTGCTGTCTGCGCTTGCGTGGTCCAGTCGGGTTGTTGCCACCAGTACACGGCTCTCTCAGGATGAGGCATTAGCCCAAGTATTGTTCCTTCTGAGTTGCATATTCCTGCTATGTCGTGGAATGAGCCATTTGGGTTCGTTGGAAATACGCCTTCAGCGTAGTCGCCTTTCTTGTTGCAGTATCTGAAAACAAGCTGATCATCGTCGCAAAGCTCTCGTAATAGTTTCTTTTCTTTTTCTTTTGCGAATAGGAACCGCCCTTCCGAGTGTGCAACGGGCACATGGAGAATCTTGCTTTTAGGAATCTTGCATGCGAACACGCATTTGCCTTTGTTTTCATGCTTGATCGAGATCCAGCGGCAATTGTATCCCGGTGGAATGTTCGTTGCTAGAGTGGCTTCAGGGTATGGACTCATCGCTTCAAAGCCTGGAAGCAGGCCAGCTTCGACGAGCACTTGGAAGCCATTGCATATGCCTAGGATTGGACGGTTTTCATCAACGAAAGCCTTCAAGTCTTTGCCGAGCTTCGCTAGTATCCATTTCGCCCATATTGCTCCGGCTCTAACGTAGTCGCCGTAGGAAAATCCTCCGGGGAAGACTAGTGCATCATAATCAAGAAGGCTGTGCCTTTTGACGATTTCGTTTACGTGCACGATCTCGGATTGAACGCCAGTTTCTTCTAGGGCGCGTTTTGTTTCTGCGTCGCAGTTTGTTCCGCCTACGCGGAGGACGCAGGTTCTGATTTCTTTACGGTTCACGGTTCAAGCCTCACCTGTTTGGCATGTTCTTCCACCTTGTGAGCAGATGACTGAGTGAAGCATCGACAGCAATGTCGTCGTTGAGTCCGTGGATGCATAGGCTGGAAGTTTTTGAAACCTTTCCTATTTCCTCGCACGTTTTTCCTCTCATCAGGGTTTCGAAATCATGCTTGTTCTTCTCTGAGACCTCTATCAGAAAGCGGCTGTTTGACTCAGAAAACATGATGAAATCGTCGCGGCTCAAGGTTTCGTTTGGGACCTTGCGCAAGTCCAGTTCCATGCCGTATCCCCCAGAAAATGCCATTTCAGCAGCAGCCACGCCTAAGCCTCCTTCGGATAAGTCGTGGCACGCTTTCACAAGCCCTTCATCGATCGCTTTGGTGACTGCGTCCAAGGTTTTCTTGGCTTGACTGAACCTGACTTCTGGCGCAGTTCTTCCAAGATGGCCCTTCAGCTTGTAGTATTCTGAGCCTCCTAACTCGCGGTATGTCTGGCCCGCGATGTAGATAGAGTCTCCTGGTGCTTTGGTTTCCATGGAAATGGCTGAGCGGACGTCAGGAATGATGCCTAAGGCTGTTATTAGTAGAGTGGGTGTTACGGGGCCAAGTGGGGACTCGTTGTAGAGGCTGTCTTTTCCAGAGATGAACGGTGTTTCAAACGCTACAGCCGTATCGTAGCATGCTTTGCAAGCTTGGACTAGACTGCCCAGTCTTCCTGGTTTTTCCGGGTTGCCCCATGTGAAGTTGTCCAGTAGAGCTATTCTTCTGCCTCCCACTGACACGTTATTCCTTACGGCTTCGTCAATCGCAGATGCAGCCATCCAGTACGTGTCAACCTTTCCGTAGTTTGGGTTCATTCCGCAAGAGATCACTATGCCCTTCCAGGAATCATCTATCGGCTTCAATATGGCGGCATCATTGGGGCCGCCGCATTCGCCTTGCAGAGGCTTCAGTACAGTGTTACCCTTTACTTCATGGTCATAGGTGCGTACTACGCTTTCCTTGCTTGCGATGTTTGGTGAAGACAGGAGTTGAAAAAGTGTCTCGGTCAGGTTCCTTGGTTCTGGAAATGATGGCTCGGTGAGATTTGGTGGTTTGTACTCTGCTATCTTTGTGCTTCTTGGTGGGGCAAAAAGGAATGCGATATCTACTTCAGTGACTGCCTCGCCTTGGTAATGGATTCGGAGAACTTTGTCTGTTGTCATTTTGCCGATTGCGGTGGCTCCAACATCCTCCTTTTCAAAAATCTTCGTGACCTGTTCAAGTTTTTCAGCTGGTACCGTCAAAAGCATTCTTTCCTGTGATTCGGAAACATAGATTTCCCACGGTGCCAAGCCATGATATTTCAGCGGGACCTTTTCAAGCTGTATGGTTGCGCCGCAGTCGAACCTTCTCGCTGTTTCTCCGACGGCTGATGATAATCCACCGCCGCCTAAGTCTGTTATTGAAGAAGCAAGCTCTCGGTCTCGGATTTCGATTATGGCTCTCTTCAGTTTTTCTTCTTCGATGGGGTTTGCGATTTGGACGGCGGGTCTGGAGATTTCCTCAGATTTCTCTGTCAGTTCAGCCGAGGCGAATGTCACGCCGTGGATGCCGTCTCGACCTGTTTTTCCGCCTGCCACGATGATTATGTCGTTTGGTTTGGCGATTTTCCTGAACTTTTTCAGTGGGAGTAGGCCTATGCATCCGCAGTAGACGACGACGTTTCCGACGTAGCTTTCGTCGAAGTATATTGCGCCGTTTACGGTTGGGATTCCCATGTTGTTTCCATAGGTTCCGATGCCGGCTACAACGCCCATGTAGACGTACTTTGGATGCTTAATTCCTGATGGAAGTTTCTTGTAATCATAGCCCAATGGGCCGAATCCTAAGACGTCGGTGCAGGCGATTGGGTCAGCCCAGACGCCGAGGATGTCTCGTATTACTCCGCCTACGCCAGTGGCTGCGCCGCCAAAGGGCTCAACTGCAGACGGATGGTTGTGGGTTTCAACCTTAACCGCTATTCCGTAGCCCTTGTCAAATTCAACTATTCCCGCGTTGTCTTCGAAGACTGAGAAACACCATGGCTGCTTAATTTCGTCTGTGGCTTTGGCAATGTATGTTTTGAAGAGGCTGTTGATTTCTTTTCCGTTGAATCTTATTTTTCCTTTGAAGGTTTTGTGGTAACAGTGTTCTGACCATGTTTGCCCTATCGTTTGGAGTTCTACGTCCGTGGGGTTTCGTCTTCTTGTTTTGAAAAAAGTTTTGATTGTTTTCATTTCTTGCAGGTTTAAACCTAATGCGAGTTCTTGGTTTATCTCCTCAAGTTGCCTGTCTGAAGCGTCAAGCATCTTTATTTCAAATAGCGGAAAAGGAGTTTTTCTGCGAATGTAGAGGACTTCATTCATTTTTCTTCCTCAATTGCAACTGAGTAATTGTCTTTTGTAGGATTCGCAAGGAGCCTCTTGCACATTTCGTCAGCTTTGGTTTCGGCTTGTTTTCGTGAAGCCGCTTCAAGAATGATGCTGTAGACCTTGCTCACGTTTACGGTTTCCACTTTGTAGGCAAGCTCTCTCAGCAGTTGCCCAGTAGTCTCGCCTTCAGGGTCGCTGTGCCCATGCTTGAGTCCTACTTCTATTCTTAAGCGGTATTTCATGGATTCAGTTTAACTTTAAGGAATTTAAGCACTTTCGTCAGCAAAAAAGCAAAGGGTCTATTTCAGCATGATTTTCGTTTTCTTGTACAGGATCTTGATTCCAGCCGAACTTGTCACCTGTCCTATCTGTTCAGCGTGGACTCCAGCCCTTTCCAATAGGCTTATTGTTTTGTCCTTTTCTGCTCTGTCGACTATCACTGCGAATCCCCATCCCATGTTGAATGTTCTGAACATTTCTTCGTCGGTTATTGTGCCGCCGAGATCTGAGGCTGTCTCCTGTACGAGTTCGAAGACGGGTTGTGGTTTGAAATTGTTGAACTCGAAGCCTGTTCTCTTTGAGAACTTTGTCAGTCGATCAAACTTGGCGTATCCTTCGCCTGTTATGTGCACTGCGGCCTTCACTTCAACTTCTTCAAGTAACCTGAGTAGGGGTTTCACGTATATTCTGGTTGGTTCCAAGACTTCATAGACTATCTCGCTTTCCAGCTTCTCCGGCGTGTCATGTGGCTCATATTTTCCGCCCCACTGTTTTAGCAGGATTTTCCTTGCAAGTGATATGCCATTGCTGTGTAGCCCTGAGCTCTGCAGGCCTACGATGGAGTCGCCTTTCTTCACGTTTTTTCCCGTGATCAGTCTTTCGCTGGTCACTTCTCCTATGGATGCCACAACCATGTCGAAACCCTTGCCTTCCACCAAGCCTTTTATGAGTTCAGGAACGTCTCCTATCTCACCATTAGGAACAACGCATCCAGCTTCAGCGGCTCCTTTAACCAAACCTACCATCCATTCTTTGACCAGATCAGGATCAGAGGCTTGTGCATGAATGTTATCAGCGATCGCCAGCGGTCTCGCTCCAGAACGTATGACGTCGTTAACGACCATGGCAACGCCGTCGATGCCAATAGTGTCGTACTTATTGGCGAGTTGCGCGACAAGCACTTTTGTGCCTACACCTTCGATTTGCAGGTCTAGGTAGCGTCCTTTTCCCATTGGGAAGACGTTTCCATATGGAAGCCTGATCACTTCGCCATAAAGACTGTACTTGTAGGTTTCCTTCAGGCGCTGCAGTGCCTTTTTGGACTCTGTTCGCATTTCCCTGTTGACTCCGGCCTTCGCATATGTGAATTTTCTTGGCAACTCTGTCTCTCCTAAGTGGGGTTTACGGTGGATTTGTTCTGTTGGGGGATGGAAATAACGGTTTTGCACTCCTTACTGTCAAGGTCTGGAAAACTTGATGTGTGCTGTAGTTGGGTCGTAGGTGTTTGATAGAAAAGCAAATATTCATCTTCGCACATAGTATTCTCGAGGGGTGGCTAGTATGTCATTGTCATATTTTGGGTTGTTTGGGCTTCCTCAGATAATTCATTCCTTCAAGTACAGGGGCCGAGGCGAAATAGTCTGCGACATACTGACAACGTGTAAGAGTTCGCAAGAGGGTCGGAAGAGAACTCAGATAATGCAGAGTGCAAACCTGAACTATATTCAGACAAGGAAATACCTTGGCTTCATGACCAATTGTGGTTACATTTCGGTTACGCAAAAAGAGACCTATGTGGTAACCGCTGAGGGTTCAAAGTATCTGCAGATGGTCCAGATTCAAGAGCTCAATCGTTTGAGATGAGTGAGGCTTAATCCTCTAATCCTTTTTTGAATGCCAAAAGGTTAGTGGCAGCAGCCTTCTTGGGAACAGAGTTCTCTATTGCCTTCTCCATAGATTTTCCGCTGACGATCTTTGTGGCCTTCGTCAAAGCGCCAAGCATGACGATGTTTGCATAGAGTTTTTCGCCGCAGGATGTTTCAGATATTCGTGTGGCTGGAATCTTGACTACAGTGGCTTTGGTCTCGGGTATGTTTGTTACGTTGCTGCTGTCCACTAGTATTGTACCGTTTTCTTTGAGATCCATGATGTTCTTGTCGACTGCTTCTTGGTTCATGGCGATTTGTATGTCGCATTTTCTGACTAGCGGGAAGCCGATTTTGTCATCTGATATTATTACTTCGCTCTTTACGGCGCTTCCCCTTGCTTCAGCTCCGTAGGTCTGCGTTTGAACAGCGTTTCTTCCGTCAATGACGGCGGCCTTACCGAGTATTTGTCCTGCTAGGACTACGCCTTGTCCTCCGAAGCCAACTATTCTGATTTCAATCTTCAGCTTCTTGTGCCTCCTTCATCGTGTTGTACACGGTTTCGACGAGTGTTGGCCTCATTTTCCGTGGGTATTCGCCAACAACAATTTTCTGGGAAGCTTCTTGGTCGCTCATTTTTTCTGCTTGTTCGATTGATACGGCGTTTTCTTTGAACCACTTCAGCATTTCTCCGGCGTCCTTGAATCCGGCTCTTCTTCCGAAGGCTGTTGGACATTGGCTTATGACTTCGATGAATCTGAATCCCTTCATTTCTAGTGCTTTTTTGATGGATTCTTTGAACTCGTTTACGTGGATTGTTGTCCATCGTGCCACGTAGCAGGCTCCTGCTGTGACGGCTAGTTTTGCCGCGTCTAGCGGGTATTCGAAACTTCCGTATGGCGTTGTTGTGGTTTTTGTTTTGAACGGCGTTGTAGGTGCGACTTGTCCCCCTGTCATTCCGTAGACCATGTTGTTGACCATGATGGTGAGGATGTCTAGGTTTCTGCGTGCGGCGTGTATGAAGTGGCCTAGTCCTATGCCGACTATGTCGCCGTCGCCGCCGAAGACGACCACGTTAACGTCTGGGCGAACCAGTTTTATTCCTGTTGCCACTGGTATGCTTCTTCCGTGAAGGGTGTGGACCGAGTCTGCTATGAAGTGTGGGGAGGGAATCCATGCGGAGCAGCCGATTCCGCTGCAGAAGACGAACTTGCTCAGGTTTTCGTAGCCCAGTTCATGAACTGCTCTTAAGAAGGTGTTCGAGACCGTGTATGCGCCGCAGCCTGCGCAGAAGGGTGGTTTTATGTTGCGGAGGTATTTCTGTGCAGAGAAGGCTTCAGTCATGTCTATTTTTCACCTCTAGGATTTTGGTCAGCAGTTCTTCTGGCGTCAGGAGTTCGCCTCCTCCGATCTTGTTGAGCGGTGTTACGCGTGACTTGCCCTCGGCTGCTCTTTCTACCTCGTAGAACAGTTGTTTGAGGTTCATTTCTGGGACGATTATGGTCTCGGCAGTTTCAGCCATTCTCTTTATGATTTTGACTGGAAAAGGCCAGAGTGTTCTAAGTCTTATGAAGCCTGTCTTGACTCCTTTCTTCTGCGCGCTTTCAGCGGCTTCATAGGTCGATCTTGACGTGCATCCGTAGGAGACTATGCCGACTTGGCAGTCTTCAACATTGTAGCTTTCGTAATCTGCAATTTCATCCACATGGCCCTGTATTTTGTTGTTAAGTCTTTCTACAAGTCGCCTGTGGATAACGGGGTCAGCTGTGACTCTGATGCCGTATTCGTCATGCGTGGATCCAGTTACGACCACGTTCAAGTCTTCCCCGACGCATGGCATAGGCGGTACTTCTTCCAGCCCGAAGAATGCCTTGTCTCCGGCTTTTGGCTTCTTACGGTTCACTATCTCCAAGGTTCCAAGCGGTGGCAAGATTACTTGTTCTCTCATGTGCGCCGTTATCTCGTCAGCAAGGAGTATGACTGGCGTGCGGTATTTTTCTGCCAAATTGAACGCTCTGATGGTTAAGGTGAACAGCTCTTGAACCGAGTTTGGTGAAAGAACGATGGCTGAATAATCTCCATGAGTGCCCCATCTGGACTGCATTACGTCGCCTTGCCCGCACTTGGTGGCTTGTCCCGTGCTCGGTCCCGCTCTTTGAACATCCACTATCACGCATGGTGTTTCTGTCATGAAAGCGTAGCCTATGCCCTCCTGCATTAGGCTGAAGCCCGGTCCTGACGTGGCGGTCATTGATTTTGCGCCAGCCCAGCTTGCGCCTACGATGGCCCCTATTGAGGCTAGTTCGTCTTCCATTTGAATGGTGATTCCGCCCAGTTGCGGAAGCCTTTTCGCTAGGTGTTCTGCTATTTCGCTGGAAGGCGTTATTGGGTAGCCGGCGAAGAATCTGCATCCTGCCGCTATGGCGGCTTCGGCGCAGGCTTCATTTCCTTGCCAGAAAAGCACGTTTGCGGTTGAGTTTTCTTTCAATGCGTGTTCCTTCTTGGTGTTTCTGGGTTAAGGCTTCAGGGTTTAGCCTAAAAGGTTTTATCCTTTCTTTTCTCAAATAGTGTTTCAAAAGGTTGAAGGAAAAATGGACGAGGCAATTGTTGACTACGCTTTGGATTATGCACAGGGGAAGAAGGTTGATTATGCTGAGGTCAGGGCGCAGAGTCAAGTGCAAGATAGGCTGATGCTGAGGAATGGCATGTTGGAAGCGTATGTTTCTGGCGTAGACAGCGGCTTTTGCGTGCGGATAATCGCGAGCGGCGGAATCGGTTTTGCATCGACGAACAAGTGGTCAAAGGAAGAGGCGAAGGAGATCGTGGACTTGGCGTTCAAGTATGCGAAAGGTGCGAAGCGGAAGGATAAACTGGTTTTTGCGAAGGAAAAAGGTGTCAAGACGAAGTGGGTTGTTGATCAAAAGAAGAAGATTGAGAATGTTTCTCCTGAGGAAAAGATTTCCGCTCTTTCGGAAGTTGACAAGGCTTTGGCTTCCTGCGGGGTGAAGGTGCCAGCGACGATGTCTCAATGCAGTATAGACTTGACCACAAAATACTTCGTCAACTCAGAGGGTTCTCGGATTTCATCATTCGTGCCCAAGATAGGTGCGTTCATCTTCATCACGGTGGCTGAACAGGGAAAGACCGAGCAGGCTTATGAGCAATTTGGGTACAGTGGCGGATGGGAGGCTTTTCATGAATGGGACATCCCTGGAAGAATGGTCCACAACGCGAAGGTTCTCAAGGACGTCATAACCAAGGCAAAAGCTGTGAAAGCCGGAGACATGGATCTGATTTGCGGTTCAGAAGTCACCGGAATCGCGGCTCACGAGTCCTGTGGTCATCCCATGGAGGCTGACAGGATTCTGGGGCGCGAGATGAGTCAAGCAGGGCGATCTTTCATCTACAAGGGCGGCAAATACTGGATTGGAACAAGAATCGGCAGCAACGTCGTTACGGTTGTGGATGATCCTACGATTGAGCATAGCTACGGTTACTATCCGTATGATGACGAGGGCGTGAAGGCAAGACGAAGATTCCTCTACAAGAACGGTATCATAAACGAGTTTCTGCACAATAGAGAATCGGCGGCCAAGCTTGGGACGACTAGCAACGGTTCTTCGCGATCCGTCAACTATGATAGGGAAGCAATCGTGCGCATGGCGAACACTTTTGTCCTTCCAGGAGAACTGAGCGAGGAAGAACTGATCGGAGACGTGAAGCATGGCATTTACATGAAGTCTTTCACTGAATGGAACATTGATGACAAGCGGTTCAATCAAAGGTACGTTGGCAGAGAGGCTTACGTGATTGAAAATGGTGAGCTGAAGCATCCAGTGGCGAGACCAGTGATTGAGACGACGACTTTGAAGTTTTGGACAGCTGTTGACGCCGTTTCAAAGAAGGTCGAGTTTGACGCTGCCACTTGCGGAAAGGGCGATCCGGGCCAGGGGATTCCAGTGTACACTGGTGGTCCATGCATTAGACTGAGGAGCGTGTTCGTGAAATGACCGACATACTAAACAAAACTGAAGAAATAGTCACGAAGGCGAAGAAGCTTGGCGCCGACGAAGTGGTTGCCAAGACAACGATCGGCAAATACAGGCAAGTGCGGTTCAGCAACAATCAAGTTGACATCACGGTTGCTTGGGATGACTACGTTACTGATGTGGCGTTGGCTTGGAAGAAACGTGTGGTTGCGACGCAGATTCACGACTTCAAAGACATCGATGCTAGCATCAAGCAGTTGCTGGGGTTGGCGAAGGTTTCGGCGGAGAACCCCACGTTTGGCGGGTTTGCGAAGGGAAAGTTCCGTTATCCGAAGAGCAATGCAGACAGTAAACTTGAGGATTTGGACAGCCCGACGGAGCTGGTTTCCGAAGCCATCAGTGCTGCCAAGAAGGAAATCGGCCCTAAGATTGACAGTGGAGGCATTCTGTTCACCAAGTTTGAAGACGTTTACCTAGTGTCTTCTGAAGGACCAGTTGGCTTTGACAGCAGATCGGCGATAGAGCTTTCGATAAGGGCTTTTGCGGAGCAGGAAGCGTCAGGCCACGGCGTCGAATGCAGTTCCACGTTGAAGGGCTTCAAGCCTGCTAGGGCTGGTACGAAGGCTGGTGAAATTGCGAAGTTGGCTAGGAATCCGAAGACTGGCGACGATGGCGCGTATGACGTAATCTTTGATCCTTTGATTCTGGGTTCTTCGCTTGGTGTCTGGGGCGGAATGGTTTCGGCTTTCAACGTTATGATTCAGATGAGTGTCTTCGTGGATAAGATTGGGAAGAAGGTGGCGCCTGAGATCGTTACTTTAAAGGATAATCCCGCTGCGTATTCGATGTCTAACAGGGTTTTCGATGATGAAGGAGTGCCTACGAAGGAGAACGTTTTCATAGACAAGGGCATGCTCAAGACATACTTGCATAACGCGTCTACGGCGAAGATGTTCAAGACTAAGACAACGGGCAACGCTGGACTGGTGGCGCCGAATCCTTGGAACGTTGAGATGGAGGCTGGCGACTTGACTAAGGACGAGCTTTTCGCAGAAGTGAAGAGGGGTCTTTACTTGACTAACACTTGGTACACGCGGTTCCAGAACTATGCGAAGGGTGACTTTTCAACGATTCCTAGAGACGGTATCTTCCTGGTTGAGAAAGGCGAAATCAAAAAGTCCTTGAAGGATCTTCGTGTGAGCGACAATACCTTGACTATGCTTGGCAATATTGCAGCGATTTCAAAGGAGAGACAGCACGTGCACTGGTGGGCTGAAGCTGATCCGCCGTCACTGAGCCCGTATGTTCTGATCAAAAACGTGCATATGACAAAATCCAAATAGAACCTCATCCCCTCTCTTTTTGTGTTGTTCCAACCTGAACACAAGGTTTATGTCGATTTCTCTGTCAAATGTTACTTCCTTAATGGGCGGTCGTAGTCTAGCTTGGTTAGGACATCGGCTTCCCAAGCCGACAACCCGGGTTCAAATCCCGGTGACCGCACCACCATTTCTTGCAAAGCAGCTTGATTTGAGCTTTGTTTGTGGTTATAGAATTCTGTAACCCCGTCACAATTTCCTGTAACCCTCAAGAACCCAGCGGATGCCAGAATGGTCAGCTCTTCTCGCAATGCATTCATTTTGCTGCGGATGCGATGCCTCAACGCTTTGCGATAATTCGTGTCAAAGCGCTCGGGGCTTCTCAAGTATTCAAGCTCGATTTTGCTTAGCAGGGTCTCTTCACCTTAAGAATAGCTCTAGCGCTGCGATATTTAATTCATTGGCTCTTCCGCAACTTCTGCAGTGGCTTTGACCATTGAAGAGTCCTATGGAAAATCGGGAAAAGCAAGTATATAATATAGTAATCGTTTCACCCTATTCTCCGTAGGACAGCCTTTGCGACAGAAATGCACACACCGAGCGAGTAGATTGGCGTTGAACCTTACTCCAGATCGCAATATCCCCCTCTCTCAAAAACCAAGCTCTCGTGTGAAGAGCATTCAAAATGCGCCCGATTCTGAAGGGTATCGTCTCGATGCAGGAAGATCGGGGAACCATGGTCATCGAATTGGTTCGATCCAAGATTTTTCATCTGAAAGGTTCGAAGTTCAATTGGAGGCTCAAATGGAGCGGAGACAGAGCACTTCTCAAATTTAAAAACTTTTAGGGTGAATAACAATAATAGTGTAAGGAGGTCAAAATGAAGATAGAAGAATTTGGGAACATAGCAAAAGAACAGAAAAGTGGAGGAAGCCAGAATAGGCAACATTACCTTTAAGGATTTATGCGAAGCAGCCGAGAGCTTCGAGGAAGACCCTGAAGTTAGAAGCAATGATTGGATTCTAGCTCGAAAATTCGTAGATTGGAAAAATCTGCATAATCTTTCAACGGAAGACGTTAAACTCAGAATAATAGGCTTTCTCAATAATTGGCATTGCCACTTGCCCGTATCGGATAAGCTCGCTGAGAGAATAAAAGAAGCATACAAAAAATCAATACCGTTTCTAAATGCCTTGGAAAGCGAAACGTTGGAGGACATTAATCTTGAAGAGAAAAAGAATATTGACGGTAATGAATACACCAATCAAGAGATTAT
>Ga0315288_10001009_pt1 | contig 35750 bp, 31 predicted proteins | sample YL17G11_20_MG_FD_203454 | JGI IMG/M metagenome (GOLD analysis project Ga0315288, IMG submission 203454) | Sediment microbial communities from Yellowstone Lake, YNP, Wyoming, USA - YL17G11_20 | ecosystem: Environmental > Aquatic > Freshwater > Lake > Sediment | place: USA: Wyoming | collected...
AGGAAAGAAGGGGAAAGAAATGAACTCCCATGTCATGCCTCAAGAGCGGTTGCAGCAATATCTGAAGGAACGCACCTCCGTGATCCTCACCGATGATTACGTGCCCGTGGATAATTTGATCGCGCCGGTCTTTGAAGAACGATTCGGGTATCAGAGGTAAATTAGAGATTTTTGAGTTGACCCCATTTTCTTTTTTGTTATATAGACAATCTGATTAATGAATCCGTTAATTTTCTTCAATTTAATTTTTTTTATATTGTGTCTCATTCAGTATTGGTTTTATAAACCAAATACTTTATGCAAGCCTAAGGCCACCCTCTTCTAAGCATATCCTTCTTATGGTTTGATAAACAGATTCTGGAGTATAGGCTCCAGTCACCTCACCAACAGGGAGACTCTCAATCTCAATCTTCCATCGTAGCCCCCTCCCACTGACCTCGATAACATGGACCATAGAATTTGCCCGGGGATCTGCAACAATCTTCGACCGTGTTTTTTCAAAACCTAGGCCTATTAGAGCAAGAGAAGCGTGCACATTTACATTCCGTGGAAATCTTTCGCAGGCCTCCCTTGTGGCACCTTCGTACACGACTACAGGTTCCGTGATCCCTTCATCTTTTAACCCTAGACTCTTGGGGTTTTTGATCGTCGTAATCTCCACCTTTTCAATCACCTTTCTGCCATCGTGAATCCCGTCGAGGCCGAGGATAGCACCATGAGGAATATAAATTCTTTTTCCAGATGCTTCTGCAATCCTCTCCATTTTCTTTCGAAAGGCCTCATCGGCCAAGGAGGTGAGGGAGAGGATGAGGAGATCGGACTTCTTGAGGATTCGCGGCCCAAGTTCTTTTATCACCTGTGGAAGGGCAGCCTCAACAACAAGATCCACGAACCTCTTTTCGAAATTATCAAAGGAGTTAAGAAGAATTGAAGGCTTGAGAGATTCAGTCTTCTTCCCATCTATTTCGAAAACAAATGCTACTTGCAACAACCTTTCTTCCTCAATCCTATGGAAAAGATAATTCCCTATGGTACCAAATCCGATTAACCCAATTTTTTTCTTCATAAAAAATCCCCCTGAAAAATCCTTTTGTTAGTCGCCTCCGCGTCAAAACCATGATGCCCACATCTGTACCTAACGTATATCAACCAACAAGAGGTCTTAAGGGTTGATATGATTGATTCCTTTTTAGACAAGAACATGACAGAAATTTTAGGCTTTTTTCACAAGCTTATTGCGAAATTTTGCTATTATCTTTTATGGTTTTAAAAAAGTCCTTAATTTATTTTTGAAATTTGCCGAAGTTTACACTACCTCGAAGGGCTACATAAGTGGCAAGCTATCTTCTTATCATCCGTTTCATTTGTATGTTCCTCCTTTCTTCTTACATTCCTTCATCGAGGGCTGATATAGTCTTTGCATTAATCGGGACTCCTTTAAATCTTAGCTCTGATCTGGGTCAAAAGATCTCTCACGTATGTTCATAGCATCGATTTCAGGTGCGGCCTTGCATCATCTGTTGCCTAAGTTTACGGGTAGCATCAATATCCAACGTCATAGTTTCTTTGTCAATCACCACGCCATATTCTTTCCTAACATAATCAATAGTAAACTTCTCATTTATTACGTCTTCAAGCATTCGTTCCGGATCACGCTCCAGAGGATTACCCCACCCACCACCTGCTGCCGTTATGCTTTTAAGAATATCTCCCTTATACATTGTAAATGTTGCCCTTCCTGGTAGTCGAAGATGCTCACCAGTAGAGCGGTGGAGGTGCAACTCTGAAGGCGTTCCTTCTTTTCCCCCTTTAACCCCATATGCCATAATCTTCTGCCTATCGGTTCGCACCTGAGTCTCTGCTTCGTCAGCAAGAAGGCGGTAGCTACGCACCACTGCCAGCCCGCTTCTGTACTTTCCTGCACCACCAGTATTAGGTACGTAACCAAACTCCTCAATGGCTACTGGAAACTCCCGTTCTATCATTTCCGCTGGGGGATTGGATACATGGGTATTGAATTCAATCCCATCGGCTGATGGACGTCCCCCGGTCCCCATTAGAAAAAACTCCAGAAAGACGAATGGCTTTCGTTCGCTATCCCAACCACCAATTGATACCCCGTTTGGACTACCTTGTCCGGCAGCAGCGACCCTTTCAGGAACCGCCTGGGCCAAGGCACCCGCGACGAGAAATACCAACCGGGACCACATCAAACCTCTTCCACCCACAGAGGCTGGTAATACTGCATTGCAGACAGAGCCTGGTTCAGCGATAACAGTTATTGGCCGGAAGTAACCTTCGTTACTCGGCATCCTTGTTTTTATTATTTCTCTCACTGCAGCGTAACAGGCTGATTTAGTATTTATTAGATTACAGTTGATAGCGCTCTTTACCTGAGGTGAACTCCCAGTGAAATCGATTACCATCGAATCCCTCTCGACCGTTACCTTCACCTGTAACGGAATAGGGGTAGGGTGAGTATCATCGCCCTCCACAATGTCTTCGAACTCATAAATTCCGTCAGGGATTTCGGAAATCTCTTTTCGCGCTATTCTCTCAGTATAGCTCATAAGTTCTTTCGTATAGTTCTTAAGGTCCTTTCGACCATATTTCTCCACTAACTCAAGAAATCTCCTCTCTGCCATATTGCACGCTGCTATTTGAGCCCTTAGATCTTCGCGGACCATGGTGGGAACGCGGACATTTCTCTCTATTATGGCGAATATTGCCTCGTTGGGTCGCCCATTGTCATACAACTTCAGCGGAGGAATGCGAAGACCTTCTTGATAAATGTTGGTCGAATCACTTGCATTACCACCAGGTACTCGCCCGCCGATGTCAGTGTGGTGACATACAGTGCCAGCAAATCCCAGTAGTTCTTCACTTGCGAATATGGGGGTGAAGATGTCAATGTCTGGTAAATGCATGCCGCCTTCAAAAGGATCGTTCAGTATTAAGACATCGCCAGGATAAATGTTGTTTTCGTACTTGTTTAGGAAGGCCTCCATGGCGCCAGGCATAGAACCCAAGTGTATACGCAATCCTGCTCCGGAACATATCATTTCTCCGCATTCATTAAACAGGGCTGTGGAGAAGTCCAAACTATTCTTTATGTTGCTAGATTGAGCAGTGCGTATTATAGTAACCATCATTTCATCTGTGATAGAATAAAGAGCATTTTTCACCAGTTCTAAGGTAATAGGATCTAACTTTCTTTCTGCAGCCATTCCATACCTCGAACATTATGATATTTCTATTATCATTTTCGACCACTCATCAAGATGCACTTTGCACATAGGGGGGACAACGACTGTGGAATCATATTCTTCTATGATTATCGGACCATTTGTGGGCTTAAGAGACAAATCAGCTCTACACAATACAGGCGTATTTGCGAAGCCGAAGTCAGGGCCAAAATAAGCTCTTCGTTTGGACAAATTCCCGCCTTGTCCCAACCTTATACTCTCGGGCTTATCTAATCTGCCAAAGCCGAGTAATTTGCCACGTGTGCCTACCGCCATTAGCCTTAGATTGACTATTTCCACTGGCTCACCAGTGTTCTTAAGTCCATATAGCCTCTCATATTCTCTAAAGAAGTCTTGCTCAAGCGATGAAATGGTCTTTTGACTAATGATTCCTGATTTCATTGGAATCGTTAGTTCAGAGGATTGCCCTACATAGCGCAGGTCGGCGAACTGTTGCAGTTGAATCTCTTTGACCTGATAGCCCTCACGATGCAATGTAGCTAACGCTTCCTCTTTCATTTTAGCAATGAGTTGATTAATAAGAGTGAAAGGGATCTCTCGCGTCACAACCATAAAAGTTCTGGTGAAATCATGCTCGACTTCAGCAAAGATAAGACCTAAGGCACTAAAAAGTCCCGGGAACATAGGTATCACTACTCTTTTCATCCCTAACGATCTGGCCAATTCGGCAGCATGAACAGGGCCACTTCCCCCGAAAGCAACTAGAGTATATTCTCTGGGATCTTTACCCTTTTCACTGGAAACAGCCTTTACCGCACGTGCCATATTAGCATTGGCGATTATATAGGCACCGTAAGCAGTTGCGTGTAAGGGTAAATCAACCGATTTTGCTAGATGTTTCATACTGACGTAGGCTTTATCTGAACTTAGCCTCAGGCTGCCTCCCGCTAGGTAGTTAGGATTAAGATACCCTAAAATAATATTCGCGTCAGTAACCGTGGGCTCAGTTCCACCCATGTCGTAGCACGCTGGTCCTGGCATTGCACCAGAACTGTGCGGACCAACCTGCATCAACCCTCCTTTATCCAGCCAGATAATGCTGCCACCTCCTGCTCCAATTTCGGCGATATCTATGCTGGAAACACTTAATGGGTAACCCACTCCGCCGAGCCATCGTGCACCAATAGTGATTCCCCCACCGACATTGTATTCGTATTTCCTATTAATCCTTCCATCTTCTATCATCGATGTTTTGGCCGTAGTTCCGCCCATATCAAGAGTAATGACTTTATTAAAACTGCAGGTTCTTGCTAGGTGTGCCGATGCAATAACGCCTGCTGCCGGCCCCGACTCCATGATATGCATAGGCTTCATAGTAGCCTCGCCGACGCTCATGATTCCACCGCTGGATTGCATAATTAAAAGAGGCGCAGCCATCCCAATGTTTTTTAGCTCCTGCTCCAGCGAGTTAAGATAATGCTGAACAACTGGCCCAATGTACGAATTTATTACTGTCGTACTGGTTCTTTCGTATTCGCGAATTTGAGGGAGAATCTCTGAAGATAGAGAGAGATATAAATGGGGGAATTCTTTTCTGACTAACTCACCAATCTTCTGCTCATGGGAAGCATTAACATAAGAGTTGAGTAGACACACCGCAACAGATTCAATTCCCTTATCAACAAGCCGTTGTAAAATGGATCTTGCCTCGGTGAGATCCAAGGATTTCGAAATGTTTCCGGCATAGTTGATACGCTCGTTGACTTCACCGCGAAGTGCTCTGGGAACCAATGGCGGCGATATTTGCAAATCTATTCCATGAGTTGTCTCCGGGTCGCGTTTGTGACGTTGGAGCCTAATCTCTAAAATATCCCGGAAACCCTTAGTAGTAATCAAACCTGTCTTCGCACCTTTAAGTTCCAAAATCGCGTTAGTTGCGACGGTTGTACCATGTCTCACATTTTCAATGATAGTACTATCTAGGCTGATACCTTGCAAAATTTCTCTCAAACCAATGATGATAGCTTCTGCATAATTAGTAGGGGTCGATAAGAGTTTCCTTTGGTGGATGGTTCCATCTCCTGCCATCAAAATAATATCAGTAAAAGTACCACCAATGTCTGCCCCTATTCTGCATATTACAGAATCTTTGTTCATAATATCTTCCACGTGAAGTTCTTTCGATTGCAGTTACTACAAAAAAAGTATCGCGATACCGGGGTCGAAAATTTCATTCTATACTCTTTTCTACACAAGATTACGAATAGTCCTCCCTAATCTTTTGGAAAAAACACAATGATTTCTCGGATCGCATTCCCAATAGGACATGGATGGAACTGAGGCTTCCGTCACATGACGGAAAGTTCTTCCGAAAGTAAGTCAGTTATAAACATATGACCCGGACAATGAGTTATCATAAACGGAACCTTAGCCTCTATAGCTACCGCCTGCGGTGTTATTCCGCACCCCCAGAACATGGCAATTTCATCTGGTTCTTGGAGCGAAATAGGCCTATGGAAGAACACCTCTGGCTGATAGATGTCGTTGATGCCTATAACTCCTGGATCGCCAATGTGGACTGGTGGACCATGCATCATCGGATGACGCGATGATATCTGGATAGCCCGAACAGCGTCATGAGCTCCTTTAATCAGGCGGCAAGTAACGACCATATGACCATGGAAGCGACCTGCGGGATAGCATTGTATGTTCGTTGTGTATGCACCAATGAGACGGTAACGAACGTTAGAAGCCTGTAATACCCAATCGAAACTCCCAGCGCAGCCGAGCAGAAAGGCAACAAGATCATCTCGCCAGTAATCGGTAATGTCCGTAGGTTCTGCAACAAGCTCGCCATCTTTGTAGATTCGGTACTTCGGAAGATCGGTTCGGAGGTCTGCCTCAGGTGCCAACAAAGGCGGATGTGGCGAGCCCGGGTCGGTTACATCAAGCACTGGACAAGGTCTCGGGTTTCGGTTGCAGAAGAGTAAGAAGTCGAAGGCATACTCTTTAGGAATAATAGCTAAGTTCGCCTTGGCATATCCACGACATACCCCTACAGTTGGTCCGGTGTATTCGCTACGCCTCACGATATTCCGAAAATTCCTTGGAGGCATTGCCAACAGCTCGGAAGAAGTGTCAGTATTAATATATATCCCTCCTTAAGTTAATCTCTCATGGTCTTCTTGCGATTGCGTTAATCGAGACAACTTTGATGTTTTCAGTCTTCCAACACCACCTTTTAATCATCTTTTGTCAAAGCTTCATACTTTCCCTTAACTTTAACGAGGTGAGGGATAAAGGAGGTAGTAAGCAATATTATTGCAACACTGATGAAAACCGCCGAAATTGGTCGGGCAAAGAAGATAGAGAAACTTCCCTTCGAAAGGATGAGTGATTGACGAAGGTTCATTTCGAGTATTGGCCCAAGAACGAAGCCAAGCAATAAAGGAGCACCTTCATAATCGAATTTTCTCAGAAAGTATCCGAACATTCCAAAAATCATCATCAGGACTATATCGAAGATGCTATTTTTGAGACTGTAGGAGCCGATTATACAAAAAAGTAAAATCAGTGGAAAGAGAATCTTGTTGGGGATCTTCAAAACCTGTACCCATAGGGGTATGAGAGGGAGGTTGAGTATCAACAGCATCACATTTCCGATATACATACTACTGACTACTCCCCAGAATAGATCCGGGTGTTCTTTCAAAAGGAAAGGGCCCGGTGGCATTCCATGGATTAGGAGCGCGGCGAATATCAAAGCCATTATAGCATTAGCAGGGATTCCGAGAGTAAGGAGTGGGATAAAACCTGCAGAACTGGCCGAATTATTTGCAGACTCTGGGCCCGCAACCCCTTCGATGGCACCCTTTCCAAATCTTTCTGGATGCTTAGATAGTTTTTTTTCTATACTATAGGACAAAAATGAAGAAATAATTGGACTGCTGCCAGGAAGGATTCCCAAAAAGAACCCAAGAACAGTGCCCCTCAGGATAGCTCCCTTGGATTGCATCCAGTCAGAAATAGTAGGGAAAAGGTTCTTTATTTTTGTTTTAAGGATTTCAGTAGAGGGGGTTTTCTCGATATTAATCACGACTTCAGAGATACCAAATAGGCCCATTGCTACAGGAATCAAACCTACCCCATCCCACAGTTCCATCATATTGAAGGTCATTCTGGGTGATGCTTGAATAGGATCAAGACCAACGCAACTGAGAATTAAGCCAAAGGCCCCCATCATAAGAGCCTTAATTGCAGAACCGCGGGCGAGATAAGTAATGAGGGTTAATCCGAGAAGGATGACTGCAAAAAATTCAGGGGCGCCGAATTTTAATCCAAATTCTGAGAGAGGGACAGCAAAAAGCATGAGCCCTACTACTCCCAATGTTCCGGCGATAAAGGACCCAAAAGCAGCTATACCTAAGGCAGGCCCTGCCCTTCCTTGCTTTGCCATTTGATAACCGTCCAAGCAAGTAACTACCGATGCAGCCTCTCCAGGTATATTGACCAAAATGGAAGTAGTAGACCCGCCATACATGGCGCCATAATAAATGCCAGCTAACATGATAGTGCCAGATATAGGGGACATTCGGAAGGTTGCGGGCAAAAGGATCGACGATGCTCCAACGGGTCCTATTCCAGGAAGAACTCCTACTAAAGTTCCCAGAAACACGCCAACGAAACAAAATAATAGATTCTCGGGTTGGAGTCCAACAGAAAAACCATAAAAGATGTGATGAAGAAGATCCAATAGTTTTTCCTCCTTAGAAGTATATTCAACTAAAAGCCAAGTATCCCCGTGGGCAATCTAACATCTAGTAAAAGATGGAAAATGACATAAGTTACTAATACAATGATGAAAGCGCTCACTCCCGGAATCCACACTTTTGATCGTCCCATGATACTGATCAGGAAAATCATTAGCCCAAATGTCGCAATAAGGTATCCCACGAAAGGAAGCACAAAGGGATAGAGGAAAAGAGAGAACAGAACCCATATGACCTTATTCCATTCCGTCCCTTTCCATAGATCTGTTATCCTTCCTTTCCATTGTTTCATCAGGGTACTGGTAGTCACAAGTATGAGTGAGAACACTGCCAAGATAACTCCACACCAGAAAGGAAGAAATCCCGAACCTGGGGAGTGAAAAGCCCCAATCCCACTCCTGATGGATTCAATACAAACAAATATGGAAATTCCCAGCCAAAAGAGGCCACTAGATTGGTCCCGAAGATTCATGGTCATTCCCGAAAGATTGATTTCCTGCTTCATCAACCCGAAAGAGTTAAGGTGACACTGTTACTTCTACCCTACTATTTCCCTACATAAAGTCCCAATTCCTTTAATATCGGGACACTAAGGTCTTCACTTTCTCTGATTACTTCCTTCATGAATTCTGGCCCCGCGAATTTGATTTCATCTCCAAGTTTTTCAATTCCTTTCCGCCATTCTGGATCTTCACAAGTCTTTTTGAAAGCATCTAATAGAATTTTCTTAACCTCTTCAGGAGTATCCTTATGGGCATATAAACCAATAAAAGTAGCAAGATTCGCTACCTCCGGAAAGCCAAGTTCAACTACAGTGGGTATATCGGGTGGGTCGCTAAACCTTCGATCGCTGGTAAAAACCAAGATTCTAATCTTTCCTGCTCTTACGTGCTCTTTAACGGCTGAATATGTCACATATGCCGTATCAATATGCCCGCCTAAAAGTGCAGACACAATCTCAGGAGGACCTTTATAAGGTATATCTATCGTTTCTACACCAACTTTTCTAAATATTAATAACAAAGGGATATGTGTAACGGTTCCACGGCCGGAGTGAGCCCACCTTAGCTTACCAGGATTTCTCCTCGCATAGTCCACCAAGTCATTGAAGGTCTTCCAAGTAGAATCACCTCTGACACTTACTCCAAGTTTAGCCTGTGTAAAGTTTACCATTGGAGTGAGGTAGCTCGGGTCAAATGGTATCTTTTGAGTCTTGGTAGTCATTGCGAAGAAAAAATTGGTTAGGGTCACAAGTTTATAACCGTCGGGTTTGGAGCTAATAATCTCGGCAGCTGCTATGCTTCCCCCGGCACCCGGTTTATTGACCACTATGATGGGTTGTCCCAAATACTTTGGAGCTGCGTCTGCAACTAACCTGGAAATAATGTCAAAAGAACTGCCGGCTGTGTAAGGGACGAAAATTTCAATAGGCCTTGTAGGATATTCTTTTCCGAGCGCGGATTGGATCGACATAACTCCGACTAAGAACACTGCCAAGACCAACACTGGGAACTTTCTCCACATAAGATTACCTCCGTTGAGATTTTATTGCCATTCGGAGCTAGAGTCCTCAAATCTATCATTAACTTTGTTCAAAGGTAATAAAGATAACATGGGTTTAAAGCTTTCCTGTGAAACGAAATGGAATCACCACAGATTGCAAAGACGATCTATTTTCACTTTGATTATGTCGGAACTTCACAGCTGACCATATCTCCATGAAACCCACGGATAAACACGCTCTGTGTCCCCTCGGCCCCGGCTACGATGACGCGTATCCTGTCCGGTGATCCATGCATAGGAACGGTCGAGCCTGGCCACGTGGAAAAATTCTTGTGAAATTTAGCTAGTTCTCCTGGGGAATAGACTGCCACCTTAACCATTCTTAGATACTTCTCAATACTGTGACGTGTATTTTCGAAAATGTATTGTTTAACATCCTGTTTACTAAAACCCGCCTTGTGAAGCATCTTGGCGTGAATCGGATTTAAGACCGCCAAGGTTTGAGCCCATGGGACAATACTGCTTGTTGAATTGGTAGAACATAGTTGGTCACAAAGAGGCTGAAGAACATCTTCAGGATTAGAGCCACCACTGGTACCACTATAACCCATAAACAGACCAGGCATTACTGTTACTGTGCTAGCCCCCTTAGGGTATCCTAACTCTTCACTGAGTGAGGGCCAAGGAGACGATTCCTCATTTTCCGCAATACAACAGGTATACTTGCCGGGATGTCCCATTACACTCATGTCATTATAGTCAGGCCAAGACTCTCCAATATTAATTATCATTAAGCGGACGGCGCGACCAATAGTGGCGTTGGCACGCCAACCGGGCCCAAAAACGTTACGCGCCGCGTTGATGCCCGCCTTCTTAGCAATCGGCCCATTTACTACAACCACAGGGAAAAAACCTCCTGTGCTGAGTAAATTTGTCTCTTGATTATATTCACGCGTAGTAATAGCTTTGATGGCAGCCACCAGAATCGGCATATAATCAGGTTTGCACCCAGCCATAACCCCATTTATGGCAATTTTTTCCACCGTTGCTTTCCCTTGATTAGGATATAAGAGGCCAACTACATGATCGGGCCGTAAAGAGACACCAGACAACATTTCATTTACCGCCTCCACAGTGGGTGGCACCAAGGGCAAGCCGTCGCTCCAGCGGAATTTATTAAAGCTCGCATTCAATTTTTCCAAAATTTCATTAACGCTGTCACCCGTCAACCGGATGGTCTGTTTAGTTTTTCCAGGGGAATCAGATTGTGGCAGGGCTTTCGGGTAGTCTCTGTCCTTCGTTAGAATATCGACAATCGTTGAATAAGCCAGTCTCGCTTTGTTTTCTATATCAGTTGGTTCCAACCCAGCTATTGGATATTCCACAAGTACCCAGCCTATTTCCGGCATACCCAATCTTCGGCATTCGTTTTTGGCAACGGTTTCAAAGCCGGAACACACAACCGAAGCTGTGGGGATATTTTCCACTTCCAGGTCGTAACAATCATGGATACTCCATGATGTGCAAGAACCTCAATCGCCGGTTGAATAGATTGCCGCCTCAATCCCTCGTAATTGATCTATATAATTCTTCATACGATACTTTTCCCCAAAAGCTTTACTTAAATCAACGAATTTGATACCTAAGTAATTTTTTTCAAGTAACGCCTTAATAATTTCTAGAAACTCCCTTCCACCTGCCTTTTTATTATCAATCAATCCAATGGTTTTACCTTTCAGATCTGAAACCCGTGGGGCCGGTTTGCGATATTGTGTTTCCACCTCTCCTCTAGGATTAAGAATATCAACAAACAACCTCTTTTCCATCTTCCCTCCCTCTCCCATAGTCTCGTTGATTTACCTACATCTATCGGGGAAAATTGAAAATCCTACTATCTCCTCTTTCCCACAATAGACAACCTACTTTTCTCAAAGGAATAACCTATTCCTTTGACCCAATAGAAGGTCAGGGTTTTTCATTACATGAATCTACATCCAAGGCCTTCACTTGCTCAACCGGTTCTGAACATACTGGGCAAATAAAGCTGCTCACGTTGTTCCAAGCGGCAATAATCTGTCCTTTGTAATGGCATTTCCGGCAGTGGATAAATAAATACCTAATATCCTCGTCGTCATATATTCCCATTTAGCTACCTCTATCTAAGAAGAAAATTTGTTCCGTCTTTAGGTTTGTTTCACACAACCTCAACAAAGATGCAGTCCTCAATATTAATTAACCCCACTCCTACTATTTCCCTACATAAAGTCCCATTTCCTTTAATAGCGGAATGCTAATTTCTTCACTTCTTTTGATCGATTCCTTCATAAATTCTGGTCCTCCGAATTTAAATTCATCTCCAAGTTTTTCAACTCTTTTATGCCATCCTGGATCTTCATATGTCTTTTTAAAAGCATCAAAAAGAATTTTTCTAGCCTCTTCAGGAGTATCCTTATGGGCATAAAAACCGATTGTGGTGATAAGAGGTGCTACTTCAGGAAAACCAAGTTCAGCTACACTGGGGATATCGTATAAAATACTAAACCTTGGATCCCCAATATCCCTATACCTTTTATCACTAACAAACGTTAAATATCTAATGTTACCTGCTATTACATGATCTCTAATGCCTGCCCATGAAATAATAAATGCATCCACATGTCCACCCAAAAGAGCAGCTACAAATTCAGGAGTACCTTTATAAGGTACATCGATTGTCTCAACGCCAGCTTTTTTAAATATGAACGCAAACGGAACATGCGCAACAGTTCCACGGCCTATGTGAGCCCATCTTAATTTCCCAGGATTTTTCTTCGCATAATCCAACAAGTCATTGAAAGTTTTCCAAGGAGAATCACCCCTAACGCAGATTCCAACTCTAAATTGTGTAAAATTGACAATTGGGGTGAGGTAGCTTGGATTGAATGGTACTTTTTGAGTTTTAGTAGTAAAGGCGAAGAAATTATTGGAAGTGGTAAAAAGTTTATAACCATCAGGTTTAGAAGCAATAATTTCTGCCGCTGCTATGCTCCCACCAGCACCTGGTGTATTGACCACAATTACAGATTGTCCTAAATAATTTGGAGCTGTGTCCGCAACTATTCTGGATAGAAGATCTAAAGAACTGCCAGGTGTGTAAGGAACTATAACTTCAATAGGTTTTGTAGGGTATTCTTTTCCCAGCGCAGGTTGGGTTAACATGCTTCCAACTGAAACCATTGCCAAGATGAATATTAATGATTTTCTCCACATAAATTACCTCCTTTGCAGTCTTAATGATGCCCCGCAGTCACGCTGCGGGGCAGTTTTACTGCAGTTTTACTTAAGATTCCTTGAAAGGACCCGTTTGATGCGGTCAACAACAATATCTTCTTCACCGTCCTGCAGAGCATGAGTTGTGATTTCTACAATACTCCAGTGGTTTAAATATGAACCCAAGTAAATCTGTGGCTCCTCTTCCCACAGTTGTTTAGGGACTTCAGAAGCCTTTATGCCCAACCCTTTCTCGTCTAATTTAAGAAAAACAACGGGCCACTTGTAGATGCCATCGACTTCGCCATCGGGGGCATAGTCTGGAACATAAACCGAAGCCTCCACATGCGGAAAACCCTCAAACTTGCTGGCAATGTAATTACAGAGAGCCAGATCGCGCTTGAATACCGCCTCCTCATCAATCTCGAGGTATTTCTGTAAAGCAACAACTAATCCAACTATTTGTTCCTTGCTCACTTTAAAACCCCGCCCTACTATGATGCGGTAGTGCGGATTGGAATTTAATTTCACAGCCTCAATTAAATCCTTCCGACCAAGGACTATTCCCGTATCATTGGGACCCATAATATCCTTGCCAGCACTTATAATTACCAGATCGGCACCCTTCTTCAGCGCCACGTTAAGATGGGCTTTCTTATACGCCTCAGCAGCAAAGTCAACTATCACGGGAAGATTATGCTTTTTGCCAATCTTGATTACTTCGTCTAAAGCTACTTCGTATTCGCCACGCACACATATCGATGAACGAACATAAACGAGAGCTACTGCCCTCTCGCTTATGGCATTTTCAATGTGAATGGGTAGCACTTTAAATACCCGAACGAACTTCTTCCTGCCCTCATCATAAGCTAGAGGGTGAAAAAGCCAGCCCTCCTCCCGTGCGGTCATATAAGTTTTGTTGAACTCCTCCCAGGTGGCACCAGCTCTCGGTCCACGTGGCAGATAGTCTCCCCCCGCCTGAACAAGCTTAGCGCCCGAAACCTTCAGGCAGCCAACATAATGAGTAAAATGTCCCAGCTGCATAATTAACTCATTCTTCATTTTGACAGGATTCTCGGTATCGGGTAGCTGCTCCATTAACCGGACATCCGTACCGGTCATCACTGCCGCTGCCGACAAGGTCAGGCCGGCACAGGCGCCCGAGGTTATAAAGGCTGCCTCTGCCCCTACCATTTCAGCGACCTTTTGACTGGCCCGTTCCAACAACTCATGTATGTCTACAACCTGTGCCGCAGCCTTCCGCATGGCCTCGACCACCTCCGGATGTAGCCTTGCCCCACCTTGCTTAGTCCCATATGGGTAGGCGGCAATAATGCATGGCTTCAGACCAAACATCTCTTCATATACTGTCCTCATTCAAAAGCACCTCCTTATTAGGTTTATCTTCAATAATGCGCAAATGACAGTTCAAAGTATTGTTGTTCAAATTATCTGAATATTTCAAAAACTAAATTCATTTTATTGCCATTTTTAACCAACTCAAGAACTCAAAATTTAACAATTTCAGCTAATTATTGAGCTCACCTTTGTCAATTAACCAATCTTGTCTTTTAGATTGCATCCTGACTGGAATTATTATCCCATTCTCCGAGAGAATTAATCTTCGTCTATTTTTGCCCACATCTCCAAAAAATATTTCTTATATCATCGTCTATGAAAGAAACTCTTATCATCCGCTGCCCCCATATTACCCTGAAGATCCGCATCACCAGTCCATCAGCTTGCACAAGATATCGAGTCGCCAACCACTTCATCCTCTAATACTTTCTTACCTTCTTGGATCCGTTCATAACCTAATGGGCTTACATCCACACTCTTATAACGTCCCATACGAATCAATTCAGAAAGGGCTTTGCCAACAGCAGGTGCCTGCTGGAATCCATGCCCACTGAACCCAACGGCCATAAAGAAACCAGGTACCATTGGATGCTCCCCGATGATAGCATTTTTATCCCACTGGTTTATCTCGTAGAGTCCTGCCCATCCTCGAATCAATTTTAGCTTATTGAATAAAGGAACCCGGAAGGCAATTTCAGGCCATATTACCTCATTGAAGTAATCACGGTCACAGGTAAAATTGAAGCCCGGAGGCTCCTCGATTCGTGACTTCCCTACAAGGATACGACGCCCTGCCTCGTGTCGGAAGTAAACTCCTGTTGTATCGAGGACCAAAGGCAGATCATATTCGAAGAATCGTGGTGGCTGAAAAAGGTATACCATGCGACGTACCGGGACAATGGGAATCTCCACTCTGGCCATTTTCCCGACTTCTCCCGCATAGGGCCCAGCGGTATTAACCACGCAAGGGGAAACGTATGTAGCTCCATCTTTAGTCCGAATCCCCACTACCCGATCTCCTTCCTTTAGAATAGATACAGCTTCCTGATAGATGTACTGGACACCAAGATCCTTTGCCTTCCTTACATAACCCTGAAGTACACTGTACGGGTCCATATAACCATCTCCGGAGCAAAAGGATGACCCCACGATTCCCTCCAGGTTGAGGTTAGGGATGACTTGGAGCGTTTCGGCTGCATTCAGGAGTTGGGTTTCAACTCCAAGGGATCTCTGTAAATGTTGATGTTTGACGAGAAGAGACCAATTCTTTTGGTTCCCTAGGAATAGGGAGCCCCGAGGTTTAAACTCAATTTCCGGTCGCTCTCCCTTTACCTCCATCCTTTCCCCAAATTCTCTGTAAATAGAGAGGCTATACTGGCATAGCCGAATATTGACCTCCGTGCTGAACTGTCTCCTGATCATGCCCACACAGAGGGTCGTTGAAGATTGTTCGTAGGATGGATCCTTTTCGAAAACAGCAATCCGACCTTCAAATCCATCATTGACCAAATTATAAGCAACGCTTGATCCAATTACCCCACCACCTACGATAATAATATCAAAGGTTTTTCCCATTGTTTTTGTCTCAATTGAAATGCAAACATAAACTATGAACTCCAAGCTTATTCAAGAATTAAAGGCACAGTACTTCGGGTTAGCCATCGCACGAAGCCTATTTTCATCAACCCAAACCGCTATACTAATTAATCTTCAAAAGATGTCTGTAATCCTCCTTCCGCCTGTAAAGTAGGCTACTATACTATCCCTCCCTAGCTTCAATTTTTTGTATCTTATTGTTAACAACAATCTTCGTTATACCTCATGAATTGCGAAGATGGGACATTGGTCTGAGAAAACGAGAGCTAACCACCTCCTGCGTGATTTTAATTGAATGTATATATATAAGAATAATCTAAGGGATCTATCTTTTTGGTTCAATACTCTTAACTCTTTTCAGATTAAAATTGTATTTCGTTTAGTGTCTCCTTCGGGGATGGTGGAAACCCCTCGCCTTCAGGCGAAGCGAAATTTTGAGAAATGGTCGGCTGGTTGTCCTTCACCCAGTCCCGATTCATTTTCCGATTAAGCCGACCATGAGCATTGGTTTTCTTCTTTGTCCGAGCAACTGTGCTCGTTAAAACAATGGTCGACTTCAGTCGACAAGGTGTTAAAGAACCCCTCGCCTTCAAGGCGAGGGTAGTTCAGTTCTTTTTAGAGTTTTTCTGAAAATACATGTTCCCCTTTGGTTGGTTTTTGCAGCAAACCCCTTTATTTTATTAATCTTGGTAGCACTCCAAAGTTGTTTATAATTTTTGAGAAAAGAAATGATTTCCCCTTTTTTTTGTTTCGAAATAACGATTTAAAAACTGTTTCAATCGATCACTTCTTGGATTTGTCAATAATTCCATCGCTCCTCCAATTTCGACGACCCGACCCTCATCCATAAAAATGAGCGTGTTTGCAACATCATAAGCGAAGTCCATTTCATGGGTAACTACAATCATTGTCATTCCCTCTTCGGCTAAGTCCTTCATGACATGAAGGACTTCCCCAATCAGCTCTGGATCAAGGGCAGAAGTTACTTCATCAAACAACATTAACTTGGGTTCCATAGCAAGTGCTCTTGCTATGGCCACTCTTTGTTGTTGTCCCCCTGAAAGATTTGCGGGAAAATCGTTTATTTTATCCATTAGTCCCACTTTTTCCAGAAATATTTTCGCAATATTTTCAGCCTCTTTTCGAGTTTTCTTTTTTATATGGATGGGCCCCATAATGATGTTTTCTAATACATTCTTATGGGGGAAAAGATTAAAACTCTGAAACACTATGCCGATTTGTGATCGTTGCTTAGCAATTTCTTTAGGGCTCCTTTTGATCTTCTTTCCATTTTCATCTTCTATATATCCTACGAGTTCTCCATCGAAATAAACACTGCCTTCATTGTATTCTTCGAGGAAATTAATACACCTTAGAAGGGTAGACTTTCCAGATCCGCTAGGGCCAATTATCACTACTTTTTCATTTCTGGGGACACTTAAATTAATATTTTTTAATACATGAAGTGAACCAAAAGTCTTATTCAGATTTTCTATTCGTAACATCACAACCATAGCCCCTTATCTTCTTCCTAATGGAGATAAGTATATTTTCTTTCCAAAGATTCTCCCCAACGAGCCAAGGGGAAAGTAATGGCAAAATAGATAAGAAGTACCATCGCAAACACTGGAAGAGGTTTTAAAGAATACGTTGCCATTTCTTTCCCCGCAAGTGTAAGTTCTCTTAAGGCTAAAACAGAAACTAGCGAGGTTGCCTTTACTGAGTTCACCCACCAGCTAATGAGGGGTGGAAGAGCGTATCGAAATGCCTGAGGTAGAATCACCTTTCTCATTCCTAACCAATAGGTCATTCCAATACCTTTGTAAGCATCTGTTTGTCCGCGAGGAATTGACTCAATCGCACCTCGAATCACTTCAGAAATATAGGCTGAAATTACAATGGATAAGCCAAATAAAGCGATCAATACGGCAGGGAGTTTTAAACCCAGTAGGGGAAATACATAAAAGGAAATGAAAAGATGAACCAATATTGGTATCCCCCTAATCATAAAAATAAAAACCAATATAATTAGTTTGATTGGTTTGCTACCGCTGAAATTAACAATGGCCAATATTGTTCCCAAAGCCGTCGCTATGGCTATAATAAAAACAGAGTAACATATTGTGACTGAAGATGCCTTTATAAGGTGCAAGAACATAATCAACATAGTTTGCATCCAACTCCTTGGTGTTTTTCTTTTTAAAAATTAAATTTAATCTCTTTTTCCCAGAAGCGGAATAAAAGACACATTGTACTAATTATGACTAAATAAATTAGCGCTGTTATTGCAAATACTTCGTAAGAATTCCCCGATTTTTCCATCATTAAATTTCCGACCATTGTTAATTCCATGACGGCGATGATAGATAGCAATGATGAATCCTTAACGCAAAGAATAAAATGATTCGCTAAAGAAGGAAGAGCATGCCTAAAGGCCTGAGGAAGGATAACTAGCCGTATCACCTGCCAATGTCTAAATCCAACCCCTTCTGCCGCCTCAATTTGTCCTTTACTTATAGATTCAATTCCTCCACGATAGATCTCAATGATATAGGCTGTGTGATCAAATACCAATGCGGTCAATCCTGCGATAACGGGGTCGAACATAATCCCAATAGTAGGTAACCCAAAATAAGCCATGTATATTTTAATCAGTGTTGGTGTATTACGTGCCGCTTGAATATAGTAGTACATTGTGCCTGACAATAACTTATTTTTTGAAATTCTCAAAAAAACTAGAGACAATGCTAAAAGAGAACTCAGTACAATCGTAGCTAAAGACACCTCAACTGTTAGAACGAGTCCTTTAAGTAGGAGGGGGAGATTCCTTATAATGTATTGAATATCAAAGTAATACACAGTCAGACTATATCCTTTAACCGGATAAAGAAAATCTCTTATCCCTTATATTCTCAACCATATTGTCAAGAACCCTCTCTGAAATGCTATAAATTCGCTGTTATATTGGTTTCTAGAGATTACTCCATTTACGTGTTCTTTTGCAGATTCTTAGCCCTGCCTGCAGTTAGGCAGGCAGGGCTATCTCTTCTTTTCCTTTTTCAACCCATTTAGTTCCATCCCTCTTCCCTGTCGTCGTCTGCGGAAGTCCATATACAATATCCTCCGAGAATTCTATATGAATCACACCCGACCCCTTAGGATAATATTCTTTTCTGTCATTCCTAGGCTAAAAAAGTCTCCTATTCCGGTTCTATATCAGGATTAAAGTTTTGGTTCTACCCCAAACCATTTGATATGCATAGCTTTATACTCATTAAGGTAATAGCCCGTCGTAAGTTCACTGATAAACGTGTTAAGAAAAGTGGGCCATTCACGATCTTCAAGATTAACAAGCATACCAATATTCATAGGACTTCCGACAAAACCCTCAATAACCATAAGACTTTTGTCACCCTTGGCAATAGCTTTTGCGGCATACATCTCATTAAGCATAGCTTGGGCTCGTCCTGCACGAACAGCCATCAGGGCATCTGTAAGAATCTCAAAGGTTACCTTTGTAGCTTTTGGGAAATAGGTATCAACCAACTTAGCGTAAAAAGGAGCACCACTAATGGCAATTTTTATCCCTTCTCTATTTAAATCCTCTAGCCTTTCAACTTTAGCATCTCTACGAACTACTGCATGTTGGCCTGCATTATGATAGGGAATAGTAAAGGCAACCTTCATAGCCCTATCAGGGGTAATGTTCGTACATCCTAAACAAACATCTGCTTTCCTAGTTACAATAGAGGGAATTCTACCTGCCCCTGTAACCACCAGATATTCAAACTTATTCTCATCCTCAAACATTGCTTTTGCTAGTAATCTAGTTATATCATTATCGAACCCCTCGATTTTTCCATCAGGCGTTTTTAGACAGTAATTATGTACTGTGCCGCAAATAGCTACCTTCAAATATCCTCGTTTCAGAATATCGGCGATTTTTAGCTCTTCGGCTGAAACAAATCCAGAAATACAAAATAGGGATATAAAAAATAAACCTAATACGATCAAAATTAATCTTGATTTACACATGATAACCTCCTTTTTATTTCAATTTAAGCTTCAATTTGCTCCTAGTATTTTGAATTTTTCCCCCTTCAAGCAGAATCATATATCATAAGCACCACCTCCTTATATTATCGTCTTGGCTCTCCACCTTTCTAACGGGGCACACAGTCAACACTTATTTGGGGTTAAAGCCCTAGCTTGTTGGTACGACTATTCACTTCTTCCAAATATTTGGAAGCCCATTCAATCTTGAGTTCCACAAGTCTTGCATAAGTTGGGATACCTAATTCATTCCAGCCCATCATCTGGTAGTATATTTTTTGGGCTTCAGCAAGTTTTTCAGGGACAATAGAGATTCCCTTCAAAGGACCATTTGATGGAAAAGTAGCAAATCTATTTGGTAATATATCATCCTTCGCTGTCCATCCTTCGCGGATATTGAATATACGTGCAAGGGTTATCCCTCGTTCTACAGCTTTCATGAGTTTCCAGTAACTCATCGGCAACCCAGTTATAAATTCCGTTATATATACCATTTGCTTATATTTCCAAGGAACTAGATTACATAGTCCCAAATAATTGATCGCTTGTCGCATTAAACCCACTTGATAAAGCATTCTTGCCTTTTGTGGGCTCATTTCAGTGCTTGGTATTGATTCTGTTACATCAATACTTTCCCAATCGACCGACTCTTTATTAAGGGCAGTGTCATGGATACCAGTACAATGGTCTGCTCCTGTTACATGCACGCTATAATGAAGCCCCATCCCTTGCTTTAAACGTGGCTCATGCAGCGGAATTTCTTCACCTTTTGTATGCATAGCATATCCATCAGAGCCTTTGCCTATCTTTTCCGCAGCTCTTTTGGTACCCTCGGCCAAAAGGTCCCCAAACCCTTTTCTCAAGGCAATCCGCTCTACCATTTCAACCATAGCTTGTGAATTTCCGAAGGTAAGTTCCAAACCATCTGTATCTTTAATTGTCAAAAGTCCTTTTTCAAAACACTCCATTGCAAACGAAATAGAAACACCCGTTGAAATTGTGTCCATGCCGTATCGATTACATAATTCATGAGCTTTCATAATTGGTTCTATATTATCAATCCCACAATTAGACCCAAAAGCAGCCAATGTCTCATATTCCGGTCCACCATAAACAGGATTAATTTTCCAAGGCTCATCCATCTTAACAATTTTCTTGCACTTTATGGGGCATCCAAAACAACCTTCCATTTTCCCATCGTATTTCTCAAGCATTACTTGGGGCGTTATCTTTTCAACACCAGGAAATTTACCTCCACTAAAATTTCTTATAGGTAGATTTCCATTTGCTTCGTAACCCGCTATATTCATTCCCGTTCCATACATCCATTCTGTCATTAGATTTTTAAAATTTTGGTTCATCCATCTATTCAGTTCTATAATCTTTTCCTTGTCGGCCATTTCAGGAGGTTTAGTACCCCTCACTGCGATCGCCTTCAATTTCTTAGAACCCATAACTGCACCCATCCCAGTTCTCCCGGCTGCATGATTGATATCATTTAAAATGCAGGCATACCGGACCAGTTTTTCCCCTGCGGGTCCAATTATAGCGGTACGAATTTTCTTATCTCCCAGTTCTTTTTTTATTGCATTCTCAGTATTCGCAACATCTAATCCCCAAATTTTAGTTGCATCTCGAATCTCAACATTTCCATCATTTATCCAAAGATACACCGGTTTCTCTGATACTCCTTCTACGATGATGGCATCTAAGCTAGACCTTTTTAACTCCGCGCCCCAGAACCCCCCCACTTCACTTTCGCCAAATCCTCCTGTCAGTGGTGATTTAGCCCCAACACTATTCCTTGCACTCCCTATAATAGGATGTCCAGTAATTGGACCCAAAGCAAAAATTAGCTTATTCTCTGGTCCTAAAGGGTCAATCCCTTTTTTGACTTCTTCTAAAAGAATCTGGATAATAAAACCTCGACCGCCCAAGTAAAGTTTATAGTAGTCTTCTGAGGGTTCCTCAGTGGAAAATTGACCGGTTGTTAGATTTACACGTAGAATTTTGCCGTTAACCCCTTTCATTTACAGATCTCCTTCTCGGTAAGGATATGTTTTTATTCCGCTGCAAGTAATATTTGACTTGAAACCCTTAAAATAAAATTCTGATCGGGTACCATCCAGAAAGCAGTCCAACAAGGTTCCCCAAAATACAATTTTGGCAAGTAAAATCCTTTACCCTCTGGATGTCTTTCCACAATTCCGTTTTCATTGAATCAGGTGATAGCACGTAATCCGAGATCTTCAGTTTCACCCACCATCAATAAAAGGAACGAAAAAAATATTACAATCATCACTTACTTCAATTTGATCATTCAAAATGACCCGCCCATTTAAAATTACCGTAATGTGCGGATTGAAACCACCATTTTCCTGGTAAATAGCCTTTGAAAATTTTTCTCCCTTACGCATGAACAATTCCTTTAAAATTTCCGAAAGCAGGTGACTTTTAGAATCTAAGAAAAGGTCATATGATTCTTCTTTCCCCAATTCCTCTCTTAAGTGACCAGAGTATTGAACTGAAACTTTCATTTTTCGAAACTTCTTTAGATCGAGAGTATAAACTCAAGGTTAATTTTGCGAATTCCCGTTTAAGATTGAAATTCTTTCATTCTTTGTAGTGCCCTAGTTCCCTCATACCACCCTTTAACCCAAGATGGGTTTTCTTTTTTTGAAGAATATACTAAGGCCATTTCAGTGCTATTTTACATGGATAGACTGCCACATATCCTTTTTTAAAAATATCTTGAACCAAAAGCAATTAAAGATTTACAGCTTTCTCACCTTCTGTTATTGTGGTTAAATATGTTAGGTACTTGTCAACTGCATAAAGAATGTACTCCTTCAGAGCTGTCTCCAGCCGATCGGCATGCTTATTAATGAAAGGGTCTAAAATCTCTCTGTGGACACAGAGTGGCATATCCCAAAATCTATTTTACCAAATCCAAAGCTTGTAGAATCTCTTTAAATTTGGCCATTTTTTGAGGAAGCGTCTTTTCCATCACTGTTTTACCATCAATAAACTTTGGTATCTGGTAGTTTTTTTTGTGTTCAATAGCCCACTCTGGGTCCTTTGAAATCTTTTCCATTGTTCGTTCGAGGACCTGAATAATTTCTTTAGGAGTTTTTTTGGGCACCATTACAAACGCCGCGATATCAACGTCTTGCACATCTTTGCCAAAAACAGTGACGAAATCAGGGATGGTTGGGTCGAGTCCAATCTCGGCGGGCGATTGGAAGCTGAAGAGTATCCGGAACTTGCCAGCATCTGCTTGCGCCTTGGCAGCTGGAATGCTGAAAGTCCCGATAGGAACATGCTTCCCCAAAACTGCTGCAATTGCTCCTGCGTCACCCTGAAAAGGAACACCGACCATTTTGAGGTTAGCGATCCTATTGAGATTTTCAACCTTTATTTGAGAAACCGATCCAACCGCTGGATGAGCGTACCGAACACCGGGGTTTTTTCTTGCATAGTCAATAAATTCTTGAAATGTTTTCCACTGCGAATCAGTGGAAACAGCTAAAACATTATTGATAACGAGGAACTGGCAAATTACGTGTAAATCTTCTAGTGAATATGTGGCACGTCCTAATAGGATAGATAGCAAAATATGATCCCATATGTTGCCAATTGTATAACCGTCGGGATTAGAATTGACTACATAAGTGGTTGTTACAATTCCCCCAGCTCCGGGTTTGTTCAGAACATTGACAGGAACCTTGAGATATTTCTCCAAATATTTTCCTAATAGCCGTGCGTTGAGGTCTGTCACTCCGCCTGGCGGATAACCGATAACAACATCTATAGGGCGTGAGGGATATTTTTCTTCACTTGCGCAAATTTCGTTAGTTTGAACACAGGCAAGCATAACAAGTAAAAAAATTACCAATAACAAATCTCTGAATATCACTCTTTTCATGTCTATCCTCCTTTTGCATAGTATGCACCTATCGGTGCGCCAGAGCCTTACTCCCACTATTCTTAATCAATTTATATCCACCTCCTTTCGTCTTGATTTCTTGATTTATTGGGATTTTCAAAGAGCAACCTTCACCTGCCAAAGGCAGTGCGTCTTCTCCAAAGAACCAAGATTAAAGGAGTACTCCCAAAACTGTCCCTATTTCATAAACTACCATGGTTTCATTAAACGTATGTCCATCAAACAACATCCCCGCCTCATTATAGAAGTCATCCGGGGCACCCCTCACTACTAAAAACTCCGAGTGCTAAGATCCGCCTCAGAAAGAGTTAATAGCTCCGCCAAAGATGATTTTGAAATCCTCCACGAACCCCAGACCAGAGTCTAAAAAGGGCAGGCATTCTCGCACAACTCACTACCATAATCAGCCTCCTTAAACGCGTTGCCCGATTCATTATCAAGGTCACCCTCAGGGTAAGAAAAGAACGAATCAAAAATCCTCGGGGCTTTATCATCATAAAAGGATCCAAAATCCCAAAGTTCATCATGAATCTTATCCAGAGAAAATGAAGCAGTCATGAACCTATGCCTTCTTATCCTCCTTATCTCATATACCTTTCAGAAAAAATAGGAGACTCTTAGCCCTCAGGCAGGTTCACACCTGCTAATTCTAACCCTCCCATCCCTAACTGCTATTTAAATCCATAAATCCAGGACCAAACTACACCTTTTTCAAACCTCTCTACTCTGAAAACTCTAATCCCCTGCCTTTGAAGCGAATTTTCGAATTGCCCCTGTCTTAGCTTTTCGGTAATATGAAAAACCCGAAGAGATAAAAAGCAGGGCCGTGATACCCAAAATCACAGCCGAGATAGGTCTCTCCAAAAAAATGGAGAGCCTTCCACCGGATATAATCATGGATTGGCGGAAGGCTAACTCCATCATAGGTCCAAGGATATAGGCCATTATCAAAGGTGCCCCCTCATAGTCAAACTTTCTCATTATATATCCGACAAGCCCAAAGGTAATCATAATAATCACATCTGCAACATTATTATTTAAACTATAGGCGCCAATTAGACAGAAAAGCACAATCATAGGCATTAATATCCGGTAAGGGACCTGTAGGAGTTTCACCCAAATGCCGATCAATGGAACGTTTAGCAGTACCAACATGCAATTGCCTATATACATACTAGCAACCACTCCCCAAAAGATTTCAGCGTGTTCAGTAATGAATCCCGGGCCAGGAGCCACACCATGGATCATTAGAGCCGCCATAAGGATTGCCATTACCGCATTCGATGGAAGTCCAAAGGCGAATAGTGGGATGAAAGCGCCACCGGTTCCCGCATTGTTAGCTGTCTCTGGTCCTGCCACCCCTTCTATAGCTCCCTGCCCAAAAGTCTCTGGATGCTTAGAAATTCTTTTCTCTACAGCATAGGAGACGAAAGATGAAATCAAAGCTCCTCCTCCAGGCAAGATCCCCAAAAAAAAGCCGAGCAAAGATCCTCGAGTAATAGGACCAACGGATCTTTTCCAATCCTGAAGGTCTGGTAGTAGATTCTTTATTTTAGTCTGGAGGATGACCCCTCCCTCAGGCTGTTCGATATTCGTAAGGACTTCAGATATTCCAAATAGGCCCATACCCAATGGAACGATTCCAATGCCGTCTAAAAGCGCTGGAGACCCAAAGCTAAAGCGTGCCGTTCCACTGATTAAATCAATACCCACAGTACTCAAAATGAAACCAAAAAGAGCCATTATGATACCCTTAACTATCGATCCCCGGGCCATATAAATCAAGAGGGTTATACCCATACAAATAAGTGAAAAAAATTCCGGAGGACCAAATTTCAGAGCGGCTTGGGCAAGAGGAAAAACTAAAAACATTAAGCCAATGACGCTAAGGGTGCCTCCGATAAAAGATCCAAAGGCGGATATTCCCAGGGCAGGTCCCGCTCGCCCCCTTCTTGCCATTTGGTACCCATCTAAACAAGTTACCACTGACGATGGTTCTCCTGGGATATTGACCAGGATAGAAGTTGTAGAGCCCCCATACTGAGACCCATAATAGATTCCCGCAAGTAGGATAATAGCCGCAGTAGGAGAAATGCCAAAACTTATAGGGAGCAATATGGATATGGCGCCCGTCGGTCCAATTCCTGGAAGAACCCCAATCAACGTCCCAATAAAAACACCTGCAAAACAAAAAAGTAGATTTATGGGTTGCAGCGTAGTTTGGAAACCGGATATCAGACCAGAAAACAGATCCATTTTATCTCCATTTAAGAATCCCCATAGGAAATCTCAGCCCCAAATAGGTAAAGGCAAAAAAGGTTATCAAAACAGTGACTGCAGAACTTACGAGTAAAACAACCCACTTTTTAGAACCGGCGCTTCTGAATAAAATGCTTAAGAGTATGAAGGTGGCAATCAGATACCCCATAGTCTCTAAAAGTAATGCGTACGCATACAATGACACTAATACCAGGCCTATTCTCCAGAAGTAAATATGACCGTGATCTTCTTTTACAATTTCACTTCTCTTGTACACTTTTAAAAGTAATTTCAATAGAAGGAAACAGCAGATTATGAAAAGGACTACCCCTAAAAGAAAAGGCATGAATCCTGGTCCAGGATCACGGAGATTTCCAAGTCCTAACTTGAAAGAAAACGTTAGAACGAAAAGACTTAATCCAATCCAAAAAATAATAACAACAATATCAGATTTGTTAGCCAATTGAAGACCTCAAAACATAATATTTTCGGTTAACTATGTCACGAAGCCTATATCGATCAACCTAAGGAATTCTCTTCCGCTTTTCGAGGAAAAGCGTTTGGTCCATCACGCTCATCACTTAATCGAGCTATTGGGATCCAGGGCGGAGTTGGCCATCACCGGATACGGGAAGAGAGGGATCCAGTCTTGTGGGGGACGGTTACTGGTAATGACCATCGAGGACTTGAGATGTCGTTCGGTAACCATATGAGATGCTCCTTACCTTCCCTAATGGGGTCATATAACATGCTCCTCGACAAGATTGCGATGACTGCCATGTCAGATATTCACCCCAATCCAGAGATGAAACTCGCCAAAACCCAATCCACTGCCTTTGAACTGAATTCTTGAATTGCCTCTTTGTAGGAACTACTATATAATTCAACTTAGAAAGGGACTGATCCGATTCTTTATCACCTCAGGTTGATCGATAGGCTTTTTCTTTGGAACCTTAACCCTTTCAACAGTGACTAATCCAGGATCACCTCCTTTCCCAATCCTATCTCCACCGCCAAGTTGTAAGCCTGAAAAGCGGCTGCAACATCTTGAAGACCGAGACCAACAGACTTGAATAAGGTAATTTCTTCTGAAGAAATCCTTCCGGGTTTGTCTCCAGTGATGATTTCTCCTATCTCACCATAAATTCTTTCGGGTTTAAAGGTTCCTTCAAGAATAGGAATCGCAATGTCACCGGCTTCCTGCAAACAATGCTCAAGGGAATCGACCACAACTTTGGCCTTTTGAATTGTGGCGGTATCTACCTCGCGTATATCGGCTCGATAAGAACCTATCGCGTTTAAATGAGTTCCCGCCTCGACCCACTCACCTAAAATCACTGGTTTCTGAGAAGTGGTAACAGTGATGCAAATATCGCTCTTCCTTATCGCCATCTCAGGGCGTTCAAGTTGAACGACCTCGATAGCCCGATTTTTAGATAGTTTCGCTGCGAAAACACGTGCCTTTTCCAAATCTGTGTCGTAAACTTTAATTTTTTCAATCTTCCGTACACAACAGACTGCGTCAATTTGTGCTGCAGCCTGATTTCCAGCACCAAAGATTACTACGGTACTCGCGTCTGGTCTCGATAGGAACTTAGTCGCCACTCCTGTGATGGCCCCTGTTCTTATCGCTGTCAAGGATGAGCCCTCCAAGATTGCCAGCAACCTTCCATTTTCGAGGTTGAAAAGTAAAACTACTCCTTGAATAAATGGCAAATTTCGGTAGATGGGATTGTTGACGTACAGAGTGTTTACTTTTGTTGCAAGAACTTTGCTCTCTGTCAGCCAGGCTGATTTAACACCTAAACGTCCCTTAAATTCGGGGATCATGATAATATGGTTCGGTGGCTGTCCGACCTTTCCAAGCTGTTTTTCCTGAAAGGCACTTTCTACAGCTTCAATTGCCTTATCCATGGTTAGCACAGATTCGATTTCTGCTTTGTTTAGAATGAGCACAACCAGTTTCTCCTTATTATGCCCGCCAACTTTTATCTATGTTTAACCTCCTGTAACCGCTTCTATTAACCTAAGGGAGGCTTTCCATTTTTAAAGAAAATAATGGCTTTTTTAGAGCGTCACAATAATTTTTTATGAGTCCTTTTATTTTGAATCTTGATGCCCCGCAGCTGAACTGCGGGGCCGTTTCATTTAAGACTCTTTGAAAGCACACGCTTGATGCGGTCAACGACAATATCTTCTTCACCTTCTTTCAAACCACGAGTTACGATTTCCACAATCCCCCATTTATTCAAATACTTCATTAACAGTATCTGGGGCTCTTCTTTCATCAACAGCGGTGCTACCTCACAAGCTTTTATCCCCAGCTTCTCCTCGTCCAATTTAAGATGAACCTGAGGAAACTTATAAAAGATCCCTTCGATTTGCTCATCTGGGATATAAACAGAAGCCCGCACATGTGGGAAGCCCTTAAACTTGTCGGCAATGTAATGACAGCGATCCAGGTCTTTCTGGTATTGTGCCTTTTCGTCGATTTCAAAGTATTTCTCTAAAGCAACAACCAGTCCCACAATCTGTTCTTTACTCACTTTAAAACCCCGGCCCACAAGGATCCGATAATGGGGTGTGGAATTATGCTTCACAGCTTCGACCAATTCCTTCCGGCCAAGGACCATCCCTGTATCATTAGGACCATAAATATCCTTCCCACCACTGAAAATAACCAGATCGGCGCCCTTCTCCAGCGCCATCTTGAGGTAGACTCTCTTTCCTGCCTGAGCAGCGAAATCAACGATTACGGGCAGATTGTATTTCTTGGCAATTCTAATTGTTTCATCCAAAGACACTTCATATTCACCACGCACACACATCCATGACCCAACATAGACAATCGCTGCCGTCCTTTCGTTTATGGCATTTTCAATGTGCCCAGGAAGCACCTTAAACACGCGAATGTACTTCTTCTTGGCCTCATCATATACTAAGGGGTGAAAAAGCCAGCCTTCATCCTGCGAGGTTTCCCAAGATTCTTTGAACTCCTCCCAGGTAGCGCCAGCCATTGGGCCACGTGGTAGGTAGCCTCCTCCCACTTCAACTATTCTGGCTCCGGGAGCCTTAAGGCAACCAACATAGTGGGTAACATGCCCCATTTGCATAATTATTTCATTTTTCATTTTTACAGGGTATTCGGTATTGGGCAGCTGTTCCATCAATCTAACATCGAGACCAGTCATGGTCGCCGCTGAAGCTAAGGTCAACCCTGCGCACGCACCTGAAGTTATGAACGCTGCCTCCGCCCCTACCATTTCAGCAATCTTCTGACCAGCGCGTTCCAGCAACTCCACGACGTTTACATTGTAGGGTGCTGCCTCTTTCATCGCCTCGACAACTTCTGGGTGCATTATCCCCCCTCCCTGTTTTGTTCCAAAGGGATAAGCAGCAATAACCAATGGTTTTAATCCGAACTTTCGCTCATATATTGTCTTCATTCAAAATTACCTCCTCTTGGATGATTAGTTTGCATTTTAATTTCTATAATACGCCTTTTTCAAACACTCCAAATATTTGGACAGAAACGCTTAGGGTCCGTTCCTCATTACCATTTCTTTTCTTCTTTCAGAATAAATCTACGACGGTGCTCCAGTTCAGCGACTCAACAGTCGTTTTACTCCAATAACAATCTACCTACACATTCAGAACGGTCGAGATATACCAAGAATGCCTGAATATTCAGGGATCTCCGAGAGCCTCGATTTAATACCAAATGCATAGTAACCATTGAATCCGTTCTATTTGAGATTCTTTGAAAGGATACGCTTGATGCGTTCAATAACAATGTCTTCATCTCCGTCTTGAAGACTATGCGTCATGATTTCCACAATCCCCCAGCTGACCAGTTGTTTATTCAAGTTAATCTGAGGATCTCCTTTCCATAAGAGCTTCGCAACATCAGCAGCCTTTACACCCAATGCTTTTTCGTCTAACTTCAAGTGAACGACGGGAAACTTAAACAGACCTTCGATTTCGCCACCGGGAACATAATCAGGAACATAAACTGAGGCCTCCACATAGGGGAATCCCTCAAATTTACTAGCAATGTAGCGACAGCGATCCTGATCACGTTTGAATTCGGCCCCCTCATCAATTTCAAGATATTTCTCCATAGCAGCAACCAATCCGACTATCTGTTCTTTACTCACCTTGAAACCTCTCCCCACAATGATCCGATAATGGGGTGTGGAATTGAGCTTCACAGCCTCAATCCATTCCTTTCGACCGAGAACTATCCCGGTATCATTGGGGCCCCTAATATCTTTACCTCCGCTGAAAATAACAAGATCAGCCCCTTTTTCAAGCGCCATTCTAAGATGGGATTTCTTATACGCCTCTGCAGCAAAGTCAACAATAACAGGAAGATTGTATTTCTTAGCAATCCTGATCGTTTCATCCAAGGATACTTCGTACTCCCCGCGCACAGACATTGTCGAACGAACATAAGCAATCGCTGCCGTCCTTTCGTTTATGGCATTTTCAATGTGCCCGCCCATAACCTTGAATACCCGAATATATCTCTTCTTAGTTTCATCATAAATCAGGGGGTGGAAAAGCCAACCCTCGTCTTGGGCAGTTTCCCAAGATTCTTTGAATTCTTCCCATGTAGCACCAGCCATTCGCCCACGCGGCAGGTAACCTCCTCCCACTTCAATGATCTTGGCACCCGAAGCTTTTAGACAAGCAGCAAAATGACTAAAGTGTCCTAACTGCATAATTATTTCGTTTTTCATATTTACGGGATGTTCGGTATCGGGTAGCTGTTCCATCAATCTGACATCAGGCCCCGTCATAACAGCCGCCGCCGCCAATGTTAACCCCGCACAGGCTCCAGAGGTTATAAAAGCCGCTTCCACACCCACCATATCAGCTATTTTCTTACCAGCCCTTTCCAGCAATTGATGCATGTCTATGTTGTATCCCGCCGCCTCCCGCATGGCTTCGGCAACCTCAGGATGCAGTCTTGCCCCCCCTAGGGGCGTTGGATACGGATTACCAGCCATAACGCATGGTTTCAAACCAAACATCCGTTCGTATACGTTAGCCATTGAAAAGTACCTCCTAGTCCAAATTTTTTCTACTCCCCAAAGAGAGACTTGAAGTTTTGCATAATCGTAAAATTGAAACAACAAACTTCATGTAGCACCTATCCCGTAATCTCCTTTCTGTTTACTACTAAGAAATCATTTCTTGATTAACTCTATCTGGTCCATAAATCATGTTGTGTTGGAAATTGCCCAAAATCGTCCTTTGCCGCATGCTTTGAGAATCTTAGAAATATCTTGAATCTGAACCAATTAAAGATTCACAGCTTTTTCACCTTCTATTATTGTGCTTAAGTACATTAGGTACTTGTCAACTGCATAAAGAATATGCTCCTTCACAACTGTCTCCAGCTGATCGGCATCCTTATTAATAAAAAGGTCTAAAATCTCTCTGTGGACACGAATAGCATATTCAAAGGATTGTTGAACATAGAGGGCTGAAAACCAAAACCAGACAGCCCGGTGCCTCAGGTTTGTAATAAGCTCAATAAGTGTATCATTCTTGCAGGTATGAATTAAGATTCGGTGATACAGGCCATGAGATTTACTGTAAGATTTAGGATCGTTCTTCTCTGCTGCTTCCGTCATGCCAGCTAAGGCTAATTCCATCCCTTCGATGTCTTCGGGCTTCTGGTGTGGAATTGCCAGTCGAGCAGCAAAACCCTCCAACACGCCCCTAATAGGAAAGTGTTCCACTATTTCTTTCTTTGTAATTTTTCGAACATATGTACCCTTACGCTGGTAGGTTACCAAGAATCCGTTCTTTTCCAGAATGCGGAACGATTCTCGAATTGGTGCGCGGCTGACTCCGAATCTTCGTTGGAGTTCATTCTCAACTAGCCGCTCGCCACCTATCAACTGGCCTTCCACAATAGCATTAGTTAGGTACTCGGTGATTTGTCCCACCAAGGAAACTGGATATATTGGATTGAACTCTTCTTTGAGAATGACTATTCCCCCCTCCTTGCACCGAAATTCGGTCCATAGCCGACTGTCGACAGACTACCAACTACCACGGTACGCATAATTTGTCAAGAGTTTTTTTGGAACTTTCTCAGATCAAATTGTATACTTGCTAATTTATTGAAACTACAGTATAAATTAATAAAAGAACTACAGAACGGGTTCTTTCTAGAGTATGTGAAGACAGCTGAATAATAAATTCTGCATGGTCCTAGGGATCCTTGCCAAACAACGGAATGGTCGTACTATAAGCCTACAATCAAGAAATTTTGAGAATTCGAAAGCATATTCTAATCAAGCTTTTTAATGGGGTGTAGTAAGGGCAAAAAGAGACTTATCCCGGAGATGCTGGCGTTAAGGGATTGAGAACTGGATTGGCAGAGGGTACCCGTCTTTGATGATATTCAGTAGTGCTCCCCCGTCAGTTAAAACTCATCAAACTCCGGTTATTTTGGTCCCCTAATGGCATCGATCTTACTTGCGCTTTCATTTTGTTCCCTTTTGGATTTTTTAAAGGTGGACTTAATGTTGATTTCTCCCAATGAGGAAAGGTGAATAAATAAATGTCAAGAATCTCACGGATTCCATCTTTCAGCGTGAGAATTGCTGTAGGGGAGAGGATGATTCCGATAAACGAGCTTTCAGCATCATTTCCAGAATTGTCATGATGAACTCATTATCATATTCAACCTCCATCTATCTTGTCCGGCACGGACAGACGGCATGAAATAAAGAAAACATTTTTTGGGGAAGAACCGATATTTCTCTCGATGAAACTGGCCGGGAACAGGCAGAACTGGCGGCTCGGTATTTCAAAGCAGTAAAGATCGATGTTGTCTATGCAAGTCCTTTGGCCAGGGCCTGGGAGACAGCAAAAAGAATCGCGCAGTTTCACAATTTGGAAGCTAAACCTCTGGATGGAATAATCGATATAAGTTTTGGAAGTTGGGAAGAACACCCGCATCAAGAGGTTGAAAGAAACAATAAAGAACTCTATCAACAATGGAAACAAGAGCATCATCTGGTAAGACTTCCTGGAGGGGAGAGTTTAGAAGATATTCGTATCAGTTCAATGGCCGCGATGGAAGAGGTTACCCGTTTACATCCCGGTAAAGCCCTTGTTCTTGTCTCCCACCGGGTCGTTAATAAAGTAATAATATGCGGAGTCCTTGGATTAGACAATTCCCGTTTCGGTCAGATCGCTCAGGGTGATACTGCAATCAACCTGATTCAATACAGATAGGGAAAATACATCCTATCGCTCATGAACGAGACCTGCCACCTTACCCCCTTAAGAGAGGAGAGGGTGAAGCCAATGTAAAATTCAATTGGTTTTGACTCTATTTATGGTTTCTATGATAATGTTCGATGAACCTTTCAGGGGAAGAACCCACCTCGCAATTTGAGACGATTTTTCTGGATCAGGAAAACCCAATTTTGTATCGATTGAGGCGTATCTCCATATCAACGAGATTGTTTTTCTCTGTTCAGAAGGAAAGGAGTTTCCTGGTATTGACAAATGTGAAGGAAAAGAGAAAAATAAGATAGCTTCTAATTTGAATGTTCAAGAACATTAATTGTCAGAGTTGGTTAGCTCGGTTAAGAACGCGTTAAATAATGTAAGGGATTCTGAATGTCGGAATGGGGATCCAGAAAGGAATAGATTGAGAGAAAGCAATTAAAGAGCCAGCTATCAAGGCTTAACTAATCTTTGAGGGGCAAAAAATGCCAATCTACGAATACAAATGTCGAAAATGTGGGAAGCAATTTGAAAAGATCCAAAGAGTTGGAGAAGGAGGGAAGTTTCTTAGATGCCCCCATTGTGGGGGACAAAAGCCTGAGAAGCTTATTTCAAGTTTCTCTTCTTCCTCGTCTTCGAAGAAATCGGAGTCAGGCTCTTCTTATGGGCATTCAAGTGCTTCTACAGGATGTTGAGGATAACTGGATAACCGGTAGTTAACCGGTACTATCATTTTTAGGGTTCTTGATTACGAAAGGGACAGGCAACGAATTGGCCCTTTCATCTGAACTTTTTATTTTTCCCATCTTGCAAGTTCTTCAGGTTCAAACTCCTGACCGTCTATCACTTTTATTCCCGATCAAATAATCCCGAGAGAAATTGAGACCTCTGAAAAAGCCCCCAAAACGGTATTCGAGGTCGTCCTTGATCTAAGAAAAAAAATAATGAATTCAATAGATTGGACTCATGGTCTAGCCCGATTACCTGTTAATAAACCATTTTTTTCAAAGCTCTCAAATTATTTTCTGTTGAAATTTTTGTTGACAATTTTTTTAATCGAATATATTGTCCGACAATCGGATGATCAGATCATGATCCTGAAATAGAGAAATAAATTGAGTGAGGGGTTTTGATTCTATGGGAAATGATAAGGCGTACCACCGTACATGGCTTTCGGGTGTTTTTGCTCCCCTGACCACTCCTTTCGACGAAAAGGGCAACCTCCTCCTTGACCCGTTGGCTTCCAACATTCGGAGGTTGAACCAGAGCAAACTTCGAGGTTACCTGGTTCTCGGAACGAATGGAGAATTTAAAAGTCTGTCCGAAGAGGAACGAAAGAAGGTGCTGGAGACAGCGGTCAGGGAGGCTTCCGAGGATAAGGTGGTGATGGCCGGCACAGGCCGTGAATCGACCCATCACTCCATTATCGCTACGAAAGAGGCCGCTGCCATAGGGGTTCATTTTGCCAGTCTCATCGCTCCCTCCTTCTTTTCAAAGAAGATGACAGATCAAGCCCTCTTAAGACATTTTCGTCTCATTTCAGATGTATCCCCTATTCCGGTACTCCTCTATAACAATCCAGAGGTTGCGGTGGTGACCTTCAGTACCGGTTTGATCGGTGAGATATCGAAACATCCAAATATCGTTGGCATGAAAGACACCTCCAAAGGAAATTTCGCCTCTTATATTATGGCCGCAGGGCCTGATTTTAACCTGTTAGCCGGGTCAGCCACTTTTTTCTTGGAGGCCTTGGTCATGGGCGGGGTGGGAGGAGTCCTCTCCATTGCCAATTTTGCTCCGGAGGTCTGTTGCAAAGTATATGATCTTTGGAAAGCCGGTAAATTAGAGGAGGCAAAAGCAGAGCAATATAAATTGATGGCATTAAATCAAAAGGTTTCAGGTAAATTTGGTGTCGCAGGGGTAAAGGCAGCGATGGATTTTACGGGATACTATGGCGGCCCTCCAAGAGCGCCTCTCCTATCCCTCACCCCTGATGAGAAAAGGGGACTTCGGGAGGACCTCATCTCAGTTAAGGTTTTGGACTGACCTGAAGGCGTTTTCCCAGTGCAATCGCAGTGCGCCCTAATGTGGACAGTTTTGTGTCTTCAGAGTGATTCTCAATTCTTGGAATTGCAGTTTTTTTGGTTTTAAGTCGACGCGCCAGTTCTTCCTCGGTTAATCCTGCCGCCTCACCCGACTTTTTTTCATAAAGTCCGTCACCGGTGTGGCTATCAGGATGCTGTGGAGAGTACACCACACTATCCACAAAAGGGAGGCAAAGAGATACGTCACAGGTAATTCCATTTTTGTCCACATATTATCCTGTTTCTCCGGTGTCCTTTTTCTTCTTCGGCGTCTCTTCTCCCTCTGCGTATCGCATCATTTTCTTCATCATGGAGCAACAGTCAGCCATTTCCCCTTCACCTGTGCAACAACGTCTCATCATTTCAGCCATTTTCTCAAATTTTCTCTTTTTATCCATTGTATTTTTCCTCCTTGTTGTTTGTTAAGTTTTATAAATCCTTTTTGACTATATAGACGGAAGTCAGACAG
>Ga0315288_10001010_pt1 | contig 35747 bp, 37 predicted proteins | sample YL17G11_20_MG_FD_203454 | JGI IMG/M metagenome (GOLD analysis project Ga0315288, IMG submission 203454) | Sediment microbial communities from Yellowstone Lake, YNP, Wyoming, USA - YL17G11_20 | ecosystem: Environmental > Aquatic > Freshwater > Lake > Sediment | place: USA: Wyoming | collected...
GGCTAAAGAAAAACAAAAAATCATTTCTGAATTAAAAAAAGCCAGTGTTAAGGCAGAAGAAATAATTTTGGCTACTGACCCTGATCGGGAAGGAGAAGCAATTGCTTGGCATATCGCTTATCTACTTAAAAAAAAGCCAGCCGAAATTTCCCGGATTGTCTTTCATGAAATTACCCAGTCAGCCATTAAACAGGCACTAAAAAATCCCGGGGATATTAATCAGAAGCTAGTTGATGCCCAACAGACAAGGAGAGTGTTGGATAGGTTAGTTGGTTATAAACTGTCACCGCTTTTATGGGCAAAAGTCAGAAGAGGATTATCTGCCGGGCGAGTGCAATCAATTGCCGTAAGACTAATTGTGGAACGGGAAAGAGAAATTGAGCAATTTAATAAAATTAATAAAAAATCCTATTGGACGATTGGTGTTAGTTTAGGCAAGGTAGCGAGTGCTGTTTTTGAGACTACTTTAAGTGAAAAAAATGGCCAAAAATACGAAAAAACTACAGTTTTGAAACTTTTTGCCGGCGCCTATAGCTATAAAGAAACAAACATTACCAACAAGGCGCAAGCGCTTAAAATTATTAATGATCTTAAAAAGCAAATCTTTGTAGTCAGCGATATAGTGGCTAAGCAAGTTCAGCGCCATCCTTATGCGCCTTTAACTACCAGTACTCTTCAGCAAGCTGCTAGCCATGCCCTTGGTCTTTCTAGTAAACGAACTATGCAGTTAGCCCAACAGCTTTATGAAAAAGGGTTGATTAGTTATCACCGCACCGATTCCACGGTATTATCTACCCAGGCAATCAAGCAAATTAGAGAACATCTGCTTAAAACTTATGGTAAAGATTATCTACCAGCTACTCCCAGAATTTATCAAACCAAAACTAAAAATGCTCAAGAGGCCCACGAGGCCATTAGACCTACTAATATTAGTCAAACCAGCCAGGAATTAGCCGCAACAATAGATAAAACAGAAGCAGCTTTATATGATTTAATTTACCGCCGTACCTTAGCTTGCCAAATGGCCTCGGCTTTATTTAGCCAAACCAATCTAAAAATTACCGCCGGATCTTATTTATGCATTACTACCGGGACCAGAGTAGTTTTTGATGGCTTTTTAAAACTATATCCTAGGCAATTAAAAGAGAAAAATTTACCTTCTTTAACAGTGGGTGATCGGCTACAAACCTTTAAATTTATAGACTATGAGCACCAAACCCAACCGCCGCCAAGATACAATGAAGCTTCCTTAATTAAAACTCTAGAGATTCAAGGTATTGGCCGGCCCAGCACCTATGCACCAATTATTTCTCTTATCCAAACACGCCAGTATGTAGAAAAAAAGGAGAATTATTTCGTCCCTACCTCAATTGGTAAAACAGTTAATGATTTTTTAGTCAAAAATTTCAGCGATATCATTAATATTCCTTTTACAGCCCAAATGGAGGATGATCTTGATAATATTGCCACAGGTGTTAAAGAATGGGTTCCGGTAATTAAAGATTTTTATCAGCCTTTTGCTAAAAAACTTATCATTGTCGCTAAAACCGCCCAAAGAGAAAGAATTCCGGTAGAGACAACCGGAAAAAAATGTCCTTTGTGTGTTAAAGGCGAACAGGTGATTAGAATAGGCAGATTTGGCAAATTTTTATCCTGCTCAATGTTCCCAGAGTGCAAATGGAAAGCCGTTTATATTGAAAAACTTGAGGGTGTTAAATGCTTGGAGTGTGGCGGTGACGTGATTATCAGAAAAACCAAAAGAGGCAAACGTTTTTACGGCTGTTCCAACTGGCCAAAATGCAAATGGGCCTCGTGGCGAAAACCTAAATAAATACTTTAACTAAGAAAACAGTTTCTTTTACAGGCTAACTCACCCCGGAGTGGGGAAAATAAGGTAAACAAAATACCGCTTGACAATGCTGTATACAGCATGATAAATTATAATTATAGATTAATATAGATTCTGAAATAAATTCAGAATGACAAGGTAAAAAAGGAGGCAGAAATATGGCGATGGCAAGAACTCAGGTCTATTTTGAACCTGAAGTATTAGACTATTTAAAACAAGAAGCGGCCAGAAAAAACAAAACTTTGGCTTATATTATCAGGACTAAGGTTGAAGCCCAAACCCCAGTCATTAAAAAAATTAAAAAAGCCAAAAAAACAAAAAAAATGTCTGGAGCAGATTTTCTTTTGAAAATGGCCAAAGAAGCAGAAGAATTAGGCTTCGAAGGCCCAAAAGATTTAGCAAGCAATATGGATAAATATTTATATGGTACAGATTAAATCAATCTTCATTGATGCCAATTACTTTTGTGGGTTTAACAACAGAAGAGATACTTTACATGAAAAGAGCAAACAGGTTTTTAAAATTTTAAGACAACAAGAACACACTTTATATACTTCTAATTTTATTATTGCTGAGGCTTTAACTGTTTTGTCTCAAAGGGCAGGTAAGGAAGTAGGTCTAAAATTTGGTCAGGATATTTTTGGTATTTTTAGCCCAATAAAAATTTTAAGAACTGATAAAAAAACAGATTTAGAGTCGTTTAATATCTTTAAAAAAATAAAAAGCAAAGATATTTCTTTTGTGGATGCTACTAATTTGGCTTTAATGCAAAAATATAAAATCAGCTATTTTCTAACTTTTGACCAACAACTCCTTAAAATTGCTAAGAAATTTAATATTCAAACCCTCAATTAACTTTCGTTCAACTTTACCCCTTGACATCCTTTTCACAAAAGAGTTTTAATATAAATATAGAGGTTCGTGAAAAATGACTGACCAACAATTACAACAATTAACTTTTTCTCCTGATCAATCAATCGAACGCATTGAAAATCATAAGTTAGATGTAGAAAAAACAGTGGAAGATTATCTTAAACAAGATGGTTGGAAAGCTAATGTTAATTCTAACTCCAGCTATTCTTTTTCTGGTTTAGTTTTGCATACTGCCGGCAGTGTCATTGCTAATTATGTCTTAAATCAAGTTTATCCTGAGAGTATTCGAAGGGCTCATGAACAAGGTTTTTTCCATATTCATGATCTTACTCATGGTCTGATTGGTTATTGTGCTGGCTGGAGTTTAGAAAACCTGCTTTTAATGGGTTTTGGTAATATTCCTCATCAAGTAGATTCTCGGCCAGCTCATCATTTAGATACGGCTGTATTGCATATTATTAATTTTTTGCGTTGCAGTTACAATGAATTTGCCGGTGCCCAGGCTATTTCTTCAGTTGATACTTATTTAGCGCCGTTTGTTAGGGAAAATAAACTTACTTTTGATCAAGTGAAGCAAGAGATGCAGCGCTTGGTTTTTTCTTTAAATGTACCGTCTAAATGGGGTTTTGAAATTCCGTTTACTAATTTTACTTTTGATGTTAAGCCGCCGGCCGATTTAGCCGAAAAACGGGTGATTATCGGTGGTAAACAGCAAAAGTTGAAATATGGTGATTATCAGCCAGAAATGGATATGATTAATAAAGCCTTTTTAGAAGTAATGTTGGAAGGTGATGATGTGGGCCGCATTTTTTCTTTTCCCATTCCTACTTACAACTTAACCAAGGATTTTGATTGGGAAAGTCCGATTGCCGAACTGTTATTTAAAGTCGCCGCCCGCTTTGGTATTCCTTATTTTCAAAATTATATTGGTTCTAATTTAGACCCAAATTCCATTAGAGCAATGTGTTGCCGGCTTAATCTCAATATGAATCAACTGATGAATCAGCCTGGCAGTTTATGGGGAAAAGGCGATAGTACGGGATCAATTGGTGTTGTGACTATTAATTTAAATCGTTTAGCTTATTTAGCCAAACAAAAAGACGGTAAAAAAGAATTTTTTAAATTAGTGGGACAATATATGGATTTAGCCAAAGATTCTTTAGAGATTAAAAGAGAACAGGTAACTAAAAATCTTAAAGAAGGTTTAATGCCTTATGCCCGGGTTTATTTGGGTAGTTTTCGTAATTATTTTTCCACCATTGGTTTGTGTGGGGTTAATGAAGCCTGCCTTAATTTATTAGCTGAAGATATTACTAGTTCAGCAGGCAAACTATTTAGTATTGAAATTTTGCAATTTATGAAGAAAAAACTGGTTGAATATCAAAAACAAACCGGTCATCTTTATAATTTAGAAGCTACTCCAGCCGAGTCAACTGGTTATCGGTTTGCCCTTTTAGATAAAAAACATCACCCTAAAATTATTACCTCGGGTAGTAAAGAAGCGCCTTATCTTACCAATTCCACCCAATTGCCGGTTAATTATACTGATGATATTGCCCAAGCGCTGTTGCATCAAAACGAAATCCAGCCTTTATATACCGGCGGCACAGTATTTCATACTTTTTTAGGTGAAGAAATTGACTGGCAGCAAGCCAAAGCTTTGATTAAAAAGATTGCTTATGAAACTAAATTGCCTTATTTTACCTTAACCCCAACTTTTTCTATCTGTCGAACTCATGGTCGGATCAAAGGCAAAAGGTTTACCTGTCCTAAATGTAGCCAGCCAACCGAAGTTTATTCGCGCATTGTTGGTTATTTCCGCTCGGTCAGACTCTGGAACAAAGGCAAACGCCAGGAATTTGAAGACAGAAAAACTTTTAACCTTTCTTCCTAGTATTGAAGGATAATAGCTAAGTATACTATACTGATTATTAGTGATTATTGTAGATTTTTTTGCCTAATTAAAAATTTGATTAGAAATTAGTAATCTTTATTTAAAGTTGAGGAGTTAATACATGTCTAAAGTCCATTCTCATCCCGAATACCAATACTTAAACCTTTTAAAAGATATTTTAAAAAACGGTGTTTGGAAAATCAGCCATTCTACAGGAGTAAAACTAAAAAGTGTTTTTGGCCGGCAAATAAGATTTGACCTTAGTCAAGGTTTTCCTTTGCTTACCACCAAAAAAGTTTTCTGGCGAGGCATTGTTCACGAGCTAATCTGGTTTTTATCAGGCAGCCCCAATATTAAATATTTAATTAATAACGAAGTTCATATTTGGGATGACTATCCTTATAAAAATTATCAATACCAGATAAAAAAAGGCAAAGTTAAAAAATTATCTTTTGCTGAATTTATGCAAAAAATGAAAACCGATAAAAAGTTTTGTGATAAGTGGGGGAATATTGGCCCGGTTTATGGCGTTCAATGGCGTAGATGGCCCGCCTTCGCCAAGGCTTCGGCGGGCAAGCCACGGGAAATTGATCAATTAGGTTGGATAATTAATAAAATTAAAAAATTACCCCAAAAAAAACATTACCTTGTTTCTGCTTGGAATGCCGGTTCAATCTACGAAATGGCCGGCAGCCGCCAAGATTCTATGGCGATTGCTCCCTGCCACACTCTTTTCCATATTGTTTTACACAATGGCAAGTTATGTCTTCAGCTTTATCAGCGCAGCGCTGATGTTTTTTTAGGCGTGCCTTTTAATATTGCCAGCTATGCCTTATTAACTCACCTTCTGGCTCAAGTGATTGGTTATCCGGTAGGTGACTTTGTGCACACTTTTGGCGACGTTCATATTTATGAAAATCATTTTAAACAAGTAAAGGAGCAATTAACTAGAAAACCCCGGCCGTTTCCTAAATTAATTCTCAATCCTAAAATTAAAAACATTGATGATTTTAAATTTGAGGATATTAAAATTGAGGGTTACAATCCCTATCCGCCCATAAAAGCACCATTAACGGCGGTAGGAGGATTTTAAAAATTTAAAATGTCATTCTGAATGTTTTTCTGTCATTCTGAGCGGAGCGAAGAATCTCAATTAAGAGATCTTTCTCCCTCGACAAGCTCGGGATCAAGATGACAATTAAGCAATATTTTGTTTATATTCTTACAAATAGGTTTAATACAGTCTTATATGTAGGGTTTACTAATAATTTAATTAAAAGAACTTATGAACATAAACATAAGTTAGTCGATGGGTTTACAAAGAAATATAATTTAACAAAACTTGTTTATTTTGAATTATTTACAGATGTTTACGAAGCGATTAAAAGAGAAAAACAAATTAAAGGGTGGTTAAGAATAAAAAAGATTAATTTAATTAAATCCAAAAATCCTAAATGGGAAGATTTATCTTTGTCATTCTGAGCAATCATTTGTCATTCTGAGCAATCATTTGTCATTCTGAGCGTAGCGAAGAATCTAATTAAGAATCTCAAATAAGATCCTTCGGTGTCACCTCAGGATGACATTATTATGAATAATAAATTATCAAAAAAACCTATCATTAGTATCATTGCTGCCATTGGTAAAAATCGGGAATTAGGAAAAGATAATAAACTGCTTTGGCATATTAAAAAAGACCTTCAGCATTTTAAAAAAATCACTTTTGGTCATCCAGTAATTATGGGGCGTAAGACCTTTGAATCAATAGGGAAGCCATTGCCGGATAGAATAAATATTGTCGTTACTCGTCAAAATCCCCAAGGTGTCAAGGCTATTCCACCTCTAAGGTGGAAGTCAGTAATTATTTGTCCTTCGCTTAACGAAGCCATTAATTATGCTAAAACCAATAATCAAAAAGAAATTTTTATTATTGGCGGAGCATCAATCTATCAACAGGCAATTAGTTTGGCAGATAAATTGTATTTAACATTAGTTAACAACAACTTTGATGCCGATGTCTTTTTCCCCGATTATTCCATGTTTAAGCAACTAGTTAGTGATTCTGGTTGGCAAAAAGAAACTAAGCATCAGTTTAAATTTTTAGAGCTGATAAAATAATTTTAACTGTTGACAGCAAAGAATATTTTTCTTAATATATTCTGTATTGACATATTATTAATTATCAAGAGAACCCCGAACTCGACGTGCATGCAATAACAGGCCGTAGGCCCTGTCTGCCGACAGGCAGGCGTTTTGCAGGCAGAAGTAGTTCTGGGGGCGGCAACCTTTAGATAACTCAAGGTGCCATCTTCTCTCTATTAATTAGGGAGGGGGATAAGCCTAAGGACCCTCATAGGTTTCGCGACGCGCTCACGTCGACTTACCAGCCCGATTGACTTCGTCATTCGAAGTCTGGCGGGTTCAGTCGTGTTCGCTGTCGGAAAACCTATAGGGTAAAGGAAAAAATGCAATTTAAATATTTTACTTCTGAATCAGTTTGTTCCGGTCATCCAGATAAAATCTGCGATCAAGTTTCCGATGCTGTTTTAGACACAGCTTATCGTCAAGATTCTTATTCCCGCGTGGCAATTGAGTGTTTAGCCACCAAAAATCATTTTGTTATGGCTGGTGAGGTTACCAGTAAAGCCAAGCTCAATTTTGAGAAAATTGCCCGTCAAGTAATTAAAGATTTAGGTTATTCTAAAAAAGAATACAACTTTGATTATAAAAATACTCCGATAGAGGTTTATGTTCATCAGCAATCACCAGATATTTCTCAAGGAGTAGATGAAGGCGGGGCCGGTGATCAGGGAATGATGTTTGGCTATGCTTGTAAAGAAACGCCTCAATTAATGCCCGCGCCTATTATTATTGCTCATCGCTTAGCCCAAAAAATGGATGAAGTAAGAGAAAAGAAAATTCTTCCTTATCTGCGGCCAGATGGTAAAACCGAAGTTAAAGTCCGTTATGAAAATGGCAAGCCAGTCGCTGTGGAACGGGTGGTTTTAGCTGTTCCTCATAGTCCCAAAATAACTAATGTTGAATTAAAACAGGATCTTTACAAAAAAGTTGTTAAACCAGTGTTGGAAAAATTTAAATTTAAAATCGATCTTAAAGACTTAGTAGTTAATGGTACTGGTGTTTGGTTAATTGGCGGTCCGGCTTCGGATAGCGGCGTCACCGGTAGAAAAATTATTGTTGATACCTACGGCGGTATGGGTCGGCATGGCGGCGGTTGTTTTTCCGGCAAAGATCCCACTAAAGTTGACCGCTCGGGCGCTTATGCCTGCCGTTTTTTAGCCAAAAACATTGTCGCTGCTGGCTTAGCCAATCGGGTAGAAGTAAAAGTGGCTTATGTTATTGGTCAAGCCAACCCTTTAGATCGAGGCATTGAAACTTTTGGCACAGAGAAAAAATCACTTAAAGTAATTGAAGATTTTGCCTATAAACTTTTAGATATGTCAGTGCCTAATATTTTAAAAACACTTAACCTACGCCAGCCATTTTACCAGAAAACTAGCTGCTATGGTCATTTTGGCCGCGACAGTTTTCCTTGGGAAAAAATCGTCGTTTGATCAGCCAATACTACTTGACGACCCTTCGCGACATATCCTGATATTTAGCATCAGAGAAGAATAGCGACTCATTGTAGGGTGAGAAGGATTAGTTTTATAATATGCTTCGGAGTCGTCAACCCCGCCGAAGCCCCGCTGAGCGGGGCGAAGGGGAAATATAAATAACATACATTTGAGGGTTGACAGCTAATTCTTTAAGAAGTAACTTTTAATCGGGCATAAAAATCTGTGCCTTAACTTTTGAAAATCTGTCTTCACCTTGTAAAATGCCTTATTACAAAAAGAAGAATGCTAAATATCTTGGCCAAACTGGTTCAAGTGTCAGTAAAGTTTTTGAAGAGTTTAAGCATTAGATATTAATCGGTAAAGATTGTCATTGCGAGCGTTAGCGAAGCAATCTAAATTAAAGATTGCTTCGTCATTACATTCCTCGCAATGACATTTGTATTCAAGCTAATTAGTTATTAATTATATTCCTGCCTTAAGATGGCAGGTTTTTTATGAGAGAAATAGAATTTCCCAATATTCCAGGAATAATTCCTTCAAATTTTCAAGAATTATTGAATTTGAGCCAAGAAAAACTTTGGGCTTCACCAGTTGACAGATTATGGGAAACCTCTACCAGTAATCTTGTATTTACTCCGGGAGATACTGATTGTCCCGAAGGCTATGTTTATAAAATATGGAAACATGATCATCCTTTAATTGGCGGTCTTGATTGCTTAGAAACGCGCAAAAAATATTTAGAAGGAGAAAAAGCCAAAGGAGAGAGTATTGGGTCAGTTGATGTTTATAAAAATGTTATTCCTGTTTGTTTAGTAGGAAATGCCGAGAATGGTTTTACTATTATTGAATGGCAAAATAAAGCAGAAATTCCCCAGGAAGCATCTTTTGATTGGGCTTTAAAAATGAAACGGTTTGCCAGTAGCGAGCGTTGGGATCAGATGTTAATAGAAGGTCAGTTAACAAATTATCAGGTAAGACAAGCAGTCAAAAAAATTATCGCTTTTCATCAAAATTTACCGCACGATAATTTAGCTAATCTAAGAGGAGAAGCTGATTATTTTAATCAAGTTGTCAGAATAGCTGATTTTAGCGTCATTGAAAGGTGTGGGATTATTCCTGCTGACAAGCTAGCTGAATTAGAGGCAAAGGAGGAATTATTTTTAGCACAAAGCAAAAGCGATTTTGAGCAAAGGATTGCTGGAAATTGGATAAAAAATGGCCATGGTGATACTAAATTAACCAATATTTATGGAGAAAATGGTTATATTTTAGACGCGATTGCCTTTAAAGACGATTGGAATTGTAATGATTTACTGGCAGAAATTGCTTATTTCTTAGTTTATTTCGATTTTTTCAAACCTGACGATTTTGAAAGGTGGCTAGGAGTTGTTGATCAAGAATATCAATATTTAACAGGTGAAAATATCATTCAAAAGCCACTTTTTTGGTTTTATTTAAATTACCGCGCTTGGGTTGAAGCAAAAGTGGCTGGCTTAGAAGGCAGACAAGATGATGGTTATAAATTAATCAGTATGGCGGAAAATTATTTAAAAAAAGCTTTTGCTTTAAAAGGTTTGGATTGGATAGAATAAAATAATACAATGGCAAAAACATTTTATCTTACTACTGCTGGCACTATGGGAAGCGGAAAGACAACCGTTGCTAACCTAATTGCTAAACATTTAAAATTCCACCTGCTTCTAGAACAATTTGGTAAAAATCAATTTTTACCCCGCTTTTATAAAAATATGCCCAGATGGGCTTTTCATTCGCAAACTTTTTATTTAATGGAAAAAATTACCCAAATGTTAGAAACGAATAAGTTATTAAAAAAAACCAGTATTGTTCAGGATACAGTAATTTATCAGGATGTAATGTCTTATGCCAAAGCCCAGTTTATTTTAGGCAATATGGACGAAGCTGAATTTACTTTATATACTAAAATTTATGCTTCGTTTGTTAACCGGTTGCCCAAACCCGATTTAATTATTTATTTAAAAGCTCCGCTTGAAATTTTATTAGCTAGAGTTAAACAAAGACCACAAAGCGTCGAAAAAAATCAAAAAGTTTCTTATTTAAAAATATTAGATACTCTTAATCAAGAGTGGATAAAAAGACAACCAAAAGAAAAAGTGCTTTTTATTGATGCCTTTAAATATAATTTTGTAGTAGATGGTAAGCATATTAATCATTTAATTGATAAAATAAAAGAAAAATTAAAAACATTTAAATAATGAAAAACAAAACTTGGCTTAACAATATTAAGGTTTTAGTTTGGGATTTAGATGGTACATTATATAAAGAGATTCCCAATGTTAAGGCTGGCATACACAGGAATATAATTATTGCTATTGCCAAAACTAAAAAGATTTCTTTAAACCAAGCCGAAGTTTTATTTGCGAAAAATTACCAGAAATTTAAAAGCAATACCAAAGTTTTACTTAAATTAGGTGTTGATAAAGAATATATTAAGTCAGGTGGTTGGTATAATAAAATTCAACTTCAATATCTCAAGAAAGATCCTTTATTGGTAGATATTTTTAAAAAACTGCATCATCTTAAACACATAATTAGCACTAATTCTGAGAGACAAATTACTTTTAAAAAATTAAGAATATTGGGTTTAGATTATAAAATTTTTTCAAAAATTTTTACTGCTACAGAGACAAAAGAAAAAGTAAAACCAGACCCTTATGCTTTTAAAATTGTGCTTGAGCTTACTAAATTAAAACCTAACCAACACCTTTTTTTAGGTGATAGCGAAGGTAAAGAAATAATACCTGCCAAAAAATTAGGTATGCATACTTGTTTTGTCTGGGGTAAATCCCAAATTGCTGATATTAGTGTTAAAACTGTTTATGATGTAGTAAAATTATTTTTATGAAAGGCAAGTTTGTAGTTATTGATGGTTTGGATGGATCTGGTAAAAAGACACAACTGGATTTGTTGGTTAAATATTGTCAACAGAACAAGATTAAAGTTGCCACAGTTGATTTCCCCCAATATTACAAAACTTTTTTTGGCCAAACAGTTGGTCGTTATTTAAAAGGAGAATTTGGTAATCTTAACGACACTAATCCTTATTTAGCCAGCCTAACGTTTGCCGGCGATCGCTGGCAGGTAAAAGACATAATGATAAACATTATGAAGCTAGGGAAATTATTATTAGCCAATCGTTATACTTCTTCTAATATGGCTTTTATGGCAGGAAAATTTATTGATAAAAAAGATCAAGACAAAATCATTAATTGGATTATTAAACTTGAGCAAAAAGTTTACGGTTGTCCTAAAGAAGATTTATTAATTTATTTAGATGTGCCTGCTAATTTAGGTCAAAAACTTGTTTTAAATAAAGGTAAAAGAAAATATATTGGTAATTGCCAAAAACACGATCTTCATGAAAGCAATCTTGATTATCTTAAAAGGGTAAGGGGAATTTATTTGCGTTTAGTTAATCAGTATAGTCATTGGTGTAAAGTAGATTGTTTAAATGAGCAAGGTAATCTAAAAACTCCTCAAGAAATTCACCAGCTTATTATCAATCTTCTCAAAGATAAAAAAATTATTTCCTAGTTGTCGAGGTAGTTTTTTTATGTTAAGATATCCAAGTTATTAATCACACACATTCGCTAATATCTCCTTGATAAAAAGACGGCGAATGGCGGCAACCCCACAATCCGCCGGTTGGTGGAAGCGGGGCAAGTAAGGGGATAATAAAAATGGTTAAAAAAACTAAAGCTCAAACTATTACTGCAAAACTACCTAAAAAAGAGTCTTCCTGCACAATTTCTCTTAAAGATTTATTAGAAGCTGGTTGTCATTTTGGCCACCAATCACGGAGATGGAATCCCAAGATGGCGCCTTATATTTGGCAAGTAAGAGACGGTGTCCACATTTTTGATTTAGCCAAAACAGCCCAAAAACTTAAAGAAGCCTGTGGGGTCGCTAAAGATTTAGTGGCTAAAGGCGGCACTATTGTTTTTATTGGTACTAAAAGACAAGCTCAAGCAATTGTGATAGAAGAAGCAAAAAAAGCCAGTATGCCTTACGTGACTAATCGCTGGTTAGGAGGAACAATTACCAATTGGGATCAGATTAAAAAAAGTCTTGATAAATTAAAGGAAATGAGGGAGAAAAAAGAAAAAGGCGAATATCAAAAATATACCAAAAGAGAAAATATTCTAATTGAAAAGGAGATTAGCCGATTAATTAAATCTTTAGGCGGTTTAGAAGACCTAAAGGCTATTCCTGAAGCAATTTTTATTGTTGATGCCAAAAGGGAAATCTCCGCAGTCAAGGAAGCTAATTTTAAAGGAGTAAAAACTTTTGCTATTCTTGACAGCAATGCCGACCCCGAATCAATTAACTATCTTATTCCCGCCAACGATGATGCTGTGCGGTCAATCAAACTAATTGTCAGCGAGTTTGCCCAAGCGGTGGCCGAGGGTGTAAAATTAAGAGCAAAGACTTAATTAGTCATAAATAAAGTGGTTAATTTAAAAGATATTCATAAACTACGTAATCTTACTCAGGCAGGCATTATGGATTGCCGTAAATCCCTAGAAAAAAGTGGTGGTGATTTTAACAAAGCTAAAAAATTTCTTTTGCAAAAAGGAGCGGAAATTGCGGCAGCTAAGGCTAATCGAGAAACTGGGGCCGGCACGATTGGTAGCTATGTTCATAATAATGGTGAAGTGGCAGCACTGGTAAAACTTACTTGTGAAACTGATTTTGTCAGCCGTAATGAAGAGTTTCGTCAACTGGCCCATGAATTGGCAATGCAGGTAGCATCAATGAAGCCTAAAGACGTGAGGGAGCTTTTAAAACAAGAATATATCCGCGATTCCAGTAAAACCATTAACGATTTAATTAACAAAGCAGTTGGTAAAATAAAAGAAAATATTAAAATCGATAAGTTTATTCGCTTTCAAATATAAGTTAAAGGAGGCATAAACTATGCAGGAAAATCTAGTTAAAGCTCAGGGGCAAATGGATGAGGTGCTGCGATTAGTAGAAAATGATTTAAAAACAATTAAAACAGGGCGGGCCAGGCCAAATTTAGTAGAAGATATTAAGGTCGAAGCTTATCAAACCACAATGAGTTTAAGAGAACTTGCTTCAATTAGTGCTCCCGATCCTCATTCTTTAGTCGTTTCTCCCTGGGATAAAACCATTATCAAAAATATTGAAAAAGCCATTGCTATTAGCAGTCTTCATTTAAGTCCTGTTGTGGACAACGATGTGATAAGAATTCAAATTCCTCCTTTAACAGAAGAAACAAGACTTGATTTAGTTAAATTAGTACACCAAAAATTAGAATCAGGCCGTCGATTGCTTCGCCAGGAGCGCAATGATGCTAAAAGTAAAATTGAAGATTCTAAAGGCCAACCAGGTGTTTCGGAAGATGATATCAAAAAGTGGCTGGAGGAACTGCAAAAACTAACTGATGACTTTACGGCTAAAATCGAAAGTATTGGTAAAGCCAAAGAGCAGGAGTTAATGACGATATAGATAATTTCGAAATTCGAATATCGAAATTCGAAACAATAATTAAATTCAAATATTAAATGTTCAAAACAGTTTAGAATTTTTAGATTTTGAACATTTGAATTTGTTTCGTATTTCGTGCTTCGTGCTTCGAATTTAATTAGATATGTTTCCACCAATCATAACTTTTCTAATAGTTCTTTCATTATTAGTTTTTATCCACGAATTCGGTCACTTTTTGGCGGCTAAAAAAGTGGGCATTAAAGTTGAAGAGTTTGGTTTTGGCTATCCGCCGAAAATCTGGGGTAAAAAAATCGGCGAAACAATTTATTCCCTTAACTGGATTCCTTTTGGCGGTTTTGTTAGGCTTTTAGGTCAAGAACAGCTTGAAGAAAAAAAATATTCTAGACGAGAACTTAAAAGGGCATTTTTTAAGCAATCAAAAAAAGCGCGGACATTAGTTTTGTTAGCTGGTATTTTGGGCAATTTTTTATTAGGAGTTATTTGTTTTAGCATTATTTATTCTAAACTTGGTATTCCCAAAAAGCTTGAGTTTATAAAAGTGATGGAGGTAATTACAGGTTCTCCTGCCCAATTGGGTGGTTTAAAAAAAGATGACAAAATTATTAAAGCGGCTGGTCAAAAAGTAACTAATTTAACAGAGTTTATGAAGATCGTTGAAGAAAATAAGGGGAAGGAAGTCATCTTGGAAACCGCTGATCGCCAATTATCAATTGTTCCTCGCGAAAATCCTCCCCAAAATGAAGGTCGCTTAGGAGTTGTTATTACTGATATAGAAATGGTTTTTTATCCCTGGTGGCAGCAGCCATTTCTAGGTGCTTGGGAAGGTTTAAAAGAAGCCTTGAGTTGGGGATTAATGATATTTAATGGTGTAATAATTACCATTCTACAGTTATTTAAAGGAATTACACCTCAAGTTGCCGGTCCAGTAGGTATTTTTCAGTTAACCAGCGCCGCGGCCAAAGAAGGCATTTTAAATCTTATTCAATTTGTCGGTATTTTATCAGTCAATTTAGCGGTGTTAAACTTCTTGCCTTTTCCGGCCTTAGACGGCGGCCATTTGGTTTTTGTTTTTATAGGTGATCTTTTGGGTAAGAAAAGAAGAGCTAAGGTTGAGTATTATGTTAACTTAGCCGGCTTTATTTTCTTAATTAGCATAATGATGTTGGTAACAGTAAGTGATTTTATAAAGTTGTTTAAACAATCGGCTTTCTTAATTAATGTTTTTTCTTTTTTTCAATCTTTCTTTAAATAGATTTTCTAGAAGCAGATTTCTCTGTCTTAAAAAATCTTCATAGTCTTCTTTTAGTTCCGTCAAAGATCCATCATTAATTTTACTTATTGATTTTTTAATAACTCAACTGTTAATATAATATTGATTTAACGCATAGCGATCGCAACAGTTTTTATCAATACTATCTAGAAAAATGTTATTAAAAAATTCTTTTAAGAAAAAGTTTTTGCTTTTTTTGGCTGCTGCAGCTGACTATTGGTATGAAAATTTTAGTTATACTGCTAGTAGATATCCCGATCTTATCAAATGTAAAAAAGAGACGCTCTACAGCACTGTCTCTCGACTTTTATCTGTTGGAGAAATAGACAGGATAATAAAAAATGGCAAAGTCTATTTAAGGCTTACTTCTAAGGGTTTTAATAAATTAAAACAAGATATTCCTTTATTTAAATTCTTTAAGCAAAAATGGGATGGTTATTGGCGGATGGTAATTTTTGATATTCCAGAAAATAGAAAAACTTTAAGAGCAAGTTTAAGAAGGAAGTTAATTTCTTTAGGTCTGGGGCAATGGCAAAAGTCTGTTTATATTACCCCTTTTCCCTTGGAAGAAGAAATCAATCAGTTTTTAAAAGCTAAAGATCTTTTTGGTTATTGTTTTTGTATGAAAGCAAAGAGATTAAGTAGGGGAGATAATTGCCAGATTGCCAGTATTGCTTTTAAACTAGAAGAACTTAATAAAAATTATTATCAATTTATTGATGAAGATATAGAGCAAGCAGAGTTTTTATTTAAGCAAGGTAAATTAAAATCAGATCAAGTCCAAAAATTAGTTAATAAATATTTAGAACTTATTTCTAAAGATCCAGGGTTGCCTACGGAATTGCTTCCTAATGTATGGTGGGGTGAGAAGGCGAAAGAAGAATTTAAAAAATTTATTTTTAACCTAAAAATTAATAGAAAATAAAGAACTAATAAAATAAGAGGGAAAATGAGGAAGAATTAGAGTAACTTGATTTAATAAGTAGCGATCGCAACAAGTTATATCAAGTTAAGTATAGATGAGGTAGAAAATAATATTAAGAAAATGATATTATAAGAAAGTTATAAGAAAGTTATAAGAAAGTTATAAGAAAGAGATATGCGTTATTCACAACTTTTTGGAAAAACTTTACGTCAAGCACCAACTAATGCTACTTTAATCAGCCACAAATTATTGCTGCAGGCAGGATTTATTAAAGAATCATCGGCTGGAAAATATTATTTTTTACCTTTGGGTTGGCGTGTTCACGAAAAGATTAAAAATATTATTAAAGAAGAAATGGATAAGACAGGAGCACAGGAGATGATTGCTCCTATTCTTCATCCATTGGAATTATGGCAAGAGACAAATCGTACCAAAACAACAGGATTTGAGCTGTTGACTATTAAAGACCATCATGGCGGTAATTTTGCCTTAGGTGGTACTGCTGAAGAAATGTTTGTCGATTTAGTAAGAAAATTCCAATTAAGTTATAAAGATCTGCCTTTTAATCTTTATCAATTTTCTACAAAATTCCGAGATGAAAAAAGACCAAGAGGTGGATTATTGCGGGTTAGAGAGTTTGTGATGAAAGATGCTTATTCTTTTGACAAAGATGAGAAATGTTTTAAAAAATCATATGACTTGATGGCAAAAACATATAAAAAAATATTCAACCATCTTGGTCTAGCTACAATTATGGTTGAATCTGATAATGGTTATATTGGTGGTGAATACTGTCATGAGTTTGTAGTTGAATCAGAAGTGGGTGAGAGCAGATTTTTTGTTTCAGAAGACGGTCAATATGCTGCTCATGAGGATGTGGCAAAATTTACAAGAGATAAAAAGAATATTAATGAATCACTGAAACAATATAAAGAAGTAAAAGCAGTAAGAGGTACAACAATGGAAGATGGTGTTAAGTTTCATAAATTACCTCTTTGGCAACAAATTAAAGACTTGTTACTGGTTGATGAAAAGAATAATTTTATTTTAGCAATTATAAGAGGGGATTTAACAGTAAACGAGATAAAATTAGCCCATTTAACAGGCGCAATTTCTTTTCGTCATGCTACTGATAAAGAAATTCGGGAATTAGGGAGCGAACCAGGTTTTATTTCTCCTGTAGGAATAAAAGGTAAAGTAAAAATTATTGCAGATCTTTCGTTAAGAACAATTACTAATGCTTATGGTGGGGCTAATGCTAAGAATAAAGATGCTTTAAATATCAATATCAACCGTGATTATCAACCAGATATTGAAGGAGATATTGCTACAGCCCAACAAGGTTTTTTAACAAAAAATGGGAAGAAATTAATTGAAAAAAGAGGTATAGAAGTAGGCAATATTTTTCAATTAGGTTATCATTACACCAAAAAAATGAAAGGCGCTAATTTTGTTGATGAAAATGGGAATTTAAAACCATATTATATGGGTTGTTATGGAATTGGTATTGGTCGCTCTATGGCTACTTTAGTAGAAAAATTTCATGATGAAAAAGGCATTATTTGGCCAAAAGCAGTAGCGCCTTTTAGGGTTCACTTAATTGATTTACAATCTTTCAATCAGGCAAAAATTGTTTATCAGCAGTTAACAAATAAAGGGATAGCTGTTTTATGGGACGACCGGAGTGTTTCCGCCGGCGTTAAATTTAGCGATGCCGATTTAATTGGTATTCCTATAAGATTAGTAATTTCTCCAAAGACAAATGGAAAAATAGAATGGAAAGAAAGAATTGCTAAAACATCAGAACTTCTTGACTTAAAAGAAGTAATTAGTCGTCTAAAAAATTAAAGTCTCCTCTTGTTAAATTCTTGGGTAAAAATTATAATAATTAATCGCAATGATAAAAATTATTGTTATTCATTTTAATCCAGATTTAGATGCCATTGGCGCTGTTTGGCTTTGGAAAAAATTTAATGATGACTATAAAGAAGCAGAATTAGCTTTTGTTCCGGCTGGCAATACCTATCAAAATCAAAAAGTTGATAGTCATGAAGATATCATTCATTTAGATACCGGACTGGGAAAATTTGATCACCATCAATTAAAAAATAAAACCTGCGCCACTGAGCTGGTGTTTAATTATTTAAAGTCAAAAAATAAGCAACTAAAAAATGATAAAGCATTAATTCGATTAATTAAAGTAATTAATCGAATTGATAATTTTGAAGAATGTTTATGGCCGAATCCTAGCGCTGATTATTTTAATTTTAATTTGCCAGAAATTTTGAGGGGATTAAGAACTTCTATGGGCGCTGACGATAAAGCTCTTTTGGGTTTTGGACTACGTTGTCTTGATGGTGTTTATAATAGTTTAAAAATAAAAATTAATGCCGAAGACGAGTTAACTAAAGGATATAAATTTACAACCCAGTGGGGAAAGGCAATTGGCTGTTTAACCCAGAACGATGAAGTGTTAAAATTAGGACAGAAACTAGGCTATGTTTTAGTGGTGCAAAAAGACCCAAGAACAGAGCATATTAGAATTAAGGCTCGGCCGGATAAAAAAATTGATTTAACGGTAGTTAAAAATAAATTAAAAAAACTTGATCCAAAAGCCAGTTGGTTTTTGCATATTTCGAAAAGAATGCTTTTAAATGGTTCAAGTAAAAATCCATTAGTGGTGCCAAGCAAGTTAAGTTTAAAAAAAGTGATTGAAATAATTCAGTTATAAATTATTTCAATCATCCTGATTCCGAGTCTTGTCGAGGGAGAAGGATCTATAATTATAATTGTGATAAAAAAAGTGCGCTGAGGTCGAGACAAATTTTTGTTCGGTTTTTGAAATCGCCTGCGAATAGAGTTCGATTAACAATATAGTCAAAGACGCAAGGCTATAAATACAAAAACACTCACAAAAATTATCTCCCCCCGCGCAAAATATAAAAAGATGGATATTAAAACCATTAAAATCAAAAACCCTAATAATTTAAACCTAATATTTGGACAAACTCACTTTATAAAAACAGTGGAAGATATTTATGAAGCCTTAGTGACGACTGTTCCGGGTATTAAGTTTGGGTTGGCTTTTGCTGAAGCATCAGGGTCAAGATTAGTTAGAACAGCCGGGACCGATCAAACATTGGAAAAATTAGCTAGCCAAAATATTTTAACCATTGGCGCTGGTCATAGTTTTTTAATAATTTTAGGCAATTGTTTTCCCATTAATGTAATGCCGGCGATTAAAAATTTAGCTGAAGTCTGTCATATTTTTTGTGCCACGGCTAACCTGGTAGAAGTTATTATTTATCAAACAAAGCAAGGACGAGCAATTTTGGGCGTCGTCGATGGGGAAAGTCCTAAAGGAATAGAAAAAAAACAAAATATTCAAGAAAGAAAAGACTTTTTAAGAAAAACTTTGAGGTATAAATTTTGAGAGGAGGTGTGTTTAAAAAGCACAATGACTATTATTGTTAAAGCAGGACCAGGAGAATCTTCTGATGAAGTGATTAGAAAATTCAAAAAAAAGGTTTTACAAGAACAAATTTTAACTGAATTTAAAGAAAAAGAGTTTTATAAAAAACCTTCACTGTTAAAAAAAGAAAAAATGGCAGAATTAAAGTGGAAAAGAAGAAACAAGAGGAATCCAAGAGAACGATGGCAAAAACATTAATTAATTGTCCGTCGCGTTATCCTATTAGTAGAAAAAAAATTCGTTTATTAGTGGAAAATATTTTAGGAGACCAAAGCGTTGATGATAAAACAGAAGTAAGTATCTTATTTACCGGCGAACGGAAAATGAGAGCTTTAAACAAAACTTATCGGCAAAAAGATTTGGTAACGAATGTTTTATCTTTTCCACTAAAAGGAACGCATTTTCCTGATGATATCTTAAGACTTGGTGATATTGTAATTTGTTATCCAGTTGCCCGAGAAGAGGCAGGCGATAATAATATTATTGTTGATGAAGAAATTGATCGGTTGGTAAAACACGGAGTATTAAGCTTATTGGGATTAGAAGAATAAACAGTAACTCAATAAATCAGTGACACAATAAATCAGTGACATCATTTTTGTTACTGGGTTACTGAATTACTGGCTTACTGAATTACTATTACTACTTTTTACTTAAAATATCGGCCACAAGCAATTAGTGAACTTGACCTGACTGATATTCGCAGTCAACTTGGTCAAATTTTATTGTCCGGCAGAATTCCTCACGCCTTTTTATTTAGCGGGCCCAAAGGGTTAGGCAAAACCAGCGCCGCCCGGATTATCGCCAAAGCGGTTAATTGTATTGGTAGAGTCAAAGATCTAAGATCTAAGATCAAAGATCTAAGGATTGAACCATGTAATAAATGCGACATTTGTCAAAGCATTACTAAGGGAAATGCTTTAGACCTTATAGAGATTGATGCGGCTTCTAATCGCGGTATTGATGATATCAGGGAATTGAGAGAAAAAATTAAACTATCGCCCAGTAAAGCGCAAAAAAAAGTCTATGTCATTGATGAAGTGCATATGTTAACCCCTGAAGCATTTAATGCTCTTTTGAAAACCTTAGAAGAACCGCCTGCACATGCTTTATTTATTCTTTGTACGACTGAGCCTAATAAATTACCAGAGACTATTATTTCCCGTTGCCAGCAGTTTAATTTTAAAATTGCTAGTTTTGATGAATTAAGCCGGTCTTTAGGCAGGATAGAAAAAGGAGAGAAGCTAAATTTAGAACTAGGCGTAAAAGAAGAAATTAGCCGTTACAGTGGCGGCAGTTTTAGGGAAGCAGCTAAAAGCCTGGAAATGTTAACGGCTTTATATGGCGATAAGATTAGTTTAGTTCAGAGTAAGGAATTTTTTGGCCGAGAAATTATTACTCTTGGAGATTTTTTTGTTTATCTTAGCCAAAAAAACGCCCCTAAGACTCTACATTGGCTTGAAACAGCAATAAAAAAAGGGATTGATCTAAAAAGTTTAATAACAGAAATTTTAGAGCATTTAAGAAAAATGGTGCTTAAAAAATATAACGTTATCAAGGAAGAAATTGATGATTATGGTTTTGCAGTTAATGACTTAAAAAAATTAATAAGTCTTTTTGATGAAGCCGGCAGGCAATTAAAAGGAGCAGTTGTGTCTCAATTACCATTGGAATTAGCAATCGTGGAATGGTGTTCTTTTTATTCTTCGAGTGATTCCGATCCCGACAGTATCGAGGGAGAGGGAGAATCGAGAAGCCGAAGTTCTCGACAGGCTCGAACAATAAAACCCCAAGACGATATTTTTAAAAAATGGCCAGATTTTCTTAAGGGAATTAAAGCCTGCAATCATAGTATTGAAGCGTTTCTTAAAGCAGCTCAACCAAAAGAAATCAAGGATGGTATTTTTATAATTGAAGTTTTTTACCCATTCCATAAAGGTAAATTAGAAACAGCTAATTGTTTAAAAATTGTCCAAGAAACATTAGTAAAAATTTTCAATCAGCCGTTAAAAGTAAAATATATTTTAAAGCAAAATAGCCCGCCTTCGCAAAAGCTACGGCGGGGCGAAGGAGGTGAATAAAAGTGTTTGATAAAATAAAGCAATTAGGACAACTTAAAAAAGCGCGTGATGAAGCAATGAAGATTCAGCGGGAATTAGCTTTAGAGCAGTTAGAAATTAATGAAAATGGCATAAGAGTAGTAATTTCCGGTGATCAAAAAATTCAAAGTATTGAAATTGATGGTAATACTAATAATCGTTTAGTTGAAGTAGTTAATAAAGCAGTTAAAAAATCGCAGGAAATAGCGGCCAAAAAGCTTCAACAAATGAGCGGTGGGTTGATGGGAATGTTGAAGGGAATGGGATAAAAAACCGTATTAATCATAATTTGTGAAAAAACCAATCAATTACAAACCATTTCGTAGGGCATGGAAGCATCAGGACAAATCAGAGGTGCCATTTCTTTTGGAACTTAGAAAGAGAATGAAAAAAGAAAAGCCATATAAGGGGCTGAAAATTCTTCATAATGTTCCAATCTCTCTGGAAACAGCATGTAAAGTTGAAACTTTACTTTTATCTGGTGCAGATGTAACGATTGCAGATAATAGTTTAGCGCCTGCAACCAAATTTAAAACTCTTCATATTTTAAAAGAAGCTGGTATTTCAGTTCTTTCAAAACATAAAGATGTTGTTGATGATTATGATTTCTGTCTTGATTGTGGAGCAGAGTTTGTAGACATTATTAAACCCAGGAAAGGGATAGTTGAATTAACTCGTACAGGAGCTTTAATTTACAGCAAGCGCAACTTAAAGATTCCTGTACTTTCTGTTGATGATAGTAAGCTTAAAAGTCTTGAGACTTTTTTTGGCACAGGAGATGGATTTATAAGATCATTTTTAATGTTAACAAATGAAGATATTAAGAATAAAAACTTTGTAATCTTTGGTTTTGGAAAAGTTGGGAAAGGTGTTGTTCACTTTCTTAAACCATACACCAAGAATATTACTGTTATCGATATTGATCCAAAGGCTCTGATGTCAGCAAAAAAGTTAAATTTACAGGCAATTAATCTAAAAGAAGAGCAAAAAGTAAAAAAAGCCATCAAAAACTCTTTTGCAATAGCATCGGCAACAGGGGTGAAACATGTTATATCAAAAAGCTTTAAGCTAAAAGATAAAAGAATATTTAAAGGAAAGTACCTTGCTAATATAGGTATTGACGAATTTGGCGATATGTTTGCCGATGACGAGATTTTATATCATAAGAAATGGCCGATAAATTTTGCCCTTCCTGATCCGACGAAAATGCGTTACCTTGATCCTTCTTTTTACGCCCACAATATTGGTCCAGAAATCATCTTGTCACGAAAACTGCAGGCCGGTTATCACATATTTCCAGACGATATAGATAATGAGATCCTTAAACAATGGCAAAAACATCATAAAGAAGATATTTCTCTTAGTCAGAACTAGACTGACAATTTAAAATGGGAAAAAGAAAATATAATATTGTTGTTAAAAAAAAGGGCAGAGAATATTATCGAGTAAAACTTTGCGGTTTAAAAAGAAATTTGCCTTTGTTTGAAGTAGCGCCTGGAGTTAAAATTTGTATTTTTAATATTTTAGGTGATACAGAGGTAGTAACAAAGATAGGATTAGCCTTAAGTAAAAAACTTCCAAAAGCTGATTTATTAGTAACGGCAGAAGTTAAAAGCATCCCTTTGATTTATGAAATCGCCAGACGTCTAAAATTACCCTACATTGTTTTTCGGAAGATTTTTAAACCCTATATGGTTGGAGCAATTGAAAGTCAGATTGTATCAATAACTACGGGAAAACCTCAAACTCTTTGGCTTGATGGTAAGGATAGAAAAAAATTAGCTGGTAAAAAAATAATTATTGTGGATGATGTTATTTCAACCGGAGCAACCATAAAGGGAATGCGCAGAATAGTAAAGAAGGCTGGGGGAAAAGTTGTTGCTGAGGCGGCTGTTTTTACAGAAGGTGATCCTAAAAAATGGCCTAGGGTTATTTCTCTAGGGAATATACCAGTTATTAGAGGAAAAACTTAAAATGATAGTTGTGGCTGGTTCATTATCATTTGATTTTATTATGAATTTTCCTGGTTATTTTAAAGACCAGATTTTACCTGAGAAGATTCATATTTTAAATCTTTCTTTTTTAACAGAAAAACTAAGCAAGAACTTTGGCGGGACTGCCGCAAACATTGCTTATAATTTAGCCTTACTGGGAGAAAAACCATCAATTTTAGCGCCGGCAGGGAAAGACTTTAGAGAATATAAAAGGTTTTTGGATAAATCTAATGTTAACACTCAGTATATTAAAGTTTATAGAAACGATTTTACTTCTAACTATTTTGCTATTGTTGATAAATCAGATAATCAAATTGGCGGTTTTTATAGCGGCGCCATGGAAAAAGCCAGCCAGTTATCATTAAAAACAATCAAAGAAAATATTAATTTTGTCGTTATTTCACCAACAATTCCCAAAGCAATTTTAAAGTTTGTAAGCGAGTGTCAACAACTTAAAATTCCTTATCTTTTTGATCCGGGAATGCAGTTGCCACGACTAACTAAAAGTGAATTGGAAAAAGGAATAAGTGAGGCTAAGATTCTTATTGGCAATGATTATGAAATCAGTTTAATGCAAAAAAAATTAGGTTGGAATAAAAAACAATTATTAAGCAAAATAAAAATATTGATTACTACTTTAGCGGAAAAAGGTTCAATAATTGAAACTAAAAATCAATTAATTAAAATAAAGTCAGCTAAGGCAAAAAAAGTGGTCGATCCTGTTGGCGCCGGTGATGCTTACCGGGCCGGATTTTTAGCTGGTTATTTAAAAAAATATGATTTAAAAACCTGCGGTCAAATGGGAGCTTTAATAGCAGTTTATACCGTAGAAAAGTATGGTACAACCACACACCATTTTACAAAAAAGAAATTTTGTGATAGATATAAGGAGAATTTCGGAAAAGAAATTAAATTAGATTAAGCCTGTCATTCTGAGCGGAGCGAAGAATCTTCTTTGTAGGGGATCCTTCGGTGTCACCTCAGGATGACAATTAAACAATGGTTTTACCAAAACACGACATTAAAGATATAAAACTAGCTAGTCAAGGCAAACTCAAAATTGAATGGGCAGCTAGACAAATGCCCGTACTTCAATTAATTAAAGCTAGGTTTTTTAAAGAAAAACCATTAAAAAATCTTACTGTTGGCGCCTGCTTGCATGTGACTTCGGAAACAGCCAATTTAATGCTGGCTTTAAAAGCCGGTGGCGCTCAAGTTGTTCTTTGTGCTTCAAATCCTTTATCAACTCAAGATGAAGTAGCGGCTAGTTTAGTTAAGGATCATCAAATTAGTATTTTTGGCATTAAAGGAGAAAATAATAAAATTTATTATCAGCATCTTAACCAGGTGCTGGATTTTAAACCCCAAATTACATTAGATGACGGTGGTGATCTTATAAGTGCTTTGCACAAATTCGAAATTCGAAATCCGAAATCCCTGCCCGCAAATGCTTCGCATCAAGCGATGCAGGCGGGCGAAACAAATACAAAATACAAAATACAAAATACAAAATACTCTAGCTGGCAGTTTTATGGATCGTGTGAAGAAACTACTACGGGAGTAATTAGGTTAAGGGCAATGGAAAAAGATAAAGCCTTAAAAGTGCCGGTGATTGCCGTTAATGACAGCCAGACCAAACATTTTTTTGACAATCGCTATGGAACCGGTCAATCAACCATTGATGGCATTTTAAGAGCCACTAATATTTTGCTAGCCGGAAAAAATTTTGTTGTTTCTGGTTATGGTTGGTGCGGCCGGGGAATTGCTATGCGGGCCGATGGTATGGGTGCCAAAGTAATTATTTGTGAAACTGATTCAGTAAAAGCTTTAGAAGCAGTGATGGATGGTTATCAGGTGATGTCTCTAAATCAGGCAGCTAAAATTGGCGATATCTTTGTTACTGCCACTGGTGATAAAAGAGTGATTAGTCTTAATCATATTGAATTAATGAAAGACGGTGCCATTTTAGCTAACAGCGGACACTTTAATGTGGAAATTGATGTTGAAGGATTAGAAAAAATTGCTAAAAGTAAAAAAACAATTCGCCCAAATTTAGTTGAATATGTAATCAATCTTAAATCGAAAAAGATATATCTATTAGCAGAAGGCAGGTTGGTAAATTTAGCTAGCGCTGAAGGCCATCCGGCAGAGGTAATGGATATGTCTTTTGCCAACCAAGCCTTGGCCTGTGAGTATCTAGTTACCCATGCTCGTCATTCTGAGCATTTCGATTCCACTCAATGTAAACTCCGCGAAGAATCTCCTTTAAAGTCAAAAGTCTATGTCTTGCCAGAAAAATTAGATAGAGAAGTAGCGCATCTAAAACTAAAAGCAATGGGAATTAAAATTGATAAGTTAACTCAAGAACAAAAAACTTATCTCTCTTCTTGGCAAGAAGGCACATAGTAATGTTTTTGTAATAGCGAAATTCATTTCGCGTCAACTGTGATTTACCTATTTAATACTTCTTCTGCCAATTTTGTTCCCTTAACCAAATTACAAAGTTTTTTGTAGGCAATTTCCCAAGTTCTGGTTCTTAAGCCGCAGTCTGTGGCCGGATAAATCATAGTTGGGTCTTTGACGATTTTTAGGGCATACAAAATTCTGTCTCTTACCAATTCTGCTGGCTCAATAAAATCAGTATGAATATCAATCACTCCTAAACCAATTTTGGCCTTAAAACCTTGCTTAATAAAGTATTTTAAAATCTGGTATCCGGTGCGTTTATCATCGGTTAATCCCAATTCTTTGCTGTCGCGATTAGCTAATTCTAAAGAATAAGCATGACAATTTCTCATTTTTAAAATATGGGGAAAAAGTAAACGGTAATCACTAAAACAAATATGAGTGGAAAAACGGCATTTTAAACCTTGTGTTGTGGTATTAAATGATTCAACAAAGAGGGAGACTTCGCTAGGAATAGTGGTGGCTGCTGGTTCATCAATTTGAATCCACTCCGCTTCAGCACTAATCAGTTTTTTTATATTTGGTCGTAATATGTGCTTGGCAATATCCAAAATAAACTTGCGGCGGGAATTTAAACGTTGTTCTTCTGCCAACTTAGTACCAATACTAAAAGTTTTTTTGCTGTAATATTGGTTAAATGACCAGGCAGCTAGAGTATAGGCACCAGTTAAAGGTAGCTTAAGTGTTTTTTTAGCTACTAACTTATTAAAAATTAATTCTTCCACATGGTAAGGTTTTTTTAACCTTGGTTTTGCTACACAAGTAGCTTTATCATAATATTTATTATCAAACGAGCGGATGTTGCCTAAAAATTTAAAACCAGTACTGTGAGTAATCGGGTAATGATACATTTCGCTTCTTTGCTGTTCACCATCATAAATAAAATCTAAACCAGCTTTTTCTTGCATTCTTATAGCAAAAACCGAAGCCCATTGAGTGATTTTTTTCTTATCTAAAGCAGAATACTTATTTTTTTCCAGTAGTTTTATTAATAGTTCACATTTAATTTCTAATTTTTTAGCCCAAGTTAAACAATCAGCAATATCTTTATTAGTTGGTTTTTTTCCTAAGACCGGTTTAATACGCCATTCTGGTTTTGCCAAAGATCCAACTTCGTGGGTAAGAAATTTAATTTTTTTCATTTTTTATGATTTCTATTTTTTTATAAGCTAATTTACTAGTTAAAAATTCCAGTTCTGAACTAGTTGTTAAATAAATTTGCGGTGGATTAAATTTAGCTACTACTTTTGTCACTAAACCTTTTATCATTTTTTTATTTTCCATTACTGGACTGCGACTATCTAAGCAGCCAAGGATTAAACTTTTATCAACTTTTTGTTTGGTTAATTCTTCTAAATTAGTTTTAAAACAATCAAAGCCCAAAACATCGTGAGGAAAATTAATTAACTCATTAAACAAAGGGCTAATATTGCCAAAAAATGTGTGCAAAGCAATCGTGCTTGTTAAACCATTTCTAAACTGGCTAAAAGCCTTTTTATATATTATTAATTCTTGATTAGTTATTTTATGGTAAACAACATAAGGATCATTAAGCTGAACAAAGTTAATCCCTCGTTTTTCTAATTTTTTAACTAAGAAATGATACTGTTCTGCCAAACTAGAAAGAAAACTCTCTAGATTTTTGTAATAATTATTATCACTAATTTTGGCTAAATAGAAAAATGAAGGTAAAGTGATTTTATTAACTGCTTTGTCAGGACAAAAATAATCTAAAATCTTTGCCTGGTTAAATTTAATTTTTCCTTTAATAATTGGTTGCCGAAAAAAAGTATTATTATCAAAGTAACGTGTTAGGCTGCCTGTTTTTATTCCTTGGGAATGATCAGTAAATGGTCGAAAAATATCCTGCCAGCATAATTTACCATCTTCGATGTATTTAAATTTTAATTTTTTTTGCTGACTGAAAAGGTTTTTAGTATCTTGTTTTTGCTGTTGATGAAGACTAGTTAATGAAGCGCGTTTGCGATCATAATCCCGGCTGATTTTTATTAATTTTTCCGAGCGGGGGAAAATACCATGGATAAAGCTATTAATTGCTACCATTAGCAAAATATTTTAGCAGGTTTTTGCTGGTTTGCAAATTAGCTTTTTGGATATAAGAAATACCAACATCTAAAGGAACATTAATTTTTTTCTCTTTTTTAAAGGTTAAAATCTCCTGCCATACTTGCTTAATTACTTCTATTGATAGTTTATCTATCTGGTTTGGATTAGCTAAGAACAATTTTTTAATTGTTGCTGGAATATAAACTCTTAATGAAGTTAAAAACTTTAAACCAGCAAGAGAAGAAAGGGGACTAAAGGTTACAATAATTTTCGCAGGAGTTAACTGCTCTTTTTGACAAAATTGATAATAATTTTTTAATACTCGACAAGTATTTTTCGATTCATAAATAATTTGGCTAAAAAAAAACTTAACACCTGCTTTTTGTTTAGCTACAATTCTTTCCGCTTCCTTATTTAGTATTTGACGGGTGGGGATAGTAATCCCGCCGCAGGTAATATTAATTAGTTTTTCTTTATTTAATTGACTAACCAACTTTGCCATTTGAACTACTGATAAACCAGGATAACTTTTATTATCTGGTGCACCGACAAGGATTATTTTGTTAATTTGATAATTTTTATAAACATCAATTAGCCACTGTTTTTGCTTGGTTAATTGATCAAAGACAGTTACATGATTAACAATAATGGGAATTTTAATTTTTTGCTGGATTAATTGAGCTAATTTTAGAGAGGAGATCTTTTTAAACGGTCTTTTGCGATCTGTTTTTTCTTCATTAATTAAATCAGGAATATCTAAAGCATCAATTTTATTGTTTTTAACAATATCAACTAATTGATCACAAAAAAGCTTAAGATCTTTTGGCGAACTATTTTTTTCTGGTGGCACAATTTCCCAAATTAGCACATTTAAATTTTAACACAAGAAAGGTATAATTTAATGTAATGAAAATAGCCAAAGCTATTAGTCAATTAATCGAAGCCTTTGAGAAACTGCCTGGTATTGGGCCGAAAACAGCCCAAAGATTAACTTTTTATCTCTTGCATGTGCCTCAATCTCAATTAGATGAATTTGGTAGTGCCGTAGCTAATCTTAAAAAAAATACCAAAACGTGCGCTTTATGTTTTAATATCTCTGAAACTGATCCCTGTTCCATCTGCAGTGATCCTGCCCGAGATAAAACAAAAATTTGTGTAGTAGAACAGCCTTTGGATGTTTTAGCCATTGAAAAAGCCGGCTTTTATGATGGGCTTTACCACATACTCAATGGTTCCATTAATCCTTTAGCCAATGTTGGCCCTGAACATTTACATATCCACGACTTACTACCACGCTTAAAAAGTGGTATAATTTCTGAACTAATTATTGCCACCAATCCTACTATGGAAGGCGAGGCAACAGCGATGTATATTACTAAACTAATTCATGATCCATCATCCATTATCCATTGCCCATTAAAGATTACCAGAATTGGTCGGGGATTACCCACAGGCGCAGATTTGGAATATGCAGATGAAATTACCTTAAGTAAGGCTTTTGAAGGAAGAAGGGAATATTAAATTGACGAATGCACAACAACTCGATGAAATAACTTTATGGTTCCAAAATGCAATTAAAGATTCTCTTGGGACAAAAAGCGCTTCTTTGTATGCTGATAAATTTAAAACGCAAACCCAGCAATTGTTAATTAATAAAAAATTAACTGCCGAAGAGGCGTTTCTTAAAGTTTATGAATCTTTTTATAAAAAAATATTAGGACCTCTGGTTTGTGGTTGGGTGGTAATGGTTTTAAAAACTTTCGAGATAATCAAAAAAGAGATTGATCCTAATGTAAAAGTTTGGTGGTTAGCAAGAGACGCTTATCCTGGTCTGTGGGCAGCTGAATTAATTGAAAAGTCTTTGCGAGATGATTCATTTATCAATCAATTAGTACATATTAATAGATCAAATTTGGGCATTAAAAATGAGACGGATGTTTCGCATAATTCTTTAGTAAGCGATAAAGTAGAAGATTATCTTAATTTAACTAAATATATTCGTCAACAAATCGGTTCAGCAAAGATTATTATTTTTGCTGACTCTTTACAGTATGCTTATATGGTTGATGTTCTTAATAAAGGAAGGAAATCTTTTATTATTAATAGGATTAACGGCATAGGAATATGGAAGACTAATCAAATACCTAGAGTAATTGAAAATGGATTTCTACCGCCAAACGTAAAATTACTACCCATTGTTTTTTATAGTCATTTATGTGAAGCAGAATTTGGGAATAGCGTTCCATCCTATTTAAACTATTTAGCAAAAGAAGCTGGTTATAATCTTTCTCTTGATCGCCCAATTAGATTGAAATTAGAAGCCTTGGCTGATGCTTTAGAAGCAACTATATGTATTCATAAATCAGTTACAAACTTTATTAAAGATAAGAAAGGAATTTTAACTCCTAAAATTTATATGAGAAAAAATATATTGTATAAAAAGTTTGTTAAAGCGGCAGAGAGGGGAATAAAGCAAGCTATTTATGAATGGATGCCTATAATCGAAAAAAAGGATTGGAATTTATTTTTTCAACGACAAATTAAATCTTTAAATAATATTTTGAATAAATTTAATAATAAGAATTCACTGTTAATTAACACAACAGCTCCAATATTCTCTAAAAGAGAAGAGCTTTTTCAATATGTTTTGAGACTAAGAAAAGAGGGACGAGATTGGTTAGGAACTAAAAAATTAATTTGTTATTTATTTAAACCAGTAGTAAAATGATAAAAAAGGAGTTTAAATGAAAATTTATTTTGTAGCATCAATTAGAGGTAAATCAAAATATCTCGAGAACTATAAAAAAATTATCAAAATCTTGAAAGATTTAGGGATAGATGTTTTCTGTCAAGATGTGTTAGAAACTACAGAAGAAGTTGTTTCTACCTTATCTGATGAGCGAAAAATTAAACACTATAAGGATGTACTGAAATGGATTAATGTGGCAGATCTCGTAGTAGCAGAAGTTTCTTATCCCTCAATAAACGTTGGCCACGAGGTATCTGTAGCTTTAGAAAAAGGTAAACCGGTGATTGTTCTTTATACTCAAGACAATGAACCGCATTTATTGCAGGGATTGATATCAGATAAAATTTTAACTATCAAATATTCTCTTAGAGAATTGAAAGAAACTTTAGAAGATGCTTTAGAGAGCGCTAAAGACCAGATGGATGTAAGGTTTAACTTTTTTGTTCCTCCCAGAATTATTGCTTATTTAGACTGGATTGCTAAAAATAAAAAACTTCCTCGGGCAGTGTTTTTACGCCGGCTTATTGAAGAGCATATGAAAAGGAATAAAGAATATAAAAGTTAAGTTTATAAATTAAGAGCAATTAATGGTAAAAAGTTTTAATTCCCGCCAACAGGCGGGAATTTTGTAACGAATGAAAGTATTTTTTACAACTACGTCTAGATTAAAAATAAATTATAAGAAAAATATTGCTTTTGGAAATGTCAAGAAATATTAATGAAATTAATTACCCGCCTTCAATAATTAACCTTCTAAACAGATATAATTATGTTTCTATAAGTGAGGTTTGGCAACCTATCGATTTAGAAAATTTTGAGAAAATAAAGGAAAAACGATTGGGGCATCCGAGTGAAGGAGCAGCGCTTGGTCTTATTACAATTAGCGAAGATAGACTTGTTTTAGCTAAACGCTCTGGGCCAAATAGTGGTTGGGCTTTACCGGGAGGACGGGTAGAAATTGGGGAAGAATTTGACACTGCTATGATAAGAGAAGTTAAAGAAGAGACAGGTTTAGCCGTTACTATCGATTTAGCTTTAACAATAGAATACAAAACATTTACTTTATCAGATGGGCAAAGTCTAAATATCTGGTTGGCAGTTTTTAAAGGACATGTTATTTCTGGTGATCAGCCACGCCAAACAGAAGAGGCGTTAAAAGAAGGGTTAGAAATAGGCGTTTTTACTTTGGATACTTTGCCAGTTGATATGCTTGCTGGCGATAAACAAAAAATTACAGATTTTTTTAAGTGATATATTAGATGAAGAATATCTTTAATCTTCATTTTTAGCTCCTTTAGTGTTAAGATTATTTTATGGCAGGTAGTTTTCGTGATGAAGTTTTGGGCGAAATTTTAGAAACCGGTAAAGCTGCTGGTCAGCAGCTAAAACAAATTTCTCCGGCAAAGATTATTAGTTCTGCCTTGGAACAGGTAACTGGCATTTCTCCTTCTTCTCAAAACGATGCTCCTCCGGGGTTAGAAGATTTAAAAGGCAAAAAATTTACGCCTCAGCAAATGCAGCAAATGCGGCAAAATGATAGCCGCAGGCGCGATCAAGAGATTGATAAAACCAGAATTAGTTTAAAAAGATTAATTATTCAGCGTTATCAACAAATGCAGCAAGCTTTGTCTGGTAGAAGAAAAGAAGAAGAGGAAGCCTTGGTAAAACAAAGAGAAGAAATGGAAGAAGTCAGGGAAAAAGAAGCAAAACAACAAGAGCAGGCCCAGCCAGTTCATCTACCCAAAGGGAGACAGACAAAAGGAATTTTGGGTGGGATTGCTGTCAAACAACAGCGGGGAACAGGAGAAATCAGAACAGCCAAAATAGGATAAAAAGATAGTAAATCAGTAACGCAGTAACTCAATAATTTTAAAATTTGTTACTGAATTACTGAATTACTGAATTACTGAATTACTGAATTACTGAATTACTGTGTTACTTTATAATTCTTTAACCCGTCAGCTAGAGGAATTTAAACCAATTAATCCTCCTAAGGTAGGTATGTATACCTGTGGTCCAACGGTTTATGACTACGTAACCATTGGTAACTGGCGCACTTATACTCTAGGCGATTTATTAATCCGCGTTTTAGCTTATTTAAATTATCAAGTAGATTATATTATGAATATTACTGATGTAGGTCACTTAACCGGTGATAATTTAGGTGATGCTGATTTAGGCGAAGATAGAATGGAAAAAGCGGCGCAAAGGGAGAAAAAAACTGCCTGGGATATCGCTAAATTCTATACAGATGATTTTCTTAAAGGTTATGATAAATTAAATCTTACTCATCCTCGTTTGTTTACCAAGGCCACTGATCATATTGCTGAACAAATAGACTTAGTAAAAAAAATTGAAGCCAAAGGTTTTACTTATAAAACTAGTGATGGTATTTACTTTGATGTTCAAAAATATGAAGCAGCTGGTAATAATTATGGTCAGTTATCCACTTTAGATAAAATTAAAATTGGTCGATTAGAACCAAATCCAGAAAAAAAAGATTCCCGTGACTTTGCTTTATGGAAATTTTCCTATTCCAAAGGAAGATCCTTCGACTCTGCTCAGGCCTTCGGCTCTGAGACTCAGGCTCGAAGAGATGACGCTGCTTTAAAGCGTCAGATGGAATGGTCTAGCCCCTGGGGCATGGGTTTTCCCGGTTGGCACATAGAATGTTCGGCGATGAGCATGAAGTATTTAGGTGAACGGTTCGATATTCATAGCGGTGGTGAAGATCTAAAATCCACTCATCATCCCAATGAAATTGCTCAATCAGAAGCAGCTACAGGTAAAAAACCATTTGTTAAATATTGGCTTCACGGTGCCTTTTTACAGGTTGATGGCGGCCGAATGGGAAAATCTTTGGGCAATGCTTATACCCTCCATGATCTAGAAAAAAAAGGCTTTAATCCTTTAGCTTTGCGCTATTTTTATTTAACTAGTCATTATCGCAAGCCTATAAATTTTACCTGGCAAGCGTTAGAGGCTAGCCAAAACTCTTTAGAGAAATTGAATAGAGTAGCTACTGTCATCTTGAGCGAAGCGAAAGATCTAACAACGTCAGTAATAGCGAACTTTTCCGCCCAGGGACCAGCCTTGGGCTGGAGTTCGCGTTTCAAAAAGGCAATTAGTAATGATTTAAACATGCCTCAAGCTCTAGATATTCTTTGGCAGATGGTTAAATCTAACTTACCCGATTACGATAAATATGATTTATTACGAGAATGGGATAAAGTCTTAGGATTAGAATTAACTAAAGTATCAGTAATAGTTAAAGGATCAGCAATATTTAATGCAATAAAAGAATTAATCAAAAAAAGAGAAAGTTTAAGAAAAGAAGCTAAATGGAATGAGGCTGATGACATTAGAAAGTTAATAGAACAAAAAGGTTATTTAATCGAAGATACAGCACAGGGAACAAAAGTTAAATTAATAAATAATGCTTGCCCAACACCAACAACAATTAAATAAAATTTTAGTAATCATCACTTCACTATTAATCATTGCCAATTTAGTGTTTTTAGATGTTGTTTTAATTATTAAACCGAAAAAAGAAGAAATTATTACGCCAATGGAGAATAAAGTAAAAAAAGTAGATGAAGTAGAAGAAGTAGAGAAAGAAGAAGAATCAGATTGTCGAACAATTTGCCAGGAAGAAATAAGTAAAGCTTTAGCCACAATTTCCGCTACTCCTCAACAAACTATTAAAACTGTTTATCAGTCAGCGCCAGCAGTCAAACAACCTTCAACTATTTATATTCCTCTTGGCGGCAATATTTCTACCAGCAATGGTTCTTGGGTTTATATTGGTGGAGCCGAAGGCTATTTTAATAAAAATGATTACTTGGGAGCTAAAAAAATATCCTGGGAAGCATTTTTGAAAATTAAAGATAGTAATGGCGAAGCTAATGCCCGGCTTTATGATGCCACTCATCAAGTAGTCATTAGCGCTAGTGAAATTAATGGCGGAGGAGACAGTTATTCTTTAAAAGCTTCCGGGCAATTAACTTTACTTGATGGTAATAATCTTTATCAAGTGCAACTTAGAACTTCTACTGGTTACGAAGCCTACCTCGAAGGCGCCAGAATAAAAGTAGAATATTAATAAATTTCTAATTTCTAATATCTAATTTCTAAAAATTTGTTTCTATGGGTTATAATAATTGTTATGATTTATGATGATCGTATTTATGGTCAGCAAGAAATAACCGAGCCAGTTATTTTGGCTCTTATTAATAGTCCTAGTTTTCAGCGTCTTAAAGCAGTTGATCAGGCAGGCTATTTTGAGCCGTTTTACCCAGGGACAGCTTTTAGCCGGCTTGAGCATTCAATTGGTGTTTATCTTCTTTTAAAACAATATAACGCTTCTTTAAACGAACAAATTGCCGGTTTACTGCACGATGTTTCTCATTCTGCTTTTTCTCACTGTATTGATTATGCTGTCGACCAAGGGTCACCGAAAAACCATGATCACCAGGATAATATTTTTAAAGAGTTTGTTTTAAAAACCGAGATTCCCGAAATTTTAAAGAAATATAACATTGATGTTGGTTATATTTTAAATGACCATAATTTTCCTTTAAAAGAACGCCTGCTGCCAGATTTATGTGCCGATAGAATTGATTATTCTTTGCGTACTGCCATTATCTTTAAAGAAATTGACTTGCAGTTTATGACCGATTTTCTAGCTCATTTAACTACAGAAAACAATTACTGGGTTTTTAAAGATTTTAATCATTCCAAAACTTATGCCGAAGTTTTTTCTAAATTAAATGATCTTTATTATGCTGGTTTTTCTTCAGTAGTCATGTTTCAAACAGTGGGCGATTTGCTTAAATATAGCTTAAAGCAGAAATATATTAGTTATGATGATCTTTATACTACTGATCAGCAGGTATTAGATAAAGTAAAGCCCTATTTTGATCAAGATAAGCAATTATTCATCTTTTGGCAAAGAATGAATAATAAAATTAAAGCCATTAATAGCCCAAAAGACTGGG
>Ga0315288_10001012_pt1 | contig 35728 bp, 22 predicted proteins | sample YL17G11_20_MG_FD_203454 | JGI IMG/M metagenome (GOLD analysis project Ga0315288, IMG submission 203454) | Sediment microbial communities from Yellowstone Lake, YNP, Wyoming, USA - YL17G11_20 | ecosystem: Environmental > Aquatic > Freshwater > Lake > Sediment | place: USA: Wyoming | collected...
GTTTTCGTATCTCAAATCGTTGCTCCATGACCTTTCCTTTCCATCGGGACTATTCCCATGGAAAGTTAGTCGTATAAATGACTTAGAACTCTTTAATAAAATTACACAGTACAGATACACAGGATGATATTTAGAAGTGGGCAATACTTTCTGACGTGAGGTTATAGGAATTCACTTGTGTCGACTCAACTGGAAGAACGCGAAAATTGTGTTCAGAGACTCTCAGGTACATCTGGGTCAGGCCATGAAATAACTACCTACTCATGATCATAGGATTCGCCGAAACAGCCGTGTGAATGAAGAGAGATATAATACTCAGTCATGCCTTGAAAGACTCGGCATGGAAAGAGAATCCTTTCAAATTGACCAAGGGATTCTCGGATGATTTAAAGGTAGTGCCTTGAATCAGTTTCAATGGCCGGATTCTATCTTCCCGTGAGGAAGCCATGTGCGGCGGTATGCATTATGCTGAACACAAGGAAAACCATATCAGCTAAATCCCATACAAAACTATGAAGGAGCATAAATCATGTCCAAAAAATTATCAATAACCCACACACTTTCAGTCAAGGCATTACTCCTTAACGCAGAGGGGCAATGCCTGCTGCTACGGCGTTCCGCGGCATCGAGAAACAATGCTGGGAAATGGGAATTGCCCGGAGGTAAGAGCGATCCGCGAGAGAGTTTTGATGTGGCGCTGGCACGCGAGGTACGCGAGGAAACCGGCCTGAACAGCCGACTGCTGCGCCCGTTCGAGACCACTGCGTCCGATCTTCGAGACCGGCAGGTGGTGTATCTGGTAATGTTGGCGGAGGCACAACCGGGGAAGGTTCGCCTGAGCGCAGAGCACGACGAATACAAGTGGGTGTCACCCGGCGAGTTCGACGATATTGACCTCGCCCCGCAGTTCCGCGGTGTAGCCCGCCACTACGCGCAGTTCGTCGAGTCACAGAAGCCACCTGCACCACCCAAATTTCCTACTCCCATCGTCATACCCGATGAGCTCAGAAAATACCTTAAGGGGTATGAATTAGCGCAACGGAAATACAAAGAACTGAACGATTTCCTGCTGGGGCTCTTAGATGAGAAGATCAAATCGCAATTCCCGTTGGCCAGCATTGGAGGACGTGAGAAAGGTTTAGTCAGTTTCGCTGACAAGATCGTCAAGAAGAACAAATACACCGATCCGATGCGCCAAATGACGGACCTTGTTGGCCTGCGCGTGATCGTGCATCTGCCCTCGGAGGTCGAGGCCGTCGGACACATCATCCGCGAGATGTTCCACATCGACGAAGCCAACACCCTTGACATGCTCTCACGTCTGGGTGCCGACAAGTTCGGTTATCGCTCAGTACATTACATTGTTGAAATCCTCGAGGACAAACCGGCGGGAGTGAAGATTCCGCGCAATCTAATCGGGCTCAAAGCGGAGATTCAGGTTCGCACCATCGCCCAGCACGCATGGTCAGACATCGGCCATGATCGGCTCTACAAGGGGGCGTGCGAGGTTTCGGATTACTGGAAGCGCGAGGCAAACCGAGTGGCGGCGCTTCTGGAAGCGGCAGACGAGGAGTTTCAGCGGCTGGTGGAGGGCATCGCCTTCTATGAGGCGCACCGGCCCCGTTGTCCGGATTGCGAGTGTACCCGACGTATGATCGAGTTAACCCGTGTAATTTGTCGTCATGCCCCTAAGGACGACGTTCTCGACTTGAGCCTTCGCCTTGCACGGCTGGCTATGGAGATCCAGGACTGGCAAGAGGTCATCCGCGTGGCGAAGAAAGTGGATACCTTGAAAAAGCCCATGCTGATGGCCCTTCAGGGCTATGCGATGTGCAAGCTGGCCCGGAACGACGCTCAGCGCCGGGCGGCATGGAAAAAAATGGAGGAGGCGGCGCATTTGGACCCGCATACGGCCGAACCGAGGCTGTTGCTAGCCGGCTGCATGGCGGACCATAGGCGCAATCTCGATGCGCTCAAACAATATCGTCTGGCCTTCGAGGCCGAACCCGGCAATCCGGCGGCGCTCAGCGGTTATATCCGCCAGAAAGCCTTGACCGCAAAGGACGCAGACTTCGTCTCGATCGCGCGGCCCGCAATTCAGACGGCGATTCGGCGATGCCGGGAGCTGGCAGCCGCCGGGGCTGACCTTCCACGGGCGCTCTACCGCATCGCCGAATTCCTTCAACTGCTCGGCCCCGATGAGGAATGGGAAAGCCTGGCTACCTTTGCCTTGGCCGTGCGAGAGATCCGCACGCCGGATGAACTTGTACGGGCTCTGAGCGATGCGTCTTTGCTGGCCGACTGCGAACCGCATCGTCAGGACAGGGAATGTGCCCGTCGATTCCTCGCCGCAGCCCTGAAAGCCCGATTCCCAAAGATCCCTCTTCCCGATGGTGTCGCTTCTCCACGCGCTAACCGTCTTCAGTACGGCGGTCCCTATATCATTGTCGCCGGTGGCTGCGATCCGTACATCGAAGCAAACATGCAATCCTATAGAAAGTCACTGCGAGCGGCTTTTAAGGATTTCAAAGGCGTCCTCATCTCCGGAGGGACGGAACAGGGCATCAGTGGACTGGTCGGAGAAATCGCGGCAGATTCCAAAGGCCGCATCCACGCCATTGGCTATCTTCCGCCCCAACTGCCAACGGACGGAACAGCGACCCGCGACAAACGCTACGATGACATACGCGAGACCAACAGTAAACGATTCTTCAGCCCTGCCGAGGCCGTCCAGGTCTGGCTGGATCTGCTGGCCACAGACGTAATGCCCAACAATGTCCGCCTCCTGGGGATCAACGGCGGGCTGATCGCCGGCTTAGAGTATCGCCTTGCCCTGGCACTAGGCGCGCGGGTGGCCCTGCTTCAGGGCAGCGGACGCGAGGCCGAACGCCTGATCCAAGAATGGCCGCCCAAGTCATTTGACAATCTCCTGGTCATACCGCCGGACCCGATGACCATCCGGGCGTTTCTACACTTGGGTGTCGGGGCCTCCGAGGTGATGCCGCCGGAAATTATTACGGATCTGGCCCGACAGGTTCACGAGGACTTTCTCGACCAGCAGCGATACAGCCATCCTGATCCGGTCATGCAGCCGTGGGCCAAACTCCGCCCTGACCTACAGGAATCCAACTGCAGTCAGATCGAATACCTCGAAAGCATCCTACGCGCCAACGGATTCGACGTCCGCGATGCAGGGGTGCCGCCCAACAATCCCGCCTTCAAACCGGAGGGGGTCGAACGTATGGCCGAGATGGAACACGGCCGCTGGGTACTCGAACGCATAGCCTCTGGGTGGATTTATGGGGCGAAGAAAGACGCAAAGGAGAAAATCTCGCCCTACTTGGTTGGCTGGAGCGAACTCGGCGACTCGATTCGCAAGTATGATCGCCAATCTGTACGTCTCTGGCCCGAACTCCTCGCCAAGGCCGGACGGGAAATCTACCGTCTGCCGAAAGGCAATCGTGCGGTCGCCAAACACAGAAGAAAGAAGAGGAAGAAACCGTGATCTATCAGACTTGTTCCATAAGCACCGCCGACATTGAAGTTAACTCGAACCTTGTTTGGGTGCTGGAGCTTCTTATACTGCCGGAGAACCTTCGTGAGGCTGGGCTGGAGATTCATAAGTTGAGAAACAAGAGACCATGACAAACCAATCCATTCATTGCCCGAAATGCGATCAGCCGCTGACCCAAGTCGGCAAGCATTGGATTTGTCCCGTGCACGGGCAGGTTTCGCAAGAGAATCATTCTGAATCGCTCCGCATCTTCCTCAGTTACGGGCACGACGCCAACGAGGAGCTTGTCCACTGCATTAAGGCCGACCTTGAGAAGCGCGGGCACGATGTCTGGTTCGACAAGAGCGACATCAAGTTCGGTGACAACTGGCGGCGCTCCATCACCGATGGCATCGTGGACAGCAACCGGATCTTGTCCTTCCTCTCGAAACACTCCACCCGCGACCCCGGTGTCTGCCGCGATGAGATCGCCATCGCCATCGGCGTCAAGGGCGGCAACATTCAGACCATCCTTGTCGAGAGCGAGCAGGAAGTACAGCCGCCGGTGAACATCGGTCACATCCAGTGGCTCGACATGCACGACTGGAAAGAGCGGCGCGCCGCTGGCGAAGCGGCGTGGGAGAAGTGGTATCAGGCCAAACTCGCCGAGATCGTCCGGGTGGTGGAGAGCGACGAAAGCCGCCGCTTTGCCGGTGAGATCGAAACGCTCAACGGTCATCTCAAACCCATCAAGTCCGAGGCCCGCATCTGCCAGTTGCTGAGCAAAGGCTTTTACGGACGCCAATGGCTCTTTGAGGCAGTGGAGAAATGGCGACAGGATACCAAGCAAGTTTCCCGCCTCTTCTGGATCATGGGCGCGCCCGGCGTCGGCAAGAGCGCCTTTGCCGCCCAACTGACCCATACGCGAGGCGACACGGTCATTGCCGCCCAGTTCTGCGAATGGGACAAGCCCGACCACCGCAACGCCCCGCGGGTCGTCCGCAGCCTCGCCTTCCAACTCGCCACCCGGCTGCCCGATTATCGCAAACTCCTGCTGACCCTGCCGGAGATTGCCGAACTGGACCGGAAGGACGCGGCGGAACTGTTCGATTACCTCCTCGCCAACCCGCTGCGCTCCGTCATCAACGGCGGCCGGGAACGGTATCTGATCGTGATTGATGCCCTGGATGAAGCCGGCGAAGCCGGGCGCAACCCGCTAGTGGAAACAGTCCTCAGCCAAGAATGCGCCGTAGATTTGTGCGAAGACTTTGCAGGAGGACAGTCATCGTGAAATCCGAGCAAGAATCTGAAGCGCAGCCCAGCAACGCACCGACCTACCGCTACTGGGCATTCATCAGCTACAACAAGAACGATGGAAACTGGGCACGCTGGCTGCACCGCGCCATCGAAAGCTACGGCATCCCCGCGCAACTCGTTAGCCATCCGACGCCTGCTGGCCAACCGGCGCCTAAACGCTTTCATCCCCTGTTCCGCGACCGGGACGAACTGCCCGCCTCCTCAGACCTTGGCGCTCAAGTCGAGGAAGCTCTACGCGCTTCGCGCTACCTGATCATCATCTGCTCCCCGCACGCCGCCCGCTCGAAGTGGGTCAACAAGGAGATTGAAACTTTCCAGAACTTTGGCCGGCGAGACCACGTTCTATCGATAATCGTGGAGGGAGAACCGAACGCCGGAGACCATCGCGAGTGCTTTCCTCCCGCGTTGCGTTTGCACGAGCCAATCGCCGCCGACGCACGGCCTGACGCCGACGGAAAAGCCAATGCAAAGCTGAAGCTCTTGGCTGGAATGCTGGGCGTAAGCTTTGATGCGCTCAAGCAGCGTGACTCTCACCGAAGAATCCGGCGTCTCCAGTTCAGTTTGGCAGCCGCACTTGTCCTTATTGTGAGCTTTTCGATTGTAGCTGGGTATGCGATTTCCCAGCGTGACAGAGCCGTAAAAGCTAGAGACCAAGCAGAAGACATTTTGGAGTTCCTCGTGTTTGACATGAGAGACGCTTTAGAAGATGCGGGTCGTCTGGATCTGGCTGAGCGTGTTCGAAGAAGTGTTGACGCGTATTACAACCGTCAAGGAAGGGAGCGACAAGGAACGCGAGAACTCCGGAATCGTGCTGCAGCGCTTGAAAATCAAGGCCGACTGGCCACAGCCAAAGGAAGTCTCACAGACGCACTGTCTCACTATCGGGAGGCAGCCGTAGTAGCCGAGGAAATTGTGCGTCGCGAACCACTAACCCCCGAGTGGAACCACCTCCTTGCGTCCTCCTATCAGAATATTGGCGAGGTCTTGCAGGCGCAGGCCGATTATTCAGGGGCATTCGTATCATTTCGCAAGAGCTTGGATATTCGGGAGCAGTTGGCCCGGACTAATCCGTCTAATGCCGCGTTCCAACGCGGTCTTTCATTAGGGTATTCGGCACTCGGGGACGTTTTGCATGCTCAGGCGCATTTTCCTGAGGCAATGGATTTCTACCGTAAGGCGCTAGGTGTCACCCAAAACCTGGTACGGATCGACCCCTCGAATTCTCTCCTTGATGAAGACTTGGCAGGACATCATCAGAGGATTGGGCACGCGTTTCTAGCGCTGGAGGACCCAGCCAATGCGCGGGCATCGTATCGGGAGGCGCTGGAGATTCTCAGTCGACGCGCTGAAAATCTCCCGGGGAACCCGATCTTGCAGCGCAAACTTGCGATATTGTACTCCAATATGGCTGAGGCTGCGAAAGCTCAAGACGATTTCCCGAATGCCATTTTTTTCTTTCACAAGAGCATAGAGATTCGCGAGAAGCTAACCAGTTCTGATCCGTCTAATGCCGAATGGCGTAGTGATTTGATGTATAGCCATCACAGCCTCGGTACGGTTTTACAGGCACAAGGCAATCCTTACGATGCGTTTGCTGCGTACTCGAAGGCTTTGGCGATTGCCGAATCCTTGTTGAAGACTGATGCAACGAACGTTGAATGGCAGCGCAAGGCGGCGGTTTGTCACCGGAACATGAGTGAGCTGCTATTGCAACAGAACGATCTCTCGGGTGCACTGAAAGCTCTAGGTCAGAACATGGTTATTGTCGAAGGAAGAGTGCAAGATTACCCGCGCAATCCCGAATGGCAGCGGGAGCTATCACTCAGTCATGAAACGCTGGGAGACATCCTGCGCGCGCAAAGGCACGAGAGTGAAGCCGTGGAAGCTTATCGAAAGAGTGTCGCAATTCGTGAAAGGCTGGCTCAATCTAATGCGGCAAATCCCCGCTACTTACGAGACTTGGCAGTCGGCTTTAACAAAATTGGTAATGTACTCTTGGCACAGCAGAATACGGCAAGCGCCCTGCAAGCTCATGAAAGAAGCCTCCACATGTTCGAGCAACTTGTTAAAGCCGATCCTACCAATCTCGCGCGAGCTCGTGATCTTTCCGTTGCTTGCTGGGACATTGCGCGTGTTCTGGCCGCAGGTCGTGATCCGGAGGCTGAAGTTTACTATCGCCGTGCTCGAGAAATTTTGCTCAACATCAAAGAAAATGGCGGGACATTGAGCGAAGTTGAACAGGAGCGCCTTAAGGTACGCGTTCAAAACTGACTTGAACCCGGACTTCCTAAGTAGTCCGTGACAAATGGACTGTGAGTTGATAGTATAGAGCCTATGGAGACCACTCAAGCCAGTTTCGACCACTTATTGCGGGAGAACCTAATGGGTGAAGCACGCAAGGACGCTCTCAGGCTCGATTTTGACCGCAGACTGAAGCTCGAATTTCACGGAACCAGGGTCACCAGTGATGCCGGCCTGCTGGCCTACAGAGAGCTTGATGAGACACTCGCCCTGACCTCAGCGATTGACTCAGAACTTCGTGACAAGCGGACAGGCAAGAATACTCGGCATAGCATTGCCGCTTTGCTCAGGCAGTCGATATACAGCAGGCTTGCCGGCTATGACGATACGAATGACGCCGAGCGTTTGTCTCTCGATCCCGCCATGCGGCATGTGACCAGCGGTAGATCCGTAGAACGTTCCGCCGCACCTACCAGTGTAATGAGCAGATTCGAAACGGGGATACTGACTCAGCCGAGGAACCTTGAGTTCCTTATGAACTTACCTGGCATATGGGTAGATCGTGTTCACAAGGGCAGGTTCCTCAAGCAGATCATCCTTGATATGGACAGCTCTGTCAGCCCGACCTACGGCAATCAGGAAGGCTCTGCCTACAACGGCTACTTCGAGTGCACCTGTTATCATCCGCTCTTCTGCTTCAATCACTACGGCGACATAGAGCGAGCCCTCCTTCGCAATGGCAACGTTCATAGTGCCAATGATTGGCAGAGCGTTCTGGAGCCTGTCATTGCTCGTTATCGCGGGTACAACATCATTCGGTTCTTCCGAGGGGATGCGGCCTTTGCGGATCCTCCTGTATATCGCTATCTCGAAGCAGAGGGATACTTCTATGTCATCCGACTGAAGGCGAACGCCGTTCTATACGAGAAGATTGAGCATTTGCTGACTCGCCCAGTAGGGCGTCCGCCCCAGAAGCCGATTGTCCTGTATCATAGCTTTCGGTATCAGGCGGCCAGTTGGGAAATCCCTCGAAGGGTGGTCGCCAAAGTAGAATGGCATGTGGGAGAGCTGTTTCCGAGAGTGGGTTTCATTGTGACGCATCTTCGGTGGAAATCCAGCAATGTGGTGAGGTTCTACAACAAGCGAGGCACGGCGGAACAGTGGATCAAAGAGGGCAAATACGCGTTGAAGTGGACACGGCTGTCGTGCCATGATTTCGTGGACAATCAGGTTCGCCTTCAGCTGTTCGCCTTGGCCTACAACCTCGGCAATTTCTTGCGACGTCTGGCATTGCCCAAGTCGGTGAAGAAGTGGCCGCTGAGAACGCTGCGTGAGAAGCTGATCAAGATCGGAGCCAAGGTGGTCAGACATTCCAGATACATCATCTTCCAGAAGGCGGAGGTGGCAGTACCAAGGACACTTTTTTGTGAAATTCTTGACCAAATTGGGCGATTGAGAGCCAGCCCCGAACTTGCGAGGGCAGGATGAGCGGCTGTACAAGAAAAATCCGGGGTCAGGGTGCGTCGAAAAAGTGCCAAAATGTTATTATCGTCCCAAAGGTTGTGGGTGAAGCAGACTTCCTGGCGCGACCTGCGGCCGCAACCAAATCCGAAGCACTAAATCCGAAATCTTAAACAAATCCGAATCACCGAAACTCAAAATTCAAAACAAACCATAACGTCTTATTTCGACGGCGGTTATGGCAGCCGGATTCCAATATCAAGCAGAAAAAACAAGAAGTTGAAGGATTGTAGTATGGATTTATCGCTTTGAGGCAACAGCATCTTGCTGTATTCTACGCGATATTGTGCTATTATGGAGAGAGTAGTGTGCGGGAGTGCTGTTCATGACGTCATATGGGAAATGTCGGCTTGAAACATGAAAACTTGCGCGTGGATATTCTGCGTAGTCTGTGTACTGGGCGGCGCGGCGTTTTTTGTAATCCCAAAGCACGGGAATGCTCCGGACACAAACGCGTTCGAAAAATCCGATCAACTGCTTGACCGAATGATTAGGGTCACGAAGGGGGCAATTCAAGAATTGGAATCCCTCGATGTGGGACTTATGTCGGAGCGCGATTTGTTTAAGAAAGTCCAGGAAGTGTCAGCGGCTCATCGAAATGAAATGAATTCACTCGGCCAACAGCTTGATGCTTTACCGTCGCACCAGCGGTTCGCCGAGTCCGAAGGGGGCAAGCAACTGGTTAAGACTGCAAATGAAGAACTCGGTCGGTTTCGGGACCTTTGTTTTCGACTCACCAAAGCGCGGGAAGACGAAAAGTTCTCGCTTGGAAAGGTTCCAGTGATTGAAGGGAAACTGCCCGATGCGATTCTCTTGCAACGACATCGCGACGATGTAAGCCGCAAGCAGAGATCAAAGCACGACTTTATCAGGACATTTCTTCTGGGTGTCACCAACTTCAGCGAGGAGCAAAAGGCAGAAATGCTGAAGGACCTTGATGCGACCTTAACATTGGCGCTGGGAGGAAATGTTCGTGCCCAGGCCCATTTGGATTCCGTTCTGGAAACAACTTTGACAATGTATCCGACAAATCATCCGGTCGGCCAACTGAACTTGGGTGTCCTGTACTCCGACTTGGGAGATCGTGTCAAAGCCGAGTTCTGGCTTGAAAAGGCAGCGAATGCTGGGCTGGAGTCCGCCAAGGAACAGTTGAAGTCCCTGCAAAAGTCGCCGTGAACATTTCACGTTCCAAAGACGGATACCTGAAATAAAGATTCAATCATGTCGCGGGCAACGCAGTCGGTGGCCGAATTCCAAGAATTGAAGAATGAGAAAGTGAAAGTGAACTGTCGGGTTGCAACACACACGACGAAACATATCCACAATGAACACAAAACCATTGATTGCGACCGAACAACAAGGCGGGCATGACTTTTGCCGAAGCACGAGCATGCGAATCGGACTCCTCCTTTTGGGGAGTGTCCTTCTTTCCGGATGCGACAAGGAAGCTAGAGAGTTTAAGAGCCGGCCACCAGAGCAGTGGGCGAAACTGCCAACTCCTGGGAATACTGCCGGCAATGGATTGACCGCGTGGAGCCGTTCTTCGTCTGCATCCTCGGCCAACGCTACGGCCACCGGCCCGATCCTCGCGAGTTGCGCGAACGGGTCGAACAGTTGGGGCTGGAGTTCTTCGACGTGGACCTGCGCTGGCACGTGCTGAATGTCGAATTACGAATGCTGAGCTGGATTGCAGACTTGTCTGCCGTAGCCCTCGGCGTGGTTGATGGGCCGAATGAGGAGTGGGGACTGACAAAACGAGTAGTGCCTTCAGCAGTCCGACAACGAGAAAGCGATCGAAGAATCCCGGCCATTCTTCCTCGGGATCCCAGGCGAGCGTTACCAGCTAACGTAACTGCAAACACAACAGAACCCGGTAAACACCGGCAAACACAACTGCCAAAAGTGTAATTGAAAAGTGTAGCCATACTTCTATTTAGTCGTGAATCCGAGCTCGCTTGATACGATTGCTTCCCGACTATCCGTGACAGTAAGAAACCATATTGTTGCTTTATCTGGGGGTGTGGGTGAGATAATGAACTGGCCCTCAACGCGTGCGGGTATGCTTTCCCAGTCCAGCTTATTGATTGGCACGGCTCCCATAGTGTAATTGAGGTTCGCAGATATGAGGGCTGCTTTGCTCTTAACCTTGGCACGGACTTTTCCATCCGTTAACTGCGGTTTCGTGATGGTTGGCAGCGGAACGCCACCTTTCACGTATTGGTCCATGAAAAGGCCAATTTCCTTTGGTGCCCAGCCTTCCTGGTGGCCATGAGGCATATTAACGGTGATGCGGAAATTGCCTCTGGTCTTCACAAGTCCATAGGTCTTGGAATAACTGTCGAGCGGGTAGGCGAAATCATTAGTGCCATTTACGAAGAATACCGGCATTGTTGCTGATCCGATATACATGGAGGGATCCCACAGATGAATCCATCTATCTTTCTGTTGCGGTGTCATTGTCGCAAATTGACTCAGCCACGCACTATTCTCGTGCAAGAATCCACAGCCGTATACGGGCACGGCCGCCTTAAAGCGATTGTCAAGTCCCGCCACAATACATGTCAGGTATCCGCCCCAACTGATTCCAGTAATAACAGTGCGGCTGGCATCCACTTCTTCGAAGCTGCGAATGAGGGAATGGGCCAATATCACATTCGCGACAGCATGATATGTCCATTGATCTTGAGAAGGTTGATCAATAGCTCCAAACTTCTCTTCATCACCTTGACCGGGACCGCCATCCGGAAGTTGCTTGCGGTCAGGACCATAGCCAGCAAGATCCATGGCAATAGCGGCGTATCCACGCTTGGCCCATAATTCAGCCCACCCCTTAAAGGCGGTTCCACCTCCCCCATGGACCAGCACGACTGCGGGGAAAGCCTTTTCTCCAGCACTCTTTGTGTCTAACGTGGCAGGGCTCGCATAGTAGGCGAATACTCGTGTTGGCTTATCCTTGTAGGCCTCCCCCTCATAGTAAAGCGACCATACTGGGCTATCTTGGTCAGACCATTCATACCCTGGCCGTTGGCTCAAAGCGATCAAGTCCCACGGCGTTGTGGCAGGAAGCGATTTCGCTGGATGAATCGTGTCGTTGTCTTGCTGGAATACCGTGCAGCCAGGATTGGCCAATAAGAATAACAGAGCACACACAGCGCATGTAGCTTGCAGATTGCGAAGAACCACGTCAGCGTCCCTTTCCAAATTTATGGCGTTATAGACAAGGACTTGCTCGCAGTAAGCAGTGGTTGCGAACCGTAGTGTGGATTATAGCTACCTCTATCGCTGGTGACAATACAGCACAATTCTTGGCTGATTACGAACAGTCGCAATCCGGAAAGACTCACATGATCCGGGGTGGTGGGTTCTGCTCTCGAGGTAAATCGTTCGCACCCTCGAATCCTTGATTCACAATCTCCGGGCTCAACTCATACCTCTCCTTGCTAATCCTCACCGCATATTCCCTCAACTGCGTCCCAAAGGTCTTCTCAATCATTAAAATTGTCTCAAACGCTTCGACGTAGACACCGTTGAATAGCCTTTGAAATCGCCAGCGAACACCCTGCCTTGTCATCCGAAATGTTTTATGAATCTTCTCCCCGTAAGTACCCTTCAGAACCATATAGCTCGGCTTACCCGGCTTCAATTCCACCCACAGATCCTTCGACTCCATCAGATTCTTCAAGTTCTCCAAAAACGTCTTGTCCTTCTCGGTTAGCTTCATGTTTGATCACCATGATCTCCTGCCCTTCCTGCCAGATATCTATGACTCCGGCATGGGCAAGGAATATGACCGCGATAAAACGCCGCACAGGACACAAACTGTTGATAACTCTTTAATTGAATGTGGTATTCCCCTTTAAAGCCGCCAGGTTACTTCCCAAATACGTAGTTACCACAATAGATAAGACCATAAACGAAGTGGCAGCATTGTGGGTGCAGAGATTGACCGTCTGAGCACGGCGTTTCACAGGTATTGGAACCATGACCATGTGACATAATCAAAGAAAAAACTCTGGACAAATCCGGCAGGGTATGGTATAGTATTACCGGTTTCTGGAAAATACTGCGTATCAGAATTTGGCTGCGTTGGCCAATTGGCACGGGGCTTTTAAGGAACCAGATGACTCTATAAAATGGGGGTGGAGGACATAAAGATGGGTACTACAGGGTTGCGAGGGAAAGGTGGAAGTGCGGCAACAATCTCAAGTTTTAAGGCATTTAGGCTATTGTGGTTATCTGCAGCGGTGCTGCTCTTCATCCAGTCTGGAGCGGGCAAAGCAGCGGTATTTCTGACGGTAACCGGCTACGACCCGTTCCCGGGGGAACTGGTATTTGTTGAGGTGGGACAACCGTGCATCATTGAGATAGTCTCGAATGACAACAGTCAATACGATGCGTTAGTAGGTTTTGTGTCAGACGCTTACGGGCAATTTGACCATATAGAGACCAAGCCACAAGCTGGGACGGAGGCTGGCGTTATCCCATGTAATGAGCCGTGGCCGTTCGATCAGTTCTATGGCTATGATGTTTGGGCGGTTGGCGGTCCGTCGCAAGGAGTGCATTTTGTTTTCCAATATACGGCATCTGCACCTACGTATGTTCAGCCCATAACGCTTGGCCTTTGGCTTTGGGACAGTACCTATGAGAATGTTTACCAAGTAGATGAGGTCTATATAATAGCGCTGCCTCCGGTGGGGGCGTGCTGTAATCAGATGACCGGCGACTGCTCTATGTCCTATTCGTGGGAGTGCCCGCTCCCACGCACCTGGCTGGGCGCCGGAACCGATTGCAGTATGTGCACCGCAGCGCCACTGACGGTGACATCTCCAAATGGCGGTGAGTGCTTACTTGGAGGTGCAAGTTATGCGGTTACCTGGTCAGGTGGAGCGTCCATCAGCAACGTTCTAATCGAATATTCCACCGACACCGGAGCGACCTGGAGTACTATTACTACTGTACCCAACAGCGGGTCATACACTTGGGTGGTACCGGTGGTAGATTCGAATCAGTGCCTTGTGCGTATAAGCGATATTTTGAATCCGGCCGTCAGCGATACGAGCGATCTGGTGTTCAGTATCGAATCGGTTCGGTATAGCGGCGGCATAGGGGAACCGAACGATCCTTACAGAATCGCAACCCCGCAGGACCTCAACGACGTCGGCAACCATCGGGAGGACTGGGAAAAAGACTTTATCCTCGTCAACGATATCGATCTGGCAGAATACGCCGGCACACAATTTAGAATCATTGGCAATAGCACAAAAGCGTTCACAGGCGTTTTTGACGGGAACGACCACGTCATACTCAACGTGGACATCAATATGCCCACCAGCGACTGTGTCGGCTTGTTCGGTTGCCTCAGCACGGGCGGGCAAATTAGAAACCTTGGCGTAGAGGATGCCTCGATTTTCGGTAGATACTGTGTCGGTGGTCTTGTTGGGTATAACGACCGTGGAGCCATCAACAAGTGCCATTCGACCGGCTCGGTGACCGGAGTCTGGGATGTGGGGGGGCTGGTGGGAGAGAAAGACAGAGGTACTGCCAGCAACTGCTATTCGACCAGCTCGGTTGTCGGCGACGGTTATCTTGGCGGTCTGGTGGGACATAACGAGTATGGCGCTATCAGCAACTGTTATTCGACCGGCGCCGTGAACGGCACCGGCGATTCTATCGGCGGACTGGTTGGGTGCAACGAGGGTACTATCAGCAACTGTTACTCGACCGGCTCTGTGAACGGCACCGGCGATTCTATCGGCGGACTGGTTGGATATGGGGGAGGAGTTGTGAATTCCTTCTGGGATATCGAAACATCCGGGCGGTTAGAGAGTGAAGGTGGGGGAACTGGAAAAACCACGGCAGAAATGAAAGCTGCCAGTACATTCTTCTGCTGGGCAGTCTGTAGTTATGAGGGAGTTTGGACTATTGACGATGGAAACGACTATCCACGACTTGTCTGGGAGAGCAAGCCGGGACAATTGCTTGTCCATCGTATGAACGATTTCATCGAAGGCTCTGGGACAGAAAGTGATCCTTATAGAGTCGCCACTCCTGACCAGCTCAACCTAATAGGGCTATTCCCTTGTGAATTGAACAAACACTTTGTGCTTGTGAATGATGTAAATCTTGCAGCATATATTGAGTCAGAATTTAACATTATCGGAGAAGAGAACCATCCTTTTACCGGTGTTTTTGACGGCAACGATAATAAGGTGCTGAATTTTACATGGAAATCCACAGGGGGAGAATATGTTGGCTTATTCGGATGCGTCGGCACGACCGGACTGATAAGCGATATAAGTATTGAAAATGTTGACGTCAACGTTGTCGGAGGTACTTGTGTTGGCGGGCTGGTTGGGGCAAATGACGGCACCGTAAGCGGATGTTATTCCTCGGGCACTATTTCAGGGTATCAAGTTATCGGAGGAGTCGTGGGATACAACAAAGCCGGAACGATAATAGACAGCCATTCCTCAGCCAGCGTTTCAGGATATTCCGGTGCTGGTGGATTAGTGGGTCAGAATGGCTATTATCAGCAGTACAGTGAGTGGTATTATGGTGAATGCATGAACATTTATGCGTCTCTCATAGACCAATTTCCTGGTTGGATTTCCAACTGCTATTCAACAGGCGCCGTTTCTGGAACCACTTTTGTCGGCGGGCTGGTGGGAGAGAATCTCTGGAACAGCGGCATAATGAACTGCTATTCTTCAAGCAGCGTTTTAGGAATCGACTGTGTCGGCGGACTTGTCGGGCGGAATGGTCACTTTGAGATGTTATGTGACGAAATCTGCTTCAACCCCGAGTGCGGTGGTGGATGCTGGACCGAGTGCCAAGACGAACCATTTTATGCTCAGATACACAACTGCTATTCCACAGGCAGAGTCTCGGGCGTGAGCGAAGTTGGCGGGCTGGTCGGTAGTGATATATCAGGTGAAAATGACAACTCTTTTTGGGATATTGAAACAAGCGACTGCAATACCAGCGCTGCTGGAATACCTAAAAGTACAGCGGAAATGAGGACAAGAAGCACATTTACTGACGCCGGGTGGGATTTTATTGGCGAGACGGCCAATGGGACTGAGGATATATGGGCGATTTGTGAGGGGACGAATTATCCGAGGTTTGTCTGGCAGATACCGATGGGGGATATTGTCTGCCCGGATGGAGTCAACAGTCTTGATTTCGCTGTTCTGGCGCGATACTGGCACGAGACAGACTGCGCTGCTTTGGATGACTGCGAGGGGGCGGATATAGACCTTTCCGGTGGGGTCGATTTCGGGGACTTTGCCGCCGTAGCAGAATCCTGGCTGCGCGACGTAAGATGACCCTGTTAAGGGGCGCTTAAAAGCAGCCACTTTGCGCTCGCAGAATCGACGACCCGTGTTGAGAATGGACAGAAGACGTGAGCGTGAAGACCGCTATCGCCCCAAACCCTCGAGCCAAAGTTCAGCCAAAGCGGCGAAGTCCGGCAGACTGACAATGCCATCGCCATCAGGTGGTGGAGCAATATCCATAGCCGGCTCATCTTGGAGCCAATAGCCGCACAACAGGGCCAAATCACCAAATCCTATCGCCCCATCGTGGGTAAAATCGGCCTGGAAGTATGGAATAATGCGCCACATCATGGCGGACATATCTGTTGGTTTGGAGTGGTCCACCTGAATGGTTAACATGCCAAGCCCCGTTACTGACTCGTCAGGGCCAACGTGCTCAAAGATGATATTCTGAGACAATAAGGACATGTTGCTAGGCAGGCTAGTAATCTGAAACCTAACGTCTGATACAGGCGTCGTGCAAGTATTGTGCATCGTGAGGGTATAGTCATATTCAAATAATGTTTCTCCAACACGTCTCCTATCCATCCTGTTGAACGACTCGACTTCCAGCCCACAGAGAATAATATCAACTGTAAAGGTTCCGACCAGACCTTCTTCGACAGAGTTGCCGCTGGCATCCTCAACCTGGTTGGGCTCAATCAAGATGGAATAGACTCCGCTGCCGATTTCCTGCCAGCTCCCATCGGGATCGTCAATTCGGTAGGTAGCGGTTCTCGGCGTGCCGTCACCCGGGGCATCGACGCTGATGAACGTAGCTAGTCGACTAAAACCAGCGGGGCCGGCTACTCTGATGTCGAACGAATCCAAGCTACTTTCGTCAATTGCAGCATTATCGGCGAACGTAATTGTCAGTAAATTACTTGTTATGCCTGCCTCGTTGATGTCGCTGACAACGAGGTCCCGCACGAACGGTCTCTCGGTATCACCAGCCAGATAAGTAAGTGTATATTGGCCCGTGCCGCCGAAGTCAAAGAGGTGGAAAAGGTTCTCTTCGAACGGCAGCCCCGGCCAATCAGGGTGGTTGACATCCCGAATGGTACGATGAGTGGTCCAGGCGTTATCAGAGACCAGTATCTGCTTGCCATCGGAACGTACAACACGGACAAGTTTGAATTGATTGTTGGCCGGGTCATCGATACGTACATACGTCCAATCTTCGGACATATCCGGAATAGTAAGCTCAACCTCAAGGTCATTCTCAGTAGGCGGGCTATCGACACTCGCATTAGTGACTGTTACAACCGGCTCAACCTGGCCATCGCTTAGGTGCAGCGTGTCAGGTAGATGGTAGACATCATTCACATCATTGACTAAGAAGTCCGGAATCAGATCATCGCCAAGCCGATCGGCAAGGACAACGTGAATCAGTTCATATATATCAATGCTGTCAATGAGCGATAAGCGTGGATCACCGAGACTATCGATATGTTCATAAGTGGCGCTGTAGTCAATGAACCGGCCTTGTAGAGAGGAAGTCATTAGCCACTGAGCTACTACGATTTCACCCGTATCAACATCTCCCAAATTCAGAGATAAAGTGGGGCTGACCGTTTCGGCGCCGAGCTTCGTGCCGATGAGTTCAAACTCAATGAGCAAGTCTCTTTCGTTCTCAATAATCTGTGGCTGACTAGAAGTAATTCGGACATTATTGGCCGGGCCATAGCCTTCGTTGGCCATTATCATTCCCAAAGAGAATGGTTCAGACGGTTCGATCTCCTCAGTGAACGGATCATCGCTAAAGACATCTCTCTGCCAGAAGTATTTTACGGCCAAGCTCGGATCCGGTCTTACAATGATTGAGACGGACTGAAGGGGAACGGTGATTTGCTGGCCGTCCTGCGTATAGGAGAATACACCGCTGACGGCGTACTCGGTCGGGAGCATAGGGGCCGCTTCGCAAGTGGGAACGATCAGCCAACTCACTCTGCCTGTCGCAGCCGGGCCAAGTACTCCCATCCCATCAACGGCGGTTATTTCCGAGAGTGCCGGCTCGCCGATTGCAAAGAGGGTTGTGGCAAGGTCTCGATTGGCATCATATATGTCAAAGTGCACGTAAATATCCTCAAGCGGCGCTATATCATCGGGATTTTCGATCTCCAACATTGCCGTGAACGCGGTTCGCGTAATTGCGATCTGCTGGTCGAGGCGCAAACGAACCTTAGCACATATGCCCTGGTCATCCTCTTTTGCTGTGTAAGTTGCTCCAATCTTGTCCCCGCGAAGTGCAGGTGACGATGTTCCGTGTGACGCTTCCCGCAGACGGCCAATGCATATAACGTGGGGAATCTGTTTTCGTATCTCAGCCAATATCTCTTCCTTGGTTGGAACGGCTACAAGACCATCGTATAGATGAGTGTCGGGTGAGTCTATTGTTTTGGAAAGGGCGATTTGCTTACACCCTGTTTCATTCTGACAGGGTGACAGCGGCTGACAATTACCCGCTGGGCAGACAAGAAAGTATCGGTGACAGGGAACAGGAGTATACGTGTTGCCGAGCAGGTCGATAGTCAGCGCAACCTCGGCGTAAACTCCCTGGAAACAGGTGTTACCCTCAAAGCCGCTATCCGTACACCAGTTGAATGATGCATCGGCATGAGTTTGTACCATTGCCCGGGCAGTCCAACTTGCCATATTTAGCCCCATGCCTGGGACGTTGACCGTTGCTTCACCGTACGATTCGAGTCCAACGGACGCATCAGCGTCAATCCCACCGTCTATACATGCCTGCCAATGACTTAACAGACAACCAGTAGTCCCAGAGCCACCAATATGGGCATTCGTTGACGCGTTAAGACCTGCTTCGAATTCAGCGTGTACGGCGACTTCGACCGGAACCTTCTCGTCACCAAGGTCCACATCCAGAGTGAGTGTCTCATCAAACTCAAACTTAAAGTTGGTATTGTTGAGACTTAATTCGATTTCACCTATTGCTTGAGCGCCACCTTCGACTCCAATTCCGCCGTTTATGCAGCAGGTGTTAAGAGAACCTTTCGCAGTTATGTCAACATCGGCTGATATCCAGCCGCCAGTTTGAGCAAAAATATAGCCTTCGGCGGCAAGCTCCGCAGGAATGAACACATCGGAAACATCTATTGACGTAAGTTCTTGAGACTCATAGGTGTTAGGATCGCATTCATCGCATTCCTCTGGGGGGGTATAGGAGGGAGAAATAGCATAAGGCCGGTCCGGGCTGCTTCCTCGACTGCCGCCTCCGACGCTGACCCAGCCACCACTGCTCAGATCGCCACCGCTCGGATCGCCGCCGCTCCAACCGCCGCCGCTCCAACCACCGCCGCTCCAACCGCCGCCGCCCGTACTGCCACCAGTAGTCGGTTCCCAGCAATCGCCGTAAGTGTTGATTATTAGGATAGGCACTGCATAATACTGCTTGAATAGACATACAAGCGAGTAGCCGACACTTGCAGAATGTGTACAGGGTATGTATTCTGCTTCTTCCTCTTTGGAGGCAGCGTCAGCACCTGAAGTCTCCTCTTGAGGGATACGCTCCAACAGGACCGGAACCACCTGGCGTTGTCGGGCTCCAAGAATCCCAAGTTCGTCGATTAAAGGCGTAAACCGCCAAAGCGGATGACTCCCGAAGTTGATGGTTACGTCATCCACCGCAACCAAGCCATGGTTCTCAATTGTAAAGTCAATCTGTGCTGCATCGTCGGTGATTTTGGCTAGGTCGACCAAAGGGGGATCTACCGTAATCACCGGCATGGGGACTTCGGTTTCAAAGACAGCCTCCAAGGTCACTATAGTTACATCTTCAATCTCCGTCTCGATAACGCTCCAATTGTAGCGGACGGTTTCTCGCGGGAGGAATGCGCGGAACTCATTATCCTTGGCGGCCTCGACAAGGATCGTTTCCCTAAAGCCGATATGATCCTCGGCCTCGATATGCAGTACGTAATATCCCTCGACAATATTGTGGAACTGAGCATTGCCGAACGCAGTACTTTTTGGCGGGGCATCGTTACTGTCTGCTGTGCTGACGGTTTCGGCAACAACTGTCCCATCTCCAGGATCGAGAAGCCGGACAAGAGCACCATCTACGAGCGGACCGCCAGTAGAATAGTCACCCATGGACCAGTAGGTATACTCATCCTCTACACGAACGCTTATATTGGTGAGTTGATCTGACGTAGCGACAAAACGATAAGGCACCGATACGCCATATGTCCATGCTGTGTTGGCGACTGTTAGCTGACCAGCGTACTCGCCGAGCATGAGATGCGTATCCGGCAACAGTTGTAGCAGGATAGTGGCGGAATCACCCGGGGCGAGATCAGGGATATGGGGCGAGCTCAAAGTTAGCCAAGGTGTGTTGCTTGGCAAGAAGACCTCAATATCCTCAGCTACTGCTGCCCCAATGTTCTGAATGTCAAACTCCACCAACGTCTGTTGACCCAACAACATTTCAGCATCAAGCCGACTGGGATTCGCATTAAGAGTCGGCTCGGGAATGCGAGTAGTTACACAAAGCTGTGAAGAAGCAGCAGCTCCCTCGGCCGAGTAGAAACTCAAGGTAACGTAGGCACCTTCCATCTGCTGAAATGCCGCGACGTTGACGTCCGCAGGAACCGAGCCCAAAGGCGAAAGCACATCGCCACCCAGTTGCACTTGGACATCCAAATCGTTCGGGGCGTCGACAACCGATGCCCGTAGGCCGGTTAGCTGGACATCTCCAGAGTTGACCAGAGAGATTCGGTAGTTTGCATATTGTCCATTGGGATAAACCTCGAATTGGACGTTTTGGGGTTCAGTTCTCATACCATAAAGTATAAACTCATCTTGCACGACGGAGTATAGGGCGCCGGGGGGGCCAGCTGTGAGCTGGTATCTACCTGCTTCATAAGAAAGCGGATAGAAGACTGTCTGATAAGCACCATTTGCGTCTGTGACCAGCGGCTGGTTATTGATAGTCGAGGACAAGATTCGTTGTATCCCTCGCACAGCGATACCGACAGCGACCGGGACATTTGGCACAGAGCCGCCCGAAGCCGAATGTGTGGCGTGGCCTGTAATTGCCACGGGCGTTCCTGAGAGGGCCTCGGTAATATCCGCTTGCACGGAGACATCATATCTATCGACAACAAATGTCTCGTCGTCAATGGTTGTATTGTCAGTTTCGCCACCTTCCACACCTTCATTGACCTGGTCGGCATTGTCAGTGTCTACGACAATGCGATACTCGCCCTCTCTTGATGGGTAAGTCACTTGCGCTACACCTTCATAGTATTTCTGAGAAGGTATGGACGCTGCTCTGGGCACTTCCGCGAGAACCGTGCCTTGCCCACCATCCAGGGCGGAGGCGACTATGCGATCTGTCCAGGAACCTTCGGCTGGCACTTGGCCAGCATTTGTAACCATCCATCGAACCTCGGTGGGCTGACCAACGAGCCCATCTGGAGGAGTAATGATATCAGTGACCACCAAATTGGGCCGTGGCGGCTGCGTAATAGTGGTTGGATTTGATGCAAAGACGACATTATTGGAATCTACCCCGTCCTCCGTGACAGTATCTGTTGAGTCGGTGACGAGGAGAAGATAGTAGTCGCCTGTAAGTTGGCCGGGAATCGTCACGTTCTTTGTTACAGCATATTCACCAGATTCTGGCAACGAGTCCGTGCGGGCCACATTGGTTACTTTTATGTCGTCACCGACTTGTTTGTCCAAAGAAAGATATACTGTGTCAAACCACCAGGCTCGAGCCGTAGCACGACCCGAATTACGAACTGTCCAACTGATTTGTACAGTCGAATCGGCGACCGCTTCGTTGGGCCCGACTATGGCTTGAGCCACTAAATCAGGCAAGGCAACTTCAGATCGTGTGTCGGCAATTCGAGAGTTATTATTCTCATTCAACTCGGAGAGTGATAGGTTCGTGTCTATAGAGACGACAACAAAGTATCCGCCGGGTAGATTAGGAACAGCAATTTGTTTGGTACGAATGAGGCTCTGCGCCGCGGCAATACTGTTGTCAGTGAAAACAAAGGTCGCTAGCAGAATATCTTCGCCAATCTGGTCATCCGACGAGGCAAATACCTGTTCGCTCCAAGTGCCGACCGCGGGACCAGTGCCAGTGTTAATCACCGTCCAGCTCAGCTCCACAGGCGTTCCGGCAGGTTCAGGAGCCAGTGGGGCAATGGCGGCTACCTCAATATCCGGGCGTGCAATAACGGCCAGTTGCCAGCTTTCGTCGTCGCTGCCTAGAACATTACTGGCACGGATGGTAATAGAGTGAGGACTTCCCTCAAGCGCGGCATTTGGCCATGAAACCACACCGGTTTCGCTGTTTATAGCCATGCCTTCCGGACCGGAAACCAAAGACCATGTAACCTCTGCTCCTTGAGCTAAGACAGGTTCAGGACCAAAATAAGTCAATCCTTGAGGCACTGAATCATCGGCAATCTCAACAATATCCGGCGCCTGCAGCAATGTCAGTTGCCATATACCGAGGTCATTACCCCAACTGTTTGTTGCTCTGATTGTAATAGTGTGCGGACTGCCGAGAGGCGTTGTTGTCACCCAAGAGACCACTCCGGTTTCGCGATCGATGGACATCCCTTCCGGTCCCGTGATTAATGACCACGTCACGGGCGGGGAACCTTGTGTTAGCTGGGGCTTGGGACCTGTGTACGGTTGACCGTCGATGTAGAAATCATCTGCAATGGGGAAAATGACCGGTGGGCAAGCCCTAACGGTTAGCTGCCATGTTTCTTCATCGCTACCAAGAGAATTAGTAGCACGAATCGCAATGATGTGTGGTGTAGGTGAGTCAATAGGGTAGGGCCAGGAGACCAGACCAGTGGTCGGGTCGATAGTCATCCCGGCAGGTTGTGCGAGTAGCTCCCATGTAACCGCCGGAAAGAATCCTTGGACAAGGGTCGGGGCAAATTCGTATGGCATACCAGCGTCGATGGTCACATCTGTTATCTCTTCGATTACTGGCGGGGCCTGCACTGTGAGCAGCCAATCCTCTTGATCATACCCTGCAGGATTGGTGGCCTGGATTCTTATCGTGTAGGGCTGGGCACTTGGGACCGTATTGAGCCAACTTACCTGTCCGGTGTTGATATTGATGGTCATTCCAGGCGGTCCTTCGACAAGTGTCCAGGTAACCTGCTGAGCACCAGCCAGAAGGCTTGGCGTACAACTGTATGCCGAGCCCCCGACTATTGCTGCATCATCGACTTGGTCAATTACAGGCGCCCCATGGACATAGAGCCGCCACATTTGATCGTGCGAGCCGGCAATGTTGACCGCCCTTATCGTAATAGAGTGGCCTGTGACGGATTCAATTGGGCTGAGCCAAGTAACCCTACCCGTCGCTGGGTCGATGGTCATTCCGGCGGGCCCTTCTACGAGTTGCCAGGTCACAAACGTCGGGAACTCAAGTACGGGAACCGGTCCGTAATAAGGTACGCCAACCACCGTGTTTGCGTCATCAATTGGTCTGATGAGAGGCGCACCCACCACAATTAACTGCCAATCTTCTTCGTCCTGTCCGCCACTATTAGCTGCACGAATCCTGATAGTGTAAGGCTCCAGAGAAGCGACAGGCTCCGGCCATGATACGACACCTGTAGATTGATCGATAGATATGCTTTGATGCGGCGGCGCAATAAGCGACCAAATTATCGGCTGGGTTCCCTGGATAAGTGCAGGCTCAGGGCCTGTATAAGGCGTGCTGTTCGCTATTGTGTTGTCAGGGATCTCGGATATCAGAGGAACAAGCCCTATGTCAATTGCCTCGATTATCGTGTTATTCTCTTCCAATTCTTCAAAAATGCTATTGGCATCATCAACACGTACAATAATCCACTGCAAGCCTTCACCTATAGTGGCCGGGAGAATCACTTGGGCTGATGTGTCATACAATTCGTTGAATCCGAGAGGCGTCGGTCGGTCAGAACCGGCCAACCACATATCATCGCCAATCAGGCTATCGTAGGACAGATAGACACCATCCTCCCACATTCCATCGGCATTAACATCTTGAATGTTGGTGACTCGCCACTCGATATTGACCGACTGCCCCGCATACGCGAGATCCGGCAACACTATTCGGCTAGCTTCTAGGTCAGGTTGATGAATGAAGATAGACTCTTCGTCTAATACGGCGTTGTTCAATTCGCCGGTGAATTCGGGCACGCTATTGTTGGAGTCTGTTAGCACGACTACATGGTGTGGACCAAGCAGGTTTGCCGGAAGCACAACAGTCTGGCTGTTGATATAGCTTTCGTGAAGCCCCAATGGGGCGGCGTACTCGCAGATAGCCAGCTTGATATCGCCACCGATAATGCTGTCGTCAGACAGATAAATGGTATCGAACCAGGGGCCGACTGCAATTTCAGTTCCAGCATTTTCGACGGTCCAAGTTATGGTCACGGCTTGCCCGGCAGCACCAGAATCAGGCGCCTCGATATCGGTCACTTTGAGATCGGGCACTTGATAGCTTTCCGGGTTGCCTCCTCCGAATAGAGTGTCGCTCTGGTATATGATATGGTCTCCTGGTTCTATTACAAACCGGTGACCAATTGCATAGGTCCAATCACCTACATCATCAATAAAGCCATCGGAGTCGTTGTCATAGTCTGAAATGTCACTGTCAAGCGCGCCCCAACCGGATGATTTTATGGCCAGCCACAGCCGGCGGAACGGCCTAATATCAAAGGCACATTCCGTAGAATCCGGGCTGAATGCCTGAAGGCCGACAAAGCTAGTTGGATTCGCAGGGGCACAGGGGTCATCGGCATCGAACTGATATGCAATGAGGGTAGCGCAGTCTCCGGGTATGATTCCTGCCTTATCATCAACATCACCAAGTATATCGGGGTCAACATAACGAATCAATTCAAAACAAATCTGCGTGTCCGTCGGATTGTGAATAATGTATTGTTGTCTCAGGACACTGCCTGTTCGAGCATTGGTGTCGGGATCGTAAGTCATTTCAACAAGTTGGTTAAGGCTAAACTCAAGGTCTGCCACGGAGAAAACGCTGCTGGCGCTATTGGCCGTCACATTGCTGAAGCCCTCTGCCGCTGATGAGCCCTCAGGACTACTAATTACACCGTTAACGCTGATCCACAAGGACGAGTTATAAATGGAGTCCGATCCCACTTGGCCTATGGGATGAAAAAAGCAATCACCGTACTGTCCGGTTGTTGTAAGATTTCCTCCGGTTGTTGCTGGCTGCTGCGCGCCAACGTTAATGTCTCCATCCCCAAAACCGTTAGTGAGATTGATTGCTGCGGCTTGCTTTCCCCCTGCAACAACAATAACGACAACAACGATACGCAGACTGATAGAATTTACAGTTTTCATCTTTTAGACCCCTGATTTGACTGCCTGGTGGTGTCTGAGCTGACAAGACTTAGAAGGAACAGAAGGCCCGCCCAACTCCGACAACAGAACCACAGATGTCCCTTGCGTGGTCACGGCAACTACTCCTATGCAGAAAACCTACTCCTATCCCATGTCAGGTTGTTGTTGCCCGACGCAACCCAACATGGTGCACACTTTGGCTTACAGAAAGCTTTCCCGACGCTGTCTCAAGATTAGTAAGCCGAACCCGAACCAAGCTATTGTAATAGGCTCTGGGACTGTCAGTCCCGAGTCTATCGTTTCAAACGTGTGAGGATCGATTATTTCGTAAAACTGCGAACCAGGCTCGCCGCTGCCGAGCCAGTCGAAGTTGATTGTAAAACCGCCCACGGTCTGACCGATTCCAACACCCGAGGTCAGCGCTGAAGCATAGTAGCCGCCATCCTGCTGCAAAACCACATTCGGCTGCCAGAAAACCTCATGCCACTCAGCAGCCGGAGGGTCGAGAGTTGTCACGGTCAGGTTATCATACAGGTCGAAATCGAACCAAATCGTAAATGCACCAACTGGTTCGGGCAGACTTATGTTAACTACATCGTACGTACACTGCCACCGCTGTGAACCAAGATCAGTGACATCGTACAGAATCAACGTCTCCGGCACACCAAAACTGGCCGCCTCAGTAAGAAAGACGACAGCTAACGATAGGACGATCCCACCTGGCTTCACACTTCTCCTTTATCTTCCAGCGTATCTTTACGCTCTCACCAACGAGACGATCCTTCGCGGAAACACACCTCCATATTGTACAGACTACCATAGTAACAACCAAGTTGTCAAGTGAATTTTTGTGGAATTGTGCTTTTTCGGACGTTCTTCTGGTGTTGTGACGGTGCCAATCAACAGGCGCGGGTATGCAATATGGGCGGAATTATAGGACTAAGAGTCCGCTGCTGCAAAGTGGCAAGTCCTTCAAAGATAGAGACTTATGGCTTTTTTGGGAAACGGCAACTGCAAACGAACCTGCAAAAGAACACCGAGAAAACCGAAAAAAGATCATCCAGCGTAATCCAGGTCGAATATTATTTCATTTCCCCTGCCTTCTCATGATCTACTTCACTTGCCAGCACGAAGGCTCCAGCAAGGTTTTCCTGCCTCAGGCTGTATTTTTCCTTACTAATCCTCACCGCATGCTCTCTCAACTGCGTCCCAAAAGTCCTCTCAATCATCAAAACTGTCTCAAACGCCTCGACATAGACGCCATTGAAGAGCCTTTGAAACCGCCATCTAACACCTTGCCTCGTCATCCGAAAAGTCTTATGAATCTTCTCTCCGTATGTGCCTTTTAGAACCGTATAGCTGGGCCTACCCGGCTTCAATTCCACCCACAGATCCTTCGATTCCATCAGATTCTTCAAGTTCTCCAGAAATGTCTTGTCCTTTTCGGTTAGCTTCATGCTTCATCACCATGATCTCCTGCCCTTCCTGCCAGATATCTATGGTTCCGGCATGGGCCAGGAATATAATCGCAATAAACTGCCAAACGAGGTCCCGCCGGTCATCCTTCTTCAGCGGCGGTATGTCTCTCAAATTCAAGGGAAAGTCACGAATATGAGCCTGTATGTGTTTTTCGTAGCATCTCAGGTCAAACGCTGTCTTTGCCTCGACAACTAAATCCCTATCAAAGCTGGCTGTAAGACCATTGAGGGCATCTACGAGACCCGGGACAGAGTCAAGCTCGATCCCTGCAAGTGGCAGGGACGCCGACCTTGTCTCAGCCAGCATCTCCCTGACTCGCTCCCTTAGCTCTTTTCTTCTCTGCCTGGATTGGGCCATCTTCTGCTGAAAGTAATCAGCATCAAAGACCAACCCATCAAACAGGAAATTAGACCTAATGTCGCCGCCACACTGGCTGCACACATATCTCCGTACCCTCAGCACTGGTACGCCACCGCAGGCCAGGCACCTTTGAAATTGAACTGTGGGGTCAACATCCAGCCCACACAAAGTGCATTTGCATTTACCCTCTGCAACCATTGCAAAGGGTCCACCACACTTTGGACATCGGTACCCAAGCAGCATGACGCCGTAGAAGAACTTCCTTGCCTTTCTGACGAAGTCCTCAACGGCTCTTGCCATGTCAAATGCAAGAGCAATGATGTTCATGCGGCGTTTTGCTGAATCGGCGTCTGATGCTTCGGCGTGAACTTTCGTTTGCAGCCCTTGCAGAGCCTTATCTGCCGGACTCCCATGGTCTTTGTCTTTCTGAAGCCCTTCTTCTGGCTATTGTGGCTGCCGCAATACGGGCAGCTTGGTGGCCTTCCTCTCGGCATACTCATCACCTCACGGTACCTCTGGGAGGCCCTGATATATAAATCTATCGATTTCTGAATTAAGCTTGTGACATGATTGCTATCTACGCCAAAGTGCAGGGGTGATATAAAACGTTACTGAGGCACGAAGTGTCAGACCATCTTCACTTGATGGCCATCTGGCCGGAAGTCTTTTTCAGAGATTCCTTGGCCATCTTCTGACGCCGACTATGCGTTGTGGCGCCGAGACCGCGAGTAATGCCAAACCAGTTGAAGAACTGCAATTTGCGCTGTAGGATGCCTACTACAGTGGAATAGCTTATAGCCATCCTCGCAGTGCTGACTGGAGGTAACGACAATGATAAAGACTGTGCGAAGACCCAAAACGAGCGTTTGCATTCAAGCTACCCTTATGGTTTGTCTCTGGCTGGTCCTGACCGAGGCAGGCACAGGCCAAACCATACATGCAGAACCGCGTGTAACTGTGGGCGCCTACTACTTTGACGGCTGGTCAGGACACAGTAGGCAACTTGCCGAGGACCCACAGTTCGCCAAGCTGAATCCACCTACTCACCTGACGAAACGGCTCTTAGGCGAGTTCGCAGGCCGTGAGCCTATTTGGGGTTGGCGCGACGATAACTTGGAGGTCGTCGAGCAGCAAATAGACCTGGCTGCAGATCACGGAATCGCCTTTTTCGCCTTCTGCTGGTATTTCCACAAAGACCCCAACGAAATTACCAAAGACCCTCTGAATACCGGATTAGAGTTATACCTCAAAGCCAAGAACAATCATCGCCTCAAGTTCTGTCTGTTGGTGGCCAATCATGCAGGCTTCGAAATAAAAGGCACGGCCGACTGGAAACAGGCCGCCGACCTCTGGATGCCCTATCTGACCCACAAGCAACACGTCCGCATCAACGGCAAACCTTTGGTTATCATTTTCAGCCCCCAGGGTGGTGATAAGGCCGGATTTGAATACCTGCAGGTTGCGGCCCGAGAAGCCGGATTGCCGGGCGTGGCCATCGCTGCCTGTAATGCAGGCGACCCCAACGTCGGCTATACCCACCGCACGCACTACAACATAATCCCTGGCTATGCCTCAGGCTCCGAAAAACACGCTTATACTGAGTTGCTTACCGCCCATCAGCAACAGTGGCAAGGCTCTGGCCAGCAGCCATATATCCCTGTAATAACCGCCGGCTGGGACAAGCGGCCCTGGGAGGGTATTGACGGCCTCGGCCAAACCCAGGGCTGGTACTATCCCGACCGTACGCCCTCGCAGTTCGGAGCCTTCTTAGAATCGGCCATCCAATGGATGGATCAGCACCCCGACCAGACTACAGCCGAGCGAATAGTACTGGTCTATGCGTGGAATGAATTCGGCGAGGGCGGGTACATCACACCGACCAAAGCTGATCCTGAGGGCGCCTACCTCAAGGCTCTCAAGTCGGCTGTAATGCGGCGGAAGTGAGAACTTGCCGTTCGACAGGATCGCACACGAAATAAAGGTAGGGAGGGTAGGGGGCTGAGTTTACACGTAAGCACCCAGCTTGATGGTGGGGGTATTCCTATTTTCTATCGTCTTTTACATTATGTATTTACTGTCCATATGGAAAGCAATTGTACCGGTCGACAATTACCACGAGCCAGTAGTAACGAAGAATCCACATATATCGCCGCATGCCAGATGCATCGCCACGCTTAAACTCCACCCTACGCATTAACTCAGGGTGTAGTATATGTGGAGTTTACACGCTCAGGCTATTCTATTTATCTACATATCTTATCTGTAATTATCTTCTATATGGAAACCTAAGGTACCGGAAGTGAATTACCGCTGCCCAGTGACAACACAAAATGAACACACATCTTTTTAGCTCCAGCAGCTTTAGCGCATTAACTCCGCATATACTATAGAAGAACCAGATTGTCATGGTACCAGCGTATCAACTCCGCACGCAGCATTAACTGCCGAAGCGCAGTATCCATATGGGTTCCAGAACAGATTCATCAAAGGTGGGTACCACCCGGTTGGCGTACGTCATGCCCACTTTTGTTGCTATCAGCGCCACAAGTCCCATGCTTTGCAAGTAGCTCAAGTTGGAGTAGAAATGAACATAGCTGAAGGCTTTCTCATTCTGAGCCAGAGATACCCTGTAGTACTTCTGGTATATCTGCTTGGCAAAGCCAGACTTACTGGTAACTGTAGCGCGAAGAATCATCAGAAGCGCATCTGACAAATTATTGATCATCTCCACAACGATATCCTGCCTGGCCTGTTCAAAGCACGCTTCGATATCCTGGTCTGGCTCCGTTACCACATAAAACAGGGTCTTTATGGCCACCCTGGCGTCAGAGTTCGTTCTTTTGGCGGTCAGAGCTGCTATCTGGGCCAATGTTCCTTCCTCCCAGCCATACAGCCCTTCCTTCGCTCTATCCCGGAGAATATCCTGAAGCTGTTGGGCATCATAATTCTTGAAGTACACTACCCTGGGCTGCAGACTGCTTTTGGTGGAGTCATCCAGCTCATAGAGTACGCGGTGGTTGTTGGAGAGCATGATAACCATGTATGGATTGTTGCTGCGGCTCAGGAAATACAAGATATCTCTTCTCTTGTCCTTTGGACTCATCAGGTCAACCTCATCCAACAGAACGATCGTCTTGCCCTGGTACTTCTGACAAAACCGGTTGTAGAGTTCGCTGAGGCTGGCGCCTCTGGCCTGCACTCCCAGGAAATGCGCGAAAATCTTGAAGCTGGTATTATGTTCTCGGCAGTTGGCGTAGATCACCACGAGTTTCGTTTCACTGTTCATAATCCTCTGAAGATATCTCAGAGTAAGGGTCTTACCCGAACCCTTACTGCCCAAAACCGCTTGGTGGGTGGGAATACCGCTCATATCAAAGCGAAGCATTTCCTTGATAAGATGCTTGCATTCCTCCCTCATAAGCGGCTCATGTGGAATGTAATTGAAATCGAACACCGAAAAGTCTTTGACCTGGTTTGACCTCGTGAAGTTCTTGTTCATCTCCTGGTGCAAAAAGGGCACAGCTGTCATCTTACCGTATTAACTCCACACCCATTATTAACTGAGGTCTTATTTAATCCTTTTGGACTCCTATCGAGTGACAAATCATTCGCCTGAATTCATCACAGACATTTATCGCCGCATCCAGATTCTGCTTCTCAAGCCTCAGACAATAAAGCCCGCGTGGTTTTGGCCGACCGCATAGCCTACCCAAAACGAAACAATTAAATACAAGTGCCCCTATTGGGTCTCGTATGAGCGCCGAAAATCCTTTCCAGAATCCTATCCTGTATGATCTATTCGAGACAATTCTGCCGGACTTCGTCCTGGCTTTCGCGTTCTTTACGTCAGTCATATACGCAGTGCTTGCCAAGCGATTTGATCGCCAGCGGCCTGCAATAATGACATCAGCCTCTATAGGCCTGGCTCTTTCAATTGGCCTTATCTGGTGGGAGCAATCGACCGGCCTATCAACTCGAGACCTTGGCCCGATAGCTGTTGGATTCGCTGTAACCATTCTTGCATTCGTGATGTACCAGGCTATCAAGCAGGTAGGAGACTCGTGGGCAGCGGTGTGCATCTCATTGGGTGTGACGATACTCATTGCGAGCCTCTTGGAGCCGGACATCCCTGTAAAAGCTGAGGTCATACAGACATCTGCAACCGTAGCCCTGGTAGTTGGGATCCTATTCTTTCTCTCGAAGACCCATGACCAGCCCGCATATCTACATCCCAGTCGGCCCAACAGGAGTGATATCCGCCATGATATGAGCGACCTCTACCGAGGCCAGTGGGTGTCAGATCGTCTGACTGGCAAGTTAGATAGGATTCGCCGCGAGGCAACAACACTGCCCCAACGGCCAGAGAGAACTGCAGATGTACTCGTTCAACTTAAGCGGATACTGCCTGCTGAAGGCTGGCTTACAGATAGGATGGCCCGGTTGAGAGCAAAAGCTCACCAAATACGAAATGGCCACATAGCCAAGCTTGAAGAGACCCGGTTTGTTTTCTCAAGACTTCCTACCTCTTCAAAGAAGCAGGCCGCTGCTGAGCTTATGGCCGGCTACAATCAGCTTTCAGGGATTGACAATCGCCTTGAGCGGCTTGACCAGGCGGTTACTGAAATAGAGCTGAGAGTACGCAGCTTGACTGCTACAGCCCAGCGATATGCCCAGCGTGGTGAACACAAAAAGCTGTACGAGACGCTCAAATCAGCTGAGAGGCTCCAGTACCACAACAGTAAGCTCATCAGGACCATCGAACGTACCGAGGCGAGCCTTTCTGCTGTTGCCAAGAAAGTCGCAGACGAGGTGAAACAAATTGAAAAGCGAAACGGATGAACTCGAAGATGTGCTGGCGGACCTTGACCCGCCGTATGAGTCGATGGAAGAACTCAAGATCGGACGCTTGTTAGACCAGTATGGGATACCGTTTTTCTATAAACAGCCGATGGTCATCTACAATGAAGGCAAGAACGAGATATGGAAGCCGTCTTTCACGTTGTACCCATATGGCGGCATTGTTATAGACTACGTGCCAGGCCCCAGAGAAAACCAAGAAGATGAGCTTCTGCAAAAAGAGCAGATATACCGCTATAATCAAATCCCGGTGGTACTATTGGGTCCCAAGGATCTGATGCAGCCCAAGTGGGAGGAAGTCCTGTACGAGCGGCTCGAGCGGATGCACCCGCGCCATCTCGAACCAGCCGACTACCAGTTGTGATCTGAGGTCCAATAGGACTGATACGGCAAGGATATCGAGATCTCACGGGCCAAAAACCGCAATCTCTGCCAGCCCGATATTCAGTGTCTCCGGTTTGACTGAGTTGACAACGAACATGAGCCAAGTCACTTCTTTGGCAGGGAAAGATATCTCCTTGGCTGCAGATGCGTCGTCCGGCAGTTCGCCTACATTCAAGGTTGCCCCATCGCTGAAGACAAGTAAGCCAGATGTAACCTGATCGGCATGTGTATTGGGCCTGTCAAACAACCAAACGCAGTCGACCCTCTGTGGACTATCCCACCTCAGCCGCACCAGGGCAGAGGCCTTCTCCCCATCTGAAGCCCACTCGGCCGCAGTGTCTTCCGGATAGCCCCCAACCACCCCATCGATAACACCCTCGGCCTTGTATCCACCGTGGGTCGAACTTACGGTCACCCTTGCCTTTTGAGCCACATTCTTGTCGCTCTTCAGTGGGTCTTCCTCCTGCTGTGACTTGAGTTTCATCTGCCAATCACGATACGTTTGGGGATTTAGCAGTTTCACCTCCTGGAGAACAAGGCCGTATCTGCTGCCAGGTGGATTAGCCTTGAAGTACACGTTGTTCCAACCCTGGCTGAAATTGCCGGAGTAACACAGCCAAAGGGTATGGCCATCCTTGCTGATGAACTTGGAAGGGAAGTTCAAGAAGTACCCCTGCTCGCCAAATTCCTTCATATACGCCACCAGCCGCCAAGGCCCCGTCAGCATGTCCGCTTCGAGGATATACGAGTTCATCTTGGCCACTGTCGGCCAGCCATCAGTTACGCACATCAGGTATCTCTTGAGCGGGGCATTGTAGGTGATCGTCACGCACCCCATGTTGTTATTCCAGTCCAGCAGCGGCTTGATACCCTCAAAATCATACGACCAGAGAGGATTTCCCCTTTCCTCACAGCCGGCAAAGTACTCATACTTAGACTCATCGTTGATATTCTGGATAGTCGGTACCACCCTCGCCAGATAAACCTGATCCCCGGAGATCCAACTGAGGTTTGCGTAACGCGGCTTTGGGTCGTTCCCTTCGGCGCCGTATGCAACCAGATAAGCCTTACCATCTGGAGAATGCTCCATATTCTTCCCAAAGTCCACGAACTTGGGCGATCCAATCTTTACCGGCCCCATAAACTTGGCCGGTTCTGGGAAGAGAGGTTTAGCCGGAGTATGAGGCGTATCTGTCCACGTCTTTCCATAATTGGTGGAAGTACGGAAACCGGGTATCGGACCCAATACAGGCCAGTTCCACGTCATGCCATCGTACTCAACGCTCCCTGAAGGCCCCAAACAGTAAGTACCGTAATACCACACGCCGTTATGAACAAGGCTACCACATGGATAGCGGCCCTCATACGGATGCGGATCGCCCTTGATCAGGCCCAGCGCTTTTATTCTGAGATTCAATGGATCATCCCCCACCATGACCGCTTGCCCAGTCGTGGCGTTGCGTCCCCCAGAACTCGATTCTACGCCGTCGGTCTGGCCATCGGTCCACGGAGAGTACAGATTGCCGTCAGAGGCCCACGAAGGGTACCACGTATCCGCCACTCGGTAGTCGCTATGTACGCCTGTGAATAGTATCGCAACCAATTCCTCTGACTGCTTGAATGGGATATCACCTGGCGGCTCCGAGGCCCAAATGAACGGTCCGGATTTCGGCTGGTACGGGACAATCCTTTCCTCAGCCCAGACGGCATTTGTGGAAATCAGTACCAGCAAGCATATAAGCAATAACAAACCTGCTGGAAGCCTCAGTTCTCGTGTCGTTTTCATTTTCACTCCTGAGATAAGTAAATGTTCCGAGACTCATGCGAATAAGCACTGACGCGATCAGCCACTATTCTACTGGCCCAGGAGATTCACGCAACAGCGTTGCCCATCCGCTGCTCCTACGATAAGTCGAGCCAGGTCAACAACTCGATTGATCGAGCATCTTTGTCATCCTGCCTCTCGATCACCTTATTACATGCCCGCGCCAGTTGAGAAGTAGCACGGATGACTTTCGTTTATCCCGGCCAACGGACAACAAGTCCGGAACCCCGGTTTGTAAGTGCTTGTCACAAAACGACTAACAATTGACATTACAGGACTTATGATGCTGGTCGAAGCGAAGCCGAAGCCGCACCGTAGGCGAAACGAATCCGCTTGTGGCGCGCATGTTGCGCGCTTCGGAACTTGGGTTGGTCCATTCATTCACTGCTGTGACGTGCTGGGTATGATGCAAGGAAAGGGCTGGCGACTCCGTTGTCCACCAGCCCTTGGCAGAATATTGTGGCACTCCTCAAGCGAAAGAGAGGCGAAACCGAGAATACAAAGCATGCCTGAGGGAAAGAGCTATATTACGTCCACCTGCCCTGCTACGAGGTCCGCCTTATGAATCTGCTCAGACACCAGTGGAAACTGCCTGGACGGCGGTACGACTTTGTCTTAGACTCGCCCGTCATGAAAACTTGTCTGAACCTATGTCTAACGGATCAGCATTCAAATTCCCCGAGGCAACCGCTGAAGGGCTAAGCATTGTGGGGCTTCGAAAATGATGACTGAGTTTAGGGTGATAAGAATGATTGCATGGAGTGTTGCTGGGTGTATCTCGCTGTTTGGAATGGCCGGCCTGCTTTCGGCCGAAACTCTGGATCCAGCCATAAGATGGCCTCAAGAAAGGGCGTGGGAATGGTACGCGAAGCAGTCTTGGCTTTTCGGCTGCAATTTTTTGCCCAGTACCGCAGTAAACGACACTGAAATGTGGCAAGCTGAGACGTTTGACCCCAACACTATAGACCGCGAACTGGCCTGGGCCAAAGGACTCGGCTACAACTCCTGCCGGGTCTTCATTCAATACATCGTTTGGAAACATGATGCCAAAGGCTTTAAGAATCGCTTCGACCAGTTCGTCTCGATTGCCGAAAAACATGAGATCTGCGTGATGCCGACACTTTTCGACGACTGCGCCTTCGATGCCGGCCGAGACCCCTATCCCGGAAAGCAGGACGAGCCGGTGCCGGGTACATCCAACGCCCGCTGGGTGCCCAGCCCAGGGCTAAAGCTGGTTACGGACAAATCAGCCTGGCCCGATCTCGAGAAGTATGTAAAGGACATAGTCGGAAGATACGGCAACGACAAGCGCATAGTGCTTTGGGACCTGTATAACGAGCCGGGCAACTCCGGGATGGGCAACAAGAGCCTGCCCCTGGTCGAGGCAGTGTTCGATTGGGCACGCCAAGCCAAACCCTCTCAGCCTTTGACCATCGGCGTATGGGGCGGGCCAAAGGACATCAGTGATAAGCAGATCGAGCTCTCGGATGTGATCAGTTTCCATTTCTACGGCGACTATGATGGTATGAAGAATCGTATCACCGATCTCAAAATGTTCAATCGCCCGGTCATCTGAACAGA
>Ga0315288_10001013_pt1 | contig 35702 bp, 42 predicted proteins | sample YL17G11_20_MG_FD_203454 | JGI IMG/M metagenome (GOLD analysis project Ga0315288, IMG submission 203454) | Sediment microbial communities from Yellowstone Lake, YNP, Wyoming, USA - YL17G11_20 | ecosystem: Environmental > Aquatic > Freshwater > Lake > Sediment | place: USA: Wyoming | collected...
GAAGAAGGCCTGCGATTTGCCATCCGCGAGGGCGGCCGTACCGTCGGCGCCGGCGTCGTGGCCAAGATCTTGGAATAAGGAACGGCCATGTCTACCAAGCAGAAGATCCGCATCCGCCTGAAGGCGTTCGACTACAAGCTGATCGACCAATCGGCCATCGAAATCGTCGACACCGCCAAGCGCACCGGCGCCATCGTCAAGGGCCCCGTGCCCCTGCCGACGCGCATGCAGCGCTTTGACATCCTGCGCTCGCCGCACGTGAACAAGACTTCGCGTGACCAGTTCGAGATCCGCACGCACCAGCGCCTGATGGACATCGTCGACCCGACCGACAAGACCGTGGACGCGCTGATGAAGCTCGACCTGCCGGCCGGTGTGGACGTGGAAATCAAGCTGCAGTAGAATTGCAGGCTTTTCCCGCGGCGCCTTCTTGGGACACCGAGCGCGCGCCGTAAAACTCATCAGCCCTGCCAATCGATGTGGGGCATTGGAGCCAATATGAGTCTCGCCAACCAACTCGGTTTGCTGGGGCGCAAGGTGGGCATGATGCGCATCTTCACGGACGACGGCGACGCCGTACCCGTGACGGTGCTCGACGTGTCGAACAACCGCGTCACCCAGATCAAGACCGAAGCCGCTGACGGCTACAGCGCCATCCAGGTGGCGTTTGGCGCCCGCAAGGCATCGCGCGTCAACAAGCCGCAGGCCGGCCACCTCGCCAAGGCGGGTGTCGAGGCCGGTGAAATCCTCAAGGAGTTCCGCGTCAGCGCCGACGTGGCCGGGCAGTTCAAGCCGGGCAGCGCGCTGCCGGTGACGATGTTCGCCGCCGGCCAGATGGTCGACGTGCAGGGCACCTCGATCGGCAAGGGCTTCACGGGCACCATCAAGCGCCACAACTTCAAATCGCAGCGCGCGTCGCACGGCAACAGCCGTTCGCACAACGTGCCGGGCTCGATCTCGATGGCACAGGACCCGGGTCGTGTGTTTCCGGGCAAGAAGATGTCGGGCCATCGCGGCGACGAGACCACGACGACGCAAAACCTCGACGTCGTTCGCGTCGACGAGGCTCGCCAGCTGCTGCTGATCAAGGGGGCGGTGCCGGGCTCGAAGAACGGCCATGTGGTCGTACGCCCCGCCATCAAGGCCAAGTTGAAGAAGGGAGCCCAGTGATGCAACTCGAGCTCCTGAATGACCAAGGCCAGGCGACCTCGAAGGTCGATGCGCCGGATACCGTTTTCGCGCGTGACTACAACGAAGCGCTGGTGCACCAGATCGTGGTGGCCTTCCAGGCCAATGCGCGCCAGGGCACGCGGGCCCAGCTCGACCGCGGCGAAGTCCACCACTCGACCAAGAAGCCGTTCCGCCAGAAGGGCACCGGCCGTGCCCGCGCAGGCATGACCTCGTCGCCGCTGTGGCGCGGCGGCGGCCGCATCTTCCCCAACCGGCCGGACGAAAACTTCAGTCAGAAGGTCAACAAGAAGATGTACCGCGCCGGCATGGCCGCGATCCTGTCGCAGCTGGCCCGTGACGGCCGCTTGGCGGTGGTCGATTCGATCACGGTCGACGCACCCAAGACCAAGCTGCTGGCGGCCAAGTTCAAGGCCATGGGCCTGGAATCGGTGATGGTCATCTCCGACCAGGTCGATGACAACCTGCTGCTGGCCTCACGCAACCTGGCCAACGTGCTCGTCGTCGAGCCGCGTTACGCCGATCCGCTGTCGCTGGTCTTCTACAAGAAGGTCCTGGTGACCAAGGGTGCGATCGAGCAGTTGAAGGAGATGTTCGCATGAGCTGCAGGGCCGTTCCCAAGGCGAATACCGTAGCGCGCAGCGCGGAGGTCACCCAATGAGCCGCAACGTCAACATCGCGCAGAAATTCGACGAGGGTCGACTGGCCACGGTGCTCGTCGAGCCGATCGTCTCTGAAAAGGCGACCGCAGTCGCCGAGAAGCACAACCAGGTGCTATTCAAGGTGCTTCGCAACGCGACCAAGCCGGAGATCAAGGCCGCCGTCGAGCTGATGTTCAAGGTCGAGGTGGAGTCGGTGCAGACCGTCAACCAGCGCGGTAAGGAAAAGCGCTTCGGCAAGTCGATCGGGCGGCGTGACCACATCAAGAAGGCGTATGTATCGCTGAAGAAGGGCCAGGAGCTCAACTTCTCCGGGGAGGCCGCGTAATGGCTGTCGTCAAAGTCAAACCCACGTCCCCCGGCCGCCGCGCCGTGGTCAAAGTGGTGCACAAGCATTTGCACAAGGGCAAGCCCGAGGCCTCTCTACTCGAGCCGCAAATCCAGAATGCGGGCCGCAACAACAACGGCCACATCACGATGCGGCACAAGGGTGGCGGCCACAAGCACCACTACCGCGTCGTCGATTTCGTGCGCAACAAGGACGCGATTCCGGCCAAGGTCGAGCGCATCGAGTACGACCCAAACCGCACCGCGCACATTGCACTGCTGTGCTACGCCGATGGTGAGCGCCGCTACATCATCGCCCCGCGCGGTCTCGAGGTTGGCGCCACGGTGGTGAGTGGCGCCGAGGCGCCGATCAAGGCAGGCAACACGCTGCCGATCCGCAACATTCCCGTCGGCTCGATCATTCACGCCGTCGAGATGATGCCCGGCAAGGGGGCGCAGATTGCGCGCTCCGCCGGCACCTCGGTCACGCTGATGGCGCGCGAAGGTACCTACGCGCAGGTTCGCCTGCGTTCGGGTGAGGTGCGCAAGATCCACATCGACTGCCGCGCCACCATCGGCGAGGTGTCCAACGAAGAGCACAGCCTGCGCCAGTACGGCAAGGCCGGCGTGAAACGCTGGATGGGCATCCGCCCGACGGTGCGTGGCGTCGCGATGAACCCAGTTGATCACCCGCACGGCGGCGGCGAAGGCCGTACCGGCGAGGGCCAGGTGCCGGTGTCGCCGTGGAACACGATGACCAAGGGCTACCGCACCCGCAGCAATAAGCGCACGCAGACGATGATCGTCTCGCGGCGCAAGAAATAAGAGGCCGCCATGACACGTTCACTGAAGAAGGGCCCGTTCGTCGACCACCACCTGTTGGTCAAGGTCGAGAAGGCGTCTGCGAACAAGGACAAGAAACCCATCAAGACCTGGTCGCGCCGCAGCACGATCCTGCCCGAGTTCATCGGCCTGACGATCGCGGTGCACAACGGCAAGCAGCATGTCCCCGTGTACGTGAGCGACCAGATGGTCGGCCACAAGCTCGGCGAGTTCGCGCTGACCCGCACCTTCAAAGGCCACCCGGCCGACAAGAAGGCAGCGAAGAAGTAAAGGATGGCCACGACCATGGAAACCCAAGCAATCGTTCGCGGTGTGCGCCTGTCGACCGACAAGGGTCGGCTGGTGGCCGACCTGATTCGCGGCAAGAAAGTCGACCAGGCCCTGAACATCCTGACCTTCACCCAAAAGAAGGCTGCCGGCATCATCAAGAAGGCACTCGAGAGCGCGATCGCGAATGCCGAGCACAACGACGGCGCCGACATCGACGAGTTGAAGGTCAAGACCATCTACGTCGAGCAAGGTACGACGCTGAAGCGTTTTTCCGCACGCGCCAAGGGCCGCGGCAATCGCATCAGCAAGGGCACTTGCCACATCTACGTGACCGTCGGGAACTGAGGAAGAACACATGGGACAAAAGATCCACCCGATCGGCTTCCGACTGCCCGTCACGCGGGCCTGGGCTTCACGCTGGTTCGCGACCAACCGCAACTTCAGCCAGATGCTGGCCGAAGATCTGCAGGTGCGCGATTACCTGAAGACCAAGCTCAAGAATGCGGCCGTGTCGCGCATCCTGATCGAGCGTCCGGCCAAGAACGCGCGCATCACCATTTACTCGGCTCGTCCGGGTGTGGTGATTGGCAAGAAAGGCGAAGACATCGAGAACCTGAAGGCTGAGCTGACCAAGCGCCTGGGTGTGCCGGTGGCGGTCAACATCGAAGAAGTGCGCAAGCCCGAGATCGATGCCCAACTGATCGCCGACTCGATCACCCAGCAGCTCGAAAAGCGCATCATGTTTCGCCGCGCGATGAAGCGTGCGATGCAGAACGCCATGCGTCTGGGTGCGCAGGGCATCAAGCTGATGTCGTCGGGCCGCCTGAACGGCATCGAAATCGCTCGTTGCGAGTGGTACCGCGAAGGCCGCGTGCCGCTCCACACCCTCAAGGCAGACATCGACTATGGCTTCTCCGAAGCCAAGACCACCTACGGCGTCATTGGCGTGAAATGCTGGGTCTACCGTGGTGATCGCCTCGGTCACGGCGAGGCGCCGGCAGCCAAGCCCGATGGTGGTGACGATGATCGGCGTTCACGCCGCGGCCCGCGTCCTGGCGGACCCGGTGGCCCGGGATTCCCGGGGGGCCCCGGCGGCGTCCCGCGCGGCCGTACCGATCGCGCCCCGCGTCCGAGCGGTGCACCGGCCGACGGCAGCGACAAACCGACCGAGGCAGGGGGTGCCGATGCGCCCAAGCCCGCCGTCAAGCGTGTGCGCAAGGTGGTGGTTCCGGCTGCCGGCGGCGACGCCAAAGGAGAATAGACATGCTGCAACCGTCACGCCGCAAGTACCGCAAGGAGCAGAAGGGTCGCAACACCGGTATCGCCACGCGCGGTGCCGCCGTGTCGTTCGGCGACTTCGGCTTGAAGGCTACCGAGCGCGGCCGCCTCACGGCGCGCCAGATCGAAGCTGCTCGCCGTGCCATCTCGCGCCACATCAAGCGCGGTGGGCGTATCTTCATCCGCATCTTCCCCGACAAGCCGATCTCGCAGAAGCCGGCCGAAGTGCGCATGGGCAACGGCAAGGGCAACCCGGAGTACTACGTGGCTGAGATCCAGCCCGGCAAGGTGCTCTACGAACTCAACGGCGTGCCCGAGGCACTGGCCCGCGAAGCGTTCACCCTGGCTGCAGCCAAGCTGCCGCTGTCGTGCACCTTTGTGGCTCGCCAGGTCGGCGCCTGAGATGAAGGACAAGGCTATGAAAGCATCTGAACTGCGCGCCAAGGACGTGCCCGCGCTGGAGAAGGAAGTCTCCGATTTGCTCAAGGCCCATTTCGGCCTGCGCATGCAAAAGGCGACGCAACAACTCTCCAACCATTCGCAGCTGGGCAAGACCCGCCGCGACATCGCCCGCGCAAAGACCGTCCTGGCCGAGAAGAACAAGGGAGCCGCGAAATGAACACTGCTGCCGCAATGCAGTCCGCCGAAGCACCCGCCAAGGCCGGCAAGGTCACCCGCACCTTCGTTGGCAAGGTGGTCAGCGACAAGCGTGCCAAGACCATCACCGTGCTGGTTGAGCGCCGTGTCAAGCACGAGCTGTACGGCAAGATCATCGGCCGCTCGAACAAGTACCACGCCCACGATGAAAAGGGCGAGTACAAGATGGGCGACATGGTCGAGATCACCGAGAGTCGACCGATCTCCAAGACCAAGTCGTGGGTCGTGACCCGCCTGGTCGAAAAGGCCAAGATCGTTTGAGGGCTTTTCCCTGACCGTCGGCAAGACGGCCGGATCGCCGGAACACTGGCGGCCGGCCGTTTTTCATTTCTCCCAGGAAACGCACCATGCTCAAGATTGGCGACAAGTTGCCTGCCGGCAGCCTGCAGGAATTCATCGAAGTCGAGGGCCATGGCTGCTCGCTCGGTCCGAACACCTTTGACATAGCCCATCTCACCGCGGGCAAGAAGGTGGCCATCTTCGCGTTGCCGGGTGCATACACCCCGACCTGCTCGGCCAAACACGTGCCGGGCTACGTCGAGAAAGCCGCGGCGCTAAAGGCGGCCGGCGTCGATGAAATCTGGTGCGTGTCGGTCAACGACGCCTTCGTGATGGGCGCCTGGGGCCGTGACCAGCACACCTCCGGCAAGGTGCGCATGATGGCGGATGGCAGTGCCCACTTCACGACCGCGGTCGGCCTGACGTTGGACCGCACCACTGCGGGCATGGGCATTCGCTCGCAGCGCTACTCGATGCTCGTCGTCGACGGCCTGGTCAAGACACTCAACATCGAGGCGCCGGGCAAGTTCGAGGTTAGCGATGCCGACACGATGCTGCGCCAGGCCAAAGAGGTTCTCGCGTAGGCGTTCTTGGCGTGGACGTTTGACAGCGCCCGCGTTTACCCGCTATCATCTTCGACTTCGCCGAAATGGCGGGTTGGTGCCTTGCACCGGCCTCGATTCCGGCTTTCGCCCACACCACGGGCCCAAGACTGACCGCACGCCGACCCTCGAGGTTGCTCGCAGTTCAAGTTGGGTAGAGAACATGATCCAAATGCAATCGCGGCTCGACGTCGCGGACAACACCGGCGCGAAGTCCGTCATGTGCATCAAGGTGCTCGGCGGCTCCAAGCGACGCTACGCCGGCATCGGCGATGTGATCAAGGTCAGCATCAAGGAAGCTGCGCCGAGGGGCCGCGTCAAGAAGGGCGAGGTCTACAGTGCCGTGGTCGTGCGCACCGCCAAGGGCGTGCGTCGCCAGGATGGCTCACTGATCAAGTTCGACGGCAATGCCGCCGTGCTCCTCAATGCCAAGCTCGAGCCGATCGGCACGCGCATCTTCGGCCCGGTGACGCGTGAACTGCGCACCGAGCGCTTCATGAAAATCGTGTCGCTGGCGCCCGAAGTGCTCTGAAGCGCTGCCTGGAAGGACCCACCCCATGAACAAGATTCGCAAAGGCGACCAGGTCATCGTTCTGACCGGCCGCGACAAGGGCAAGCGTGGCACCGTCGCCCGCCGTGTCGATGACAGCCACCTCGTGGTCGAGGGCGTCAACGTGGTGAAGAAGCACGTCAAGCCCAATCCGATGAAGGGCACCACCGGCGGCGTGATCGACAAGACCATGCCGATCGACCAGTCCAACGTGGCAATCTACAACGCGGCCACCGGCAAGGCCGATCGCGTGGGCATCAAGCTCCTGGCTGACGGCAAGAAAGTGCGCGTCTACAAGTCCAGCGGCAACGAGATCAAGGCTTAAGAGGCAACGAACATGGCAAAGAAACAAGCCGCCGCCGCAGCCACTTCAGGCGCCGCGCCAAAGGCCCGCCTGCAGACGATCTACCGCGAGAAGATCGTTCCTGAACTGGTGACCAAGTTCGGCTACAAGTCGGTGATGCAGGTGCCGCGCCTGACCAAGATCACGCTGAACATGGGTGTCAGCGAGGCGGTGTCGGACAAGAAGGTTATGGACAACGCCGTCGGCGACCTGATCAAGATCGCCGGGCAGAAGCCGGTGGTCACCAAGAGCAAGAAAGACATTGCCGGCTTCAAGATTCGCTCCGGGGTGCCGATCGGCGCGATGGTCACGCTGCGCGGCGTGCGCATGTACGAGTTCCTCGATCGCTTCGTCACCGTGGCCCTGCCGCGGGTGCGCGACTTCCGCGGCATCTCGGGACGCTCGTTCGACGGCCGCGGCAACTACAACGTCGGGGTCAAGGAGCAGATCATTTTCCCCGAGGTCGATTACGACAAGGTCGACGCACTGCGTGGCATGAACATCAGCATCACCACCAGCGCGAAGACCGATGACGAGTGCAAGGCCTTGCTGACGGCCTTCCGTTTCCCGTTCAAGAACTGAGGTGCCCAGTGGCCAAACAATCCCTCATCCAACGTGAGCTGAAGCGCGAGCAGTTGGCTGCCAAGTACGCGAAGAAGTACAAGGAACTCAAGGCGACTGCCAACGACGCCAAGAAGTCAGACGAAGAGCGTTACGCCGCGCGCCTGGCGCTGCAGCAGTTGCCGCGCAACGCCTACCCGACGCGCCAGCGCAACCGCTGCGGGCTGACCGGCCGTCCACGCGGCACGTTTCGTATGTTCGGACTGGCGCGCAGCAAGATCCGCGACCTGGCGTTCAAGGGCGACATCCCCGGTGTCGTCAAGGCCAGTTGGTAATCGGACTCAGGAGATTCACAAATGAGCATGAGTGATCCGATCGCCGATATGCTGACGCGTATCCGCAATGCACAGTCCGTCGAGAAGACTTCGGTGACGATGCCGTCGTCGAAGTTGAAGGTGGCCATTGCGCAGGTGCTGAAGGACGAGGGCTATATCGACGGCTTCGCCCTCAAGGGTGGCGCCAAGGCCGAACTCGAAATCTCGCTGAAGTACTACGCCGGGCGCCCGGTGATCGAGCGAATCGAGCGTGTCAGCCGTCCTGGCCTGCGTGTGTACAAGGGCCGCCACGCGATTCCCCAGGTACAGAACGGCCTGGGGGTCGCCATCGTCACCACGCCGCAGGGCGTGATGACCGACCGCAAGGCACGCGCTTCCGGCGTTGGCGGCGAAGTCCTTTGCTACGTGGCCTAACGGAGGAATGCAGCGATGTCGCGCGTAGGAAAAATGCCGATCACCGTCCCGCAGGGCGTGGACGTGTCGGTCACGGCTGAGCAGATCAGCGTCAAGGGCGCTTTGGGCACGCTGACCCGCAAGGGCAATGTGCTGGTGACTGTCAAGAACGATGCCGGCAAGGTGAGCTTCACGGCCGCCAACGACAGTGTCGACGCCGACGCCATGAGCGGCACGATGCGCGCGCTGGTAGCCAATATGGTCAGTGGTGTCGCCAAGGGCTTCGAGCGCAAGCTCAATCTGGTCGGCGTCGGCTTTCGCGCCCAGGCCCAAGGCGCCAAGCTGAACCTGCAGGTCGGTTACTCGCACCCGGTGGTGAAGGAAATGCCTGCAGGCATCAAGGTCGAATGCCCGACCCAGACCGAAATCATCATCAGGGGAGCCGACCGCCAAGTGGTAGGCCAGATTGCCGCAGAAGTGCGGGCGATCCGTCCGCCCGAGCCCTACAAAGGCAAAGGCATCCGCTACGCGAACGAGCGCGTGGTCCTCAAAGAGACCAAGAAGAAGTAAGGAGCGGCGACATGACGATCAACAAGAAGGATCAACGCATCCGCCGTTCGCGCCAGACGCGCGTGCGCATCGCTACCCAGCGCGTCGCACGCTTGACGGTCTTTCGCAGCAACCTGCACATCTATGCCAATGTCATCTCCGACGATGGCACCAAGGTGCTGGCGAGCGCGTCGACCGCCGAGAAGGATGTGCGTACCGAACTCGGGGGCAACGGCAAGGGCGGCAATGCGGCGGCGGCGGTGATCGTCGGCAAGCGCATCGCCGAGAAGGCCAAGGCGGCCGGTATCGACAAGGTCGCGTTCGACCGTTCTGGCTTCGCCTACCACGGCCGCGTCAAGGCGCTGGCCGAGGCGGCGCGCGAAGCCGGCCTGCAGTTCTGACGCAACAGAGGAATAGTGCAATGGCAAAATTTCAACCCCGCGCTCAGACCGAGGCCAACGACGACGGCCTGAAGGAAAAGATGATTGCGGTGAACCGCGTCACCAAGGTGGTCAAGGGCGGCCGCACGCTGAGCTTCGCGGCGCTGACCGTCGTCGGCGACGGCGATGGGCGCGTCGGCATGGGCAAGGGCAAGGCCAAGGAAGTGCCGGTGGCGGTGCAAAAGGCCATGGAAGCCGCGCGCCGCAATCTGAAGAAGATCGCGCTGAAGAATGGCACGATCTACCACAACGTACGCGGCGAGCATGGCGCCGCCAAGGTGTTGATGGCGCCGGCGGCACCCGGGACCGGCATCATCGCCGGCGGCCCGATGCGTGCGGTGTTCGAAGTCATGGGCGTGACCGACATCGTGGCCAAGAGCCTGGGCTCGTCCAACCCGTACAACATGGTGCGCGCGACGCTCGACGCACTGAACAGCTCCACCACGCCGGCGGCCGTGGCGGCCAAGCGCGGCAAGTCGGTTGAAGAAATCTTCAACTGAAATGGCGCCGGAGAACTGACATGTCCGACAAGAAAACCCTGACCGTCAAGCTCGTCAAGAGCGTGGCCGGAACCAAGCAGTCGCATCGCGACACCGTGCGCGGCCTGGGCCTGCGCCGCGTCAACAGCCAGCGCACGCTGGAAGACACGCCGGCAGTGCGCGGGATGATCAACAAGGTTGCTTACCTCGTCCAGGTGCTGTGATGAATCTCAACAACATCAAGCCGGCCACCGGCAGCCAGAAAGACCGCCGCCGTGTTGGCCGCGGGATCGGGTCGGGCCTGGGCAAGACCGCGGGGCGTGGCCACAAGGGTCAGAAGTCGCGCGCCGGCGGCTACCACAAGGTGGGCTTCGAAGGCGGCCAGATGCCGCTGCAGCGCCGCCTGCCCAAGCGCGGCTTCAAGTCGCACGCGCTGAAGTACAACGCCGAAGTCACGCTGACCGATCTGCAGCGCCTCGGGCTGGACGAAGTCGATCTGCTGAGCTTGAAGCAAGGCGGCCTGGTCCGCGACATGATCAAGACGGTCAAGGTCGTCAAGACCGGCGAGCTGAGCATCAAGGTGGCCCTCAAGGGCATCGGTGCGACCGCCGGCGCCAAGGCCGCCATCGAAGCGGCCGGCGGTTCGGTCAGCGAGTAATCGAGGACGGACGACTTGGCAACCAACGCCACCAGCACAGCACAACTGGCCAAGAGCGGCAAGTTCGGCGACCTGCGTCGCCGCTTGACGTTCTTGCTGCTTGCGCTCGTGGTCTATCGCCTGGGGGCGCATATTCCCGTGCCCGGCATCGATCCCGACCAGCTGCGCCAGCTCTTCAACAGCCAGAGCGGCGGCATCCTGAACCTGTTCAACATGTTCAGCGGCGGCGCGCTGTCGCGTTTCACGGTCTTTGCGCTGGGCATCATGCCCTACATCTCGGCGTCGATCATCATGCAGTTGATGACCTACGTCGTGCCCACGCTCGAGGCGCTGAAGAAGGAAGGCGAATCGGGCCGGCGCAAGATCACGCAGTACACGCGCTACGGCACGCTGGGGCTGGCGGTATTCCAGTCGCTGAGCATCGCCCTTGCACTCGAGGGCTCGCCGGGCCTGGTCATCGCCCCGGGCTTCGGGTTTCGCATGACGGCGGTGGTCAGCCTGGTCGCCGGTACGATGTTCCTGATGTGGCTGGGTGAGCAGATCACCGAGCGCGGCCTCGGCAACGGCATCTCGATCCTGATCTTCGCCGGCATCGCCGCGGGCTTGCCCAATGCCATCGGCGGCCTGTTCGAGCTGGTGCGCACCGGTTCGATGAGCATTTTCGCGTCGCTGTTCATCATCACACTGGTGGTCTTCGTCACCTTCGCGGTGGTCTTCGTCGAGCGCGGCCAGCGCAAGATACTGGTCAACTACGCCAAGCGACAGGTCGGCAACAAGGTCTACGGCGGTCAGTCGTCGCACCTGCCGTTGAAGCTCAACATGTCGGGCGTGATCCCGCCGATCTTCGCTTCGTCGATCATCCTGTTGCCTGCCACCGTGGTCGGCTGGTTCGCCACCGGCGAAGGCATGCGCTGGCTGAAGGATCTGTCTTCGGCGCTGTCCCCGGGCCAGCCGATCTATGTGCTGCTGTATGCGGCGATGATCGTGTTCTTCTGCTTCTTCTATACCGCGCTGGTGTTCAACAGCCGCGAGACGGCCGACAACCTGAAGAAGAGCGGCGCTTTCGTACCCGGCATCCGCCCGGGCGACCAGACCGCGAAGTACATCGACCGCATCCTGGGCCGCCTGACGCTGGCCGGTGCGATCTACATCACGGCTGTCTGCCTGCTGCCCGAGTTTCTGGTGTTGAAGTACAACGTGCCGTTCTATTTCGGTGGAACGTCCCTCTTGATCATTGTGGTCGTGACGATGGATTTCTGGGCCCAGGTTCAGAGCTACGTGATGAGCCAACAGTACGAGTCGCTTTTGAAGAAGGCAAATTTCAAGGCATCTTGAGATGGCGAAGGACGACGTCATCCAGATGCAGGGCGAGATTCTGGAGAACTTGCCCAACGCTACGTTTCGAGTGAAGTTGGAGAACGGCCACGTGGTCCTGGGTCATATCTCCGGAAAGATGCGCATGCACTACATCCGCATCCTGCCGGGCGACAAGGTCACCGTGGAATTGACGCCCTACGATTTGAGTCGGGCTCGCATTGTGTTCCGCGCGAAGTGAGCGCCGCAGTTGCCAATTACGAGTGAAGGTTTAGGAGAGAACAACATGAAAGTCGCTGCATCGGTCAAGAAGATGTGCCGCAACTGCAAGATCATCCGGCGCCACGGTGTCGTGCGCGTGATCTGCACCGACCCGCGCCACAAGCAGCGCCAGGGCTGATTCAGCCCTCTCGCACAGGACACAAGAAGGAACACCATGGCACGCATTGCTGGTATCAACATTCCGCCGCACAAGCACGCCGAGATCGGCCTGACGTCGATCTACGGCATTGGGCGCACCACGGCGCAGAAGATTTGCGAGAAGGCGGGCATCGCCTATTCGAAGAAGATCAAGGACCTGTCCGACGTCGATCTGGAGAAGATCCGCGAAGAGATTGGCCGCATGACGATCGAGGGCGACCTGCGGCGCGAGATGTCGATCAACATCAAGCGCTTGATGGACCTGGGCTGCTACCGCGGCGTACGTCATCGCCGCGGCCTGCCCGTTCGCGGCCAGCGCACCAAGACCAATGCGCGCACGCGCAAGGGCCCGCGCAAGTCGGGCGCCCTGGTCAAGAAGTGACCGGTCGTCAGTTCGTCAAGAAGTAATGCGAGCGCGTCGCTAGAGACACCAAGGAAAGATCATGGCCAAGGCACCCCAGAACACCGCCGCGCGTCGCGTGAGCAAGAAGATCCGCAAGAACGTGGCGGACGGCATTGCCCACGTGCACGCGTCGTTCAACAACACCATCATCACGATCACCGACCGCCAGGGCAGTGCGCTGTCGTGGGCGTCTTCGGGCGGCCAGGGCTTCAAGGGCTCGCGCAAGAGCACGCCGTTCGCGGCCCAGGTTGCCGCCGAGAACGCCGGCCGCGCGGCGCAGGAACAGGGCATCAAGAACCTCGACGTGCGCATCAAGGGCCCGGGCCCCGGCCGCGAGTCGAGCGTGCGCGCCCTGGCCTCGCTGGGCATCCGCATCAACTCGATTTCCGACGTCACGCCGGTGCCGCACAACGGTTGCCGGCCGCAGAAGCGCCGCCGTATCTAGTGTTTCGCTGCCACGTCGGCATGGCTTTCGAGGCCCTGCCGGCGTTGGCGTTTTGAAGACCACCGTTCGAGCGCATACCAACAACACCCGCCGGACTCGCGCGACAAGAAGGTCGCGTCAGATTGACCATCAAAGGACATCACCGTGGCACGTCTCCTGGGCCCCAAGGCCAAGCTATCCCGCCGTGAAGGCACCGACCTGTTCCTGAAAAGCGCCCGCCGCTCGATCAGCGACAAGTCGAAGTTCGAATCCAAGCCTGGCCAACATGGCCGCACCAGCGGCTCACGCACCAGTGACTTCGGCCTGCAACTGCGCGAAAAGCAGAAGGTCAAACGCATGTACGGCGTGCTCGAGCGCCAGTTCCGCCGCTACTTTGCCGAGGCCGAGCGCCGCAAGGGCAATACCGGCGCCAATCTGCTGATGTTGCTCGAGTCGCGCCTGGACAATGTGGTCTACCGCATGGGGTTCGGCAGCACGCGTGCCGAAGCGCGCCAGCTGGTTTCGCACAAGGGCATCACGGTCAACGGCGAGGTCGTCAACATCTCGTCTTACCTGGTCAAGGCCGGCGACACGATCGCGGTGCGCGAGAAGTCGAAGAAGCAACTTCGCGTGACCGACTCCGTCAAGCTCGCCGAGTCGATCGGCCTGCCAGAGTGGGTCAAGGTCGATGCCGCCAAGTTGGAGGGCGTATTCACCAAGACGCCGGACCGCGACCAGTTCGGCGCCGAGATCAAGGAAGCACTCATCGTCGAGCTCTACTCACGGTAAACGAGAAGGACAGCGGGAGACCGGCCCTTGGCCGGCCCCCTTTCTGGAGGGCTTCGCTTGCCGGGCGCGAAGCTTTTCGTCTCCCAGCCCGGCAGATCCATCAGCCTTATCGGTGTAACGAGCCGAGGGTATTGACAGGAAAGACACTCAATGCAAACCAATCTGCTGAAGCCCAAAGCCATCAACGTCGAACCGATCGGCGGCCACCGTGCGAAGGCCACGCTCGAGCCTTTCGAGCGCGGCTACGGCCACACGCTGGGCAATGCCCTGCGTCGCGTGTTGCTGTCGTCGATGGTGGGCTATGCGCCGACCGAAGTCACGATCGCCGGCGTGCTGCACGAGTACTCGACGATCGACGGCGTACAGGAAGACGTCGTGCACATCATGCTCAACCTCAAGGGTGTGACCTTCCGCCTGCACAACCGCGACGAAGTCACGCTGGTGCTGCGCAAGGAGGGCGAGGGCCCGGTCACGGCCGGCGACATCCAGACCCCGCACGACGTGGAAATCATCAACCCCGATCACGTGATTGCGCACCTCTCGCATGGTGGCAAGCTCGACATGCAGATCAAGGTCGAGAAGGGCCGCGGCTACGTGCCCGGCAACATGCGGCGCTTCGGCGACGAGCCGACCAAGTCGATCGGCCGTATCGTTCTCGACGCCTCGTTCTCTCCGGTGCGCCGGGTCAGCTACGCGGTCGAGAACGCGCGCGTCGAACAGCGTACCGACCTCGACAAGCTGGTGATGGAGATCGAGACCAACGGTGCCATCAGCCCCGAAGAGGCGATCCGCGCCTCGGCCAAGATCCTGGTCGAGCAGCTGGCGGTGTTTGCACAACTCGAAGGCAGTGAAGTCAGCGGCATCTTCGAAGAGCAGAAGCGCACCACCAGCACCTTCGACCCGATCCTGCTGCGCCCGGTCGACGAGCTCGAACTCACGGTGCGTTCGGCCAATTGCCTGAAGGCCGAGAATATCTATTACATCGGCGACCTGATCCAGCGCACCGAGACCGAACTGCTGAAGACGCCGAACCTGGGCCGCAAGTCGCTCAACGAAATCAAGGAGGTGCTTGCCTCGCGTGGCCTCACGCTCGGCGCACGCCTGGAGAACTGGCCGCCGCAAGGACTGGACAAACGCTAACAGGAAAGGCGGCGCCAGCGCCGTCCAAGGATTGGGCCTCTTGAACGAAGCCCGGTGCACCCCCAGTACCTGATACGGCTGGGGTTCAATATAGGAAGGACAAGCACCATGCGCCACCGCAACGGACTACGCAAACTCAACCGCACCAGCGCTCATCGCCAGGCGATGCTGCGCAACATGTGCAACTCGCTGATCACCCACGAGGCGATCAAGACCACGCTGCCCAAGGCCAAGGAGCTGCGCATGGCTGTCGAGCCCCTGATCACGCTGGCCAAGGAGCCGACGCTGGCGCATCGCCGGCTGGCCTTCGACCGCACGCGCGACCGTGATGTCGTCGCCAAGCTGTTCAATGACCTCGGTCCGCGCTACAAGGCGCGCCCGGGGGGCTACACGCGGATCCTGAAGATGGGTTTTCGCGTCGGCGACAACGCGCCGATGGCCTTCGTCGAGCTGGTCGATCGGCCCGAGCCCGCGGCGGAAGAGGCCAAAGTCGACGCCGAGTAAGCGTCCCGTTGAACCGCAATGCAAGGCCAGCCGCAAGCTGGCCTTGTTCGTTTGGGCTGGCACACTGTCACCCACCATGGATCGACCGCTGTTTCGCGTCGACGGCCTCGTCAAACACTACAACGGCCAGCGTGTCGTCGATGACCTGTCGCTCGCGATCGCGCCCGGCGAGTGCCTGGGGGTGATCGGCCCCAATGGCGCTGGCAAGACGACGACGCTGCGCATGTGCCTGGGCCTGGTCACAGCGGACGCCGGCACGATCAGCATCTTCGGCCTGCCGATCCCCGAGGCGGCGCGCGAAGCCAAGAAGCGCATCGGCGTGGTGACGCAGTTCGACAGCCTCGACCCGGACTTCAACTGCGCAGAAAACCTGCGCGTCTTCGGCAGCTACTTCGGCCTGCCGCGCGCGACCATCGCCGAGCGCGTGCCGCGCCTGCTCGAGTTCGCCGCACTGCAGTCCAAGTCTGCGGCCAAGCCAGGTGAGTTGTCAGGCGGCATGAAGCGGCGTCTGTCGCTGGCGCGGGCCCTCATCAACGACCCCGACTTGCTGCTCCTCGATGAGCCGACCACCGGCCTGGATCCGCAGGCGCGGCACCTGATCTGGGAGCGCCTGAAGGCCTTGCTGCAGCAAGGCAAGGCCATCCTGCTGACCACGCACTTCATGGACGAGGCCGAGCGGCTGTGCGACCGACTGGTGGTACTCGACCGCGGCCGCAAGATCGCCGAAGGCACGCCGCGCGGCTTGATCGCCGAACACCTCGAACCCGACGTGGTGGAGGTCTATGGTGAGGGCGCCGCGGCCTGCGCCGCCGAACACGCCGCGCTCGCGCAGCGCGTCGAGGCCAGCGGCGAAACTGTATTCTTCTACCTGCGCGACGCGCACCGCCTGCTCGACGCGGTGGCCAACCGCCGCGACATCCGCACCCTGCACCGCCCGGCCAACCTCGAAGACCTGTTCCTCAAGCTCACCGGGCGTCAGATCCGCGACGACGCATGATGATCAGGACCACTGCCATCACCTCGTCCCCGTTCGCTTTGTTCGCCAGGCCGCGCATTTCGCTGCGCTGCTGGCCGGTGGTCCAGCGCAATTTGCTAGTGTGGAAGAAGCTCGCGCTGCCCAGCCTGCTGGGCAACATCGCCGAGCCGCTGATCATCCTGGTGGCATTCGGGTACGGCCTGGGTGCGCTGGTCGGGCGGGTCAACGACCTGCCCTACATCGTGTTCCTGGCCTCGGGCAGCATCTGCATGAGCACGATGTATGCCGCGTCCTTCGAGGCGATGTACTCGGCCTTCTCGCGCATGCAGATGCAGAAGACCTGGGACAGCATCCTCAACGCCCCCATCGCGCTCGACGACATCGTCTTCGCCGAGATGCTGTGGGCCGGCATCAAGGCGCTGATCACCGCCACCGCCATCGCGCTGGTGCTGGTCGTGCTGGGCATCAGTCGCACGCCCATGCTGCTGCTGGCGCTGCCCGTGCTGTTCCTGGTCGGCCTCACCTTCGCCGCCATTGCGCTGGTCTTCAACGCGCTGGCCAAGGGCTATGACTTCTTCACCTACTACTTCACACTGGTGCTGACGCCGATGACGTTTCTGTCGGGCGTGTATTTCCCGGTCGAGCAGATGCCTGTGGGGTTGCAGCGGGTCGCTGCCATGCTGCCCCTGTCCGCTGCGGTCGAGCTGGTGCGGCCCCTGGTCATCGGCATGTGGCCAACGCGTTGGCTGCAGCCGCTGGCGGTGCTTCTGGCGTATGCGGCGGTGGGCTTCTGGATCGCTTTGGCGCTCACGCGGCGCCGCTTCTACCGCTGAAGTCGCGCATCTACGACATGTTAGAATTGCCCCGCGGGGTGGAGCAGTCTGGTAGCTCGTTGGGCTCATAACCCAAAGGTCGCAAGTTCAAATCTTGCCCCCGCAACCAATCAGCAAGAATGCCCTCCGCGTTGGGGGCATTTTTCCAAGTGTGCCGATGCGATGAGTTCCTCGCACCGCACTGAGTCAGATCAAGGCATTGCGCACGCTGCGGGTCGACAGTCACTGCTTTGCCGGCAGGCCCAGCCTGAGCCGGTGAGGCCTTCATGAGCGACGCGCCCTTGACATCCGATCTGCTGCCGCGGCTCGCCACCGGCACGCTGCGACCGTTGCACCTGGCCGGCCGCCATCACCCTGGCCTGATGGAACGCACCGGCCACCCAATGAAGACTTGCCGATCCGGGGCCTGGCTCGGCCCGCCGTGCGCCGACGAGCGGTCGGGCTGACCGGCGACAATCGCCAAAGTCTTGAATTGGATCAATCCCACTGCGCTGCTGCTGCACGGATCATCCTCATTTGCCGCCCACAGGAATCACACCTTGACCCTCAAGATCGCCCGCGCCACGGCCGTGCCCGTTGCCGCATTGCCCCCCCAAGCCATCAGCATCGAGGTGCTGCGCGAAAAGTACGCCAAGGGCGACGAGCAGACCGTCGAGGCGGTATACCGCCGCGTGGCCGCGGCACTCGCCGATACGGAACCCGCCGATCAGCGCAGCGCCTGGGCCGAGCGCTACGCGCGGGCGCTCGAGCAGGGCTTTATTCCCGCCGGGCGCATCCAATCGGCCGCCGGGACGGGTCTGGCAGCCACGCTGATCAACTGCTTCGTGCAGCCGGTGGGCGACTCGATCACCCAGGTCGACGACGGCCATCCCGGCATCTACACCGCGCTGGCCGAAGCCGCCGAGACGATGCGCCGCGGCGGCGGCGTCGGCTACGACTTCTCGCGCATCCGCCCGCGCGGCGCCTGGGTCGGCGCCACGCAAAGCAGCGCCAGCGGGCCGGTCAGCTACATGCGTGTCTTCGACCGTTCGTGCGAGACGGTCGAATCGGCCGGCGCGCGCCGCGGCGCACAGATGGGGGTGCTGCGCTGTGACCACCCCGACATCGAGGAGTTCATTCACGCCAAGGATCGCGGCGACCTGAAGAACTTCAACATCTCGGTCGGCGTCACCGACGCCTTCATGCAGGCGGTGCAAGGCGGTGGCGACGTGGAGCTGGTGCACCGCGCCGAGCCGGGTGCGACACAAATGGCCGCCGGGGCCTACCGCCGCGGAGATGGCCTGTGGGTCTTTCGCAAGCTGCCTGCGCGCGAGTTGTGGGAGCAGGTCATGCGCGCCACCTACGACCATGCCGAACCGGGCGTGCTGTTCCTCGATACCATCAACCGCGACAACAACCTCGCCTACTGCGAGAGCATCAGTGCGACCAATCCGTGTGTCACGGCCGACACCTGGGTCATGACCGGCGACGGGCCGCGTCAGGTGCATGCGCTGGTGGGCCAGCGGTTTATGGCCATCGTCGATGGCAAGCCCTACGCGACCGAGTCCGAAGGTTTCTTCGCCACGGGCACGAAGCCGGTGCTGCGCCTGAGCACGCGGGAAGGGCATGGGCTTCGCTTGACGGCCGACCATCCGGTGCGCCGCGTCACGCGCAAGACCCGCTACCTGGTCGAAAGCGCCTGGGCGTGCGCCAGCGAGCTCCAGCCCGGCGACGAAATCATCTTGCATGACCACCGCGCACTCGAGGGGTGGGAAGGCGCACGCACGCAGCAAGAGGGCTACCTGGTCGGTCTGCTGATCGGCGACGGCACGCTCAAGGCAGACAAGGCCGTGCTGTCCGTTTGGGCCCCTGAGTTGAAGGCCGTTGGCAACGGTGAACCCGCGTGTCCGCGCGGCGTGCGCGGAGTCATGTTGGCGGCCGAGGCGGCGGCGCGATCGCTACCGCACCGCGCGGATTTCAAAGGCTGGCAGCGCGCCATCCCAGGGCGCGGCGAAGCCCGCCTGGTGTCGGGCGCCCTGCGCAGGCTGGCGCTCGAACTGCGCATGGCGCCCGGCCACAAACACATCAGCGCAGCGATGGAAGAGGCTTCATCCGGCTTCGCTGCCGGGCTGCTGCGCGGCCTGTTCGACGCTGACGGCTCGGTGCAAGGCCAGCAGGACAAGGGCGTCAGCGTTCGCCTGACGCAGTCTGATGTGCCGACCCTGCAGGCGGTACAGCGGATGCTGCTGCGCCTGGGCGTCGCCAGCACGATCTACACCGGGCGCCACGAAGCGCACGTCAAGAGCCTGCCCGACGGCCACGGCGGCCACGGCGACTTCGCGGTGCGTGCCGTGCACGAACTGGTTGTCAGTGGGGCCAACCTCGCGCGCTTCGCAGAGATCGTTGGCTTCGAAGACGAAACCAAATCGGAGCGCCTTGCGCATATGCTCGCCAGCTACAAGCGCGAACTCAATCGCGAGCGCTTCACGGCAACCGTCGATGCCATCCTGCCCGACGGCGTCGAGCCGGTGTTCGATGTCACCGTCGCCGATGTGCATGCGTTCGACGCCAACGGCCTGGTCGTGCACAACTGCGGCGAGCAACCGTTGCCCGCTTACGGCTGCTGCTGCCTCGGCTCGATCGACCTGACGCGCTTCGTGCAGCGCAGTTTCGAGGCTGACGCTGCGTTCGACGAGGCCGGCTTCGCCGCGCTGGTGCGCACGGCGGTGCGCATGCTCGACAACGTACTCGACGTGACGATGTGGCCGCTGCCGCAGCAGCACGAGGAGGCCCGGCGCAAGCGCCGTGTCGGCCTGGGCTTCACCGGCCTGGGCGATGCGTTGGTGATGCTGGGCCTGCGCTACGACAGTGAACCCGCGCGCGCGATGGCACGGCGCATCGCCGAGCAGATGCGCGACACGGCCTACGACGCGTCGGTCGATCTGGCGCTCGAGCGCGGCGCTTTCCCACTGTTCAACGCCGACCTGTACCTGTCGGGCGGCACCTTCGCGTCGCGCCTGCCACAGCCGCTGAAGGACCGCATCCGCGCGCACGGCATCCGCAACTCGCACCTGCTGTCGATCGCGCCGACGGGCACCATCAGCCTGGCGTTCGCCGACAACGCCAGCAACGGCATCGAGCCTGCGTTCAGCTGGACCTATGTGCGCAAGAAGCGCCAGCCCGACGGCAGCTTTGCCGAGCACCAGGTCCAGGACCACGCCTGGCGCTTGTACAAGCACACCAAGGGCGACGAGGCACCGCTGACTGAAGCCTTCGTCACCGCGCTCGAAATGAGTGCGCAGGCCCATGCCGAAATGGTGGCTGCGGTGGCGCCGTTCATCGACACCGCGATCAGCAAGACGGTCAACGTGCCGGTGGACTATCCGTATGCCGATTTCGAGCAGCTCTACCAGCAGGCCTGGTCGCTCGGCCTGAAGGGCCTGGCCACCTACCGACCGAATGCGGTGATCGGCAGCGTGCTGTCGACCCAGCCCGCGCCGCTGCAGGTCAGCGACCCGAATCGCCGGCTCGCACTCGATGCACCCGCCGCGCCGGTGCTCGCCTCGCTGCGCTGGCCAGGGCGGCCCGACCTGCCCGGCGGCAACGCGGCCTGGACCTACATGATCGAGCACCCGTTCGGTTCGTTCGCCCTGTTCGTCGGTGACGTGCCGCGCGACATCGATGGCCGTGGCGCCCAGCAGCAGCCCTTCGAAGTCTGGGTCAACGGTGCCGAGCAGCCGCGCGGCCTGGGGGCGCTGGCCAAGACACTGTCGATGGACCTGCGCGCCAACGACGCCGCCTGGCTGCAATTGAAACTCGACGCGCTGGCCACGGTGGCCGAAGAGCGCCCGTTCGACATGCCGTTCCCGCCGCATGGCGAACGCCGTCCGTTCCCCGGCGTGGTGGCCGCCACCGCGGCGGTGATCCGCTGGCGCTGCGAGCAGCTCGGCACGCTGCCGCCCCGGCCCGGTGGTGCCACGCCGGTGATCGATGCGCTGTTTGCCCGTGACGAGCCGCACACCGACCCGTCGGGCACGCTGGCCTGGGCGGTGGACATCGACAACCCGGCCAGTGGCGAGGCTTTCACGGTGACCTTGAAAGAGGTCACGCTGCCCGGCCCCGATGGTCAAAGCATCACGCGCCCCTGCGCGCTGGCGCTCGCCGGCAACTACCCGCGCGCGCTCGATGGGCTGGCGCGACTGCTGTCGCTCGACATGCGGGTGATCGATCCGGCCTGGATCGGCATGAAGCTGCGCAAGCTGCTGAACTACGCCGAGCCGCTCGGCCACTTCATGGCCTTCGTGCCCGGTCAGCGGCGACAGCAAACCTGGCCGTCGACGGTGGCTTACCTGGCGCGGCTGGTGATCCACCGCTACGCGATGCTCGGCGTGCTCGACGAAGAAGGATTCCCGCTGCGCGAGATGGGCGTGCTCGACGCGCCGCGAGCGGGCCAGGCAATCACATTGCAGCCCGGCCGCCCGTGCCCGGAATGCGGCAACGCCAGCGTGATCCACAAGGACGGCTGCGATTTCTGCACTGCGTGCGGCTACGTCGGGCAGTGTGGTTGAGCGAAGGGGCGGGCGCCGGCACCGCGGATGAGTCGCCATCACCATCACGTCTATGTCGTGCAGCTGTCCGATCGCGTGTGGAACGAACCGAGCTTTCGCAAGGCCAATCCCGACTACCGGCTGGGCAAGCCCTTCGTCTACGTCGGCATGACCGGGCTGGATCCGGACCTGCGCTTTGACCGCCACATGGCGGGCGTGCAGGCCAATCGATTCGTGTTGCGCTACGGCGTTCGTCTGATGCCCGAGCTGTTCGAGGTCTATAACCCGATGCCCTACGAGGCCGCTCGCGACATGGAGGTCGAGCTGGCGATCGGCTTGCGGCAGAACGGCTACGGCGTTTGGCAGGCCTGACCGCGCGCCGCGGGCCCGGCTACCGCGAGGGGCTCCAGCTCGCGAGCGCCGCGGCAAGTCGGACGGCCTCGCGCTCGCGCAGTTGGTGCCGCAGCTCGATACCCGTCGCGGCCTGATGTGCCGTCGATGCGCCGGCTGCGCCTGCCAGTCGCTGCTGGTCCAGCAACAGCTGGCGTGCCACCGCCGTGTCCGCCGACCAGTAGCTTGCCCCCGGCAGCAACCAGTTCTGCCCGCCGAAAACGCCGTTGCCGGCCAGGCGCGACAACGTTGACCAGTTCGCGAGGACGAACTCATAGGCCAGCGGTCCCAGGGATGGCCTCTCGCCCACCTTGCTGGGCAGAAATGCGCTCACGTCAGGCGGGATCCGACCCGACAGGCTTTCTTCAAGCAGCTGTCGCGCCCGAGACTCGTCGCGCCCGGCTGCCAGCGCGTTCATCAGCGCCCAGCGGTCCTCCTGACTCTCGGTGGCGCGAAAGGCCGACATCAGGGCGTCGAATTCCGCCTCCTGCGGCTCGGTCCCCACGGCCAGCAGCACCGCGTCGCGGATCGACGGTGCCAACCCCGCATGGCCTGGCTTGAGTGCGAGCGCGAATCGTTGCCTGGCCTCGGCGAGGGTCGGCGGATGGGCCAGAGTGCCCAGCCCGCTGATCAGCGCGCTGCGGTAGTTCAGTGTCTCGCTGTCCTCCCCGGGGGCCGGCGCCCAACCCAGGCGGTCGAGCTCCGGAGCGAACAGCGCGTAGCCGGCCACGCGCAAGGGGCCCTGGGCGTCGGTGCCGTCGAGGGCCACGTCGAGCAAATGCCAATCCGAAAGAGCCTTTGAGAACAGAGCACTGCGGCTTGCGTCATGAACCTGCGGCAGGGCCCGCACGAGGGCCAGGTGGTCGGCCATCGGCCGCCGGCCGGCGCTGGCCAGTGCGAAGCTGTCGGACATCAACGCCAGACGATCGCCAGGGGGCAGGGTGGCAAATGCGCCCACCAGGCGCGAGCGCAGGGCCGGTTCGTAGTCGACACGGTAGTAGCCGCCGCCACCCGCGTTGGCGCGCAGCGGCAGCTCATTGCAGCCGGGAAGTTCCAGGCGCTGTTCAGCGCCGCGCATCAAGAACGTCAAGGTCTTGTCGCCGTGGGCCAGCCGCACCGGCAACAGCCACGGGCCGCCAGCGAGCGGCTCGCCGAGCGAAAAGCGGCTCTGCCGCAGCGACACGACCGTCTGACTCTTCTCGCAGCGGCTCGAGAGTTCGAGCAACGGAATCCCAGCCTGATCGGTCCAGCTCGCAGCCACCTGAGCCACCGGCTGGTCTGCGGCCTGGCCGATGTGATGCCACAGGTCGCCGGCAGTGGCCGGCTTCATCGCGCGCTCGGCCATGTAGGACGCGAGGCCGCGCTGGAAGGCCGGCGCGCCGACCCATTGCTCCAGCATCGTCAGCACCGCTCCGCCCTTGTCGTAGGTCACATCGTCGAACACCTCGAACACGCTCGCTTCGCTGACCGGCCCGGAACGGATCGCCCGCGTCGCCTCGGTCGAGTCGCGATCCATCGTCGGCTCGAGATTGCGGCGAACCCGCAGGGCGGTTTGCCACTCGGGGTGAAAGTGCGTTCGGGCCTTCTGCTCCATCCAGGTTGCAAAAGCTTCGTTGAGCCAGATCTCGTTCCACGACGCCACCGAGACCAGGTTGCCGAACCACTGGTGCGCCACCTCGTGAGCCACGGTCTTGAACACGTCGCGCTGCGTGTTGGGGCCGCTTTGGGCCGAATCGAAGAGCAGCGCGCTCTCGACGTAGGTGATCAGCCCCCAGTTCTCCATCGCTCCGACGAGCGTTCCCGGAACGGCCAGCTGATCGAGTTTGGGCAATGCATACGCGTGGCCAAAATAGCGTGTGAAGAACGGCACGACCTGTTTGGTGACTTCCATCGCGAAGCGCGCTTGGTCGCGCTTGCCCCGCGGGGTGAGGATGCGAAGGGGTAGGCCGTCGACCCGGTCTTCCAGCACGTCGAACTGCCCGACGGCCAGCGCCAGCAGGTAGTCCGGCATCGAAGGCGTGACGGCGAAGTCGTGACGCTGCGCGTTTGCGTCAGCGCGCACTGACCGGCGCGGCATGTTGGAAACCACGTCGTAGCCGTTGGGCGCCCGAACAGACAGTTCGAAAGCGGTGCGGAATACCGGCTCGTCAAAAGCGGGCAGCACCCGCCGCGCGTCCACCGCCTGCAGTTGGGTCACCAGCATGCGAGCCGGTGCGCCCTGCTGCCGGTACTCGACCCGGAACAGTCCTTCGCCGCTGGCCTGGATCTGGCCACGATAGTCAATCTCCAGGCGATGCACGCCAACGGCGATAGGCCGCCCGTCCACGGGCGTCAGGCGCCAAGTGCCCGACGCTTCGTCGGCCACGACGCGCATGTCCCGCACCGCCCGACCGAGGAGCAGCCGGGCCCGGCCCGCGCGCAACTGTCTTGCGTGCATGACGATGGAAGCCACGGCTTGGCGAACGCTCAAGTCGATGGATACATGGCCGCCGAAATCGTCGCGGTCCGGGTCCACATCGAGCAGAAGTCGAACGCGCTGCGGCAGCACCGACTTGGGCAGTACGGTCTGCGTGCTCTGCAGTTCGAAACGCGGCTGGGCCGCGGCGAGGAGCGGCCCGCAACTCGCGATGGCAAGCAGCCCGCTGAACCAGAACCTCAAGCGCGTGCGGTTCTTCAAGACATCCCGAGGCATCGCCCCGACGGTGGGCATTGAAGCTGGCATGCCAGCGTGCACCGCTATGCAGCCGAGTGCCACAACGCTGCCGCGAAATGGCAGGCGCTGCCGCACATCACGAACAGGTGCCAGACGAAGTGCGCATAGCGCAGCTTCGAGTCGAACAGGAAGATCACCGCGCCGGCCGTGTACGACAGGCCACCGGCCACCAGCCAGGTGAGGCCTGCGGCCGACATGCGCTCGACCAGCGGCGCGGCAGCGACCAGCGCGACCCAGCCCATCGCGACGTATAGACCCGTGGACCACAGCGGGTGCTTCAGGCGGTCCAGCAGTTTGGCGGCGACGCCTAGCGCCGCTGCGCCCCAGACCACGCCGAACAGCGACCAGCCCCACGCGCCTCTGAGCACACCGAGCAGGAAGGGCATGTAGCTGCCGGCGATGAACAGGTAGATCGACGCATGATCGAGCCGGTTCAGCCAGTCCTTGGCGCGGCCGATCGGTAGCGCGTGGTACAGCGTCGAGACGAAGTACAGCACGATCATCGTGCTGGCGAACAGGCTCGCAGCGACCACGTTGGCTGCACTGCCGCGGCTGGCCGCCCCCTGCACCAGGATCGGCAACGCCGACACCGCGAGCAGCAAGCCGACGCCGTGGCTCAAGGCGTTGGCCACTTCTTCGCCGCGGGTCTGGTCGCGGTCGGGCTGGCGCGGGTTCATGGTCACCGATCGTACGCGGGCGCGGGCGAAGTGCAGGCGGTTCACCCGGCCAGGTGGTCGGCCAATACCCGCGCCACATGCAGCGCCGCGCGGCCCGCGCCGTCGGCGATCTGGTGGCGGCAGCTGGTGCCGTCGGCGACGATGATGGCGTCGGGCGCGGCGCGCACGGCAGGCAGCAGGCTGAGCTCGGCCATCTGCATCGAGACCGCGTGGTGTGCCGCCTCATAACCGAAACTGCCGGCCATACCGCAGCAGGAGCTCTCGATCAGCATCGGCTCGGCGCCGGGGATCAGGCGCAAGACATCGAGCACCGGGGGCATGGCGCCGAAGGCTTTCTGGTGGCAGTGGCCGTGCACGAGGATCGGCTGGCGCGCGGGGCGGAATGCGGCGTGGAAGCGCCCGGCCTTCGCCTCGCGCGCGAGAAACTCTTCGAACAGCAGCGCCTGTGCGGCCACGGTGTGGGCGTCGTCACCCAAGCCCATGCTCAGCATCTCGTCGCGCAGCGTCAGCAGGCACGACGGTTCGAGGCCGACGATCGGGATGCCGCGCTGGGCCAGCGGCAGCAGGGCATCGAGCAACTGGCGGGCACGGGCCCTGGCCTCGGCGGCCATGCCGGCGCCCAGGTAGGTGCGACCGCAGCACAGTGTCGCGTCGTGCTTGCCACGCACCGCATGCACGGCGTAGCCGGCAGCATGCAGCACACGCACGGCCGACACGGCGTTCTCGCACTCGAGGTGGCCGTTGAAGGTGTCGACGAACAGCGCCACCGGGTGCGTGGCCTCGAGCAGCTCGGTGCAGGTGGCGAGCTGCAGCGATGGCGCTGCCCGCCAGAACGTGTCGCGCCGAAAGCGCGGCAGCGAGCGAGCCGCCGACAGGCCGAGCCAGCGTTCGCTGGCGCGCCGAGCCAGCGGAACGCGGTTGCGCAGGTTCACGAGCCAGGACACACGGCTGGCCATCGCGGCGTACGCCGGCAGGTGGGCGAGCAGCCGGTCCTTCAGCGACAGGCCGTGGCGCAAGCGGCGCTGCGCCAGCACCTCGAGCTTCATCTTGGCCATGTCAACACCGGTCGGGCAATCGCGCCTGCAGCCCTTGCAACCGACGCACAGGTCGAGCGCATCGTGAACGGCATCACCGGTCAGCGCGTCCTCGCCGAGCTGACCCGACAGCGCCAGGCGCAGCGTGTTAGCGCGTCCTCTTGTCAGATGCCGCTCGTCGCGCGTGACGCGGTAGCTCGGGCACATCGTGCCGGCGTCGAACTTGCGGCAGTGGCCGTTGTTGTTGCACATCTCGACGGCCTTGGCCAGGCCACCGGTGCTGTCGCCGCCGCTGCCGGGGGCGGTGGTCGTCTCAGCGGCTGGGTCGTTCTGCACGTTCCACGTCGACCAGTCGAACACCGGCTTCAGCGCCATCGTCCTGTAGTCGGGCGGGTAGCGGAACAGGCGCGCATCGTCCATCTTCGGTGGGTCGACGATCTTGCCGGGGTTCATCAGGGCGGCCGGGTCGAGCTTGTCCTTGATGGCGCGAAACGCCGCGTTGATGTTTGGCCCGAACTGCCAGGCGATCCATTCGCCGCGGCACAGGCCATCGCCGTGCTCGCCGCTGTAGGCACCCTTGAACTTGCGCACCAGCACAGCGGCTTCGTCGGCGATGGCGCGCATCTTGGCCGCACCGCCGTTCGGCCCGCCCCGGCGCATGTCGAGGATCGGCCGCACATGCAGCGTGCCGACCGACGCATGGGCGTACCAGGTGCCGCGCGTGCCGTGTTTCGCAAAGACCTCGGTCAGCGCATCGGTGTACTCGGCCAGGTGCGGCAGCGGCACGGCGCAGTCTTCGATGAAGCTCACCGGCTTGCCGTCGCCCTTGGCGCTCATCATGATGTTCAGGCCGGCCTTGCGCACGTCCCAAAGGGCTTTCTGCGGCGCGTCGTCACGCATCTCGACCACGCTGCCGGGCAGGTGCAGCAGGTCGCCCACCAGCGCGACCAGGGCCCGCAACTGGCGCAGCAACGCGGCCTTGTCATCACCGCTGAACTCCACCAGCAGGATCGCCTCGGGCGCACCGATCAACGCCGCGTCGATCGTCGGCCGGAAGGCCGGGTTGGCGCGCGCGAGCTCGATCATCGTGCGGTCGACCAGTTCGACCGCAGTCGGGCCGAGTGTGACGATGTGCTGCGCCGCGTCCATTGCGGCGTGAAAGCTCGGGAAGTTGACGACGCCCAGCACCTTGGCGCGCGGCAGCCGGTGCAGCTTCAACTTCAGGCTGCGCGTGAAGGCCAGCGTGCCTTCGGCGCCGACCAGCAGGTGCGCGAGGTTGACGCTGCCGTCGGCGGTGTAGGGGCGCTCGCTTTGCGGCTGGAAGATGTCGAGGTTGTAGCCGCCCACGCGGCGCATCACCTTCGGCCAGCGGGCTTCGATCTCGGCGTGCTGCTGATCGGCCAGGCCGCGCACGAAATCGGCGAGCTCGCGCTCGGCGGCGCCGAGCCCCGCGACGGGCCCGAACGACAACAGCCGGCCGTCGGCCAGCCAGGCATCGATGCCGGCCACGTTGTGGACCATGTTGCCGTAGGCGATGCTGCGCGAGCCGCACGAGTTGTTGCCGGCCATGCCGCCGAGCGTGGCCTGCGCGCTGGTCGACACGTCGACCGGGTACCAAAGGCCCTGTGGCCTGAGCCACGCGTTCAGGTCGTCGAGCGCGATGCCGGGCTCGACATCCACGGTCATCGCGTCGGCATCGAAGCCGAGGACCTTGCGCAGATGCTTGCTGGTGTCGATGACCAGTGCCGCGCCGGTGGTCTGCCCGCATTGCGAACTGCCACCGCCGCGCGGCAGCAGCGGCACCCGCTGGCTGCGGGCGATGTCGATGGCCAGCGCCACGTCGCGTGCGGTCGTCGGCACGAACACGCCAACCGGCATGATCTGGTAGATCGACGCGTCGGTGGCGTAGCGCCCGCGCGAGGCGGTATCGAACAGCACCTCGCCCTCGGTTTCCCGCGACAGGGCCTGCGCGAGATCGACCGCCTCGGGGATCCCCTGCATTGCGGTCGTCCAGAGTTGTGCCATCGTGCCGCGATTCTGTATGCAAAACTGCGCCGGACTCGTGGAGCCCAGATGAAGCTGAACCATCACCCCAGCGGTCGCCATTTCCTGCAGATTCCGGGGCCGAGCCCGGTGCCCGACCGCGTCCTGCGCGCGATCAGCCTGCCGACCATCGATCACCGCGGGCCCGAGTTCGCCAGCCTGGGGCTCGAGGTGCTGGCCGGCCTGCAACACGTCTTCCAGACGCGCCACCCGGTCATCGTCTACCCCGCGTCGGGCACCGGCGCGTGGGAGGCGGCGCTGGCCAACACGCTGTCGCCCGGTGACGCGGTGCTGATGTACGAGACGGGGCACTTCGCTTCGTTGTGGCACAAGCTGGCGCTGAAGTTGGGCCTGCAACCCGAGTTCCTGGCCCTGTCGGGCACCGATGCAGCGGGGCTTCCGCACAGCTGGCGGCGCGGCGTGCAGGCCGAGCTGATCGAACAGCGCCTTCGCGCCGACGGCAGCCACCGTATCAAGGCCGTCTGCGTCGTCCACAACGAAACCTCGACCGGTGTGACGTCGGACATCGCCGCCGTGCGCCGCGCCATCGATGCCGCCGCTCACCCGGCGCTGCTGATGGTCGACAGCATCTCGGGCCTGGCCAGTGCCGACTACCGGCACGACGAGTGGGGGGTCGACGTGACGGTCGGCGGCTCGCAGAAGGGCCTGATGCTGCCGCCCGGCATCAGCTTCAACGCGCTGTCGCCCAAGGCCATCGCCGCCAGCCGCAGCGCGGCGCTGCCGAAGGCCTACTGGGCCTGGGACGAGATCCTGGAGAGCAACAAGACCGGCTACTGGCCCTCGACGCCGAACACCAACCTGCTCTATGGCCTCGCCGAAGCCTTGCAGATGCTGCAGGACGAAGGCCTGGCCAACGTCTTCGCCCGCCACCGGCGCTGGGCCGAGGGCGTGCGCGCCGCCGTCAAGGCCTGGGGCCTGGAGATCCAGTGCACCGACCCGGCGGTCTACTCGCCGGTGCTGACCGGCGTCGTGATGCCCTCGGGCATCGATGCCGACCGCGTGCGGCGCACGATCCACGAACGCTTCGACCTCTCGCTGGGCACTGGCCTTGGCAAGGTCCGTGGCCGCATGTTCCGCATCGGCCACCTCGGCGACTGCAATGACCTGACCCTGATGGCCGCCCTGTCCGGCTGCGAGATGGGCCTGAAGCTTTGCGGCGTGGCGCTGGCCGGCAGCGGCGTGCAGGCGGCGATGGATTTCTTCGCGGCACATCCGCAGCGCGTGGCGATGCAGGCTGCGGCCTGAGACTCGAACCCTGAAGGAGACCCCATGCAACGACGTTCCTTGATCCGCGCCACCGGCGCGGCAGCAGCCTGGATCGCGATGCCCGCGGTTCGCGCCCAGCAATGGCCATACGGGCCGGTGCGCATCGTGGTCGGCTTTCCACCGGGCGGCGGCACCGATGCACTGGCCCGCGTGGTCGGGCAAAAGCTCGGCGTGATGTGGAACCAGCAGGTCATCGTCGAGACCAAGGCCGGCGTGGCGGGCGTGCTGGCGGCCGAGTACGTGGCCACGCAGCCGAGCGACGGCAGCACGCTGCTGATGGCGCACATCAACAGCCATGCGCTGGCGGTCAGCCTGCAGCCCAAGCTGCGCTACAACATCGAGCGCGACTTCGTGCCGATCGTGCTGGTCGGCGTGACGCCCAACCTGCTGATCGCCAACCCGGCGCAAAGCGCGAAGACGGTGAAGGACATCGTTGCGCTGTGCAAGGCGCAGCCCGGCGCGGTGAGCTTCGGCTCGGCAGGCTCGGGTTCGGCGCAGCATCTGGCGCTGGAGATGTTCAAGCTTCGCGCCAAGGTCGACGCGCTGCATGTGCCCTACAAGGGCAGCGGCCCGCTGCTCACCGACCTGATGGGCGGCCAGATCCAGTACAGCTTCGAGACCATGACCGCTGCCACGCCGCATGTGAAGAGCGGCCGCGTGACGGCGATCGCGCAAACGCGTACCAAACGCGCCAAGGGCCATCCCACGGTGCCGACGATGCAGGAGGAAGGCTTCGAAGGCTTCGAGGCCACCACCTGGTACGGCCTGGTCGGCCCTGGCAAGTTGCCGACCGCGATCGCACAGAAGATCAACCGCGACGTCAACACCGTGCTGGCGATGCCCGACGTGCAGGAGAAGCTCGATACCTATGGCGCCGAGGACGGTGGCGGATCGGCGGAGAAGTTTGCGCAGTTCATCCGCACCGAGCAGGTCAAGTGGGCCAAGGTCGTCAAGGACGCCGGCGTCAAGATCGAGGCGTGAGCGCCGAGCCGCTGCACCGCTGGAGCGCCGTGCGGCTGGCGCGGGCGCTGGCATTGCGCGAACTCAGCGCAACCTCGCTGGCTTCGGCCCTGATCGAGCGCAGTGCTGCGCTCGAACCGCGGTTGCATGCCTGGTCAAGCTTCGATGCCGCCGCTGTGCGGCGCCGTGCACGCGTGCTCGATCGCGCCCAAGCCACCGGCGCGCTGCACGGCCTGCCGGTCGGTGTGAAGGACAACATCGACACCGCGGGGCTGTGCACTGAGTACGGTTCGCCGATCTACGCCGGCCACGTGCCGAAGGTGGACGCGGCCTGCGTTGCAACGATGCGCGCGGCCGGCGCCTGGGTGCTGGGCAAGACGGTGGCCACCGAGTTCGCCAACATGGTGCCGGCAGTCACGCGCAATCCGCACGACCTGGCGCACACGCCCGGCGGATCCTCGAGCGGATCGGCCGCTGCGATTGCCTCCGGGCTCGTGCCGCTGGCGCTCGGCACGCAGACGGCGGGCTCGCTGATCCGCCCGGCGGCGTTCTGCGGCATCGTCGGCTACAAGCCGTCGCCGCGGCGCATTGCGCGCGCCGGGGTGAAGGCGAATTCGGACACGCTCGACGAGGTCGGCGTGCTGGCACGCAGCGTCGACGACGCGGCGCTACTGGCGCAGGCGCTGTGTGGCGCAGCCAGCGCGCACCTGCCCAGCACGCGCGCCTTCGCACCGCGCGTCGGTGTCACGCTCACGTCGCAGCACGCGGCGTTGTCGGCAGCCATGGCGGCAATGATCGGTGCTGCCGCGCAGCGGCTGTCGGCCGCCCGGGCCGTGGTGCGCGACGCCGCCTGGCCGGCGTCGTTCGATGCCTTGTTCGAAGCGCAGCGCACCGTTCAGCTGTTCGAAACCGCGCGGGCGTTGGCGCCGGAGTTGCAGTACCGGCGTGCCGGTCTGACGGCGGCGCTGGCTGGTTTTCTCGACGAAGGCTGCCGTGTCGATGCCGCGGCCTACACCGCGGCGCTGACCTGCGGGCGCAATGCGCGCGACACGATCGAGACCCTGTTCGCCGACGCCGATGTCCTGATCGCGCCGGCGGCGCCCGGCGCCGCGCCGCGCGGGCTGGTGAGCACCGGCGACCCGATGTTCAACCGCCCCTGGCAGTTGCTCGGCTGCCCCTCGATCGCCCTGCCCGGCGGCCTGGACGCGACGGGCCTGCCATTGGGGCTGCAGGTGATCGGCCGGCCGCAGGACGACGATCGCGTCTTCGCTGCCGCAGCGTGGATCGCGGACGCATTGCAGATCGATGCGATCGCCCAGGGCCGCTGCCTGGACTGAGCTGGCGCACGCGCCATCAGACCTTGCGCGGCGCGGGAACGAAGGCGTCCGAAAAACAGAATGACTCGTCCAGCCCCTGTGCGACGAACGCCGGCACCGCGGCCTCGACCATCTGCACCGAGCCGCAGGCATAGACCTCGCAGCCGGTGAGGTCGGGGTGGTCGGCCAGCATGGCCTCGTGCACCAGCCCGCGCCGGCCGGGCCACGGATCGTCGGGCGCGGCATGCGACAGCACCGGTACGACCGAGAAGTTGGCGTGCTCGCGCTGCCAGCGCTGGGCCAGCTCGAGCAGGTACAGGTCGTTGGCTTCGCGCACACCCCAATACAGCTGCATCGGTCGGGCGATGCGGCGGTGAAAAGCATCCTCGACGATGCTCTTCACGGGCGCGAAGCCGGTGGCACCGGCGACGAACAGGATCGGCCGCGAGCTCTCGCGCAGCGTGAAGCGGCCGAGCGGGCCCTCGAACTCGATCGCGTCGCCGGATTTCATGGTCTCGAACACCCGCGTGGTGAACAACCCGCCTGGAATGCAGCGCACATGCAGCTCGATCGTCGCGTTGTCGTGCGGCGGATTGGCGAAAGAGAACGCTCGCCGCTGGCCGTCCTCCAGCACGATGTTGATGTACTGGCCGGCGACGAACGACAGGCGCTCGCCGTCGGGCAGCGCGATGCGCACGCGCATTACCGCGTCGGCCAGCCGCTCCAGGCTCTCGACGCGGCCGTGCCAGCGCCGCGCTGCAGCCTGCGGCCGCAGCGTGGCGACGCTGGCGACATCGAGCTCGACGTCCTCCTCGGCTATCGCGCAGCACATCAGCGCCTGACCGCGGGCGCGCATCGCCGCGCTCAGCGCCGCGGGTTGGTAGGCGCCGAGGTCTACGCGGCCGTTGAGCACCGTGCACAGGCATTGGCCGCAGCCGCCGGCGCGGCAGTCGAACGGCAGCGCCAGGCCGGCACGCAGGCCGGCTTCGAGCAGGGTCTCGCCGGCGCGCGCCGTCACCGACACGGCGCCCGGGTGCACCGTGAGATGTGCTTCGCCGCGCCGGCCTCGTCGCGGCGGCAGCCACGGCATCGCCAGCAGCGCCAGCGTGCCGATGCCGACGAGGGCCCACACCGCGGCCAAGGGCCATGCATACACCAGCGGGTAGAGCGCGAGCAGGAACCAGTCGAGCTGCAGCGTGGTGGGCGTCAGCGCGAGGTCGGCAGCACCGCCCTGGCTGACGACCGGCTGCACGACGGCCAGCACCAGCAGCATCGCCAGCACGGCCAGCGCGATCGGCCGCGGTGGTTGGGTCGAGGCCTTCGGGACTCGCTGCACGTGCACCCAGATCAGCAGCAGCGTCAGCAGCGGCACGCCGATGTGGATGAACACCAGCAGCGAGAACAGGCGATTGCTGACACTGGCCGGGTGAATGAAATTGCGGATCAGCGTGCCACCGAAGCCGGGCAGCCAGTCCATCCATTCGAAGCTGGCCTGGGTCACGAACTGCGCCAGGCGATCCCACGGCAGCATGTAGCCATTGACACCCGCCGCATAGACCAGCCAGATCAACACCACGCCCGTGACCCACGAAAACCAGCGAAATCCGCGCAGGCGATCGAAGGCGAAGTAACGCAGGGCGTGCACCGCCATCGTTGCCACCATCGCGTCCGACGCATAGCGGTGCACGCTGCGCATCACGCCACCCGCATACCACTGGTCCTCGGTGAGAGCCTGCACCGAGCGGTACGCCCCGTCGACGCTGGTGTCGAAGAAGGCGTAGAGGTACAGGCCCGTGGCGCCGACGATCCAGAACAGAAAGAAGATGGTTGCACCGAGGTGGTACAGCGGGTTCGCCTTGTCGCCGAAGGCGCGGTTGAACAGCGCCTCGGCGTGCAGGAAGCCGGCCCTCAGCAGGCGCTGCAGGGCCTGCATCATCGGTGCGGACGCAACGCGCGCAACACCACCACGACGAACAGTAGGCCGCCGGCGATGGCGACGAGCCCACCCAGGCCCATCAGGCCCATGCCGGCAATCTCACCGCTGCTGCGCAGCACCTGCTCACTGCCGGCCACCTTGCGCTGCACGCCGTAGCCGCCGGACCAGACCAGGCCCACGATGTGCATCAACTGGCCTGCCGCGTAGAGGATCGGTTGCGCCACCGCGAGCCGACCCTGCGGCGCACGAAAGCCGAGCTGCGGCAGCAGGTGAACCACCAGCCCCATCAACGCCAGCGTCACGCCGACGATGCAGCCGTGGTAATGCGCGGGGATCGTGACGTTGCTGCCGCCGATGAACAGGCCGATCACGCCGCCGGCGGCAAACAGTGCCATCGACGACCACAGCGCCGCGCGCAGTGGCCGCGCGCTCGGTGCCAGGTCGCGCACGGACATCATCGCCAGGCCCACGGCCAGCGCCAACGGGAAGATCGCCAGGCCGCCGCCGAAGCGCATGGCCCAGGTGTGCAGTGCACGGTGCTCGACCGTGGCCACATCGTGCGCCAGATAGGCGTACGGCGTGATGAACACGCTGGCCAATGCCAGCGCAAACAGCAGCAGCACGACGCGCGGGCTGAGCGCGATGCGTGCGCCGCAGGCCTCGGCCAACCACAGCCAGCCGACCAGCATCACCAGGGTCCAGGTGAACTGCAGCGCGTGGCCGACGCCCCAGAACAGGATTTCGTAGTAGGCCTTGCCGTCGAGTGCCATGGGCACTTGCACGAGCGACCAGCCCAGGGCCAGCAGCGCGACGGCGGCCGACACGACACTGGCATTGAGGCCGAAACGCAGTGCACCGGCGCCGCTGACGACGGGCCCGATGCGTTCGGCCGCCCACAGGCTGCGCAACACCTGCAGCGTCGCGCCCGCGCCGAACACAGCCAGGCCGGCGTGGAACAGCGGGCTGGTGAGCACCGGGATGTAGTTGGCCATGACCGGCGCACCCGGCCCGACGAAGGCGGCCACCGACATCAGCAACGCACCGGCGGCGCACAAGCCGAGCGCGGTCCAGCTCCACGCGGCGCCGCGCGCCGACGTGTTCAGGCTCCAGAGCATGCCGGCGATGGCGCTGAACCAGACCAGCACCGACAGATCGACATGGATCACCAGCGCGATACGGAAGAAGTCGACGCCGGCGGGCAGCCAGGCGTTGACACCGGGCGTGCGCGCCAGCACCAGCAGCAGCGAGAACAGGCCCGAGCCGATCAGCGCAACCAGGCCGAGGCCGAGCCAGCCGCGCGCCAGTGCGCACTGCACCTGGCCGGCGATAGGCAGGCTGTAGTCGGCAAGTGGGCGCGCAACCACCAATCCGCGAACGCGCAGGTCTCCAAGCGACCGCCGCGGATCCGGCTTCGCCGGTCCGCCAGCGGTGCCCCCTTGAGGGGGAGCGCCGAAGGCGCTACGGGGGTGGTTCATTGCAGCACCTGATTAGCGAGCAACCTCAGCAGTCCGCAGCCAGTGCTCTGGCGACGGCGGTGCGGCAAGGAGGCTGGCGAGCAGGCTTTGGAGGATGGTTTTCATGTTGAAGCGGTGGTTGAAGCGGAATT
>Ga0315288_10001014_pt1 | contig 35685 bp, 29 predicted proteins | sample YL17G11_20_MG_FD_203454 | JGI IMG/M metagenome (GOLD analysis project Ga0315288, IMG submission 203454) | Sediment microbial communities from Yellowstone Lake, YNP, Wyoming, USA - YL17G11_20 | ecosystem: Environmental > Aquatic > Freshwater > Lake > Sediment | place: USA: Wyoming | collected...
ACGGATCAGACCGCTGGGCGATGCATGTTAAGGGTCTGGAGACTTCGGCTTATGATTGTCATACAACACCTGCTATGGCTCTTGCCTTTGGCACTTGTTCGATTGGCGCTCATCACAAAGACGCTTGGGTGATTTCTTGGGAAGTGAAAACTGGTCGTGAGGGATACACAGCTGAGAAAGTCGACAAGGTCATTGAATTGCAGCGGATCCGTGGGGGCATTTTTGAATGTTTGACGGTTTGCAGATTCCCGTGGGTCGAATTGGGCTTTGAGCTTGAGTGGTACCCGAAATTCTTGTACGCAGCAACGGGAGCTGAAATGTCATTGGAAACCCTGAATATGATAGGCGACCGAGTTTTCAACCTAATCAGGTCTTTCTGGGTACGCGAGTTCGGCGGCAAATGGAGCGCTGAGATGGATGTCCCTCCGGCGAGATGGTTTGAGGAACCCTTAACGAAGGGACCGTTGAAAGGCAAGAGACTCGACAGGTTCAAGTATGATAATATGTTGAAGACATACTATCGAAAAAGAGGATGGGATGAACGTGGGATACCGACAGGTTCCACGTTACTCAAACTAGGGTTAGAGGATGTGGCAAGAGAACTCGGTGGCAGAGTGAAACTCTCGCTATAGAACGGTTTGTTGTCTTGGCTAGTATGCTATTGCCGTCCTAACCATCGTTTGGGCTTTTTCGCCGCAGATCACGCATTTTCCCTTTGTTTTTTCTTCAGTATCTTCGGGAGTGCCTAACACCCGTGCGTTGGTCACTTCTTCGAGTTTATGTCCGCACGTGGCTTTTCCGCACCATGGGGCTTCAACGATTCCTGCATGCTTGTCTAAGAGTTCTTTTGCTTCTTCAAGAGACTCGATTCGATACACGTGTTGTTTTGTCCACTCCCATGCTATTTGTCTAAGATCTTCGGTCAAAGTGTCAGCAAGAGTGCTTAGGAACTCTGGCAGCTCGTTTCTTTTGCAGATCTGTTTCTTGAGAGTATCTCTTCTGGCGACTGTGACTTCGTTTCTTTCAATTTCTCTAGGACCTATCTCAACTCGAATTGGAACTCCTCTGAGTTCCCAATCAAAGTATTTCGAGCCTGGCGTAACGTCTTCTCTCAAGTCAACTTCGACTCTGAAACCTTTTTGCTTCAGTTCGTCTGCGACTTTTTGACATTCTTTGTTAACGAGTTCCGCTTTGCTTTTGTATGGAATCGGGATGACTATGATTTGGGTTGGCGCAATTCTTGGCGGTAATGTGACTCCATGGTCGTCGCCGTGCATTATAAGCACTGAGGCTATTCCTCTTCCTGAAATTCCGGCGCATGTTTGCCACACGTGTTCTCTTCCACCGTCTTTTGTCTCGTATGAAACGTCGAATGCCTTTGAGAAGTGCTGACCGAGGTTGTGTACAGTCCCAATTTGTAGTGTTCTGCCGTCAGGGCATATCATGTCGAAGGCAGTCGTGTATTTGGCGCCTGCAAACTTGTCCCATTCGGGTCTCCTCGAGACACAGTAAGCTACACAGAGTGTGTTGAAGATTTTTCTGTAATTGTCAATTTCCTCTCGGACTTCTGTTTCTGCCTCATCTTCGGTAGCGTGTGCCGTGTGCGCCTCTTTGAAGTCGAATTCCCGCATCCTCAGGATCGGCCGTGTGGCTTTCGTTTCGAACCTGAAGACAGTAACTATCTGGTAAAGCTTCAGTGGAAGATCGGTGAAGGAGCGTATCCATAGATGTTCCATTGGTCCGATGATGGTTTCACTCGTCGGTCGAAGGGCTAGTCGCGTTTTTAGCTGTTTATGTCCGCCTTGGGTCACCCAGAAAACTTGTGCTTCAAATCCTTCAACGTGTTCTGCTTCTTTCTGCAGGGATGTTTCTGGAATCAGAAGTGGAAACAAGGTTTCACTGTGTCCAGTGGAGTCCAGCTGGTTGCGGATTACTCTGAAAACGTTTTCCCGTATTCTGAAGCCGTATGGGAGCCAAACGCCTAATCCTTTGATTGGATATCTGTAGTCGAGGATTTTTCCTTCGATCAAGACTTTTCGAAACCACTTGCCGAAGTGTTTACTCCATTTTTCTCTTGAGACGTTTTTCTCACAGGTTTTTGCTGCTTTTGACATTATGATCTTTCCTTTGTTGTGTGTTTTTAGAATATAATTCTGCTGTGACATCTTGCATGAAATGGGCTGCATGTTTCGAGAATTCAGCGATATGGAAGGCAATCGCCCATTTCAACCACTTCTCAAAACATTGCAGAAAGGAATTATTAAGTGTTTGCCACATGCGAGACGGATGGTGGATGCACCGTCGATTTTGACCTGAACAAGCGCACGCAGATGCTGAGGTTGTAACTGGAATATCGTTACACTCCGAGTACAGTCGGCCTGGGTGAACAGATACAAATCGTGCGGGCGAAACCGGAGATACATAGAGGTTAGCCCAAAACACTCCAAACAACTTTAATATTAGTACTTCAAGACCTTTCCTTTCGAGGGTGAAAAGGATGGTTGATTTCGAGTTCACTGAAGAACAAGAACTTTTCCGCAAAGCTGTCAAAGAATGGGCAGAGAAAAACCTACCGATTGAAAAAGTGCGAGAAATGGACACCAAAGGCGCAATCCCACAATCAATACTGCAGAGCATGGGCGAAATGGGACTGAACATCATGACTGCACCGCAAGAACATGGCGGAGCTGGTGCCGACTGGGTTACGGCATGTATCGCAGCAGAGGAACTTGGCTACGCTGACGTAAGCATCGCTCTTCCAGTACTGTGGCTTGTAGAATCGTCATGGGGCTTCGTCGTCGACAGGTACGCAACCGAAACCGTACGGGATACTGTAATCCGAAAGGCCATCAAAGGCGACGCTTTCATAGGCATAGGATCAACAGAAGCAGGAGGCGGCTCAGACGTGGCAGCTTTTAAGTCGACAGCCAAAAAACAAGGGAACGACTGGATACTCAACGGCGAAAAGACCTACATCAGCGGCACGGAAGAAGCAAAGAGAATGGGTGGAGGTTACTTCGTAGTTGCAAGAACATCGCCAGCACCGCCAGAAACCTCACATCGGGGAATGACCGGTTTCTATGTTCCGATGAACGCGCCGGGAGTAGAGATCAACAAGCGTTATGAGGACATGGGAAGGATGGCCATCTCGACCGGCGGTTTCCTGATGAAAAATGTTAAGATTCCAGATTCCTACCGCCTGGGTGAAGTTGACAAGGGTTTCTACTTGACCATGGAAGGCTTCGACACTGCGCGCATTCTCATCGCTTCAGTCTGCGTTGGTGCAGCAAGGCGTGCACTCGATGTAGGCATGGAGTACATAAAAGAGAGAAAAGCTTTTGGCAGACCGATAGGCAAGTTCCAAGGCATACAATTCGAAATGGCAGACGATTGGGCACACCTTGAAGCACTGAGATCTCTGGCGTTCCGCACGGCATGGATGATGGACAAACGCTACAAGGAAAACAAGTTCTCACCTCTGGAAGTAACCAAATTGATCGCTGCCTGCAAGCTCATTGCACCGCACTTGGCCTTTGACATCTATAAACACGTGATGATATGGCTAGGCGCGTACGGCTACACTAAAGAATGCCCAGTAGAAATGGGACTGCGAGGCATAATGTCCTATTGCGTCGGTGCTGAAGGAACAACAAACATCCAGAGAACAGTCATAGCTCGAGAAATGCTTGGAAAAGAATTCATAGCCTACAAATAGGCATTTCCCTTTTTCTTTTTCTATTCTGTCAATTCGTTATGAGCAGAAAAGAGGTCTATTGAAGTGCGCGTTTTTTCAATGAGAAAGATCATCGGTCAGTAAACGAAGGTTGTTACTTCCACTTTTCTATATCTTAGGAACGAGCAGTCAAGGGTTCTTAGTTGACCTTTGGTTCCTATAGTGTTCTATTGTGCCTACTCCGGATCTGAGCAGGAAAAAATCGCAACACTGCGAAAATCATTGAAAAAGTCGGATTTACCGCATGAATTAGTGTTCGTTTCAACTCGGTAATTCTAGTTGCTCCCTAAGCTTGTATATGTATTTGTATGAAGCGTTGACGGCATAGACCGAAGGGAACACATATTTACAGTCTTCCACTGGGCCATAGAGTATGAAGTCAGCACCCAAGACTATAGGCACGATGTTGACTGTCACCGCACATGGTACGGCTGCTTCGGAACCCATGAGTTTCTTAAAGCCAGACCACGTCGCGAATGCGTTGTGCGCGCCGCAACCTGACGGGAGCCCCAGCTCTCTCTTCAAATCAATTGCTGCTCTGCAGGCCATTGAGAGGCTTGGAATGTCTAATACAAAAGTGTCAAGAAGAGGCTTTGTGATACCGATTTTTTCAGCTCTAGGCAAGATCTCCTTTATTGTGTTCACCCTGGACTTACTGGTCATGACTGCACCCTTGTAGGCCAGTAGTATTGCGCTTTCTATTCCGCTCTCCTTAAGAGTATCAAACTCTTCTGGTTTAGATTCCGCCATTAGTGAATTGTAAACAATTCGCTTCTCGAGACCAACCTCTTTTGCATGTTTCACGCCGGCGATTTTCACTTCAACGCTGGGGGAGTCGACAAGAAACGGAGCATCCGTCGCTTTAGCCGTGAAGTCTATGAATTTCTCCATCGCCATCGTGGTTGAGCCGACCACATCTAGCATGGCTGGGTTTCCTGTCTTGTCCGAGAACTCTTGTTGAAGACTGATTGCCTTCTCAGCTTCTTCTTTTTTCAACTCACCAGTTTTCTCATCTGACACTATTTTGTGGCCTCTGTAGAAGATGCTTCCGACAAGTACCGTTGGATTTTCTCCCGGTTGTCCTCCGACTCTGACTTTGCCTATCTCAAAAACTTTCTGCTGCGTCTTAAACTTCAACATTGACAGACCTTACCTCGCTAAGACTGAACTCACCACTTTTTTCTACGATGAATCTGAACTTAAAGATTGCGATTCTTCTAACTACCTTGCCCTCAATGCCCTGATTCAAATGGAGTCTCCACTGCTGTCCATTACCTATCTTCATCAATCGTCTTCCTCAATTAAGGATTTTTGGCAGTTTTGTCGGATACCTGCCTAGACTTCTAAGTAGTTCACTTGTCTCCGGATATCTCGCAAGATCGGTATAGGGAAGAAAACATGAATTGAAGAACTCTGACTGAAACTTTGGTTCTGTTGCCAGCTCGACATATTTCACTTTTTCAGATATGTCTTCAGCAATTTCTCTGGCAGTTTTGGAGACAAGAGCCATTCTGGCTCCAGTCCCTGCTGCGTTTCCTACTACCTTAATCTTATTTAATGCCACTTCGGGGAACATGCCTATTAGCCTTGCGCTTTCGGGTCTTGTGTGAGAGCCGAATGCTCCTGCTATCAAAAACACGTCTATGTCTTTTTCAACTGTATTTGTTTTTTTCATCAGTGTCATGCATCCTGTATGCATCGCTGCTTTTGCCAACTGGATTTCTCTGATGTCCTTTTGTGTTAACGCAATATCTTGCCCAGTTGAGGTCTCGTCCCTCCAGGCCAGAACAAATTCCAAGACTCCGCCTTCTTTGCGTATCCTAGGCGAGACATTGTCTTTATTGAATGTTCCGCCGAGATCAATTATTCCCGCCTTTAACATCTCTCCAACAATGTCAACCATGGCTGAACCACATATGCCGCAGGGTTTAGAGTTATCTGTGGTTTGATATTCAACTTCAAGGCTTTGAGGGTCAATCTTAACCTTCTCGATAGCTCCTGTCGCGGCTCTCATCCCTTGCTTTATGTGAGCACCCTCGAGTGCAGGGCCCGATGCGCACGAACACGTCAATATTCCGTCTTTGTTTCCCAAAAGAACCTCAGTGTTCGTGCCAATGTCCAACACCATACAAAGCTCATCCCTCTTATATATTTCAGTTGCCAGTGCAACTGCAACAGTATCGGCTCCAACGAATCCTGCTATCACAGGAAGAACGTGAATATTGCCATTTGGGTTGATACGCACACCAACTTCTTGTGCTTCAACGTCCATTCCCTTCTTCACAGCAGAAGCATACGGTGAGAGCGCTACGTACTTCGGACAGATATCTAGGAAAAGGTGATGCATCGCTGTGTTACCTACTGCTGTCATTTCGAGAACCATCTCTGGATTTACGCCCGTCTTTTCGAGGAGATTCTTGAGGATCTCGTTTATTCCAGTGACTACTGTTTGCTGCAGTTCTTTTCGCTCTTTGGGACCTTTCATTGCATAAGTGATTCTGGTAATTACATCCTCACCGTACGGTATCTGAGGGTTCATCAAAGAGTCTGCCGCTACGACCTTCCCTGTGCCTAGATCTAGAAGGTACCCTGCGAGCTTGGTAGTGCCTATGTCTACAGCATAGCCATAGATTCGTCCAGTTGCGTCTTTGGGCTCGGCGTGAATGATCTCATCATTATTCCAGATCGTGACAGTAACCTCCCATCCGCCCTCCCTTAAGACAAGCGGCAAGTTCTGGAGAAGATGATAGTTCACTTTTAGTTTCACAAGACCGCATTGTTTTTTTAGCTCGTCCATCAGTCTATCTGTGTCAGACCTTGCATCTTGGAGAGTTGGGGTTGGCAATTTAATAAAGCATTTCTTGATGAATGGTTCAAGCTTAACAGGAGTCTCTATTCCCTCGACTTGAAGCCTCTGCTTGCCAGTCCTACTTTCTTCGGGTATTCGGATGATGGCATCTTCCTCAATGGTTACGAAGCAGGCTAGTCTGTATCCCGAGGATATCTCGACAGGGGAGAGGAGACTTTTTTCCACCTCAGTCACAAGTTTTGCTCTTGTCCCTCCCTTCTTGACTATGACCTTACACTTCCCGCACGTGCCCTCTCCGCCACAAATCGAGTTTAGATCTGCACCTGCGAGCTTTGCCGCTTCTAAAACGGTCGTTCCAGGTTTGATTTGAGTACGTTTTCCTTCAGGCTGAAATACCACTCTTACTTCTCCAGTCATCAGATTCTCTCCAAACGAGCCTTGAAAGTCTTAACGGATTTTAAAGAGTGTCTGCAAATCCAGTTAATGTACTTTGCGCGACTCTCACGCGCGTAGGTTGATGATACCTCTCAACTTTCAACTCCTGCTCGCCAACGAAGCCGTTCTTCTTAAAGAAGGTTTTCAAAAAGGCTTGGCACACGTTGACACAGCGAACGCTAAAACCTCTATCCCTCAAGGAATCTGTGAAGTCCTGAGAGTACCTGGAAACTGCTTGACTGGGCAAGGCGACCAGCACATCTGGGTCTGTCTTGCAGTATTTGCAGAAAAGCATCAGGGTACTGCAGAAATTCTCTTTTGTCCTCTCGTTCTTGACCCTTCTGGCGTAATTCGCAATACGTTATCAACAGTGACGAACTGGCTTCGCCAGCCGTCTACCTTAAGAAACTCTTCCCAAACCCTCATTGCCATTCACAGAACCGTGTGTGCAAACGCCTATTCAAGCGTTAGGGGATACTTGGCAAGTTCCCAATCCAGAATCACCCCGTCGTGCTGTGTCGGGGTAGTAGTAGCGCGTGCCGTTGAGGAGCCCATGACCGAAACAGCCAAAATCGACGCCATAAAGGCCTTCGCCAGAAGCCTAGGAATAACCAAAATAGAAACAAAAGCAACAAAGCTTAAAAAGGAAAACCCCAACCTAAGCGAAGAAGCGCGCGCTATGACGTTACTTGCATGCGTCAGAATGGGGGCCAAAAAGGATATGGAGACAAAAAAAGAAGTTAGGAAGATATCTATTGATGGAGAAAACCTGACTGTTGAGGATCTAGTTGAAGTAGCTCGCGGTGACGTAAGGGTCATCATACCAGAGGCCGTGGAAAAGAAGGTAGTGAAATGTAGGAGTGTTCTTGAGGAATGTGTGAGAAACAACGAAATAATTTATGGTGTGACTACAGGATTTGGATCAGCAAGCAAGTTTCGTTTACCGCCTGATAAGAGTAGACAACTTCAGGTTAACTTGGTGAGGAGCCACTGTGCTTCTGTCGGAAAGCCTTTACCTTCCGATGTTGTACGTGCAATGATGCTAATACGGGCTAACTCGTTGGCCAAAGGTTATTCAGCTATAAGAATTACTACATTGCAAACGTTGGTTGAATTCCTAAACAGGCGAATACATCCAGTAATTCCCGAGAAAGGCTCCGTGGGGGCTAGCGGTGATCTTTCTCCAAATGCCCACTTAGCATTAGCTATGATCGGCGAAGGAGAAGTGGAATATGAAGGAAAGACAATGCCTGCATCGGCCGCCTTGGAAAAAGCAAGGCTCGACAGAGTCGAGCTTGAGGCAAAAGAAGGACTGACCTTAATCAATGGCACGCAAATGATGACAGCTATTGCTGCCTTAGCCGTTGAAGACGCAGAAAACTTAGTCAAGGTTGCCGAAATTGCTTCTGCGTTGACTCTGGAAGCCTTGATGGGTAAATCCGACGCTTTTGACCGAAGAGTTCAACAAGTCAAACCGCACAAGGGTCAAATGGAATGTGCGCGCAACATACGTATGCTTATTTCAGGAAGCCAATTGATCGAAGCAAGGGTGAAGGAGCAGATAAGAGCGGACAAGGTGACAGAAATGGAGCGCCCGGCTCAAGACCCTTACTGTCTCAGATGCATCCCCCAAGTTGTCGGTGCTGCAAGAGACGCGATCGCATTCATTAGACATGTTGTACAAACGGAGATTAATTCGGCTTCTGACAATCCATTGGTTTTTCCGAAAGAAGCGGAAACACTTTTTGGCGGTAACTTTCATGGTCAGTCGATAGGTCTGGCAATGGATGTTCTTGGAATAGCACTGACAACAATTGGAAATATGTCAGAAAGAAGAATTGCCAAGCTTCTTGCTGGAGATGCAAGAATTGGACTGCCACGCGCTTTGGTTCACGAAGAACTAGAAGGAGTGCAAAAAGGATTGAATTCGGGGATGGCCCTCGCAGCTCGCACAGCAGCCTCTTTGGCTTCTGAGAACAAGGTCTTAGCCCACCCCGCGAGTGTTGATTCGATTCCAGACCCTGATAATTACGAAGACTTTGTTAGCATGGCCCCCTATGCTGCAAGAAAAGCAGTCATGATACTTGAGAATGTGCAGTATGTCATTGCCATTGAGTTGCTTTGTGCAGCTCAAGCTCTGGATTTCCGTGACCCCCGAAAGCTCGGAAAAGGAACGAGGATGGCATATGACAAGCTAAGAAAAGAAGTTGCCCCAATCAAGAAAGACGAACCAATTTACAAGAGCATGGAAAGAGTGTTTACAATGGTTCACAATGGACAACCTCTAGGACAGGTCATGGACGCCCTCCAAGCGTGCAGTGGTCAGGAAGAAGAAAACTAGTGCGAATGGCAATCTGGATACTTACTCAATTGAGAAGGGAGAGATTTGCCATGTTTGCCTTTTCTTCAGAATCAATCCTTTGTGCAGATTCGCAGACTAGTTGCTTTGGGCGAGAAGATGTTGTTGAGTTACACCGTTTTCAAGTTCTCTAGAATCTCCGAAGAACTCTAGCTGGCGCGGAATTGCGCGGGGGCAAATTGTGCTCAGTGTTGCTGTGTTCTGAGAGTTCGGAGTCTTTGACAAACACGCACTTGGCCATGAACAGAGATGACCTGCGCCTCAAAGGCCCACTCGGCAGAGTTCTCAACGAAGAAATAGCAGAAGGTAACAGAAAATAGGAGACAGCAATCTCAACTCCATACCTAAACAAATAGACTAGGCACAAATCTGCTGCACGCGAAGATCGGCCGACGCGCTCAAAGGTTAAATAGAAGTTGCAACGAAGGGCTTTGAGATGAAAATGGCGCTCACAATCTATCGGGGACGGGTTATCAAAGCTCAAAGAGGACAGAAGTTGAGGTGCAAGAGCTGGCGGCAGGAGGGGCTCTTGAGGATGCTGGAAAACAATCTCGAACATGCGATCAAGCCTGATGAACTAATTGTCTATTGTGACGGAAAAGCCGCAAGGAACTGGGACAGCTACAATCGAATCGTAGAGACACTAAAGGAACTTAGAAATGACGAGACTCTTGTAGTCCAGTCGGGCAAACCTGTGGCAGTTTTCAGAACGCATTCCTTGTCGCCTCGCGTTGTAATGGCAAACGGGAATTTCAATTCAAGATGGCTTGCGCAGGAAAATGGCAAACTAGTGGAAAAAGCATACAGTTATGACACATTTAAAGAATTCGCTAGTAGAGGGCTGACAATGAATCCTTCATACACTGCGGGATGTTGGGCTTACATTGGAACACAAGGTGTAAGCCAGGGGACCTATCAGACGCTCGCGGCAGTTGCAGATCAGCATTTCGGGGGAACCCTAAAGGGAAGATTCATCTTGACAAGTGGACTGGGACATATGAGCGGAGCTCAACCCTTGGCGATAAAAATGAATGAAGGAGTTGGATTGATAGTAGAAGCCAACTGGAAAATCTTGAAACGTAGGCACAAAGGTGGTTGGATAGATAGAATTGTCGACAATTTGGAGGAAGCTTTGAAAATCGTGAATGAAGCCCTAGAGGGCAAGAAAGCCATAAGTGTTGGGGTTTTGGGCAATACAGCTGAGATATACCCAGAACTGGTTAGGAGAAAAATTACGCCGAATGTTGTCACAGATATGACTTATGCTCATAGCCCTCTCGGATACATTCCCGCAGGTCTGTCGATAGAAGATGCTGATGAACTGAGAGAGAGAAACCCTGAGGAGTACATTAAACGATCGGCTCAATCAGCAGCAAATCAGGTCAGGGCCATGGTGCAATTCAAAGAAAGGGGCGCGGTGGTCTTTGAATATGGGAACTATCTAAGACATTTGGCCTATCAAGGAGGATTCAAGGACATATTCAAGTTCAAGAACTTCGTCTCAGAGCTTATCCGTAAACTATTCTGTGAAGGAAGAGGTTCATTCCGATGGGTTGCCCTTTCAGGCAACAACGCAGATATACTTGAGATCGACAGAATGCTGCTCAGAGAATTTCCTGAAGACAAAATCATGGTGAAATGGATCAAGAACGCTTCGAATATTCCAGTTGAGGGGCTTCCGGCTAGGACGAGTTGGCTAGGATATGGGCAAAGAGCAAGATTTGGCAAGATTGTCAATGAGATGGTAGAGGGAGGAAAGTTAAAGGCACCAATTGGTATCTCGAGAGACAACATGGATACGGGGTCAATATCCAACCCGGCAATAGAAACAGAGAATATGAAGGACGGAAGTGATCCAATCGCCGACTGGCCTCTTTTGAACGCTCTTCTGAACACAGCTGCCGGAGCAGACTTAGTTGCTATCCACATGTATGGTGACTACCCCTTTGTGTCGACGGGTATGACCATCATAGCCGATGGAGAGAAAGAAACAAATCAGAGACTTGAAAGAGTACTTACAGTTGATCCAGGCATAGGCGTGGTGAGGCATGCGGAAGCCGGCTATGATGAAGCTAAAAGAGTAGCCAGAGAATCTAGCATAAAATGGTTGGCAGAATAACTACTGGGGTCTAGATCAAGGAGAGCAACTGGATGGACGAAATATCAGCTGATGTCTCAGCCTGGAAAGATATAGATTGGATGAAGCTAACCAAATTGAATCTAGAGAAAGTGCGGTCTTTGATGAAGATTGATGGCGTTGACGCTTTGTTTGCGCACCAAGTCGCCAATTTTCAATACCTAACAGGCTACATGAATCCCACCCATTTTGATAGTAAGGGTACACCTCTTAGACAAGGTGCAATAGTTTTGGCAGAAGAAGACCAACCTATCATGCTAGCGGGTGCTGCAGACTTCTTTGACGCAAGAAATTTCTGGTGGATCAAAGATGTCAGGTCGATGCCAGCACGACTTGACGCTTGGCCGAAGATCATTAAAGATGCTGTGAAAGACTACGGTGTCAAGCAAGGGAAAATGGCAGTGGACCCATATTCGCCCTTCACTCTAGTTGATGATCTCAGGAAAGAATTGGGTGATGATCTTAAGATCATAAGCGCAGGATCGATCCTTGCAACCGCAAGAGGCGTGAAGAATAGTGAAGAGATAAAAGTGATACGTAGGGCGGCAGGACTGGCCGGAGCTATGGTTGTAGCTGCCAAGGCTGCTGTTCAGGAAGGAGTCAGGGAGATCGCTGTCGCCAAGGAGGCCGAATACATGTTGGCGAAACTTGAGCCGCTTGCACGACCAGCATACAAAACGGTTGTCATGTCTGGGGAGCGAGCTGCCTATCTTGACAGGATACCGTCGAACAAAATCATAAGGCGAGGGGAGATTGTAAATGTCGACGCGGGGTGTTATTACATGGGCTATCTGTCCGAATTCTCAAGGCACAAGATGGTCGGGAAACCCACGGAGGAACAAAAGAAACTATATCGAGTGGCATTTGAAGCAGAGCAACGAGCAATTGAAGCTATAAGACCGGGAGCAAAGGCTTCAGAAATAGATCGCGTCGCCAGGAGCATCATCAAAAAAGCAGGTTATGGAGAGTACCAACATCCTCATTACACAGGCCATGGTCATGGCCTCGGGCCGCATGACAGGCCAATTATTGGGGATCCAAGACAGGTAGAAGAATGTATTCTGGAAGCAGGCATGGTGATGGGGATAGAACCAGGAATATTCAAGCCTGGGGTTGGGGGGGTTAGAGAAGAAGACGTAGTGCTGGTTACCGAAACTGGTCACGACGTTCTTTCCAAAGTTGAATACGAAGATAGACTCCTAGAATAAACCTTGAAAACAGGAGAGATAAGAATGGATATAGATGAAACGTCTGAGACGATCAAGAATAAGGGAATCGAATACGTAGCACTGCAGTTTACTGATGTTCTGGGAAAGTTCTATGCCTTATGGATACCTTCAGCAGAGGTAGATGTTGGACTGACAGAGGGCGTAAGTGTATCTGGGTATCCGTACATCGCTGATCACGAAATAAGTGACATACTACTGAAACCTGCTGTGGACACGTTTAGAATTTTGCCGTGGTCGAATAACGGAAGGAATGTTGGTTCTATTATCTGTGACATATATCCTCCAGATTCCAAAAAAGAGCTTGAGGAATCTCCGAGGTTTCTCCTGAAGCGAGCCGTCGGAAAATTGAAAAAGGAAATCGGAGAAGATGTCAACATCTATGTTGCTCCAGAATGGGAGTTCTTTCTTGTCGAACGAAGTGAGGATGGTGGACTGCGTCTTCACGATCAGGGCTCCTACTTCTCTCCACCACCTATTGACAAGGCTCACAAACTCAGAGAGGACATCTGTTATGCACTTGACCAAATGGGTATTCATGTTGTCAAGCAGCACCACGAATCGCTCAGGGGAAAACATGAAATAAACATCAAATTTGATAAGGCCTTGAACATGGCAGACAAGGTACAGCTCGGCAAATTGGTGATTAGGAAGTTTGCGAGCGACCAAGGTCTGATTGCAACTTTTATGCCGAAACCCTTTAACGTGCCTGCTGGTGCTGGCTGGCATACCCATGTAAGTCTTATGGATGAGAGAAAGGGAAACAACCTTTTCTATGATCGTGATGGTAAACATGGCTTTTCCAATCTCGGGTTACATTTCATTGCAGGCGTTCTCAAACATGCTAAGGCTTTGGCTGCGATAAGTAACTCAACGGTGAATTCATACAAAAGACTGGTTCCAGGTTATCAAGCTCCGATCTACGTTTGTTGGGCGAGATACAACCGTTCTACCCTGATCAGAATTCCTGCCACTCCACCGAATGGGACGCGTTTTGAATATCGCGCAAGCGATGGCCTAAGTAATTATTATCTATTCTTTGCGGCTTTGATATATGCTGGACTAGATGGCATTGCTGAAGAAGAGTCTCTTCCCCCGCCCACGGAAGAGAACGTGTATCTACTTAAGCAAGAGGAGAAACTCAAGAGACGCATCGAAAGCCTGCCGGGAAGTCTGAAGGAGGCACTGGAAGAATTGGAAAGAGACGAAATCATAAAGAGTGCGCTTGGTTCTCTCGCGCCCAAGTTCTTGAGGCTAAAACACGAGGAATGGCAGGAATATTCTCATAGAGTGCATGAGTGGGAAAGACAGAAATATCTTGAGGAGCAATTCACCAGGTACGCGGAATTCCGCGAAACGGGAGATAGAGTTGTTTTGTGACGGAAATGAAAGCACCTAGAGAGTCTGACTTTTGGCCCGATCTCATCAGGTTTTGTCAAAAACTGATTCAGACGCCAAGTGCTTCAGGGCATGAAGGGGAAGTAGCTGAACTGGTTCAGGCAGAAATGCAAAAGCTCGGTTACGATGAGATCTGGATCGATCGGGTTGGGAATGTAATAGGTTTGGTAAAAGGAGACCGAGACAAACCCTCAATATGTTTCACTGCTCATATGGATACCGTTCCTTGCGATGACGAAAGCAAATGGGAATATCCCCCATACTCCGGTGTCATTGCCGAAGGATACGTTCACGGAAGAGGGGCGGGTGACGTAAAGGGGCCACTCGCTATGCAGGTTTACGTTCCAAGGCTCCTCAGAGAATCTGACGTGAAACATGGTGACATATATGTAGTTGAGGTTGTTCAAGAGGAAGTTGGGGGGCTAGGGTCCAAACATCTGGATGACGACGTTAAGGACGAGATAGATTACGCAATTAACGGAGAACCTACATCAAACAGGATACATATAGGGCAGAGGGGACGGACGGAGCTCGTTGTCACTTTAAAGGGAAAATCCGCTCACGCCTCTCGACCTTGGCAGGGCAAGAATCCTTTCTATGACATGGCAAAGTTCATATTGAAACTAGAGAATTTGAAGATGACGCGTTATGATGAGATAGAATCGACTGTGGTGCCTACCCTGTGCAAGACAGACACAGAGACCTCCAATGTTATACCTGGCGAATGTAGGTTAGTTTTAGACTGGCGTGATGTGCCCATTGAATCAGAAGCTTATATCATGAAGACGATGAGAGCCCTACTCCCTGAAAGCGGTGAGGTGCAAATAGCCGAATACGAATTGAAGACATACACAGGCCTCACTTTTCAGATGAAGCGAAGGAAGTTGCCGTTTTCGATTGGTGAAAACCATCCTTTGGTCAAGACAGTGGCACAGGCTGTAAGATCGGCTCTCGGCAAGGAAGCAGAAATTGGTTGGTGGGAAGGTGCAACAGATTGCGGGTATTTTGCTGCAGCAGGAATACCCATCATTGGATTTTCTCCAAGCGAGTCGAAATACTCACATACAACTAGAGAAAGAATTAGTCTGCAATTGATGAAGGAAGCCTTGGAGTGTTATCCTGCTATAATATCTGATATATCAAAACTGAAAAAAAGAAAGAGCTAACAACTGAGTAAGAATGGCGAATCGAAGAATGAAAAGAGCTGCGAAATTTGTGGTAGATCTAGAATTTAGCAAATTGGATGAGAGCACTATCTGCCAGGCAAAGCGGTGCGTTCTGGATTTCATAGGAGCTGTACTTGGGGGGGCTAAGACTAAAGCTGGTGAAATATCTCTAAAGTTCGCTAGAAGCCTTGACGGGCCTGAGCAGGCAACTATATTGCCCACGAATGACAGGGTTCCATGTCAAAGTGCCAGTTTTGTACATGGAACCATGGGTTCGGCACTGGACATAGATGATGGTCATAGATTGGCGGTTGGCCATCCAGGCGGGGTCGTGATACCAGCAGCCCTTGCAATGGCTGAAAACATCAACAGCGCGGGCAGGGAGCTTCTTGAGGCAATCGTTTGTGGCTATGAGGTTGCTATTCGTGCTGGCCAAGTTCTCAGGTCCAAGACTCCTCAGCCTGCAAGCTTAGGCAGTGGACGCTGGGGAAGTGTTGGCGCCGCCGCTGCTGTTGCCAAGCTACTACGCCTGAATTTGGAAGAAACCGAACAGGCACTCGCGATCAGTGCTACCTTTGCTCCAGTTGCCCCCGTTACAGATGATCTCAAGAAAGGAGGATTCATCCCAATGTCCAAGTTTAGCAGTGGGTGGGGGGCCCTAGTAGGAATTTCCTCAGCCCAATTGGCGAAAGGAGGATTCACAGGGATTTCTTCAGCGATTGATTTTTCGTCAGGTTCACTCCCAGATTTTGAAGAATCCTTTGAAATCGAGAATGTCTACTTCAAACCTTATCCATCTTGTCGCTGGACTCATGCCGCCATAGAGGGAACAATCCAGTTGATGAACAAGCATAGTGGTCTGAAAAAGGAGATTATCAAGCGCATTTACGTAAGAACTTTCTCTAGAGCAGCTGATTTAGATGAACCTCGTCCACGGACCATGGAATCAGCTTCGTACAGTATTCCATTCCTAATAGGTGCTGCTGTGGTAGATGGAGAAGTCGGAATCGACCAGATTGCCGAAGAAAGGTTGTTTGATGCAGATATATTGAGTATTGCGGACAAAGTCAGAATAATATGTATTCCTGAGTTTGACAGGTGTTTCCCGGTTATGACCGCTTCAGAGGTAGAGATAGAGACCGCCTCAGGCAAATGCTATAAAACAAGGGTCACTAGGCCGAAAGGCGACCCCCAAAATCCAATGAGTGACAAAGAGCTCGTTGACAAGTTCAAGAGACTCGCGGCGAGGAGCATCAGCTTGGATACTGCGAAAAGAGTGATCCAAGAGGTAGAAATTCTGGAGAGGCACTCCAGCATAGCTAGTGTTATCTGCATTTTTCAGAAGGGAGAGGCGCGCTAGGAATTTTCGATGATCGGTCGCGATGCATGCACAGAGTCTCTGCGGACCCGAAAACAATACATTGTTCCCAATTGAAATGGGTCTGTCTTGGCGCCTATCCTTCCTGCATAACTATCACTCCTTACATTTTACCTACTTTGCTTCACCTTGCGCGATAGAAAGCGGGATACGTTCAATCATTATTGAAGCAGAAAGGATTCAAAGCAACGCAGGCTAAAGTTCGAAATAGGGTACTAGACAGGCGCGGTCATCTCTTCAGCGGCATGCACCGCTTCTCTTTCTAGTTTTTCCCTAAGCATTAACGATAAATCGATGAACCTTGGATCGCTTCTGACACTGTAGCTAGATCGAGGTCTTGATAAGTCTACGTCTACTATTTCCTTTACGTGCGCAGGCCTACATGACATAATCAGAATCTTGTCAGACAGATATATTGCCTCATCTATGCTATGAGTTACAAAAAGTACAGTCTTTTTATGTTTGGTCCATATTTTAAGGAGTTCATCCTGTAGAACCTCCCTTGTCCATGCATCAACAGATCCGAAAGGCTCATCCATGAGCAAGACCTTTGGGTCTATTGCCAAAGCACGAGCTATACCTACTCTTTGCTGCATACCACCGGAGATTTCATGTGGATAATGATTTTCAAAACCGTGAAGTCCAAGCATGTCGAGGTATTTCCTTGCAATTTTCTTTCTCTCCTCATGTGGAATTCCTCGGGCTTCTAAACCCAACTCTGTGTTGCCTAGGACGGTTCTCCAAGGCAGAAGGTTAAAGGTTTGGAATACGATCCCTATGTCGAGGCATGTGCCTTCTATTGGTGTGTTATCCAAGAAAATCTCCCCAGAATCACGTGGAATCAACCCATCTACAATTCTCAGAAGAGTTGTTTTCCCACAACCAGTTGGGCCTATCATACTAACAAACTCGTTTTCTTTGATCTCGATGTTCACGTCTTTTAGGGCGCATACCTCAGAGAGTGCATGCACTTTGGAATCTCTGCTTTTCATTACAAACGTTTTGCACAAGTTCTTAGTTACAAGTTTCGTCGCCAATTTCTTTCACTCGTCTGTTTATCTTATTCTCTCAGTTTGCTTCCATGGTGCGATGCGCTTTTCCAGCCTTTTTATTACTTCTGAAAGAACTACGCCTACGCCGCAGAGAACGAGGATAATAGCAAAAATTCTCGCTGTATTGTAATAGGCATCAGCCTCCAAGATCATGCCGCCCAAACCCGTTATGGCCATAAACATTTCAGCAGTTACTACCCCTTTTATTGCTCTATCCATCCCCAATCTTAAACCCGCCATGGTAAACGGTAAAGAGGCCTGCAACAATATCTTGCCAAAGATCTGTCTTTCACTTAGGCCGAATGCTCTTCCAACTTCAACCAGTGAACTAGACGTGTTCCGCACCCCAACATACGTGTTAATGGCAATGGTGAAAAAGCAGAACATGAATATGTATGCGACCCTCGACCAGAATCCAAAGCCAAACCACAGGACCAATATTGGAATGAATGCTATGAGAGGTGCAACATTCAACGCTGACAGGTACTGATCCAAGACGTGTTCGACTTTTCTTGAAACACCCATGGCCAAACCTGTTAGCACCGCGGCCACGGCGGCTATCACATAGCCTACAGACATCGTTTCAAGAGTTATTACTAGCTGACTAAGGAGTTCCCCTGATGCCACAATTCTATACAATTCCATGGCAACTGCGGGAGGCGTCGAAAAAAACATGGGGTTAAAACCGCTGCCAACAATCTCCCACGCCGAAAGAAAAACAGCAAGTGAACCAAAGCGAAGCACCCATTTATTCGTCACAACATCAAAAATCCTTTTGGATCGAGCTACCTTTCTTATAGCCACCATTCTGCCCCCATCCCAGTTTTTAACCTTCTTGTAGGCGTTATTTAACTTTTTCTTTTCCATCATAAATAAGGAGATAGTGTTATAAACCAAGAAAAATCAAATACCTGATCTTAATAAGGTGAAAATAGAAAATGGCTACAGAACGTAAATCAAAAACTTCTATCCAATGGATAGCGATTGCAGCTATTGTAGCACTGGTTATAGGCGCCGTAGGCGGATATTTCTATGGAAACCAAGTTGGTTATAATGCTGGTCTTGAAGCAGGCGCACCGAAAACAATCAAGGTCGGTTGGCCTGGCGGTTTAGGCTTTGATCATTCACCTACAATTGTAGCAATGGAAAAATTCGCGGCGAGCTATGGTATAGTTGTAGAACGTAAATACTATGGTGGATCAGCCCTGATGTCTAAGGCAATTGAAACCGGAGATATTGATGTCGCTCAGGGTGCCAGTCTTCTTACTGTATCACGACTAGACATTGCTGGTTCGAATGTGACACTAATCATGTCAGACAAAGGAAACGGATGGTCCTTTGTAGCTAAAGCAGGAATCAATGCGTTAACGGACTTAGAGGGAAAGAAATTTGGGATTCTAGACAAAGCGTCATATCCTTACTACTTTGCGGTTCCTTTGTTCGCTAACGCAGGTGTCGATATAAATAAGGTAGAGATGATAGCTGCAGGCGATTCTGGGACAAGACTGAAGGCTCTTCTCGCTGGACAGTTAGATGCTACGGGGCTAGAAACGAATGATGTGATAACGCTGTTAAAGGAAGGTGGAACCGACTTTAGCGTACTGACTAGTATCGCAACGGCACTGCCTTCGTGGATAGGCGGAGCTGCATACGTTAAGAAATCCTCTCTTAATGATCCAACAAAGCGTGAACTAATTCTGAAATACGTGGAAGCCTACATTGAAAGTTGCCGCTGGATTTGGAACGATGTTGACCGGTTCAAGACTTACATTCCACCGTTCTTCCCACAGCTAGACAAAAGTATTCTAAACCAAACCATCGACATGTATAAGTCTCTTAAATTCTGGCCCCAAAATGGTGGAGTAACCATGGACCTATTGACAGCCAACGCGAAATTGATTTGGGATCAACAGCTCATAACGCAAGATATCCAAGGCAACATGACTTACTATGTAGACCTGTCGATTCTCAATCAAGCCCTAACGGATTTAGGCACGGTTTCAGGTTGGCCATAGAACGCGCGACAAAATGATGTTCAGTGTTCAGGGGGAGAAAACTTGGTCAAAGATCTAAGGTATTTCATAGATGTGTTAGAAAGGAAAAATCCGGAAAACGTAGTGCGTGTAAAGAGGGAAGTGGACCCAAGGTTTGAATTGTCAGGAGTGTTGAGGAAGCTGCAAGATCAGAACAAGTTTCCTGCAGTTATGTTCTCACATGTTAAGGGCTCCGAAATATCAGTGATCAGCAATGTGATCGGAAAGCCAGAGAACATTCCTCTAGCACTTGAAACCACCGAGGACAAAGCTCTTGAGGCCTACTCCAAAGCTGTAGATCATCCTATCGAACCCAAAATTGTCAATACCGGACCGATAAGAGATGTTGTTATGACCGGATCAGATGTGGATCTCACCAAGTTGCCAGTAATAACAAACTGTGAGAAAGATGACGGCCCATATATCACTGCCGGCATAACGCTGGTAAAAGATCCAGACACCGGTGTAAGGGACACTGGCATATTCAAGGGGGCGATAAGGGGCAAAAACAAAGTGATCCTTCCCATGGAAGAACATGCGCGGGCAAACTATGATTTCAGAAAGGCAGAAGCCGCAGGCAAGCCACTTGAGGCCGTAGTCTTCATCGGCCATCATCCAGCAGTCGCCCTTGGGTCACAAGCAAAGGTCCCGTACACCGTTGACGACTTGGCGGTCATGAGCGGGTTATTACGGGAACCACTGGAATTGGTCAAGTGTGAAACTGTTGATTTGGAGGTTCCTGCCTACGCAGAAATTGCTCTAGAGGGAAGGATTCTGCCCAAAGTCAGGGAGTATCACGGCGCGTTCGGCGATTTTGCAAAGTACTATGCACACCCTCCCAGTCCATCAAGCGTATTCGAAGTAACGGCTATAACCCATCGAAAAGACGCAATTTATCAACACATTTTTGCAGCGCATCCGGAACATAACCTTCACGGCAAGTTGGCCAGAGAGACTGTCCTTTATCAAAGGGTGAAGGCTATAGTCCCAATGGTGCAGAAGGTTAGTTTACCGATGTCTGGACTCTGCCGCTTCACAGCTTATGTCTCAATAAGAAAAGACTACGATGGCGCAGGCAAACTGGCAGCTCTCGGAGCGTTAGCTTCAGACCCCTTCATAAAGCTTGCAATCATAGTTGACCAAGATGTAAATGTGTCCAATGAAACAGAAGTTCTCTGGGCCATCGCCACACGAACTCATGCCAATGAGGCTATCTTCGTCGTGCCTGACGCAGCTGTAAGCGGAATAGATCCTTCAGCTTACACTGTGCGAAGCAGGGTAGAGAAAGGCCGTTTGAATGCAAAATGGGCCATCGATGCAACGAAACCTGTTGAGGCGCCCTTTGCAGAATTTTCTGATGTTCCAAGACAAGTTTGGGAGAGAATAGACCTCAAAGACTACGTAGAGGGCTGGAAATAGGAGTTGACTAAATTGAGCAAAATGGCAGAATTAGAAAAAAAAGTGGCTAAGAACTCCTTGGAGTTAACAATCTTCAGACTGGAGTTTAACATTTACAGAGCCAAGAATGCGTGGAACGTATGGAATCTACGTGAAACTACGGAACACCTCCAAACATTCGAAAACATCTTTAACGCCACTATTTGGCCTGACGAAGTGAAGACTACTGTACAGGACGTGAAAGAAGCTGTGCGCGCACTAAAGAAATACGTGGAAGAAAAGGACGGAACATACGGTTACGCGAGTTACAGGGAATTGGAACACCTTTTCAACGGTTTGAAAGAGACCATCAACCAGTACTAAATCCTCTTGAACCACCATTTTCCCATTTTTGGGCTAATTACCATCAGCTAGCACGATCGAAATTTGAGACATGCTGATTGCATGATGTTTTCACAAACTTCATCTGGTTCAATCTCTTCATTTCATAGTCAATTTGTTCCATTAGAACCCTCTGAGGGAGTTGAAGAGCTTTTCAACGTTGATTATCCCTTGGCAGGTTCTCAGCGAATCAGAGCCTGCTTCATCATAATCAAGAAAGAGATGATCTTATAGACGTGCGAATCTGATTTCTGGACTTTAGCGTGCGCGACAGTGGTTGCTTGGTGAGTGACGTTTCTACTGACTACCCAACCATCTTCTGTACAACTGGTGTTCGATATTGAGCAGATCCAAAATCTTTCCCAGTGTTTGATCTACGATCTCATCAATAGTCTTTGGCTTGGTGTAAAATGCAGGCATAGGAGGTAGTACGATCACGCCCATTCTCGCTAGCTTCAGCATATTTTCTAGGTGGATCACGCTCAGAGGGGCTTCTCGAGGAGAGAGTATTAGATATCTCTTTTCCTTTATGACAACGTCCGCCGCCCTTAGAAGTAGATTCTCTGAAAAACCATTAGCTATGCCTGAGAGAGTCTTCATACTGCACGGAAGTATGACCATACCGTCGGTTTTGAAGGAGCCACTTGCTATAGCGGCTGTCAAGTCATTAATATCATAAGTTTTTGTTGCTAAGGAGCGCACACGTTCTAAAGGTACTTCTGTTTCGAGTTGGATCGTCATCTCAGCGTTTTTAGTAATTACGAGGTGGGTTTCCACGTTCGCGCGTTTCAAAACTTCCAAAAGTCTTGTTCCATAAATCGCACCGCTGGCGCCAGTTACTCCAATGATTAGTCTAGTCATACAGTACACACCGGATTACAATTAAGAAGGTTTTTTATGAAGCCATCAATATTTAATATTTCTGGTAGGGGGAATTGTGAATGAGTGCTGAGGTTGAACAAGGGGAGGAGTCAAGCTGGAAACAGTTTGAGTCTAGATGCACGTGCGCGCACGTAAGCAAGACCAAACGGACAAACGTGAGCTGAGGGTTAGCCGGCATGCTTCACCAAGTAACAGTGTCAGAGGGCAAGAAGAAATTCAGAACGGATTTACTCGCAATCAGAACGCTTGAGGGCCTTATTATATTGGCAACCGGTGGTGAAAAACCACACGTTGGCGCAGTTGCTATCGCTATTCCACGACCTAGTCTGAAGGATTCGGGTCAAACTAGCGTTACGCTATCTTCCTTCACTTTGGTAGGCCACAAAGACCATGTGATTGCAAACGAAATTGCTGAAACGATTGCGAAGGAGTTCAATGAAGTGACTGTTGCGATCGCAGGGATGCATATAGAAAATGCTGAGGAAAAGGACATCAGGCAGCTTGTTGCAAACTCAAAGAAAGCCCTAGAGAACTTGATCCATGAGCTCCACAAAACGAAGTGCGTGTTTAGTAAAAAGCGGATTAAGACAACTCGCGCGTGCCGCAGACGAAGCGCGCGCGAGAGAAGCTCCGTACATCATGTTAGAGATGCAAGAACGCACGCTTCGTAATTGCAAAAGAGGCAATAATTTTATAAACTTGCACATGTAAACGTGTATATTCTATATGGCGATAGAAATGGCAACAAAACAAAAAACTGGGATGTCGGTTCGTTGGATATGGATTGCGGCTATAATCATAGCACTAGTCGTAGGCACTGTAGGCGGATATTTCTATGGAAACTACGTAGGTTCTCAGTCTCTTGCGAAATCTCCGACGCAAGTTAGAATGGGTATTACTCCATATTCCATGTATTCTGCGATGATCCAAAACTTCCAAGAGGTAAGGGATAAATGGACAGCGGCAGAGACGAAATACAACGTTAAATTCACTTGGGCGTGGCCAGAAGAAGACGTAACTACATTCTTTTACGGCGGAGTTGACGTGATCGCAGTTGGTGCCTTGGAAGCAGCTGAGATGAAGTACAACAGGGATTATGAAACGTACGTGTTTGGCATACTGAACTGGAATGAGGATGTGTTTATAGTGAGAGGAAACTCTACCTACCAAAGCTTAAACGACCTTAAGGGCAAAAAACTCGCGCATTTCGGATGGGACTCTGGAGCTGTCAAGTTTGCAGAACTCCTTGTAAAGAAGGACTTTAACCTCAACCTCACAACCGACTTTGAATGGGTCGTCGCACCTCCGGACGTATGCGTCGAATTGCTGAACAACGGAGACGTTGAAGCTGCTCTGGTTTACAGTACACCATGGACATACGGAGTAGCCCATTACGGCATGAGAATACTTTACGGTCCTTTCACGGAAACATGGAAAGCCCTTACTGGCGACCGAGGCCTGGCAAATGAGGGATTGGTTACAACCAAACAAATGCTTGACAATCACCCCGAGGTTGCAAAGGCAATCATTGAGGGTTGTAGTGCAACAAGAGATTTCTTCATAGCTAATACAACACGAGGATACCAATATTATCACGGGAGTTATTCTCCAGAGCAAAAAGCGGCCTTCAATGCAATATATCCGCCAGACGTATACTTCCCGATACCTGGACCTTTGACACAAGGGATAATTGACTCCGAGTTTCAATCTTTGACTATGGCCTATGAATTGGGACTGCTGGACAAACAGCCAACTAAGGACATATTCTTCACCTATTAGGGTGAACATGCACGCGTGGTCGCACTTCGTTTCTCGAGATACTTGCACTTGCATCTATGATTGTCGTATGGTGGATAATCTCCCTCACCTTGCAATCAAGGGTCCTTCCAACCCCCCTTTCTGTTTTTTATTTTGCAATGAATAATTTCCAAAATGGAAATGCTGTCTTTCACATTTACATGACAATGACTAGGATTCTTATCGGTTTTTTTGCGTCTCTCGGAATCGGACTCTCTTTAGGGATTGTAATGGGCCTCAGGCGCGTCTGGGAGAACTACTTTGGGACATGGGTAATGGTGGCCATGGCTTTTCCCGATATCCTTTGGCCAATACTTGCTATAATATGGCTTGGAATGAATGAAGCGGTGGCCTTCCTCTCGATAACAATGATAGTCTTTCCGTTGGTGACTTTAGACATTTGGGAAGGTGTAAAGGCTGTGGACAAGAGTCTTGTTGACATGGCCAGAACCTTCAGGGTAAGTAGACTTCATATCATCCGCAAGGTTTACATACCGATGTTGATGCCCCACATCCTGGGCTCTACGCGCCATGCCTTTGCCGTATGTTGGAAAATTGTGATAATTGCTGAAATGTTTGGGCTATCTAATGGCATAGGGTACATGCTCATGTACTGGTATAAGCAGTTCATAATAGGCCAGGTACTTGCTTGGACAATTACATTCGTGGTTATTATGATATTTGTGGAAAGATTCGCGTTTAGTGAAATCTCAAAAAGAGCGTTCAAGTGGCGACCTGAAATAAAGTTGTAGAAAGGAGTAATGAAGGAAATGTCACCAATCCATCAAAAGCTCAGGAGCCGCGTATTTATTGAGATAGTTTCCGCCATTTCTTTAGTTGTGGCATGGTGGCTTGTCTCTCTATTTTCCATCCCAAGGTATATTCCAAGCCCCCTCTCTGTTTTTTATTTGGTGATCGCCAACTTTGCAAATGGAAGTGCTCCTTTTCACATTTATAAGACGTTGACCAGGGTCATTGTCGGTTTTTTTGCGTCTCTCGGAATCGGGATAGCTTTGGGGGTTCTCATGGGAAGTAAACGCGTCTTGGAGGACTACTTTAAGATGCTGACGGTTATAGCATTGACAATCCCTAGTCTGTGTTGGGCGATATTTTCCGTTATGTGGTTTGGTGTCGCAGAGTTGGTTGCCTATATTCCAATAACGATGATAACCTTTCCAATAGTGACTGTTCGCGTCTGGGAGGGGGTGAAGGCTGTGGACAAGAGTCTTGTTGACATGGCCAGAACCTTCAGGGTAAGTAGACTTCATATCATCCGCAAGGTTTACATACCGATGTTGATGCCCCACATCTTGAGTTCTATGCGCCATTCCTTTGCAACATCTTGGAAAATCGCAACAATCGTAGAGGTGTTTGGACTATCTAATGGCGTAGGATACATGCTTTCATATTATTACAGGGAACTCTACGTAGCCCAATTATTCGCTTGGGCAATAATATTCGTGGTTATTATGATATTTGTGGAAAGATTCGCGTTTAGTGAAATCTCAAAAAGAGCGTTCAAGTGGCGACCTGAAACAAGATTGTGAGAAGGCGACAAAAATGTCAGCAGCGATTGAAGTAAAAGAACTGTGTAAGTCCTTTGGAAAGCTTGGAGAAGAAAAGCTCCCTGTACTAGAGAATATCAGTTTCAAAGTTGAGAGAAACAGATTTGTAAGTCTGCTGGGGCCTTCTGGATGCGGCAAGTCAACTTTGCTCAATACTATCTGCGGTTTGGAGCCTGAGGACAAAGGTGAGGTATTAATCAATGGGCAACCTATCAATTCGTCCGGCAGAAATCCCTCGAGGATTGGTTATGTGTTCCAAACTCCGAGGCTGCTAGATTGGCTGGTCATAGAAAAAAACATAGAATTCGCGCTCACCGGAACAGACATTCCCAAAGAAAAGTGGAAAGACGCAATAAGCAAATACATTGAAATCGTCGGCCTCAGAGGATTTGAAAAGAAATATCCTCTTCAGCTTTCAGGTGGCATGCAGCAAAGAGCTAGTATTGCCCGAGCATTGGCTATTGAACCTGAGATTATTTTGATGGATGAACCTTTCAGTCACTTGGATGAAATAACAGCGAGAGCAATGCGAAAAGAGCTTCTGGACATTTGGGACCAAAACAAGATGACCGTTTTATTCGTCACTCATGATATGTCTGAAGCTGTTTTTCTTTCAGATCAGGTACACCTGATGACGCGGAAACCCGCGCACATTTTTATGAGTGAAGAAATCCCGGTTCCAAGGCCAAGAGATTACAACGATGACCAGCTTTTCAAAATAGAGAAAGACCTTCTGAAGCGATTCTACGAAAACATATCAGGCACTGTCACAAACAGTCGGTAATTCAGTAGGTCATTCGTTCGACCTTTTCTGAAATTTCGCACGCGCTATGGGGTCTGCACGAAGTTTGCGACAAGTAGCTATGACGCACACTCATCTTAGTCTATCCTTTGTGAGAAGAAAGTTTATAGCGCGCGCTGTATTGCAACAGTGTAAAAACTTTGCCTTACTGGCTGAGTTGTTAGAGGGTTTTAGACATGAAGTATGCCGTTATGGTTGACATTGACAAGTGCACTGGGTGCAGGCGTTGTGAAGTTGCGTGTTCCTTCTTCAGGGAGAACGAGTGCAATCCAGCGAAATCTAGAATTCATGTTTTGTCTTGGGCAAGAGAATGTCTAGATATACCGATTTACTGTGTGCAATGTACGAAACCTGCGTGCAAAGCTGTTTGTCCAGTTAATGCCATCACGGTGAATGAGAAGACAGGTACCGTGCTGATTGATGATGATTTGTGCATCGGGTGTAGAATGTGCATGGTAGCGTGCCCTATTGGGGCGATCTCGCTCGATGCAGTATGTAGAAAAATGTTGAAATGCGATTTATGTGAAGGGAGAGATGGAAAACCGAAATGCGTTGAATACTGCGAACCAAAAGCGCTTAGGTACGTACCGGCCATCATCTCTAACGTGGCCAAAATGAGGAAAAACGCAGAAAAGTTTCTCGAGTTTGCAATGAGGTGACGTTGGGCATGTATGGTTGGATGGGAAAGATTCTGGAAGTTGACCTGACCAAGGCGAGGGTTGATGAGAGGCCTCTGCCAAAGAGCACGGCAATCGGTTACTTGGGAGGACGGGGAATCAACATGCGAATAATATGGGACTTGCTTGGGCCAAAGCGAATAGATCCACTTAGCCCTGAAAATGTTCAGGTCATTGGCGCGGGACCACTGATTGGCACATTATCGCCAGCCTCAGGCAGATTTAGCATTTCAGCCCGAAGGGGTACCGAAAGTATGACTTTCGGAGACTCAAACGCAGGGGGTTTTTGGGGACCTGAATTAAAATATGCGGGATATGATCACATCGTGCTCCGCGGAGCGTCTGAGAAGCCCGTTTATCTTTGGATTACAGACGAATATGCAGAACTGAGGGATGCAAGTCATCTGTGGGGCAAAACAACCTCGGAAACAGATGAAATAATTAAGGAGGATCATGGTGACTCCGGAATTCACACATTTTGCATAGGGCCCGCTGGAGAAAACCTAGTCAAGTATGCATGCGTTATGGCAGATGCGCGCAGAGCTGCCGGGCGAACCGGAATGGGGTGTGTCATGGGATCAAAAAAGCTCAAAGCTATAGCCGTGCGTGGAACCCAAGGGGTTAAGATAGCGAAACCCGAACAATTTGAAGAAGCACTAAGAGGAGTCACAGAAGTCTTTCATAACTGTTCGAGTATAGAGAATTCCATTAGATATGGCACGCTGATTTTGCCGAGTTACTCAAATCCAGGAGGACACTTTACGACGAGGAATAGCCAAACAGGAACGTTTGAGGGCGCTGAAAAACTTCTTGTAGATTACGTCTTTCCAAGGTATTACTTGAAGGATAGAGCATGTTTTAGCTGTCCCGTCCGTTGCACCAAGGTTTTCGAGATCTCAGATGGACCATATAAAGGTTTGAGATACGACAAAGTTGAGTATAACACTACCTACAGTTTTGGCTCCAATGTAGGCAATGATTACTGGCCGGCCATTCTGAAAGCAAGCGAACTGTGCAATGACTACGGCCTTCATGTTGATGGAACAGGTTTCAGCATAGCTTGGGCCATGGAATGCTTCGAAAAGGGATTGCTAACTTCTGAGGACACCGATGGTCTGGATTTGACTTGGGGAAATTACGAGGTTGTTCTTACTTTGATTCGGAAGATTGCAAGAAGGGAAGGCTTTGGAAACATACTGGCTGAAGGCCCGAAAAGGGCTGCAGAAAAAATCAATAGGGGAACGGAAAAATATGTACACTCAGTGAAGGGAATGACCTTGTACGGCGACATGCGTGCAAGACAAGGTTGGGGTCTTGCATACTGCGTGTCAACAAGAGGCCCAGATCATCTTAGAGGAACGCCCGCCATAGAGTTCAAGGGTCTTTACGCCTCACCTGAAGATGTCCAAAAAGAGTTGGATGAGCCGCCAGAAGAGGTACCCATAACGAAGGACAGCATAAATCCCCTTTCATTAAAAAACAAAGGCCCAATTATCGTTTGGTTTGAGCATCTGATGGCCATAGCGGATTCAGCAGGTATATGCAAGACGATGACTGCATGGGGTGGTGGTGGTCTGGGAAGTCTAAAATTCAAGGAGATGGGGAAGCTGGTTTCAGCAGTAACTGGCATAGACTTTAGTGCGTCCCGTTTGAAGACAATCGGCGAAAGGATTTACAATCTGGAAAGAGCCATGAACGCCGTGGATGGGATAACTCGCAAGGATGATGTATTGCCTCCAAGACAATATGAACCATTACCATCAGGACCGAGGAAAGGTGCGAGAGTTGATCCAGAGCAGCTGGAGAAGGCGAAGAGCGAGTACTACGAATGGCGTGAATGGGATGTATCCACTGGGCTTCCAACAAGAAGGAAACTCGAAGAACTTGAACTGAACGATGTAGCTAATGAACTGGACAAGATCGGAGTATTACGGGCTGACCGGCAAAATCGCTTAGCCTCCAGCGGGAGGAGGACTAAAAACAATAGTGGCGTTGCCACTTAACCTTTCATAAAGATCAGTTGCACAATTACGTATCATTTTTCCGTTAACTCCTATAATGCACGGATACGCTACTCTACCATTTTTGTCCAACAGTTTGTGCTTCAGATATTCTTGGTTGACCAACGCCAGAACCTCCTTGACTGTTGGCTCGCCATCTATGTATAACACGGCTTCATTTATCCCGGCCAAGATCTTGGTAGCTCCAATGAACTTGACTTCCACTTTCATGGCGCTTCGTCTACCAGACCTTTATCATTATCAAAAAAGTTGCAGTGGCTAACAAGCAATTTTCAGTTTCCCCAGTTTTCCTCTGTTCCAATTGCTTTTCCAGATCAGTTCTGTAATTATCTATTTCCTAATAAGAGTTCCGCACAATGCCATAAGCTCAGTCGGATTGAAGCAAATTCACTATCCATGCGCCCTCTTCATTAAGAGATTTGTAAAAGCAACTGGCGAAGGCTGCCATTTTTCTAAGAACTCTCCAAGAGTTATCCTTTTTTGAATGGCCGAAAGTAGGGTGAAGGCGTAGGGTGAAGCGAACCGATCGGAGACTACTTGTGCTCCAACCATTCTGTCGTCAGGGTCCACAGCTACCATGATTTTGGCCGGACAAGTATTCAGGAAACTGAATCGAGATTTCATCAAAGACAACTCGATCAAATCGACCTTCATGCCGATCTTCTTTGCAGATTCTGACCCGTGACCTATGCTGGCGATTCCTTCTCCAAACAGCATGTCCATCTGAGTCCGGATCACGCCACCAAACTCGACCTTGCTCCCAAGAGCATTCATCCCGGCAATGATCCCTTCCTTCGCAGCAACGCTTCCAACAGGATAGTATGTCCACCTTCCTGTTAGGGCGTCTAGAGTCTCTGCACAATCACCTGCCGCGTGAATTTGTGGGATGGACGTTTGCATGTATCTGTCCACCTTGATAGCTCCATTTTTTCCTAGCTCAACGTCGATCTTTTGCGCGAGTGCAACGTTGGGGTTAACGCCGGTAGCGAACACAACGACTGATGCGGGGATTTTTGTGTCATCCTCTAATCTTACATATTCTACGCCTTTTTCCCCTTCGATTTCTATGGGTGAAACGCCAGTTATCACCATCACACCTTTCTGTTCTATCTGGTTCTTGAGATATTGGGATAGATTTGGCTCGACAAATTCGCGAAGTATGCGAGAGCGAATCACGATCGTAACTCTTGCTCCTTGTCTTGCAAGAGCCTCAGCAATCTCTAATCCTGCGAATCCTGCCCCAACAACCACAGCACGCACGTGTGCACTACAGTCTAATCGAATTGTTTGTAAGATTTGCAGAGCATCCTCAAGAGTTCTGAGAACGAACACGCCTTTCTTCTCGACACCTTGGACTGAAGGTACAGGTGAAACGCCACCCATAGCCAAGACCAGGCTGCTATAATCAAAAACCAAATCTTTCTCAGTCCTAGTATCTTCTATCGTCACGGTCTTCTCTTCAAGTTTGATATCTGATACCTCAACGCCTAGTAGAAAACGCATCCTAGGGTCATGAAGTCGAGCGGAAAACATGTAGATTCCTTCGATAGATGACGCCCCTTGAGCGACAATGGATGAGAGCATCGACCTACGGTAGGGAGGATGAAGCTCTTTTGATAAAACTATGATTTCAGCGTGCTTATCTACCTCACGAGCGCCCATGGCAGCGCTAAACCCTGCTATATTTCCACCAATAACAACGAGTCTATGCCTTTTCACTGAAACATCACCTAAACCAGCAACCGCAGAGATACGCCATATTACCATATACGAGTCTGAAAACCAAGTTAAATACACATATCTTGACAACCTTCCCATTTCATTGACTCATTGCCCAACTATTCATCCTTATAGGCAACCCAAAATTCGTCCGCCCCTACGGACAGATCATCTACTCCGAACTCTGTAGATCTAATAGGAAAGATGCTTCTCTTCATGAAGCAGTCGCTTTGAATCCGTTATCAGTTACGGATGAAACAGCCCACAAGAGCGCGCGCCCTACTATTAGGTGTTGTTTCACTCAATGGTGTAGGCCTGCGCCTGCCAGCATGCGACTAAACTCTTTTCATCACTTCGGTAAACTCTTTTATGAATTTGTCGTTGTCCTCTTTTGTACTCACCAGTACTCTCAGGAAGGACTTGCCCAGTCCGCTAAATTCGTGACTCCATCCTGGCAGAACGGTTATTTTCTTCCGGATTAATTCATCGTATACTTTCTTTGAGTCTTTGTTTGATTTACTGATGTTCATGAGAAGAAAATTTGTTACACTCGGCAGGATTTCTACTCCACCTATTCTGCTTAGCCCTTCAGCCATCCGCTCTCTCTCCTCCGATAACCTCATCCAAATGTCCGTATAATAGTCGAGGTTTTCCAACGCAGCGGTGGCTCCGACCTGCGCCATCAGATTTACATTGAAAGCCTGTTTAACTCCTCGGATTTTTTCAACCAGTCCCTCATCGCAAATTGCATAGCCTATTCTTAGACCCGCGAGGCAGAAGGTCTTCGAGAAACTTCTCACTATTATGAGTCTCTCGTACTTTTTTAACAAATTCAGGGAAGTCTGTCCCGAAATTTCAAAGTAACATTCATCAACCGCAACAATCACTTTCGAGTTTTCTAATAATTGTATAATGTGTTTTTCCGGAATAAGGTTGCCCGTGGGATTGTTTGGGTTACAAACCCAGATTATTTTTGTTTTCGACGAGACCTTAGAGAGGGCTTCTTCTGGGTTAATGACATAGCCTTTGCTCGAAAACGAAGGGATCTTTATGACATTAGCCCCAACTATTTTCGCCGATACATCATACTGACAGAATGTTGGAACAAATATCACTATTTCATCTCCCGTATCTAGGAAGGTTCTGCTTATCATGTCTATTATTTCATCGGAGCCGTTTCCAACTATTATGTTATGTGGATTGACTTTGTTGTATTCAGCTAATGCTACATGAAGTTCCTGAGCGAGTGGATCGGGATACTCGTTGACCCTTTCAGCTGCAGATCGGATGGACTCGATGACTTCAGGTGGAGGTGGATACCTCGATTCAGAAATATCCATCCTCAAGAAACTTCCAGAGGAATTGGGCATTTCTCCTTTCAATTTCAATCGATCCGTACCTCCTGCTAACGCGTCCTAGCAACTCGTAAGTCTCTTCTCGTTTCTAGGCAACGTCCCGCCATATTTTGCTTCATCGGCTCTATGCCTTTGCAATATAAATCGTGTCAGTTTCACCTAATGTTCTTTAAACTAATCGACAGGTATATGCTCATAGCAATGCAACCAACCTGTTACTCCCGTTCACTTCTTCTCTTGAGCCCTTAACGCCTTAAGTCCGCCCTCAATCAGGCTTCGGAGCAATCTAACTATGATTTTGTTGATGTCCTCCGATGCACCGTCTACTGCGGGTATTGCGAGACCACTACCAGAATCTATGGCTCCTCCCTGCGCCGATGCTCTCAACATAAGTTCCTCGGTTGTTTCATCATGCAGAACTCTAGGCTCTTGGAGAACTAAGGCGAGAGACGCCTCGATGCCATATCCCCCCCAATTGGAAATGGTTGCAGGTAGGAGAATTTCGGTTTCGGTGACCGTGATTCTGCTTCCTTTACATGGGCACTTACACACGGCCAAATCGGGTGCCAGCCTCTCGATAGCACTTTTGATAGAGCCCATCCCAACCTCATTTCCCAAATCTCCAATACCTATCGTTAATAACCCTCTAGATCGAGCTTCATCCATGAGAAAGTCAACCTTCGAAGTCACGGAGGAAATATCCAAGCCACGTCCGCTATGATACACGCCTTTTTCATTGCGCCCGGGCCTCTCGATTGAAATGATAGCGGAAGGTTTGATTTCGTCTAGCATCTTATTGGCAGTTTTCTTTCCTTCCTCCGAATCTGTTGGAAAGCTCTTAATAGCGAACCTTCCTGAACAAGCTGACGCCTCTTCAAGATTGTATCCGAGTAAGCCCGCGGATTGGCAGGTAGCGCTCATCATTCTAGTTAGAACTTCCTCAGTCACAATGACAGGAGTAGCCTTGAGACCTACGTTGAGTGCTCTGGCCAAAGCTGCGGCACCAGGAGGTCCATCAGTCTCCCCTACAAAATAGGGAGGAACGATGAAACCAGTTGTTATAATGACGTTATCCTTAGGTTTTATGATCTCCTTCAGTTTTTCTGCAGCAAGTAGAGAGAGCGGTTTTCTTGTTTGTACTTTTTCCTGGGCATGTTCGTACAACTTTTTGATTGGGTGTCCAAGTATCATGGGCCAGTTGGACAAAGGCACCAGAATCAACTCGTCGATAGCCCTTGCGACATTTACAGTTGTTTTATCTTTTTCGCTTGACATTTTAGTCACTCCTACTTCCTAATGTACTTTGCAACAATGCACCATCTTAACAATGTCCTTTCTAACAGTACCACCGATAAGTAAGTTCCGAGACTTCGTACAAATTTAGGAGGTTTCTTGCTCATTCAACTTCACACACGAGTGATTCAGACGTTTTGGGAGTAGCAGCATTTAAGATTTTCGATGCACCGAAAAGCATAAGTTTTCGCGCGAAACAGATAGGACCCAGAAAGGGACTTTTGCTTTGAGCCAAAAGACGATATCTTCAACCATAATCCTTGCGATCGTGGTTTTCTTGGCGTGTTTTAGGTTGGCTGGGTGTTCCAATGTGAGGAAGGTGTTTATTTGAAATCTAAGGATCTTAGAGGTTTCATTAACGAGTTAGATGAGGCTGGAGAACTGCTCAGGGTTAAGCGGGAGGTGGACCCTAAATTCGAACTTACCGCAGTCCTGCGAAAAACACAAAAAACCATCAACAAAGCACTGCTTTTCAATAGAATACGGGGGCAAATGATGCCCGTAGTCAGCAACGTCTTAGCCTCGAGAAAAATGGTTGCTATGGCTCTCGACACGTCTCAAGATAAAATAATGCAGAAATTGGTAGAGCGAGAAAACCAACGGATACCAGTAAAAAGGGTAACTTATGGACCATGCAAAGAAGTCATTGAAAAAGGAGAAGAATTGGATTTAACCAGATTACCAATCATAACGCACTGTGAGAAGGATGCGGGACCCTACATCACTGCTGGAGTGTTAGTGTTTAAAAAAGACGATGTAGGAAAGGCAAATATGTCATTCAATCGGATGCAGCTGGTTAGCAAAAGAAAGTTAAGGGCACGGATGATGCCTCCCTTCTCTCATATAGGATACTATCACAAGAAAGCTGAAGAGAGTGGAAAGCCCTTACAGGTAGCTGTTTGCATTGGCAATCACCCACACATAATGTTTGCAGCGTCGACGAGAGTGCCTATTGAAGATGACGAGCTGGAGTTTGCGGGTGCGTTAAGGGGTGACTCCATCGAGGTTGTTCCCTGTGAGACAATAGATGTGGACGTGCCGGCTGACACAGAGATTGTTATTGAGGGAAAGGTACTGCCCAACGTTCGAGAGGAGGAGGGACCCTTCGGCGAGTTCACGGATAGCTATGTTACCGTAATGAAAAACCATGTTTTTGAGGCCACTGCCATTACGCACAGGAAAAACGCCATATACCAAACTATATATGCTGGCGGCACTGAAGACTTGAACCTCGTCGGGTTGCCTGTAGAAGTTGATGTTTATAAAGCTGTAAAAAGATATGTGCCGACCGTAAAAAATGTGCGTATGGTTTCCCCATTCAACTACGCTGTTTCGATCAAAAAAGAAAGCGAAGATAATCCCAAAAACGCCATACTGGCGGCCTTAGCTGCCCGTCCGGTAGTAAAAATCTGCACTGTAGTCGACGATGACGTTAACGTCGACTCTGCGGCTGATGTTTCTTGGGCTGTCTCCACCAGGTGTCGTCCTGATACTGGCATATACATCATTCCGACCATTCCCAGCTACACTCGTGAAGACGTGAGAGCTGTTCATCAGGGAAAGGTCGGTATCGACGCAACAGTACCTCTCGAATTCAAGAAAACATTCGAAAGACGAAAAGTCCCAGGAGAAGAAAATATCAAACTCGAAGACTACCTAGCATAACTAAATAGAAGAGCGTACGAAACAAACGGCAGGAGACGCTAGGTGTCGATCTAAACACAGCCACATAGGATTTTTCTTAATTAGTCAGAAGGATAATGTGCGCGGGCAAGTTAAATAATTATTTTGGGCTTGTAGTGGACCGATTCTTGCAGGCTGCATTTTTGGTCCTATAGCGCTTGAACCTGATTGTTCTCAGAAGTTTGGAGCGAGATGGATCGTTCTATTGTAGGAGAAGACGTTGTTCCTCTCGAACGGGCATGACTCACGCTGCCTGTCTCTTCATCCTTATCCTCTGTCTTGTCAAGCGAAGTGGGCAATGCTGTACCGAAGCTCTGGTCTGCCCGTGAGGGAGGCGACGATGGCGACAGCGTAGACCACGCTTAATACGAGGCACACGTGTATGC
>Ga0315288_10001015_pt1 | contig 35672 bp, 33 predicted proteins | sample YL17G11_20_MG_FD_203454 | JGI IMG/M metagenome (GOLD analysis project Ga0315288, IMG submission 203454) | Sediment microbial communities from Yellowstone Lake, YNP, Wyoming, USA - YL17G11_20 | ecosystem: Environmental > Aquatic > Freshwater > Lake > Sediment | place: USA: Wyoming | collected...
GCGTAGGCGCTTAGCTTGTAGCTTTTGTATCTCGCGTAGCCCGTGGAGTTCCAGTCTAGCTGGACGCCTTTGGTTTCGCCCACGTTAAGTGTCACGATGGTTGAGTTTACCAGGTTAGTAGTGTTCCAGTAGAGCGTCAGCGTGAACGTTTCTGCTGCGCCGCCTTCATTTGTCACGGTTACGTTAACGTTGTAAGTGCGGTTTTGAGCGAGAATTGTGGAGTTGTAGCAGCTTGTCAAGTTGGCAACAGCAACGTCATGGATTATTGGCGAGATATATGGGCATGTTATTACTGCGGCTTCTATTTGCACTTTCCACATGGGGTACGGCCCGGGCGGTGGTATTGCCCCGCCTAGGTAGCCGGGTATTGTAAGAGGACCGCCTGGGCATGGGTCAATTATGACTTGGTACATGTCGTGTGAAACCAGGGTAGCGTTGTTGTGTGTTATGTATGGTGGTTCAGGCGGCATGTGCCCGTGCGGTACTGGAACGTCTCCTGGGCCTCCTGCTTCAGCATTGTCTCTTATTGGATCGCTTATCAGTAGTTCCCATGTTGTGCTGTTTAAGCCCGCGACGGTTACGTAGTGAGCGCCTTCACTGTAGCGATACCAGGTAAAACCGTCGAAGTAATACGGAGCGATGAGCAATACTACGTCTTGGCATCTCTCCACTTCGTATGCGATCAGTTCCCAAAGTGGAGCCATCACGGTGGTCTCGTGGAACCAGCCGGTTTGTCCCATGTTCATCACCACGAGGTTGAGATCATTCACGTTTATTGCGTTGTCTGCAACTGGTGGGTAGGCTTTTGTGACAGGAGAGATGTCTGCGCGTATGTCCCAGTTGGGTGCTCCCGGAACAGAACCCATTGCTGCTATAACTATGTTCTGATCGTTGATTGTGACGTTTCCATCTCCGTCTACGTCTCCAAGCGGGTTGACGCCGCTCCAAGACAGATAGTGCGTGATTCCAGCTTGCATGTCGAAAACATTCGTTCCAAGTTTGGCTATTCCTGTTCTGCGTCCGTCTGTGTCCATTAAGTAGGCCAAGTGTTCAACGAATGGTCGGACGTTGCTCGGGTCGTGGTCGTCCCACATGCCATAGGCCTGCACCAGTGGGAAATTGTCAATAATTGCTGGTGGTGGAATCGTGCTAGTCTCGAATTCTGAGTCTAGCCACCAGAGTGAGTTCGCCACAGCAACGGGACCGCAGTGACTCCATGTTCCCCAGTGATCGGTCCAATTGTAGGTGCCCATCTGTCGCTGATCAAAGTCAGGCATTCCGCTCCGCGCGTAGTCTGGATAAGCGGGTTTCTTGTACCAAGGCACTTGTCCTTCTACGGGAATCGAGGTGTTTGCGAACAGTAAAGGGGCAATCAGTAAGCTCAAAGCAAACAGTATAAAGACCTTTTTTCCTTCACGTTCTATCATTTTCCTTTCTCCATTTTATTTCAAGCGGAGGCTAAAAAAAGCACGCTGATTAAGAAACAGTTTTCATAAGTTAAATAGTTTGTGGAACACTCTTCTAGGCTATTAGAACTCGATAGCATTGTCTTCTTCAAACTACGATGCTTGAATGCTGCTGTTCCTTGTATGAAAAAACGTGTTTCTTAACCATCGGGTCTGACCAAGGTGACCTCACTTCGTTTTCACTCATGTTTCATGAATTGCTTATGGCGTCGTATACGAACTTGTGCATGTGTAATTGGATTGTTGTAGGTCGCGGAAAGGGTATACGCAAAAACCCTCACTTAGCAAGGAATCATGTCTTGTTAAGAGGATAAGAGCCTTATGGCAGGTGTTTTGTTAGAAACTTTCTGGTTGGAAGCCCTGTTTATTAAAGATGCGGCAATGCAGTTATGTTCCAGTTTCTCCAAAACTGGTGAATCCTAACAACGCTTTACAGCACATAAATATCTAAATTCTTTTTGAAGAGTTATTGAGAAAAGGGAAATTGGGAAAGCCTTTTCAAGCTACCAGTATGGCTGTATTGCGATTTCCGGTATTGTTTCTCCGATTGGCCATCCGTCGCCGAAGGTTGGACAGTAAGCGAATCCGCCTTGGGTTGGTAGTATGTTGTGTGCTGTTACATGTACTGTTGCTATGCCAGCGAAGGCAAACTTGTCAATGTGGATTCTAACATTCTGTGTGGAGTTCTTGTACGTGCAGAATACTGCTCCTCCGACTGTCGTGTTCATCCAAGCCCAGCCTATTGGGACGTTAAGATTGTCTTTAATGACCACGTACAGTAACAGTGGATATGTTTGCTGTGCATGTGTTCCGTACTTAATGGTTATTGTTACGTTTTGGCAGGGTTGTATTCAAACTTGTCTGTTGTGACCTTGAATGTCTCTACTAGGTAGTCAAAGTGGAACCGTAGTGTGTCATTAATTGCTTCGCATGCTAAATCAACGGTTGTTGTGACTGTCCATACGCCGAAGAGTTCTTCTAGATTGTCGCATGGCCAAGGTATTCTGAAGCGGGTAGATGCCGTGCCAGCCTCGTTTGTTCTGGCTACGAGGATTGCCCATAATTCGCAGCTGGGGTCTCTTGTTTCGAAGGCTACGTCTTTCTGTTGCACTGGCCAGTAGTTGTAGGTCACGTTTGCGTAGAGGTCGACTTGGCTTCCACCCCACAATGGGCCAACTGTGACGCCTAACACTGTTAGGATCTGAGCTGGTGGTGGAGTTGCACAGTCGTAGGTCAATGTGAAGGTTACGTTGTGGCATGCCCATGCGGGGTCGATACCCTTTAGGATTACTTGAACGTCGAATAGTTTGCCAACTTGTACGGCTGTCTTCGGGTAGGTTATGGTTGCAGATGGTTCGACTTCAAGGTGTGGCTTTGCTGGTGTCGTCCACTCGTGGTTTACGTTGCCATTGTAGATTGTGAGTGGTATGGGACTAAGGTCAGGTTCCAGAGCATATGTATCATCTGTACCGTATGGCGGCTCTATGTCTAGGACACTTGAGAACGTTTCGTACTTGTCTGGTGCTTGAATGATCTCGAACTGTGCCCACATTAGTCTTTTGTCGGCTGCTGCAGCACTGTCAGCCCCTGACAAGGTTTCGCCGTGCTGGACGCTTCCTGCAACGTTGTCAATGACCGGTGTTAGTGGGGTTGTTGCAAGTCCGGCGAAGTATTCACTCTTCGCAGAGTCCACGTCACTTGCGCCCAAATAGCCTACTTTATTGCATTTCAGCCAAGTCGTGTTGAAGTATAATTTGACCTGCCATGCGAAGCATTGTATGTTTAGATTCATCCAAGCGGAAATGTTGAATTTGAAACCGATTCCTTGTTGGGATGTGTCGTAGCTGAGCGTGTCTGGTTTCAAGTATATGGAGTTTGCTGGTGTTGCGCTTGCTGAGAATACTTCGACTACACTTAGGCAGTAGTAGTGTAAGAATCGTGAGGGAAACAACTCGATTACTCATATCCTTTCTCCCTTCTCGCTCTACTAATCTGGCTATTTTAGACGTTCTGCGTGATTTAAGTATTCTGGGGTTGGATTCTATGAGAATAGTAGTCCATCAGTGATCAGGGGAAAGTGCCGTATTCTCCGAAGTGCCTCGCTACCAGTGATACGTCTCTGACATCGACTTTTCCGTCTGGAACCAAGTAGGTTGGTCCTGTTATGTCTGCCACGGGGTTCCATGTTGGACTGCCTGGGTATGAGCCGAAAGCTTTTGCTACTCTTGAAACGTCTCTCACGTCGACCTTTCCGTCGGGTGTTCCTGATGGACCAGTTATGTCACCTACGAGGATTGTTTTGAACGTTGTGCTGTTTATGGCCAGATAGTAGCTGTAGTGGGAAGAGGTGTATACTGTGTGGTTTCCTAACATTCCGCCGTATGGATTTGTGTGGAACGATGTACCAAAGTTGCCACTGTATTCGGCAGGTGGGCCGACGAATGATGTTTCTATGTAGAACGTGGCGTTTTTCTCAGGTGAATAAGAGTATCCATTGTCTTTGGGGTATCCAGTGAGTACGCTTGCGTATGCGAGGGTTGTTCCTGTGGGGGCGTCGGCTGGAATCTGAAGGGAAGTCGTTGCATTGAGAGTTCTACCCGCCTCAATTATGCCGGTGAATATTCCGAAGAAGATAAATGGTGTATTGTCTGAATATTGAACGTAGACTGTTGCTATGACGGCATAGTTTGTTCCGGCATTGTTCTTCAGGTTAATTGTGAAGCCCAGAATGCCGCCCCGGGTAAAGTTCGTTTTTGGGTTGGCTGAGGCGTCGCATGTGTAGAAATCAGTGATCTCGATAGCCCACGGGCCTGAAGGAATCGTTCCACTTGGCAGAGTCCTAAGGATCATGGTTTCGTTTCCAGGATCATCGATTTGGAGTGTTACTAGACCATCTGAGACTGGAACGCCACCGAGAGTTAGATTCCCACCAATAGAAATCTTTTCACCGAGAGCATATGTGGGTTTGTTGGTTGCTATGGACAGGTCTAGGCCTGTTGCACAAAAAGACGTAGATAGAGATAACACAGCAAGCAAAATCAATGATGCTACAATCAGGGTTCTAAGTGTTCTCATCTGCAATCCTTTCCTAGCTTCTTCAAGACTTTATAGCCTATTTGATTATGATAAAGGTTCTGGAATTATCTTCTATCGCCTCAACGCTTGAAGGTTGATGAAATATGAAGAAATCACAAGCTTAGTTGTTTTCCAAAGTTCTTTGCGACGAAGGATACATCCCTTACGTCGATTTTCTGGTTGTCGTCAACGTCTGCAAGCGGATTCCAGCGTGGTAGGCCAGGTGTCGTGCCGAAAGCCTTGGCTACTGTGGCTACGTCTTTGACGTCGACTTTTCGGTCTCCATTCAGATCACCTTGTACTGTGAGCAGGATTTTGATGCTTCTTTCGCTGTGGGTGTAGTTCAAGTAGATGAAGCAGCAGGTTTCGTTCTCCGGTAATGTGTGTGTGGAGTTGTTGTAGGTGCGGGTCGCAGTGTTGTCTATTAGTGCAATCAGTGTGCTATTAAGCAAGATTTTGGGTATTGTTACGATACATGCGCCTGCCGTGCCGTCGGAGCCTGTCACATTGAAGCCTAATTCCTTGTTAGTCTGGTTGAAGTGGAAATCGGTGATAGTTGAGTTTGTGGAGATGGCAACTTGGTATGTCTGTGCATTTTGAGTTACGTCGAAAACGCTTTGGTGGAAATCCGATGCGCTTACTTCAACTATTCCGATGGTCGCTTCGAAAGGTATCACGGTCAGGTCAGGATCGAGAAGGTAAGAGCCATCCGACTGTTTCATCATGACATTCACAAAGTTCAGCGATGAGACTCCGAGTGTCCTAGTTTGAAATTGGATAGTGCACAGTTTTCCAGAACCATTAATCGAACTGGTCCCGTCTAGGGAACAAAAGGCCTTCACTGTACTATGTTCGTTGTTAATTACCGGCTGTGGAAAGAACACTGAGTATCCGGAGAATATATGATCCTGTGGAAGTGACAATCCAGTACAGTTTAGGATTGAATTGTCAAATGATATAACTACTTGCCAGCTTGAAAGGTTCATGACGTTGGATACTGTAACGTTCACGTTGAATATCTGGCCCACTAAGGGCGTTGAACGTCGAGAGTTGAAGTCAACGATCGTCGCAGTTGAATATGCCGGTGGAGAAACGGACAACAAAAACGCAACTACCATTAATAGTAATAGAAATGCCATGCAACGCTTCAATTGCTCTCCCCATAAAGAACTATTGCCGGTTCACTAATAAAACTTCTGGAATACTATTCTACCTAAGCCCATTAACTAAATCGTGACAGGATAGGCGCAGTTGGATCTCAGGTGTGTCTTTCCCCTTTGTATTCGAGCGTGATTTCTTGTAAAAACAATGGCGTAATGTGCTGGGGTCCAGTTATTTCGTATGTTACGAGCATGTTGCTGGTTGGTGTGTTGTCAATCATCACTTCCGCGTATAGTATCACTGTTTCTGTTGGTCCGAACAGGTCGCTGGGCGAATTGGATCCTTTTCCGTTGTAGATTGCTTTTTGTGTAGACAAATCAACGGAGACTGCTGATCCACTAAGGGCGAGGGAAGTATGCGTAGTCGTCGTTAGACCAATCAGTACAAGAAATGCGATGATTATGAGTTTCAACACTGCCCTATTCGTTCTTGGTCTCCTCCTCTCTTGGCGTTAAGGAGAGTGCAAGTAGTCGTCTCCCTGTCTCTTCTAGGTAAACTTCGTGAACACCATGTTTAGAGGGGTGTGTAAAAGTCCTTTGTATTACGAAAAATGTTATGGCTTCACGATGGGCAAACTTCGAAATCAGTTAACCGCAAGACGACATACAGTCAGCTCATCACTAGGGTATTTAGGTTGATAACAAAAAAAGATAGGAAAGTTGGAATCTATCAGGTCGTCTAGTATGGCTGTATGGCTATTAGTGGTGTCGTTGAGCCAATTGGCCACGCGTACCCGAATGGGTTAACGAGGCCGTATTCTGGACACCATGCAGAGCCGCCCCATAGGGGCATCCAGTTATAGGCGTTCACATGTACCTTGGCGATGCCGGCGAATGCGTACTTGGGTATGTGCATTGTCAATGTTACTGTGCCGTTCTTGTATTGGCAGAATACTGTTCCGCCAACTGTTGTTCCTACGAATGCTTGCGCAACTGGTACACCTAAGGCGTCTTCAAGGATTACGTAGAAGAGTACTGGGTACGTCTGTTGAGCGTGGCTGCCGTATTCGACTGTCACGACAACCTCGTCGCAGTGGTTGTACTCGAATTTGTCTGTTGTAACCTTGAAGATTTCCACCATGTAGTCGAAGTGGAACTGCATTGTGTCGTTGATGACTATGCATGCAACGTCAACCGTGGCTCTGACTGTCCAGACACCGAAGTATTGTTCTGGATGGTCACATGGCCATGGTAGTCTGTAGTAGGTGTGTGCTACTCCGTCTGCGTCTGTTCTAGCTACACCAACGTAGACCAGATTGCCTTGTGGGTCTCTGACTTCGAAGGCTACGTCTTTCTGTTGCACTGGCCAGTAGTTGTAGGTCACGTTTGCGTAGAGTTCGACTTGCTTCTGTGGCCAGAACATGTCACTTGGCATGTTGATGCCTTGTCCACCGTATGGTGCTGGGTACTGATCGTACAAGTCGATTACTCTGCCAGGCCAGATTGTCGTGATTGTGTAGGTGCCATTTACCGCTGGGCTGTTGCCGAGGTCAATTGGGTTCTGTGTACTCATGTCATCTAAGCCGATGAAGTGCTCATCAAAGATGCCGAGTGCACATGATAGGTCTGCGTCGCCGAATGACTGGTAGGCTACTTCGAACTCGATGCATGCTGCTATGCCGTCTGTGGAAGGCATGGGTGGGTTCCACCAGCCTGTTCCGTTCGGGAATATCATGTTGCCTACTAGAACGTGCTCTGGCGGGCCAGCCTCAAAGTAGGATATGAACCATGTTCCTAGTGAGCCTGGCTGCAGTGCAGCAAACCATGGCAGGAAGTCTCCTTCAAATGCTGCGACTGGTGTGATGAGTGCTGGGTCATAGGTTAGTCTGAAGTCGTATCCTATCAGGTTCAGTTGTGCGCTGACGTTCATTATCATTACGGTTACGTTGAAGTGTTGTCCCAATACTGGGCCTGGGCCCATGGTTACTGAGGACACCTTCAGGTATGGTGGTGCTGCTGCTTGGTACCCTTCAACTAATACGTTGCCGTTGACCGGGGCGGTAGTGGCTATTGCTTCCACTGTGTCAAATACTACGATGCCGCTTAGGACTAGTGGTGCGTTGTCATTTGTTGGGAACACGTCTTGGTATATGACGCGGAACTTTATTGTGACAAGCAGTACGTCTCCACTTGGTGGTGAGGGCACTGGGTTAGAAACCGTGACGTTGATTTTTCCGACGGTTGTGGTGTTGTCAAAGGTGCTTACGGTCCACAGTGGGCCAGCTGTCATGGCTTCTACTGCCAGTATCTCAGCTGGTGCTGGAGTTGCACAGTCGTAGGTCAATATGAAGGTTACGTTGTGGCATGCCCATGCGGGGTCTATGCCTTTCAGTATGACCTGTATGTCGAACAGCTTGCCGACTGCAACCACCGACTTCAGGTAGACCACGCTTGTGGGTGAAACCTCAAGGTGTGGTTTCGGCGGTGTTGTCCAAACGTAGGTTACGCTGCCTCCATCCTTTGTGATTTGTATTTCGGTTGCACCGTCCTCTTCTAGCGCGTAGGTGTCGCTGTTGTTTATGCTGAGTGCGCTTGTGAATGTCGCGTACTTGCCTGGTGCAGTAGTGATTTCCAGTTCAGCCCACATTATTCTCTTGTCAGCCGCTGGTGCACTGATAGGGCCAGATAAGGTTTCGCCGTGCAGGACGGTTCCTCCAACGTTGTCAATGACCGGTGTTAGTGGGGTTGTTGCAAGTCCGGCGAAGTATTCACTCTTCGCGGAGTCAACGCCGCCTGCGCCTAGGTAGCCTACCTTGTTGCATTTCAGGAAGGCTGTGTTGAACGACATTTTTACTTGCCATGCGTAGGTTACTACGTTTAGGTTCATCCATACTGACACGTTGAACTTGTAGCCGACTGATTGGGCTCCAGTGTTGAAGTTGTAGGCTGATGGTACGACGTATATTGAGTTTGCTGGTGTTGCTATTACTGGTATTGCTCCTGCGATGCTTAGTAACATCATTCCAACTATTGCTAGCGATAAAATTCTAGATATCATTCTGGTTTTCTCCCTTCTCCTATATTTACAAGATACATTAAACCTCCTTTGCAATTTAAGCCTTACGGAATAATCTTCTATATCCCTGCCCAAAAACAGCGCTGCTGCACAACCACAATGCATCATTTAATACGACACAGTTTGAGGTCGAGCAACATGTAATTGGCCTAGAAGCTGGTTTCCATCGAACTGAAAAATAAAAATGGGGGTTAAGTTTGGAAAAACCTATTTGCTACCCTAGCCAGCCGTATTTCTTGGCGATAGATGCAATGTCTTTAACGTCGACCTTGTAGTCGCCGGTGATGTCAGCGACTGTGCTCCATCTAGAGTCACCTGGCTGTGTACCGAATGCTTTAGCTGCTGCAGCTACATCTTTGACGTCTACTTTAATGTCTCCGCATGGCACTTCCGTCTTGTATAGGTATGATGCTAAGCCTAGTTGTTCGTGGAGTGTGGTTCCGGATATGTCTTGCTTGATTGTTACCCAGTAGCGTTGTGTGACATTGATCCATTGGCCTATCCATGGGTTTACGTGTACGTCGTCAATCATAGCGGGTCCATATACAAGCACGGCCACCGTTATGTTGTGTTTACCTGCATTCCAGTCGTACGACAAGCTCTCTATGTTGGTTCCGACATCTATGTTGTATGGGAATGTAGCTTGCAGTACGCCGTCAACGTAGAGGTATTTGGCGACTGCCAGGTTTCCTCCTTGTGAGTCGTTGAGCCACTTGTTCATGATGGTTACGTCGAAGTTGAAGACACCGTGCTTTGTAACTGAGTCTACGAAGAGCCTGCTTGCATATGATGGTACGTTGTGTACGTTAACGTATACTGGGCAGTAGTTGTGGTATGCTTTCGTTGAAGTTATTGGTACCGCGCCTGCCCTGTCTGTTGTTATAGTGCGGTTAGCCGTGTTTGCAACCATTACGATGCTTGACTGCGGGGTGTATTGCAGGTATCTGAATGGTCCTGAGCAGATGAAGTTGGGGTCTGGAGCGAACGAGTTCATGGGGGCGCCTGACAGTATCAGTGGTTTCCATATGTGCTTTGGCACGATGTAGAAGCCTCCGATGGTCCAGCTTAAAGCGAAGTAGCTGGCAACATCGTATAGGATTTCCACCGTGTACGGGTCGATTATGGTCAGTGACTTGACGAGCTCCGCTGTTGGCCACCACCATGGTGGCGAGTTGCCTTTCTCAATCAGCAGTGGAGCTGATTCCACCAAGCTGAAGACCACGTCTGCGATCGTCATGGGGTTGCCATCGCTCCAGTAAAGGTCGGGCCTCAAAGTGACTTGCACTTTGGACTTGGACTTGTTCGCGTTTGCATCAAACCATGTGCCTACGGTCCAGTTCTTGACTAGGTCCGGCTTCCACTGTGACACGTCGTACGGGTCTCTGTAGCCCATTGAGTCGTACATCACACCTAGGACCATGCTGTCCCAGTACCATTCCGAGTAGAATGGGTTGATGTGCTTCGGATAATCCTGCGAGCTCCAGCCGTAGCGTAGGGTCATTTGGTCGTTGGTGCCGTATGGGGTGCAGTTTGGATAGGCATTTACCTCGCTGAACCAGGTGTTGCTCCCGACTCCTGCCTGATTGGCAAATCCAAGCCATTCACGTCGGCTGGTGGGATCCGTCTGGTTCTTGAGCCTGTACTGGTTTTCCCCATCGTCTATGGCCTTCTTGACGCCGTCGTTGCCGCCCGTGTAGTATTTAGCGTTTGCGCCGTAGCGTGCTGAACTGTGCAGGGGTATTTGGGCGCATATTGCGTAGAACCTCTGTTGGAACTCCAGTGTTGCTGCTAGTGCGGCTTCGGGTGTGAGGGCGTATTTTATGCCTTCTGCTGCAGTGTTGAGTGTCGTGTCGTTGAGGTCTGCCGTGTTCGAGCAGCTGCTTTCTGGGTCGTCATAGAAGGCTGTCACGTGGTAAAGGTCGTACAGGTAGTCTGGGTCTGGCCCGATGTATATCCAGCCCAGAGTGGTAATGTGGTAGTTCTTGTCCAACATGACCTGCTGATAGTTTTGTCCACCACTCAGTGAGCGATGGTCGACGACGAAGCCCATGTTTTCCAGTTCAGTGTAGAGTTGTACGCCGGCTTGGGTTCTGTACGTGTCCAGCCTGTAAGTCAACATTATTGGGTTGCATGCGTCTATTTCATTCTGCGGAGGACTGTTTGTCTGTCCGCTGCCGTCGTAGTCCCAGTACCAGACTCCCGTGATCGTCTTGTATATACCGCCAGCGTTCAATTCGGTCGTTGCCGCAACGTAATCTGGGGCTGCTGGTGGTGCTGGTGCTGGCCATATGTAACCACCCATGTAGGATGGCACTGGAGTCAGTATTGGGAAGCCTGCTGGTCCTAGGATTTGGTTGTACAAGGTTCTGTTGAACAGTTTCAAGCACGCCCATCTGAAGTGCACGTTACTGCTAATCGGCGGGATGCCAAGCGGGTAGCCTGGTGTCGCCTTAGTGTACACTGGGTTTTCATACCCGGGTCTAGTGCTCTCTGGAACGATCGCGTAGGGGTCCTCGTTGAAGTCAATAGTGTAAAGGCCGGCTTCGCCGCCTGCACTCACCACGTTAACATCTGGGTTCAAAGCGAATGTCTGACGCCAACTAGTTGTCAGCGGCCAGTCACAGAGGTCAATTAAGCCCTGATCCATCGCTCCCCACATAGCGTCGGTGGTACCGTACATCTTGAACTGAATTTGGTCCACGTGCGGGCCGAAAAGCTCGGAATTAGTGTCTACGGTTCCGTCTGGGTGTATGAAGGCACTCACTGGAATCACTGTAAACATTGAAGCAAGTAGTATCACTAAAATCGCTATTGGTGTGTATGATATCTCTTTTCGCATATTTTTTTTTCTCCTTTCTCCTTTTTTTGAGCGGTATTTCATAAGTAGGAACGCATTTAAAAGTCTTATGGAAAAATGCTCTATTTTCCTAGTGTGGAAAATAACATGGGCAAAACACGCGTTCCACAACGCAAGGCGTGATAGATGTAAGGCCCCGCTTCACAAGCTTGTCCGAGCTTACGTTTGTCTTTTGCAATCTTCTCCAGCGCTGTAGAGAAAGCACGCATGTTAACGACCTTCCAATGTACTTCAATGATTGCGGACAAGCGTATGTGCAGTCCATGAGGCGTACCTAACCATGCTTCCCTACAAACATGTCATTGAGCCCGTCAGTTGTCGAAGTGACATGCGGAGTCATCTTCGCATGCGAAGTCTCGGATTCAGAACTTCATCCAGCGCATAGCCAAACATTACGAAGGCAATGGCTATTAAGGCAATGCATAATCCAGGCGGAATAACCCACCACCAGTTCTGGAATGCCGAGTTTTCATTTACGTTATTAAGCATCAAACCCCATGACATCCTAGTTGGATCAGTGAACCCTAGAAATCCAAGAGACGCTTCAGCCACTATGTTTCCAGGCACTGTTGTTGCCAACGTAACGTAAACCAGAGACATAACGTTTGGCAAGATGTGTCTAAGCATGATGTGAGTTTTGCCGGCTCCAACTGCTTTTGCAGCCTCGACGAATGGTCTTTCACGGAGAGAAATTACCTGAGATCGAACCAACCTTGCGAAACCCATCCAGCCTAGGAAGCCGAGTATTATGATCAAATTGTTTATGTGGGTCCCTAGAACAGCTATGAAGACTATTAATAGTGGCAATCCGGGCAAGACGAGAAGGATATCGCAGATTCTCATGAGGATTTCGTCAACGGTTTTCCCCAAGTAGCCTGCCATCAGACCCACTGTTAAACCTATGCCGACAGCCAGAATCGTAGACAAGACTCCCACATATAAAGAGATTCTCGCGCCAAACACGAGTTGGCTCCAAAGATCTCTTCCTTGATGGTCTGTTCCCATTATACTCCAGCCTGTTCCCAGCGTGCGCAAGTCTACTGTATCGAGATAAACGTCTGAGCTGACAGGCTTAGAGGGATCTTTGTCTACAAACGTCACGTTTAAACCCACTCTAAACCAGCTTGGGTCTGCTTCCTTGGGGAAGAACACTGTCGTTGGAAACTGCTTCGAGCCATACTGTTGGGAAATCATCGTGCCTATGCGTATCCCGTTTGAGTCTATTGGATCCAAGGCTTTGTCACTGTCAACCCACCCAGTTAGAGCGCTTGTAACTACTTCATCTGAACCAAGAAGTGATACAGTTTCCGAACTGTTCATGTAAGTTCCATCCCTCGCCATTCCGTACATTTCCGCAGGAGCGTAAGTAGTGTAATATTCTCGCAGAGGCCAAATCGGTAACGTGCGATTCACAGAAAGGCTTTCAAAATACATAGTGATCTTGACAGGCACGTCAAGTGTCGAGACTGTTATGTTGTATGTTGGCCATGGCCATTGATCTCGATTGCTTTCATTCATACGCGTGTCCAAGTGACTGCTAGTCGTAGTCGTTGCATTTAGAAGGAAAACGAGTTGTCCTTGAAAGCTAAATGGGGGCCCAGTGTACGGGTAATAGAAGTCCTGTGTCAGGCTTACCGTAACATTCCCGTAAACCTTCCCAGCTTCACCACGCTGGAAACCGATGTCAACTATCCCCTTGCGGTCATTTAGACTCTCTTCGTGCATAACGACTGTATGCGCGAACTGATCTGTACTCGTAAAGTTCCACATCAAGGTCGAGTTCTCAAAGCCTGAGTTCGACATTGGTTTATCGTTCAAACTCAAGTCGGGCATGCCTCCAAGCTGAGCTGGAACATTTCTTAGCCATGCAGGAGCTGCGAACCAGCCCGCGAGATGTCTTGTATTCACTGGATCATAGGCAGCAAAGAATGTAGGAAAGAACGCAATGACAGCAAAGGCCGCAATTATGACTACCCCGATTAGTCCTTTCGGGTTCGTAAGAAAGATTTTCATGAAATTTACGAATCTTCTCAAATTGTAAGCCAAATGTGTCTCTTTTCTGCTCTTCTTGGTTGACATGTGATCACCCATATTTGATTCTCGGGTCAATGATTCCATATAGGATGTCCGCCATGATGTTAGCAACGATCACAAGTACAGCTATAATGTAGAATACTGCTTGCAAACTACTGTAGTCATTGAAAGTAATCGACTGGAAAATCCACCTTCCCATTCCTGGCCATGAAAAGACTCCTTCGGTGATTATAGCGCCTGACAACATGAACCCAAAAGCCAGTGCAGCGCTGGTTATCAAAGGTAAAGACGCATTCTTCAATGCATGCTTGAAAATTACACTTCTTTCAGGCACCCCTTTAGCTCTAGCTGTTGTTATGTAGTCTTCAGTGAGGGCTTCAATCATTGTAGCCCTTGTGAGTAGGAGATATCCGCCGTAGCTGAAAAGCGTAAGTGTGGTAATCGGCAGCATCAAGTGCGACAAATACCCTGACAGAAGCGACGCCGTGCCTTGCAGACTAATCGACATAACCACGTTTCCATTCCACTGAATTCCATTCCCTGCAGAAATGGTGTATGCTGTGGGATATCGCCCTGGCAGACCCCAATCGTACGGGAATGCCCCTGCGCTCGGGAACCAGCCAAGCCTAGCGGTAAACACAAGGATCAGAACTAATCCAAGCCAGAACACAGGAAGTGAATACGTTATCAAAGACATTGTTACCACACCATTGTCAAATTTACCGCCTCTCCTAAAAGCGACCAGAACCCCTAACCCGACGCCAATCAAAAGGCCAAAAATCGTAGACCCACCCATAAGCTCTAAGGTCCACCACAATCGCAGCATCATGTCAGAGCTGATTGAGTGACCGCTGATCAACGAGTCGCCAAAATTCCACGTTAGCATGTTCTTCACGTAAAGAGTAAAACGCTGTTCAGGTGGCAGGTCAAGTCCCCATCGCGCCCTTAGTCTCTGAATAAAATCCTTTCTGGCTTCAGGTGTGCCTCTGAATGGGGTTATGAAGAGACTGGCTGGATCTCCGGGCATCACGAAGAACAACACATAGTTGAGCGACAACACTATGAAAAGCATTGCGAAAGCTATTGCAATTCGCTTAACGAGAAACGATCTAAACCCCAATTCCTTCACTCAAGTAAGCTAGCTTCAGAGCGGATATTTAAGTCTTGGTGAATCGTTCCAACAGCTACTGCATATACAATTCAAGTCGCAGCAGTCTGGTCCACCGCATTTTCCACAACAGCCCAGAATTCTGTCTCCAGTTTGTCATAGAACTCTTGCGACTGCAGCCTTTCCAATATCAAAGCCCCCCCTCCAAACATTGTTATCAAAGGCGTAAGAAACTGAGAGAGTCTACTCCTTTGGTCGCCTGAGAACCCCACTATAAAATCTTTTGGGTTCCCATTGATACTCACGAAAGAACTTCGCGGCCTATCTCCAACTCGCAAGACACCTATCACTTTAAATTCTTCTTTGGAACCTTCAACTAGAACTTCAAAGGCCTTGCTCTTGAAGAATTCTTCAATGCGCTTGCTCAGACCTGCCAAATCAACATTCCTGTTTACCCATCGACTCCGCAATTTTCGTCATCCGAATGAGGAAGACTACCATGCAGATTTAAAAACTTTGCCTGCAGCCAAAGCCTTAAATATAATCTGCTTGTCTCCATAATCTAGTTTCCTGAAAGGCAAGATAACGCTAACGTATGGGAAAGGAGTTGAACCAAATGTCTCTCCTAGAAGTAAAAAACCTGAAGACCTATTTCACAGTTAAAAGAGGTGCAGTTAAGGCTGTAGACGACATTTCATTCGACGTTCAGAAAGGCGAAGCAGTGGGCGTCGTAGGCGAATCTGGATCTGGAAAGACAACAGTCTCGCTGTCTATACTGCGGATCTTGCCATTAAACGGGAAAATTCTTGGGGGAGACATTCTATTTAATGGCACAGACCTTCTGAAACTCACTGAAGACGAAATGCGAACGCGCATCAGATGGAAGGGGATATCAATAGTTTTCCAAGGGGCTATGAACGCCCTAAATCCGGTCTACAAAGTCGGGGAACAAATAGTGGAAAGCATAAAGATACACGAAGAGTTTGTGACCAAAGAAGAGGCAGACGAAAGGGTTCAAAAGCTCTTTGAACTTGTCGGAGTTGACCCACGCCGTCGCGACAACTATCCACACGAGTTCAGCGGCGGAATGAGACAACGGGCAATGATAGCGATGGCTCTTTCATGCAACCCTAATCTTCTAATAGCTGATGAACCGGGTACAGCTTTGGATGTGATAGTGGCTGCCCAAATACTGAAGCTGATGAATGACTTAAGAACAAAACTGAACCTGTCGATGATCATGATCAGCCACGACCTGTCTATCATTGCAGAAACATGCCAGAGAACGGCAATAATGTATGGAGGAAAAATCGCCGAATATGCGGACATAACAAAAGTGTTCAAGGAACCATTACACCCGTACACGCAAGGGCTGATGAAAGCGTTTCCAGGGATACGAGCTGAAAAAACGCGAATGACATCCATTCCAGGCTCACCTCCAGACCTTTTGTCGCCGCCACCTGCATGCAGATTTCACCCAAGATGCCAATATGCAATGGACATATGCAGAACCAAGGAACCAAGGTTTGCAGACGTAGGGAACAAGCATTACGTCGCATGCCACCTGGTCCAATAACACACTTGGGAAAGGAGAAAGTAAGATGCCGGAAACAATTGTAAGGGTTGAAAACCTCAAAAAATGGTTTCCCGTGAGAATGGGATTCTTCGGAAGCTTATTGTCGAGGAAGGAGCTGTTCGTCCACGCCATCGACGGCGTAAGTTTCGAAGTGCATAAAGCCGAAGTTTTCGGCCTTGCCGGAGAAAGCGGCAGTGGAAAGACAACCACTGGAAGGGCTGTCCTCAGGCTTGTCGACCCCACAAGCGGCAAAATACTATTCAAAGACAAAGATATAACAAGGCTTCGCGAAAGACAGTTAAAACCCTTTCGCCAAAAAATGCAAATGGTGTTCCAAGACCCTTACGAGTCTCTGAATCCTAGAATGACCATTTTTGACATAGTGGCCGAACCATTGAGAATACGCGGAGGTTTGGGCCCCAAGGAAATTGAGGACAAAGTCTTCAAAACACTGGATGGTGTCGAGCTGACCCCTGCTGAGGAATTCACCACTCGATTTCCCCACGAGCTGAGTGGAGGGCAAAGACAAAGAGTAGGAGTAGCGAGGGCCTTAACGCTTGAACCAGAATTCATAGTTGCGGATGAGCCTGTCTCCATGTTAGACGTCTCAATCAGAGCGGAAGTTCTGAACCTCATGATTGACTTGAGAGAGAAATCGCAAGTTTCGTTTTTGTACATAACTCATGATCTCGCTCTGGCTCGACACACGTGTGATACGATAGCAGTAATGTATCTTGGCAAGATAATGGAGAAAGGCCCCGTCGAGAAAATAATCTTTGAACCTTTACATCCGTACACGCAAGCGTTGATCGCCGCCGTTCCCGTGCCCGATCCATCATCACACCGGATCGACGTCAAGATCCAAGGCGAAATCCCAAGCCCTATTAATCCACCTTCAGGATGCCGGTTCCACACAAGATGCCAATCTTACATAGGAGATATCTGCCGCACGCTCGAGCCCCAACTGGTCGAGATCTCGAAAGATCAATACGTAGCATGCCACTTATACGGAAACTCAAAAGAGTCTGCCAGAAAGACTCGAGGTGACCTATAACAATGAAAATTAGCAGGCAAGTCGCTGTCATGCTTGTAGGCGCGATACTAATACTTATCAATGCCGCCTGGATTGCAATACAAGGGAGCGCAATTATCGTTTCGTCGTACCCAGTATCATCTGCACAGGATCTTCAGGGTGACTGGGGACGAATAGCCTTAGGGATACCAAACATGATCGGCGGCTCCGCTGCTTATTTCTGGCTTGCATTGGCAGTGTTAAACCTAGCTTTAGTTGTGATGTTCTACCTCAGACCTCGAAGCCGATACTACATCGGCCTTTTCACTCTGCTGCTGTCACTTTTGAGTGTGACTGTCGGGGGAGGATTTGTTGTTGGAATGATCTTGGTAGCAATCGGAAGCGCTGCAGCTATCGAGAACAAAACTCTTGGGGAAACCATACCGGGCCAGATGCTGAGAGCCGTAAGGCTAGATTCGTCGCTTTACGAAGGCGTCGCAAAGAGAGCTGAAAGCTTAAGAACCGCTGCTGTCATAGTTGTTTTCCTCAACATCCTCACAGGATTGGGTAATGGCTTATACGTCTTAACCGCCAACAAAGTACTTGATCCTTCGCTCACAGTGGCATTCGACATCTTGGCGAAAGGCAACTTGCCCCTTGACAATTCAGTACTTGGAGTCATTGCAACTTATCTTGGAGTCGGAGTACTCAAATGGCTCGCCCTTTCTGCCATAGTCTTTTTCGTCGCGACCAAAATAACAGGTGTTGCCACCACGTACAAGACCATAGCTTACAGCGTTTCCCTCGCATACGCACCGATTGCCCTGCAGCTGTTCATGCCGCTGGTCTTTTTCAATCAGCCCATGCTTACGGGCACCTGGCCGCTCACAGTCTGGTTCCTGAGCAACGTTTGGATGGGAATCGCTCTAATTCACGCCACCATGAAAACCCTGGACCTCAACATAGACAGGGCACTGGGAGTCACAATAACGGCGGCCTCAGCATATCTCGCGCTGAACTACGCCTTCATAGATCCGAGTTTTCCTGTGATAGGCATAAAGGTTGTTCCTCAACCCATAGCAATCATAGAAGCCATGTTAGCCGCAGCCATACTAATAGGATTGGCGTTGGGTGCATTTCCAAAGCACGAACAGCGAGTATAGCGCACGTGGATGGTCAGGCAGACTCATGTGCTTCCATCTTCTTTTCTTGTTTGTTTTTCTCTTTAACCCAATCCTTGTAAGCCGCTGCAACCCCCCAGCACAAAACCAGAAGCACAGTGCCAAAAACCCTCAGAACTGGCGGCAAATTCAATATCACCATAACCACTACGAAAGGAATCAGAAAAACTGACAAAAGGGCCACAAGAATTATCCAAAACCATTTGTCCTGGAAGATCCAAGCCAAAATCGTCACCACAACACACTCTTAAACCAGCTGAAACCACTTTATATAAGTGTCGGCAGTTCAACCCGTGCCCAGAACAACGTTTAATAGAAACTCGCCAAACATCAACTATTGAAAGAACATGAAAACGCTGATAGTTGGATTGATGTTCGCACTCATCGGGGTAGGCTTGATATCAGGCTATAACTCGGCCAACATAACCCCGAAACAACAAGCGATCGCGTATACTACGAAATCATGGGAACTCACGTGCAATCTAACAGCAGGAGACAAAATTGTATTTATCTTCCGCGAACACGCGATGTGGGTAGAAGAGGAAAACTCAACATATTCTTATTATGACGTTTCAGACGATGAATTCCAAGTGGCGATTTTGCGCGTCTTCATAGACATAACCCCTATCAGCCCGCTTGGCAACACGACACGATGGGACTATGACCTTGCCGTACAAGACCCGCAGACAACACAGGGTTATGCTTATAAGCGACTAGTAGGCTGGGCCATAACCAAAATTCAAAACGGGAGTATAGACACATCACCAATGCTCGACAGTAAAGGAAACGTCTCAGAGGTTGGGGGAACAGTACCCTTCAGTGGCACGTACGAAGCTAAGCTAAGCGTTTATCCTCCCAGACCCACAGATCAGCCGCCAAGTTTTCTCGGTTTCTACCATAATGTAACAGTTACAGATTACCCATACACTTACCTTCTTCCTGTAGGAGGAGCAACGGTGATTTTCGGGGGAACGGTATCGCTTCTAGGGGCAAGAGGCATTGTAGTCCGTCGCCAAAAACACACAAAAAAACAGACGAACCGAAATCAAATGAACTAGCGAGGCCTCAGCACTTGCCTTCTTTTCCCCAGTCTAGTCCTGTGCAGAAGGTTGAACAAGGCCCCTGAGAAATGACCCGAAAATACTTCCCAAAAAAGCGACCAGCACCGCTAACGGGAAGATCATCCTAAAAACATTCAGAAGCGCCGCAAACATTACGGTAGTAATGAAGGAATAACCCAGGATTGAGCCAAAACCCAGCACGTACCAAATGAAAAATGTCGAGTACACTACACTCATCAAGGTTGAGAGAACGACTGCAGCAATGACCCCAAAAAGCGTGTCTTCAACATCAGCTATCAAGAACCCAGCCAACAAACTCGCCGTCAGAACAGCAACATAGTCCAGTGTGTACAACTTTGGGATATACTGGCTGTAAGTGGGTGCAAAAGCAACAACATAACCCGAGTTCTTAAGAAAAGGGTATCTTTCATAAAGACTATAGTATTCCCAGACTATCACAGTTGAAAGCGCAGCAGTCCATAAACACACAACTAGCGCAACATGTCTTTTGTCTCTTAGCCATTTTCCGAGCCTTTTCAAGTCGCCACGGAAACTTTCCTCCATCCATTTTTGCTCTTCACTTGCAGCTTCGACCGCAATCCAACCTTCGCCCATCCACAGATTCTCCTACACGCCATTAGAGTGTATTGCGGGGGATTTAAGCTCTGACTTGCTAGTCAAATCAGCAGACAACCATAACAAAAAAAGGGAAGCTTGAAGGAGCCAAGGACTGCTTCCATCAACTGAGGACTTTGAGTGAAAGCTTCGTTCCAAGGGGTATGTTTGTCAATTCAGAGTCTTCCAAGAAAGTCTCGAACCCCATTTGTTCTGGAACTATCGAGGGTGCCTTATAGCTGCTAGTGAAGCATCGAAAGACGATAGTCGCCAAGGTTCCATTTCCGCTTTTCCCAGCCACATCTCCTTCTAGGCAACCTCCAACCAAGAGTAAGCCTTCACCAGTATCAGTCGAATTGCAGAACAAAGGATACCCTAGCCCCACAAAGTTGCCAGGCGTGACCTGCAATACCTTGAGCTCAGTGGCGTTGAAGGATATTGCAGCCTGCCAACTGTACAGGTCGTTGACATCGCTCACTTCAAGAGCCATCACGGAATAGCCAATCGTCACTGGTTCACTATGATTCTGCTGCGGTGGTGATGGCGCATAATACATGGCCAGAGCGTATCCCGATACCGAAAAGGATGTTACGAGCATCAGCGTCCACACGGCGACTCTAAGTCTCCTATCGTGGAAAGCCCTTGAAAGATTGCTCGCCAGGCTCTTAGCTTGCAAAGAGCCAATACTACGATTGTCAGCTTGCGAAGAGTTGCCTAGCTTGTAGAGTCCGTCACTTTTCATGATTGCCCCGTTTTTGCATAACTCCTTTAGCCTTATGCTCAGAGTCTTCCTTGACAATTTGGTGGCATGCAGCAGTTGGGTGAAGGTCGCGGATTTCCTAGTTGCGGTCACTATCAGATCATAGTCTATTCGCCTGCGATTCTCCATGTTTATTGTAAGTCCGCAATTTGGACATGTCATTTCAGGCATAACGATCACCATTACGTGTAGACCGAGAAACCAGGATATAAACACTGGTGTAATAGAAACCATTGATTGCAACGCGTCTTTTCTGGCTGATTTCTATGAAACGGCACTTGAAGCACGAGCAAGCTGCTTTCTCTGACGGGGCCGCACCGCCAAAAGCGTCATTGCAGTGAACAACGGCAAAATAATCAGGCATGAAAATTCCGGTACTATCGTGATCTGATGACTGGAGCCAGGATACGCGAAGTAGATCCACCTTTCCACGGTGCTGCCAGCAACGCTGTAATTGACGTAGTATGGTTCTTCGCCATCGACGATCACATGGCATGTCCCGTTCATCAATGCAGCTGGAATGCATACCCTGCAGAAGCCTGAACCCCCTTCGGCAGTAACGTTGAACCGGATCATACTCTGCTCCGGATTATCTGGCGAAACCGATATGGTGAAATCAGACACTGTGGAATTCGAAACCAAGGTCACCAGCAAGCTGGGCGTCGAGTTGGAAAACGAGTAGAAAAGAAACGAGCCAGCCAATGGATAATTATCCGTGTTGTTCGCATCTAGAACATAGGCGCAATCGATTATTCCATCTTGATTTGAATCGATGCCAACAAAGTCGCTCCAGTAGTTTCCACCCGAAGGATAACCGTCATCCCATGCATTTGCAGATCCGTCGCAATAGATCTGCTGGTTGCTAGTTAGATTATTGTCGTAAACGCTATTGTCAGAAGAGTAGTAAAACGCCAAGCTATACATGTCGTTTCCAATCATGCCATTTGCGAAGATCGTGTTGTTTGAGGAATGACGCAGCCAAAACCCGTCATAGTTGCTCCTTATCGCGTTGCCAAAAACAGTGTTATTCTCTGACTGATCGGCAAAACCAACACCGAAAGAATTTCCGAAAATGTCGTTCTCCGATATCATGTTTTCTGAAGAATAAAACAGTTGGATGCCATATTCGTTATCTACAATCAGGTTCTTGGTAACCAGAACATCGCATGAACCGTTGAGGAGTAATCCAACATCGAACGCTTCGATTTTCAGGTTTCTGATCTCTACGTTGCTCCTTCCGTTGAGATAGATCCCAGTGCCGCTACCTATCCCCCTTCCCTGAACCGAATGTCCTGCCCCGTCGAGTATAATGTTGTCCCTCTCCAAAAAGATGGAACCAACATCATCAGAAAGAGTATAGGTGACGTTGTCCACCGTCGAAAGCGGTGTTCCTAAGGGACTAATACTTCCGTCAGTTCTTATGCGTATCATGTTGCCAGCCACTACAGTTTTAACCCTGAAATCTGAAAAACACATTACTGAGAGGACAATCAAAAGAGCTACTAGAGCCTTCACATTCATATCATGTCATCAATAATGCGCCTCAGCCAGTTTTATGAGTTGCGGTTGACTTCTGCGAACTTGAGAAAGCAAGAAGGGCGCGATTTCTGAAAATCCTTGTAACGAAGCTTTCGTTTACAGAGCGCGCGCATTTGAAGGCCCAATTCCTGTGTTGTTGGTATAGAGCCCAGCAGATGAAGCCTGTGTCTAAGGCTTTGCTGATGTTTGGCTCTCCGCAATCTTCTTTAGCTGCCTCTGATACATTTCGACGATCTCTTTTGACGTCGTTGCGTCTTCAGGTGCCTTGTCCAACCGGTATTTCCCAGTGAAACGGGGGAACCTTATCGCCAACCCATTTCCTCTGCGGATAGCATTTGTGGCGCACGTGTGAATTGGGCTGAGCGTCACCTCTGCCCCCAAGACCTCCAGCACTACGTTCGGCTCAAACCATACCTCAGCCTCAATAAGCGACTGTACCCGCGCATGCTTGCGACCCACAATATGATTCTTCAGGATCTTAGGAAGCTTTTCTAGGTCTTCGTCTGTGAAGCCTGTTCCGCACTTTGTCACCGTTTCAAAAGTGTCTCCGTCAGGATCATACGCTGCCAACAGCAGAGCCCCGTAGGCTCCTGCACGTTTGCCTCTACCGTGAAAAGCTCCTACGGCAACCAAATCCACAGCGTCAGTCATCTCACTCTTGTAGTCGCGCTTGTACTTTATCCAGAGCCAGCCCCGAGCACCTGCTTGGTAAACCGAATCAGGAGCCATCGACTTGCATACCAAGCCTTCGCACCCATTCTCTATTGCTTCAAGAAAGAATTTTTCAAGCTCAACCTCATTGTTCGTGATGGTTTGATTGGCTATTTTCACCCTTTCACTTTCTTTAACCGTCTCCTCAAGCATTTTCCTTCGCGTAGGGTATGGTTCTAGTGTCAGATCTTTTCCATCAATGTAGAGTGCTTCAAACATGAAAAGCGTGACAGGGTATTCCTCAATAGCCTTCTGAATTTCATACTTGCGTCTGCGATGCATAAGCTCTTGGAAGGGGCGCATTTCGCCGGTGTCGGAGTCAACAGCAACACACTCACATTCAAGAATTGCCTCTTTCGCCTTCACATACCTCTTCAGCAGTTCAACCGCATCTGGATATTGATCAGAAATGCTCTCCAAACGCCGAGAATAAAGCACTACGTCATTGCCCCGCTTATGAGCTTGAATGCGTTCGCCATCATACTTGTATTCAGCCACACATTTCCCAGAAAACTTTTCAAGGATCTCCCTGGGCGATGAAAGCCTTTCAGCCAGCATCGGCCTTATGGGCTCATTGATGGAGACATGGAATTCTTTGATTCCTTCAAGTCCCCTCTCAGCGACGGTCTTCGCAACCCTTCCCAAGTCTGAGCATATGTTGTAGGCTCGTTCTACACATTCACGTGCTTCTTTGCCACCACCATACGCTAAGGCCAAAGCGTCCAGAATCGTCATATCAGCTATGCCCAGGCGTAGATTTCCCGTCACCGTCCGCATAACGTACTTCGCTTCCTTAGGCGAAGCATCAGTCAGCAACCCAGCCAAATGCGCCATCTTAGAGTCCACTGCACCAGGCCCTGAAGCCTTAGCCATCTTATCCAAAGTCTCGAAAACCCTCTGAACCGTCAAGGGCCGCTGATAAAACGTTGATTGTTTTCTCTTAGCCATCACCAGCTGAGTTGTTTCACCTACGTCACCAGTCTTCTTAACGCCTTCCTCGATCTCACTTTCCCTGATTCCAGAAGCCCTTGCAAGAGCCTTAACCGCAAGTCTCTCAGCAACACCGATTTCGATGCCTAGAAAGTCAGGATATAGCTTACCCTGAGTCAGATACACGACTTTGTCGATAGCGTCTTTCGATGTCTTCTTGAGAAGATCCACAAGAACATCAGTCATCTCAAGCCTTTTTGTTGTCGCCTCAATCTTTTCGTAAGCATCGGCAATAGTCAGATAACGCAATGATTGTTTGACCTCACTCACAAAAAGCCGTGGTGGCAGTACATAACTTTACCCTTTTCCGAAACCTCTATGATGAAAGCATTCTGCCGTTTCCGATCTACCCAAAGTTGCCTCTGAAATATCCACGACCGCGCAAATCATTTTCCAAAACTATTTTGACATCGCTTTTGGCAGAGTTGCGGTCAAAGCTTAAATCTCTTAGAATGGTGATTTGTATTTGAGGCATTATGAGCGACTACAAAGAGAAGAAAATTGACAGGAATGAATTGCCCTGGTATTACAAACTGGTTTTGAAGATTCCTGGAGCGGAATTTCTGGAAAAAGCCGGTGGAGTTTTCTGGGGAGTCATAGTACCAGTTTTCATAATTCTGGAATTCTTCTTATCCATTTTCTTGTTAATATCCTATCCATTTCCTGTGAATATCCTTCTAACATTCACTATCCCCATTTCAGTTTTCGCGATATTTACCAAGATAACCCTTAACAGATTCATAAATTCGTGGAATGCGATTTCCGGAGACGCCGATTTTGTATGGAACATTGATGAAACAGTGCAGGAGTACGTTGACTTGCTAAGAAAGCAAGGAGAGAAGAGGAAACCCATTGGAATTGAGCCCAGCAAGAAGGCATAATTCCCCAATTTTGACCTAACCATTCTGGATTGCACTAATTGCGCCAGAAAACCTAAAATCCACGTTCTGATTATCGTTTCTTGGATGATGAAGCCGAGAGTCAACAGAGCTCTGCAATGATATGACTCGACGGGCGAACTGACATACTCCTATGAGAAGACTTATCAGTCAAGCAGTATGAACTAGAAAAGAAAAACCTAGGCTTCGAGCTCAAGCACAATGGCTGAGAACTTGTCAAAATCAAAGATCACAAAGACTCTCGATAGGCTTTCAGCCAAGAAAACCGTCAGGTACACAGTGTACCTTTTTGCAGTGACTATATTCTTTGCATTCATTCTGATGCCACCTGTACTTGGAATCATACTGAAATGGGATACAATGAAGCAGGTTCTTGATCAGCCTGCGCTTCTGGGACAAGCCCTTTCAGCAATTGAGAACTCCTTTATTGTGGCTCTTCTTGTCTCAGCTCTCGACATCGCCACTGGAGTTCCAATGGCATGGCTAATCACGCGTAGAAAATCAAGATGGTTGAACATACTTGACACGCTCTCTGACATCCCTTTCATCGTGCCCACGGCCGCACTTGGTTACTCGTTACTTTTGTTCTGGAGTAAGTCAGAAGGGCTTTCAGCCCTCTTCAGCAACTCACTGGTCTCCCCAGGCTGGCTTCTCGTCATCCTGCTGCACTTCACATTTTCTTATCCAGTCGTCGTCAGAGTAGTCGCAGGTGCCCTGCTCGATTACAAGAAGGAATATGAAAACGCATCAAGAACCCTCGGCGCGCCACCCTTCACAGCGTCAAGAACTGTCACGTTTCCAATAATAAAGCCATCATTGATAGCTGCCTTCATGCTCGCATTCTCAAGATCAATATCAGAAACAGGAGCCACCATGATGATTGCGGGAATAACGCAAAATGGAAACTACATACCAGTCTTCGAGAATGGAGCAACTTTCATCCAGACCCATTTGGGCGCAAACAAGGAGATAACAGGTGCGGCAGTCTTCGTGAGTTTCCTTCTAATGATAATCTCCTGCTCAATATTCATTGCCATAAGACTGCTTGGACCCAAGCTGAGAATGCCAATAAAGAAAATATGGCCAACCACCGAGAGAAAAATGAGTTACACAAAAGCCACAACCACAAGAAACGGAATATCACTCGCGATATTCCTCATCATCGTGCTCATTCCATCGATCTTCGTTGCGCTACCAGCGTTCGAAGCGATATTCACGGACACACTTCGCAGTGCACTTTCAGGCATAGGCATCTGGAGCGATTACTGGCAAAGCTTATTCCTCTCATACTCGCTGGGAGCGATAGTCACAGTATTGAACCTCGTCATAGGGCTGCCGATGGCAATAATCGTCGCAAGGAGAAAGCTCGGAACCCTACCATCCTCATTGCTGGACGTACTGATCAACATTCCACTCATCGTCCCATCAATAGCCTTAGGCGTGTCCCTCAAAGTTTTCTGGAGCAACTTCGCTTTCGTACCAGAAATATGGCTGCTAATCTTCGCTCACTTAACCATAACTTATCCATACTTCGTAAGATCGATGTCCGCTGCAATTGAGAGAATAGGAGTAGACCTAGAAGAAGCTTCAAGGACGCTCGGAGCCAAACCACTAGGAGTATTCAGAACAATTATCTTGCCATTAACAAAATACTCCATGCTATCCGGCGCAATAATGGTTTTCACGAGAAGCGTAAGCGAAACCGGCGCAACCGCTGCAGTAAGCTCACTCAGAACGGCACCAGTTGTCATCGTCGACTGGGTGAAACACTCCTCACAATTCACGCCACTGCAAATCGGCCTAGGCTGCGGCTTACTCATCCTATTCTCGTTCATCATCCTACTCGCACTAAGATTCATTGCCAAAGGCAAAGGAAGATACTAGCATGACATATATACCGAGCACGTCCATGCAAATACCAAAAACAGAAGACACAATGAACCTAAGGAGGCTCGACCCGTGCCTGACGTACGCATAGTGAACGTTACGAAGAAATTCGGAAAACTAGTCGCAGTAGACAACGTAAGCCTCCACATCCATGACGCGGAATACTTCTCCCTCCTAGGCCCAAGCGGCTGCGGAAAAACCACGCTCCTCAGACTGATAGCTGGACTGATCCGCCCTGACGAAGGCGAGATCTACATCGGCGAAAAACTTGTCAACGATGTCCCGCCAGAAGACCGAGACATAGGATTCGTCTTCCAAACCTTCGCTCTGTTCCCACACATGAACGCTTGGAGCAACGTCACCTATGGCCCAAGAGTCAAAGGATTTGACATGGGAAAAGCGGAAACCATTGGACACGAAGTGCTCGAGATGGTCAAGCTACACGAACGCATAGATGCTTATCCAAATGAACTGAGCGGAGGAATGATGCAGAGGGTAGCACTTGCAAGAGCCCTAGCTGCAGGCGCCAAACTTCTGCTCCTTGATGAACCTTTAGGACAGCTTGACGCAAAGGTAAGAAACGAGTTAAGATATGAAATAAGAAGAATGGCGAAGGATCTCGGGTTGACAGCCATACACGTGACCCACGATCAGTCAGAAGCCATGACCATCTCAGACAGGATAGCACTAATGAGGCATGGAAAAATAATGCAGGTCGGAACGCCACAAGAACTCTACATGACACCAAACAGCATCTTCGCCGCTCATTTCATCGGAGAATCAAACTTCCTCGAAGGCTTCATACATAACACAGATGCTAACGAAACCACGATAGAGTTGAGAAGCGGCATGAAAGTCAAGGCTGTCAACGGCCAAGCTCAAAAAGGTGAGAAAGTGGTCCTAGCCATAAGACCTGAAACACTCATCATAGAAAAAGGATCTAAAAAGAACCAGCTTCCTGGAACGATGGAAAGAGTGACTTTCGAGGGAACAAACATACGTTATGAAATCAGACTTGAAAATCAAGACCTGATCGCCGTAGTCAAACCCTCAATGACTGGCGAATGGTTCAGAGTTGGGGAGAAAGTGAGCGTCGAATTCCCCCGGGAGAAAACCCACATTTTCAAGTATCCAGATGGAGGACTGAAAGAGGAGATATCTGTTGAGTGACCTTGTAAAATGGTTTGAGAAAAGAAGAGAAACTAAAACCCTAGCAACCGTACAAAGGCACCTGGCTCTAACCACTGAAATAGTTGAGGACCTAGAAAAAGCAGCAGTCGCAGCCGCAAAACATGACAACGAAGAAATGCGTAGATCCATCGAAAGAGTCACGCGTGAAGAGAAAGAAGCAGATACATTACGCAGAAAAGTCATGGATGAAATATCAAAAGGAGAACTCTCACCCACAGATAGAGAAGACCTAATGGGACTCGTCAAGAAAGTGGACATGGTCGCAGACTGGAGCAGAGAATCAACACGCATACTCGGCGCCACTCCAATGCAACACGTGCCCAAACCGATAAAAACAGAACTACTGGAAATGGTGAGAAGCGCAAAAGAATGCGCAAGATCCCTCCAAAAGTGCGTGAACAAGATGATGACAAAACCTGAAGAGGCTCTTCAAGCCGCAGACATCGTGGAAAGAGAAGAAGAAAAAACAGATGACATCCATGAAAGAGCAAGAATCCTTATCGGAAATGAAGACATACCCAAGGCGGGAGTAGCAGTGTTAATAAGCCAGCTTTTCGAAGCCATAGAGATGATTGCAGACTCATGCGAAGACGCATGCGACCAAGTGAGAATAATAATGGTGAGAAAATAGAGGGGAAAACGTGACAGAGGTAAAAATCAACATATCAGATCTGAAGAGCGAAGGCGGCGACTTGGTTGAAGAACTTGCTAACTACCTAAAAGAGAAAACTCAGGCCGACGTTCACACATCAACAAGTGACATTATCATAAAGGGCGATGAAGAAACCGTTTCAAGAGGATACTTACGAGTTCTCCTACGCAAATTCCTGCACAAACAAGAACTTAAAGACTACTTCAGAGTCATAGGCGGAAAAGAAAATGCTCTTGTTGTCAAAGAGATAAAGATTACAAAGGAAGAATAGACTTCCTCTACACATATTTCATACTTCTTTTGGATCTCGTTCAAATTTTTCGCGCCTTTCGCCTTTGGCAACAAAAAAGATTCCGGCAAGGGTTAAAGATGCACCAAATACAAACAGTTGTGTGGGTACCTCTTGGAATAGACTTATGCCTAAAATTGTCGCTCCTATGGGCTCAAGCAATGCCATCGATGCTGTTTCAAAGGATTTAAGATGTGACAATGACGAAAAATACAGCGTATGAGCAGCCGTCGTGGGAAGAATCCCCAAACCAACAAGCGCAAGCATAGCTACCACATTTGTTGGTAGTGACAAAACATTCCTTGCTGCACCAACGCCTAGAACTCCTACAAAAACCGCGGCTAACATGTACATAAACCACATTACAGGAAGCAAGTGCATCCTACTCCTAACGTTTCTGCCATAACTGAGATAGAAAGTCTCAACCAAGGCAGCCAAAATTGCTTCTAAATCACCCTTTATACTAGTAGAGGTACCTGTTTGAGCAGAACCACTACTTGCAGTCAATGTTTCAGCAAGTGCAACCACGCCCACGCCGATGAATGAAACGATCAAGCCCGCCACGGCAAAGCGCGATGGCTTCAACTTGAAGAGAAAACTGGAAACAAAGATTGAGAATATCGGAGTTGTATTGACGAGGACGGTGGCATTCAAAATCGACGTGTCCTTCACCGCGGACACGAAAAACACAAAATGAAGACCCAACAGAACACTGAGAACAATGAGCTTCTTCAAGTTCTTTCCTAGAAGTTTGAGGTCAAGAGCTCTTCCGAGAAACACCAACAGGAAGGCTATAGCTGAGCATGCAATTACCAGTCGCCAGAAAGCGATTGCGAAAGCATCCAGGTCTTGCATGAACCTTATGAAGATCGCGGCTGTCCCAAACAAGAATCCTGCAGTTAGACCTTCTGCAAGAGCTAATTTCCTTGTTCTTCGAAACATCAGATTTCCTTGTCACTCTACGCATTCACTCGCCTTCCATTTAAATAGATACGTGAGAAGATCCGCACATAATCACTAATGCGCACGACATTGGTAGGCAAACGAAACCAATACAACAGTCCTTCAGAAACTTGAATTGGAATTCCACATGAACACTGAAGACATCATGAAACTGTCTTTGAAACTCGCAAACCTCAAAGAGATCCCTGAAGACAGCGCCATATACGTAAGCGGAACCAACATAAAAAAAAGTCTTGTTCGGAATTGACGCCGGCGTCCCGGAACTGCTTCTAGCAAAGCAGCTAGACTACGACGCAGTCATCGCTCATCATCCAGCAGGCGGAAAAACCATCACAAACTTTCATCATGTCTTCAAAAGACATGTTGAACAAATGGTTGACGTTGGAATCTCACGAGCCAAAGCGGAAAAAACTGTAAAGAAGAAACTAGAGCAGTTGGAAACAGATGCACAGACGCGGAATCATGATCATTCAGTTGACGTAGCCCGACTCCTAAAAATGCCCTACATGAACGTACATACGCCCCTTGATGAACTGGGAAGAACAATCATGGTCAAACAAATCAGCAGGGCGACCAGCAAGAATGCCACGGTAGAAACTGTGGTTACCGAGTTAGGCAAGCTGAGTGAATTCAAGAATGCACTCACAGAGATCAAGATCCTGGTCGGAAAAGCCGAAAACCTAGCCGGCAAGGTCGTTGTTTCACATGGAGCCGGAACGAATGGCGGCTACGAAGTTGCGAAAACATACTTTGAACACGGTATAGGAACGGTCATTTACATTCACATTAGCTCAGCGGACTTGGAGAAGCTGAAATCTGAGGAAAAGGGGAATCTCGTAGTAACTGGACACATTGCAAGTGATTCTGTAGGAATAAACCCATTCATCCATGAGCTTGAGAAAAATGGAATTCTTGTGACCACCTTGGGAGTCGCCCCAGGCTAGCAGGATCAGAAAGACCTCTCGGGCTTCTGTACAGTCGATCCTCTTCGATCAAAACGCATAACTCTTCCCCTTCAAGTACGCCGCTTAGCCTTCTTAATAGGCCTCTTAGGTCTTGGTCTTCTCAGGCGCATGATTAGCACTGCGCCAACCACTAGTGCGACCAATACTCCAGCCAGAATCTCCAAAAAAAGAAACCAAACTTGCTGCGCACTCACCGCAAAGTAGATCCTTGCAGAAGCTTCAGGATTTCCGTACGAATCTTGGATGTAGATGACCAAATCATGTGTTCCATCTGGCAAATCTGAGAGGGTCGCGTTCCCATTGATTGTTGTGTTTGATTTTCCATCAAGGCAGTAGCCAATCCAAGAGGTCGTTTCGCTGACGGTGAAGTTCAAGGGTACTGAACTCGATGAGTAGGTTTCGTTTTGAGGTGAAAGAATCTCGATAATAGGAGAAAGGTTCGTAGTAACCGGAGTGCCGCGTATCAAGATTTCACGTGTTTGGTGAGCGTAAGTGAAGTAAATCCATCTACTAGATCCATCGTCGCGAAGGTTGTAATTCGCAAAGGTAACTTCTGCAATGTCAGTACTCACATTGTAGGGCTGAATCATCAATGAATGAGGTAGTCTAACTCTGCAAAAACCAGAGGTTTGATTTGAAATCTTGTCAGAGATATGAATTCTCACCGTGCATATCGAGTTAAAGGACACAAAATCCTCTATAGTCGAGTTTGTGATGAAATCCATTTGGTGACCTCTAAAAGCGGTGAAATGATAGAGTTCGCCCATCAATGGATGATTATCTATGCCGCCACCAGTGACACTGTATGGCGTGTCGCCTATTCCGTCATTGTTCATGTCAGCCCCTTCATAATTACTCCAGTAGTTGCCTTCGAACCCGGAATCCCAATTGTTTGTCAGATTACCGGCCAGTGCGTGGATCCCATTCCTAACAAGATTGTTGACATAAATAGTGTTACCCGCACAATCACTGTCAACCCAAATTCCGTAAATTGAATTATTGAACACATTGTTGCCGGCAATGGTGCAATTCACTGAGACCAAAGAAAGCCCTATTCCATCATAGTAATTAGCAAATGCGTCATTGTGTTCAATTAGACCATTGCGGGAATCATTAGCATTGATACCATAGCCTCCGTTACCATAAGCAGAATTATCGCTGATAGCAAAATCCCTTGAATTCGTAACCAGAATGCCACTATAAGTATTGTTTGCAGCAATATTGTTGCGAATAGTGCAATTAGTTGAGTAACTAGCATATATGGCCCAGTTAGTCGTATTGACTACAACGTTTTCCGTAACTAAAGCGTTGTTCGATCCAGCCACTTCAATACCATTGGAGCCATTTCTCACGGTGAACCTTCCTATTCTTGCATTGTTCGCTGTAACCTTGATCACCGAACCCGTTCCGTTGCCATCAACGGTTACAGTTTCGTGACCTTCCCCAATTAACGAAATGGACTTGTTGACCACTACTCTCTCGTAGTAAATCCCATGCCCAACAACAATAGTTTGTCCATTCAGTGTTTCGGGAGCATCTATCGCGGATTGAATAGTCCCATAGCCAAGCCCAGTGTCAACGTTCGAAACAGGATAATTCCCAGCAGCTCTCAAGACTAGAGTTGAACCCTGTCTAAGATCATATAAGGAAAACAACAACACAGAGAGAATCAGAAAGAGCCCAAATCCCCTTCTCATACGGATCACGAATATCTTCGCAACCCTAGTTCTTATGGATTGCGCAGGATAGTCCTGTCAAGTTCCTTTGACACTCATTATCACCTTCTTTCGACTAGGCTCCAATAATGAACTTCCACAAGCTTTAGCGGTTCTTATGGAAAAGTCTATATGTTAAAAAGCGAAGAACCCATATTGCATCAGTTGCTTCTTGGTGTTATATGTGGTTAGAAGAGACAGACATGATATTGTCGTCGACATTTTGACGAAAGCAATGGGTGGAAAGAAGAAGACGGAATTAATGTCAGACGTAGGACTGTCATTTGCACAAATGAAACAGTACTTGGATAGACTGGTAGAGAAAGGACTTCTTGAGTCTAATGAAACACATCACATCAAGACAACGAAGACAGGCATGGAATTCCTGAAGAAATGTGGCGAATGTCTGTTATCTCCATGGGAAAACAAGAATAAAGGGAAACCAAGAAAATCATAGAAGCTCGATGGTTACATGCACTTCTTCTGGAACCCTGATGCGCATGATGCGGCGCATAACGCGTTCTTCAGCGTCAATGTCAATAAGGCGTTTATGGATGCGCATCTCCCATTTGTCCCACGTTGCAGTTCCTTCGCCACACGGTGATTTCAGAACTGGAACCTTAAGCCTTTTCGTGGGCAACGGTACAGGACCATTCATCTTGATTCCTGTTTTCTGGGCGATAATCTTCAGTTCGTTGCACACTTCTTCCAGTTTGGGGTAATCTGTGCTTGTCAACCGTATTCTTGCCTTTCTAACCATCGCCCATCATTCCAGATTCTTCCGCTGCCGACAGATTTATTGGGTATTTACCTTAAGACAATTAACCGTAAATAAAAACTTATCGACATAGTTTTTGAGTGTATCTACACGATTCTGTGTCTATTTCCGTTTCCGAAAGATTTTGCCGCCATCACTATACTCGCCAGTTACGTAGTCGAACCCTGCTTCTATCAGCGTAGTTGCCTCTTTCACGTCGCTTGCAACCCTAGCAGTCCATTGATCATCAATCGTTTTGCAGCAGCAATGCCTGACTCACAGGCGTTTAGAAACTCAAGAAGGGCAACGGTCGCTTGGTCTTCACTCATGTGATCTTTCCTCCCGTTTGGGCCAGAATATCCAGCCTTTCGACGTTCTCTGCCCGTTGATCCTTCCATCAACCAACAGTTCAAGACAGTGCTTCAGAGCCGTGTTCCAGTTGCCGATGCCGCAGGCAGCTTGGATCTTTGCCACGTCCATGGGCTCCTCAGCGTTATTGAGGAACTCCATTATTTTCTGGTTGTATTCTTCTTTCATTTTGAATCCTTCGTGTAGAAACCATTTAAGAACTGCTTTAACTGAAGGACCTTTGAAGGAGCTTCAGTTTATGGAGACCTCGAGAAGGGACTTGATATTGAGGAGTCTGCAGGACGGCAGGAAGCAGTGGTGTGACTTGGAACGGGAGCTTGTCAAGTCGGGGAAGATGGGTTCGGCGACTCTTTCAAACCACTTGAAGGACCTGGAGAGAGAAGGAACCGTGAGGAGGGCTCTTGACAATTCGCACAGGCCTCCCCGGTCATGGTACTCTCTGAAAGTCTCAAATTCTGACAGGGAACACATCCTCAAGATTCTCAGACAGATTAAGCCGTCAACAGTCTCCTCGTATGAACGTTTGCCGGATGGGACTGAGGTGTGGAGGGCGGAGAGCGCGCCCAGCGGAACCAAGCTTGAGGTGACTTCTCAGGAACTGGCTGAAAGCGTGGGAAAGCCCTGGGGGCTCATCGAGGAGGCGGCTTACGCGGTTGGGAAGGAGCTTAATCTGAGAATTCGTGTGAGGGCGAATGGAGAAACGTATTTCTCCAGAAAACCTTTCTAGACCCAGATGCTGTTGACGGCTGGCTTGATCAAGTGGTCGGATAGCGTGGATATGAGAGTCTGAACGCCGTTTTCAACATAGGCGTATGTTGCTCCATGTGCCGGGCGTAGGCCTCGCCACGGTAGTGCAAAGCACTGTGCATGAGGTTCAGTGTTAGGATAGGACTTGGAAGCGTGTTATCCGCGTGGTGGTGGCGCGCGCTCAGAGCACTCTATTCTTGTAGTTGACTCTAGCTGCAATCACCTGAGACCGACAATATTCTTGCAGCGTGTTTTGCGGCTCTTTTTCCTATTACCTGTCGCAGGAGCTGGATGTCTTCTCCGTTTAAGACCTTAAGCGTCCTAATCAATGCGATGTAGGTGGCTGCTCCGACGAGTATGTATAATGGTAGCAGGTGCGTGTCAGGGAGTATTTGTTGAAGGATTAGAATCGTAGCGGCCATTATTGTGGACGCTGTTAGTGTTTTGGTGAGGGCTTTCTTGTCTATTTGGATTTTTACTGTTTTGTTTATGAAGTATGCTGTGAGTGTGAAGCTGAAGGCGATGCTTGCGCCGCGCATTATTGATAGGCCTGTGAGGCCTAGGGTCCAGATTAGTGGTAGCATGAGTAGGCTTGATAGGACTGGTGTTAAGCTTAGGAGGAGTATGGTTTTTGTTTTGCCGCCGATTCTGGGGTTCTGTTCTTCTGGGCGGCGGCTCATACTTTATTTCGCCTATTGTTAGTCCTTTTTTCTTGGCTATAACTAGGAATTCGGCTCCGAATGTTTCTCCGCCCCTCAGGTTGAATTTTGAGATTGTCTCTCTCTTGTATGCTCTGAAGTTTGAGAATATGTCATTTACGCCTAGCAGTGTGCCCAGTGTTTTGGAGGCGATTTTTTCGGAGATCCTGTGATGTTTTATTTCGCCTCTGGCTACCTTGGCTGCGACATTGAAGATTTCCTCCAGCCTGTCTAGGGTTCTGTTCCGAAGCCTCTGAGCCTCTGCCTCAACCTCGTCTCTGACAGCCTCGACACGGCTTCAAATGAATCTATTGACCGAAACCTTAACCAATAGATGCACCTACCCTATACCTATACTTTTTTTCAGCGCCTAATCAGC